>Ga0315296_10001936_pt1 | contig 17915 bp, 13 predicted proteins | sample YL17G14_18_MG_FD_203921 | JGI IMG/M metagenome (GOLD analysis project Ga0315296, IMG submission 203921) | Sediment microbial communities from Yellowstone Lake, YNP, Wyoming, USA - YL17G14_18 | ecosystem: Environmental > Aquatic > Freshwater > Lake > Sediment | place: USA: Wyoming | collected... | reverse complement strand
CAGAATCCTCACCACGTCCAACGCATACCCGGCCGTGATGTGATCGATAACCGTCCCATCCCTGATCTTAGAAACACGCAACTCCGTCTCTACCATTCGGACCCCCACACTAAGCCTACGCGTATGCCAGAACCTGAATAAAAGACTTTAACCCAAGACCGGGAAACAGAAACGCATCGTTCCTACGGAGAAGAGCTAAGCACGGCTCACCTAACGTGTGAAGAACTGGAGCAACTCGCCCAAGAAAAATACCCGGAGCGGCTATCGATTTTGTGGCCGTTCGGGATCCCGCAAGATTGGCGTACGCCGTTTTACGGGTGTGGGGCAGTCAATGCGGCGTGAGACCTTTTTTTATCGGATTCGACATGCAGAACGGATGTGAAAACATTTTTTCTGTTTGAAGATAGAGGAGTGTCGCTCCTAGCAAATGTAGGTTATCTGCCCTGGCTTTGGTCGTTCCTCAAGGCTTCGCCACTTCAACATCCAATCGTTTGGATCGTTCGTCAAGGGGTTTCTAAACATCTCAATGTGTGTGCACCCTGATTCTCTTGCTGATCTGTAGTTTTCTAACAAGCTTTGCAGGAGTTCTTGGCTCCAGTCGCACACTATTGATGCTTCGTTTCCGTGCTGGTTTTCGGCTACGAGGTGGAAGAAGTAGTCGCCAACCGGGATTCCCTTGACCGGGCATGTCTCGTCTGTCTTCTCCATGATCTCGATTGTATGTACTAGAAAGCTGTCTCCGTTTTCTCTGATTACCAAGTGGAAGCCGTTTCCAACGAATGTGCTCGAGAACTTTTTCATTAATTCAAGTTTGCTCATGTGTAGTCCCTTTCTGAACTCTGTTGAAAGAAGGACATGTAGGATTATAAGGTGTATTTCAAAAACAGGAATATTGTAAGCTATGTAATGAGTCATAAGACGTAAGATTTATATCCGCCGCCGTATATATAAATCAAAGGGACATATATGACAACGCAAGAACTACCCCCTAGCCAAATAGGGGCTGTGGCTTTTTCAAAAGAAGAGGAAAAGATAGAGACATTCGCTAGACTTGCAAGGCCTTCGATAGTGGCCGTGGGTATCGGTGGAGCAGGATGCAACGTAATGACATGGGTCAAAGAGAGAGGCTTGACCGGAGGTAGACTCGTCTCAGTGAACACTGACGCAACCCATCTGAAGATCAGCAAGGCTGACAGAAGGATTCTGATAGGTGAGAAGCTCACGAAGGGGCTCGGATGCGGCGGTTACCCTGACGTAGGGGAAAGAGCCCTACACGAAAGTGCAGATGAGATCATCAAGGAAGTGTCTGACTCGAACATCATATTTTTGGTGGCTGGACTGGGCGGTGGAACAGGCAGTGGCGCCATCATCGCCCTAGCGGAAGAACTGCGTAAGGGGTGGGGAGAATCGCCGATTCCGCACTTGATCATAGGAGTCGTTACTCTTCCCTTTGATGTCGAGACAGCTAGAATGGCTATAGCGAAGAAGGGTCTGAAGCGTCTGAAGACCATTTGTGACACCGTTGTTGTGATCGACAACAACAGACTTGTCAAGATAGCCGGAAACTTGCCCTTCAGGGAAGCGTTGGGTGTGGCAAACACCACTATTGGAAAGTTCGTCAAGGGCGTGACAGAAACCATAACCACAGCGAGCTTGATCAACCTGGACTACGCTGACTTGAGAGCCATCATGCAGGGAGCTGGACTCGCATCAATAGGGATCGGCGAAGGTGTTGGAGAAGGTAGAGTGGAGCAAGCGGTTGAGAGGGCGTTGAACGGAAGGCTTCTCGACATAGAAGACGTGACGAAGGCACGTGGTCTGCTGATACACGTGTCTGGCGGAGAGGACTTAACCCTCTACGAGGTCAATCACGCGGCTGAGATCATGAAGCGTTCTGTGCCGCCGAAGGCAAAGATCATCTGGGGCGCACGGGTGGATCAGGAGCTACAAGGGTCTGCTTCAGTCATGGCTGTTGTAACAGGCGTGGAAAGTGCGTTCCTGAAGCGGTACGAGAGGCACCTAGGCCCGCTTAGACTGCGGTAAGGCTTCTTCTATCTCCTTTTATTTTTCTATCGTGAGTCTGAACAGTACTGTTGATTGTTCATTTTTTAGCAGCGTCTACAAACCGGTAGCAACCGTGAAAAACGCAGCGTTCATCCGCCAAACCACTGGTACCATCCCGTTTGGGATCCGTCGCCTCAACACACTCATCGGCGTCAGTGCCATACATTATCGACGTAGCCTCATCTAATGCCCTTGCTCTTTTGTTCAAGCTCGTGTGTAAGTCTTCTTTTGCTCTTACTTCTCTATGTGTGTCGTGGACCATGGCAATAAAACGAGTGTTGACAGGGGCAAGTCTTTGACTCATGGGCCCGCCGCGGACACGGGAACATGCGCGGATCAACGTCGGCAGATCGTTCAGAAAAGTCAGCAACAATTCAGTCATGTCTCTCAGGATTCATCGGGAACAAGGAAAAGTCTAGTTGACGCCGGTCGTAAAGAGTTAATTAGTACCTGCGTAGAGTTGTTGTGGGTGGGAGCTTGGAGTTCGAGGGCAGAGACATTATCTCCATCAAAGACTTCTCCCGCGAAGAGATCAACTACGTCTTCAAGACCGCCAAGACCATGGAGCCCCTCGCTTCGAAAGGCTCGCAGATACTGAGGGGCAAGATCCTCGCCACCCTGTTCTTCGAGGCGAGCACCCGCACGCGGTTGAGCTTCGAGTCGGCCATGCACAAGCTGGGCGGCTCAACGATAGGCTTCGCAGAGGCAGAAATAGCTTCAGTAAAGAAAGGCGAGAATCTAGCCGATACGATACGCACGGTGGAAAACTATGCGGACGTAATCGCTCTACGACACCCGCTTGAAGGTGCAGCACGGCTGGCTGCTGAATTCTCCAGAGTGCCAATCATCAACGGTGGAAGCGGCGCTGAAGAACATCCAACTCAAGCCCTTCTGGACATGTACACGATGGTGAAGGAAAAAGGGAAGATCGACGGACTTAAAGTCGCTTTTGTGGGTGATCTGAGGTACGGAAGAACCGTTCACTCACTAGCTTACGCTCTTTCTCTCTACAACATTGAGCTATATCTAGTTTCTCCAGAGACTCTGAAAATGCGGCGAGAGGTTCTTCAAACAATAAAGGAACGCATACCTGTCGTCGAGAGAACAAGCCTCGAAAAAATAGTCCCCCTTGTCGATGTTCTGTATGTCACAAGAATACAGAGGGAACGTTTTCCCGACCCGGCAGAGTACGCCAAGGTTAAAGGTTCGTACAGAATAGACCTTCAGGCTCTAAGCGAAGCTAAGAAAGATTTGACAATTCTTCATCCGCTTCCAAGACTTGACGAAATCGCAGCTGAAGTCGACAGCACGCCTTACGCGCGTTACTTCCAGCAAGTTCGAAACAGCATAGTTGTTCGAATGGCACTGTTGGCCCTAATACTCGGCGCGGCGAAATAGGAATGTTCTGTACCTCTTAGCTTATGTGCTCGAGAACCTGTCAAAAAAGGCTAATGTCCCCACTGCTCCACATGAAGGACACTTGCGCAGCACGCCATACCAGCTTTTCTTGCAATTGACACAATAAGTCAGTTTGCGATCATAGGTAAGTAGATCGGTATCGTCGGTTTCCATAAGCTGTCTGGTAAGCGCCACAAGCTCGTCGGAGTCATAGCTGGCATCACCGAGTTCGACTGCCACTAAGCTCCCTCCTACATGAGCTTCGGTCAACCTACGTCTGAACGTCAAGGGTTCCTGAGGAATTTTTCTGGCTGCAAGCGTCAGTTTGCTAACTGCGGAGTAAAAGGGACGCTCTCTCGTACCTGAAAATCTGACTTTTGCGATTCCATACCTCTCGGCGTCTACCTGCGCCAACCTTTCAGAAGCTTCAGGACTGGGCAGCACTGCAGCAGACAAGCGTTTTCCACGCCTTCTCCCAATTTTCTGGATGTATGTTGAAACGTTCTGCATCAGCTCTGTGGCAAAGGTCAACGTCTTCTCGTCACCTATGTCCTTCTCACAGTACGCTTCTGCAGCCTCTTTCAATCCTACAAAGTTTATTATGCGAGAGCAGTTTTCAAGCCTGAAGTACTGATCACCATTCCCATTCTGCATGATAAATGGTAGCAGATTGTCGCCGCGATGTTTCAATGATTGATACTTGATTTCTAAGGCCCGGCTTGCCATCTCAAGTCTTTCTTTCAGAATTTCGTAGAACTTTGTCTTGTCACTTCCAGATTCGTAGACAATGCGTGGTACGTTGATTGTTACGACTCCCAGGCAGCCTGTACGCAAAGTGTCGATTTCCCAGTCACCATCCAAATCTGCATTGAACCTCAGGCCTGAGAAAGAAAAAACAGAATATCTCCGGTCTTTATGCAACACGTTAGCAAAGTACACTACGCCCCTATCTGAAGCGAGGCTATGGGCTTTCAGAAGCAATGCTTTTGCTCTTTCATTCGTGAAAGTTTCTTCACGTACCTTAACAATGAGACTTAGACTCGTCAGCGGTTTACGTGTATTTTCCTCAGAAAAGACTTCAAGCAAAATAGATGCCAAAAGCTGGATTTGTTCGGTGAAATCCGAATAAGTGCCAACACGCTTTCCACCATGCACCACCGCCTGCTTCTCACACAAGAAGTCTGGAACACTCAACTCCACACCTAAAGAAACGCGGGTGTGCTGACTCAAGCCTGCCGTAAACAAGCGCAGAGCATCTTTGATCTTAGCAGGTTCAACATCCTTAACAAATGGAGCGAGAAATATGTTGAAGTAGTCAACTGTTTGGGAGGTATCAACTTCCTTGGTGCCGTGGAGAAGAACGTTGAAGACTAGAAACAGAGCCGCTTCCAAGCTGTCAGGCGGTGCATATGAAGACCCGTGCGGGTCGATTTTCTCCAAGTCTAAACCTTTTTCTAGAAAGAATCGCAGATCATGCATTATTTCGCTGGGCTTCAAGATCCATGAGCTCAGATTGTTGATGTGCAATGAACCTGACAAGTGCGCATCTGAAATGTCTCTTGGAAAGATGTTTAACAGAGTGTACTCCTTGAATACTGTTTCACCAGCTAGCCCATGAGCGGAAACTGGCTCATGTTGAGCCCTGTTCCTCGATTCCACGAGACTCGTTACGTCGTGAACTGGGATGCCCAAGCGTGTCAACTTGTGCCGATATTCTTCTAAGCCTTTCTCTATCAAAATAGCGTTCACGACCTCTCTCACGAGTGGAGCAGTCAAATACTTCGTTTTAGACCGAATCAGGTGTCTCTCTGCTTCTTTAGCCACCTTCTGCGCAAGCTCCGCAGGCATCTTTGCTTCTCTTACCAACGAATTCGCGATTTTGTTAGCATCAAACTCTTCTAGCGCAAGGCGACTGGTGCGGACAAGCGTACTTCTCGGCTTGAAAGCTTTCCTGTCAATTCGGTCTGCAACATCAATGACCGTTTTGCCCAGTTCAGTCAAACAGTACTTTCTCGCCTCAACATCTGCCTCAATCAAATCCGCCTTGAGTATAAATTTGAGGTGATAAGCAAATCTGCCCGCATCCCTGCTCGGGTTCATCTTCATAGAGCTCATCAATTCGGTGTACGAGAGTGGGCCCTTGTCAAAGAGCAGGTTTAAGATCTGCAGTCTCAGAGGTGAGGAAACAGCCTTCAGTATTCTGACCCCACGCACACGCTGCGGAACAGACAAGTCCCCTATCCCCTCAAGGCGGTAGGCGTACTATTTGCACACAAGGGTTTAAAGGCGTTAGGGAACGCTAATCCATTAACCTCACACTTTCACCTCGCACATAGAAAGAACGCGCGCTACACAGCACTCACTTCGCGTTTAGGTGATAGGTTATAATTCTTGTTTGTTGTTACTATTTGATTCTGGGAAGGAAGATTTGTTTGAAACGATCGAGGAAAAAGCAGGCGAAAAGAGAACGATTTTTGAAAAGAATGAAAAGTCAAAGAAAATGGAAACATGGAAAGAGTAATGTTGAAAAATTAAGGAGAAAAGAAGAAGCGCGCGCTTAGGGAACACTAACCCATTTAACCTCACACTCTTCTCTGCTGACGCTTTCCCAAGAGCGCGATCCCGCATTGACTGCAGATCTGAAGGACAAGCCGTTGGAGACAATGGCAGACTTGAAAGTTTTGATCCTGATCTTGGAGATTCATAAGAACTGGAGCTTGGATCTCGCAGCAAAAATGAGGCCTAGGAGCGAAAGAACAATAGTTGCCACGTTGAAGCAGAGGAACAGTTGCAGATGCAGGAAACTCGACACTTCGCCAGGCATAGGTCTGATGCCTCCAAACAAATGCTCGTAGTAGAAAAATGCGTTAAGGGCGCTCAACTCTTCATAGACCGCCGTTAAAAGGAGGAGGGATGTTCCGACTACAACCAGAGAGTATTGCCTTCTCATTAGAGACATTACGCCTCCTACCAATCCTGTTAGGACAGTCGATAGGGCAATCACATAACTAGTTATCCTCATAACAACGGGATCATACAAGTGACCAAAATCCCTCAGCGAAACATCTGAGAAGACAATCAAGCTGAAGACAATGTTAATCGCAGCTGAAACAATTATCAAGACGCCTGCAACAGTGGGTGATCTCGTTATCTGGCGGAACATCGTCAGATCACACTAGCCTCGGTTCGCATAAAACACTTTGGGACACGCTTTATCAACGTCTAAAACGTGTTAAGTTGCAGAGAACCAGCGGTAAATGTACTGCCCATAAGTAGGAGTTTAAAGGCGTTGGGGAACACTTATTTTCCCGTCTGAAAATGAGAATGTGAACTCTTGGGGCTGTCGGCTAGTTTGGTCTAGGCTAGGAGCCTCGGGCGCTCTTGACCCCGGTTCAAATCCGGGCAGCCCCACCATAGTTTTAGTCTGGAACCGCAACAGGGGCTAAAGGGAGTCTGAAAGCTTGACATAATCCTCTAGGCGTCTCGTTATCAGAAGGTTATTGAAAACGTTCTATTTGCCTCTCCTGCCGATCTTCTTGGCTTCCTCGGGATGCTTTGAAACGTAGACGACCGCGTGTTCGGAGCAACTTAATTCTCGCTCTGCGACCAGGATTCAGTTTTTTCTTATGTTCATTTTACTACCAAGACTGAACGGTCCGTGTAGTGAAGAACATGGTTGGTTACACCGCCAAGGAAGAATCTTCCTATGGCTCCACGGCCCTTGCTGCCCATAGCTATGAGATCAAAGCTTTCCTTTTCCGCGATGGTTGTTATTGTTTTCGCAGGATCCCCTGATTCCAGTCTTTGGGAAAAGCTTACCCCTCCAACCATCCTAGCAGCATAATCCAAGATGCCCTTTCCAATTTTCTTACTCAACTCGGGGCGCAATCCAAGAACATGTTCCTGAACATAAAGTAACGTCAATTCAGCATTGAGTTTCTTAGCCAGCCCGACAGCATGATCCATGGCTCTCAATGAGCTTTTCGATCCATCAAGCGGGACAAGTATTTTTGAAATTGCGCTAGTCTCTCCAGCAATCATAACAGGTATGTCCGACTGCCGCGCAACTTTTTCGGCCACACTTCCCAAGTGCGTCCTTTCTTCTTTCTGCCCGCTCCTGCCCATAATTATGATATCGTAATCTTCTTCCTCAGCCTCTTGTATAATGGCGTTTGTCGGACTCTTGTTCGTAACAATTTTAGTACTGACAGGTATCTTTTCCTCCTTGAACGCTTTTGCAGCGTCAGCGAGTATGTCTTCAGCCTTTTGGCGATGGATGTTGGTCAGATCTTTTTCGACTCTCTCAGAATAGTGTTCACCGTGAGTTGTCTGGGCCTCTCTACCTAGAGATATGTCTTCCCTAACTACAATTGACGGTTCAATGTCAGCACTCTCTGGAATGGCTCTGCCTCCAATAACGAAATCTTCTCTATCAAGGGGAACCCTGATGGCTCTCATCAAATCGTGAGTGACAACATGGAAAACCGTCACTTGCGAACCAAGTTTCTTGGCCAATGAAATCGCTAGTTCTTGCGCCATGAGCGATGGAGCTGAACCATCCGTCAAAAACAGAATTTTCCTGAATACCTGATTGCGTTCCATGCGATTTCAACCTGCTTTGTTTTTCTATGTTCAGCGGTTTATTAAGTCTTTTCGGCACATTGATTCTTCAGCACGGAATGTAACACTTGCCATCGGCATTTTGTTGTCTCGATAACAGATCCCGCGCTCTAGTGTGTTTTTGAGAAACGGAGATGTCGCTTCTTCATATTTAGTCCAACGGGCGCATCTGGGAACTCACACTGGGGACAAGCAACAAGTCCTATTAGAAGACTGCATTAGCTCGTACGCAGGAATTGGTTAATGATTTACAGGTTGTTTGTCCTTAGGCACGCTGAGACAACTGAAAACAGTCTGAGTTATTCTCGGGCTAGTGCGACCCAAAACTCACTTCGAAGCGACTTACGCAAGCACAAGAGATTGCAGAGTAGCTTAGGTGAGAAGAGATTACCTACGCGTTTACCTCGCGTCTCAAAGAGCTCGAAAACTCTTGAAACCGTTCCTGAAACCCAACCTGTTGCGCGGCACGTGAAATTGGCAACGGACCCGCGAAACCTCTTAAAGAGATATTACTAGTTCGAAGCCAAATAATGCACAACTGTGATTTTCCTGCGCGACGGATTCAAAGAAATACAACACTAGTTTTGAAAACGCATTTCTGTTTTGATTCGTATTCACATGACTGTTGGCTACCTAATGTTGTAGTTTGTTTCGCCTTTTTCCCCAATTCTTGGTATGGTTATGGTGAATTGCACTCCTACACCTTCCTCGCCTGTCTCCTCAATGTTCCAACAGTAGCCCTCACACATCTTCCTAATCAAGTATAATCCATAGCCTGTGCCTCTTCCGTAGCCTTCATGAAAAAGCTTCTTTTTTTCTGCCTCAGCTATGCCTACTCCGTCGTCCTCGTAAACCAATTTTAGCTTATTGTCATCAGTCTCTTTGTAATACACAGTAATTGTCTTTATCTTTTCACCGTATTTCAATGAGTTGTCGATAAGATTGTAGAACAACTGTCTTAGCAACGAATCCGCTAAAACCGTCAGTCCGCTGCATTTGTTGTTCACCTTCACACCCCTCAAGTCTGAAAAGAGCGAAACTGCCTCGTTAACCATTTTCTCCACCGCTGTGCATCGCATTTCTTCGACACCTATCATTTCGTAAGTCTTGGCAAAGTCGAAAATTCTTACCATTTGCTCAGCGGCTGCTTCCATCCCTCTCAGATTATTCAGAACTTCGTTGTTGTCAGCCAACTTCTTCTTTGCCAGGTAAACATTGCCTGTGATTGCGCTGAGCTTGTTTCGAGCGTCATGTCTGGTCAATCCGCCAATGACGCGCAACTTCTCGTTCATCTTCGCTAGCTTTTCTAGCGTCTGTCTCAATTCCTCTTCGGCTTTCTTGAGTTGAGAAATGTCTTTATACACTGCTATGTGGCCTATAGCTTGATTTTCAACCATTATAGGAGCGGCTGAAAAAGCAACCGTAACTAGACTTCCATCTTTCCTCTTTCTAACAGTATCTTCATGATAGGTTTCCTCTTTGCAGGCTCTTTTATCGATGGCAACTGCTTCTTCCATTTTCTCCTTTGGCACTATGATATCGTTGATGTGGTTGCCTTTGATTTCATCTAGACGGTAGCCGAAAAGTCTCGTGAAACGAGGGTTGACATTCAAAATGTGAAAGCTGGAATCCAAGTGCACAGCTGCTTCAGGATTGTCCATGAAGAGTCGTTCAAATCTTTGTTGACTTTCTCGAATTTCCTGCGCATATGCTTCCAAATTTTTGGCATACTCCAAGTTGCTTATCGCAGTAGCCGCGTGAGACGCCAAAATCTCAAGTAACTCTTGGTCCTTTTCGTTGAAAGCATTCAGTCTCTTGCTTTCCACGTTCAGAACCCCTAGAACCCTGTCACCGATTTTAATTGGGACGCCAAGTTCAGAGAGTATGTCTGCTCCAAATTCAATGTAAGCTTCTTCCTTGCTAATGTCTGGAACTAAGATAGGCTTGCCTGTCTTTGCAGCCTTGACTGTTATGCCCCTGTCCCCGTCCAGTGGTAACTCGATTGATAAATCTCCGGGGCGGCCTCGATTATCTACCACACGAAGTACGTTTCCCTCAATGATAAGGAAGTCGGCGAATTCGAATCCCAAGGTTTTTTCCGCGGCGTCCAGTGTTAACTCACAGATCTCTTCCATGCTCTTCGCCATGTTCAAATCACGACTATAGGCGTTCAGTGCTGACAAGCTTCCCTCATAACGCTTGGCTTCAGTGATATCTCTGTACAGTCCCACGTAACCCATTGTTTGATCGCCAACGTTGATTGGGGCGGCAGATATGGACACCGGAACGAGAGTTCCATCTTTCCTTTTTCTGACAGTATCATGATAGGTGTATGCTTTCTTGGCCTGTCTGTCCAACATTTCTCCTTCTTCTTTCTTGTTTTCTGGCACTATCAGCTCTAAGAGGCGTCTTCCTTTGGTCTCATCTAGAGAGTATCCGAAGAGTTTGCTGAAACGAGGATTGACCTCCAATATGCAGAAATCCGAATCCAGATAGACGGCTGCCTCAGGGTTATGCAAGAATAGGCGTCTAAACTTCTCTTGGCTCTCTCGAATTTCTCGGGCGTGCATCTCTAGGTTTCTAGCGTATTCCAAATTGGTTATCGCGGTAGCAGCATGGGACGCTAGGATTTCAAGCAACTCTTGGTCTTTCTCACTGAAAGCGTCTGATCTTCTGCTTTCGACGTTCAACACTCCGAGGACTCTTGGGCCGATCTTGATGGGTACTGCAAGCTCAGAGCGTGCTCCCTCTTCGCCTTCGACGTAAGCCTCTTCATTAGTGACGTCTAGGACGAGAACAGGCTTGCCTGTCCTCGCACTCTTAATGGTTATGCCCTTATTCCCACCAAGTGGTAGACTAAGTTTTGTGACCTTGGTCTCTCCTCGATGTGTCACTAATCGAAGCGTTTTTTCGTCTACGATGAAAATGTCGGCGAATTCGAATCCCAGCGTCTTTTCCATAGCATCTAGTGTCAACTCGTAAATCTCTTCCATGCTTTCGGCCATGTTTAGGTTCCGACCGTATGTATTCAACGCTGAAAGACATTTTTCGTAGAGTTTTCTTTCCGTGATGTCTTTGTACACACCTACAAAGCCCACAGGTTGGCCTTCAACTGTGACTGGGGCAGCAGATACCGACACTGAGACTAAAGCTCCGTCTTTTCTCCTTCTAACAGTATCCCCAAAACAGGTGTAAGCCTTTTTAGATTCCTTGTCAAGCATTTCCGCTTCCTCTTTTTTGTCTTCTGGCACAATCAGATCCAGGAGACGTTTGCCTTTGATTTCATCCACAGAGTACCCGAAAAGCTCATTAAAACGAGGGTTGGCTTCCAGAGCATGAAAATCTGGGTCCACATAAACAGCTGCTTCAGGATTATCCAAAAACAAGCGCTCAAATTTGCCTCGGCTCACCCGAATCTCTCGCGCGTAGGTCTCTAGATTTCTTGCATGTTCTAGGTTGCTAATTGCTGTCGCGGCGTGTGACGCCAAGATCTCTAGCAACTCTTGATCTTTTTCGTCGAAAGCATTCAATTCCTTGCTGTCTGCACCTATGACTCCAAGCACTCTACTTCCAATTTTGACGGGCACATCGAGTGCGGAGCGAATGCCAGGCATGAATTCGACCCAGTCATCGTCCTTTTGTGCGTCTGGAACGTTGACAGATCTGCCAGTCTTGGCAGCTTTAACGCTCACACCTTTCTTGGTCCCATCTAGTGGCAGCCCGATGGAAAAAGATTGAGGGTATCCGCGGTGATCTACGACGCAAAGGGTGTCCTCGTCGACGACCATGAAGAAAGCGATTTCAAATCCCAGCGTCTTCTCCACAGCGTCCATTGTCAACCTGTATATTTCTTCCATGCTTTCTGCCGTGTTCACCTTCTGACTATAGTTGTTCAATGCGGAGAGTCTTTCCTCGTAACGTTTCCTTTCCGTTGTGTCGGTGTACACTCCCAAGTAACCTATAGTCTTGCCTTCAACCGTGATTGGAGCGCCAGATACGGACACGTGAATCAAAGACCCATCCTTTCTCTTTCTGACAGTATCGTAGTTGACATATCCTTCCAAGGCCTTTTTGTCCAGCATTTCTCCCTCTTCTATCTTGATTTCTGGCACCACAAAGTCGTCGATGTGTCTGCCTTTGACCTCATCCGGCGCGTAGCCAAAGAGCTGGACAAAACGGGGGTTGACATCCAGAATGCGAAAGCCCGTGTCCATGTACACAGTTGCTTCAGGGTTGCCCATGAACAGCCGCTTGAAATTCTCTTGACTCTCTTGTATCGCTCCCTCCCTTTTCTTGTGTTCGGTAACGTCGACAAAGCTCTCTGTCAGATACTTGTGACTTCTCCATGTCATCGCCTTGACGGTCTTTAGTATAGGAACTTTTGCGCCATTAGTCCTTAGTAGCACACGTTCTGATGCGTCTACAGTCTGACCCAGATCAGTGATCGGGCACTTTCCCTTTTCAGCTGGACAGATAAATCTGTGGCATGTTTTTCCGATGACATCCTCTCTTGAAGCACCTATCATCTTCAAAGCATGGGAGTTTGCATCTACGATCTTGTGCGTTTCCTCATCTATGACTATAAGTCCCGTAAATATAGAATCTAGAACTGCCTTCAAGTAGCTTTCATTTTCGCTCAGCGCTTTCTCTGCCCTTCTGTTTTCCACGATCTGGCATACACCATGCGATAGTTCTCCATACACGGTTTCGGGACTGCCAATCTTGCTGAAATACCCATCAGCGCCGAGGTTCAATGCTTTGATCGCTAATTCTTCTCTACCTTTTCCGGTAAAGATGATAAATGGAATGTTATTCCCACTGTCTCGCAATTCTTTCAGGAATTCTAGGCCATCTTTTCCAGGCATGATATAGTCGCTGATGACCGCGTCGTATGTCTCCTTCTTCATCCTTTCCATGGCTTTTCCAACAGACAACGTAGTATCCACTTGGAATCTACCTTCAATTTCTAAGCATTGCTTCGCAACTTCCAAGAAAACCGTGTCGTCGTCCACATGCAGGATTCTCATTGACTCCCTCTTGGCCAGATCCAAGATTATTCCATCAGGTATACTTTCAGAATCAACAATGGACTTAACCATTCGTACCACTCTTCGGCTGTGCATCTATAAGGAAATCTGAATGTTTACCTATGTCATGGACCAGATAAGACTTGTGAATGTACAATTAGTACTCAAAAGAAGCAATCCCAGAAAGATAACTGTAGTTTGCTGATCAATGAGCATGAAGCTGGGTACGACACGAAATCCTTGATAACAGCTTTTTCCTTGCCCAGCAACCTATTCATGGTCGACCACGCGAAAACAATGGTGTAACTCGAGAGGATTAGTAGAGCAACCTCAGTTTAATGCTAGCCTTCACAGGCTGTAAGAGCCTGAACACTTTTGGATATCCGTCCCTCCGAGTTCGTTGTTCGACTCGATCCGTCAAGGGTGCCCTACCTTCCCTCCACTGCCTTCTTCACCACTCTCTCAGGGGAGTAAAGGCAGTCTGATTTTCTTGACTGTTTCAGTGCACAGAAGAACTAGAAAAGGTAGTGTTAACGCAAACGGCCACGTAGCATTTCAGATCACCATCTTCGAGAGTCAAAACCTTCAACCCAGCATTCCTTAGTAACTGACCGAAAACCTGTCTGGCGAAGATCTTCTTCAAACCCGTAACAGCAATGAGTGCGTCATTCATTGACACACGTTTGATTTCAGCTAGTGTTTCGCAGGGGTTCGGCGTGTTTTGAAGAACTGTCATGGCAAAAACTTTGTCAAAGATGGAACTGGCAAAAGGCATGTTATCCGCATCTGCTTGAACTAGGTGGACGTTATCAAGATTCTTGTCGTGTACCCTTTTTTTCGCTTGAAAAAGGGTTCTTTTAGAAAAGTCTAAGCCGACAAGTGCGCCTGTTCTATCTGCAGCATAATCGAACAGAATTCCTGTTCCGCAGCCTACGTCAAGAGTCAATACACATTTTTCTATCTTCATATTTTTCAATGCGGCTTCAATCTTGGCTGTTTGCTCCTCTGTGTAGCGCATATCGTACATGCCTGCTGTGACATCGTAACGCCGCATAACGCCGCGTTTCTTGTGCCAACAGCTCATTCAAACCCTTCAGAAATCTTATCAGCTTGCACTTCTTCTAAAGCTATTGGCGAAAGCTAGGTGTCAAATTCCAGGTCTATGAACGTTCTAATCGACCCGAATATCAGAGAGGCGGAGAATATCATCAGAGAGGCTGTCTCGCATAGTAAAACAACGATTGTAGTTGGCAACTGCTCGGTGCACTATCTCGGCAGGGCAAAGTCCAAGCTCGAACTTGGCGAACGCATATTGATGGTGAAGGAAGACGGTTCCCTTCTTGTTCACCGTCCAGTCGGTTACGAACCAGTAAACTGGATGCCAGGCGGAGACGTGGTTTTCCACGTTCAAAGTAAAGGTGAAGTTCTGCAGATTCACGCCATAAGAAAGAAGTTAGCTGAAACTGTTACAATCTCGTTTGACAAGATCAAGCTTGTAGCCTCAGTCACCCTCATAGATTCAGGAGAGTTCTCACTCTACGCAAGCGAAGAGGACATGCAAAAAGCCATACTATTGAACCCGGATCTTCTAGAAGAAGGGTTCAAGCCCGTAACCTATGAGAAAAAGGTTGAACCTGGCTTTGTTGACATCTATGGCGAAGACAAGGATGGAAAGCTTGTTGTAGTGGAAATCAAACGCAAGACAGCTGGAAAAGAAGCAGTATTTCAGCTTGCAAAGTACATTGAAGCTATGAGAGCTAAGGCCGATCGCAAGGTGCGAGGAATACTAGTGGCTCCAAACATCGGAAAAGGCGTTCAGAGAACACTCTCAACTCTAGGTCTGGAGTTCAAGCACTTGGATCCAAGGAAATGTGCAGAGACGCTTTCGCGAGTTGAAACGAAGAAGTTGGCTGAGTTTTTCAAGGAAACCTAAATTAGCTGGCGTGACTGTTGGTTTTCGTTGCTGATTATCATGAATGTCTGGAAAGATATTCCAACAGGTGACAAGCCTCCGACGTTTTTGAACGTCGTGATCGAAGTCGTGAGTGGGTCGAGAGACAAGTACGAGTTTCGCTCTGAGTGGGAATCATTCGTTCTGGACAGAGTCATACCTTCATCAGTGGTTTTCCCGGTGGAGTACGGTTTTGTGCCGCAGACTTGGGCTGACGATGATGACCCGCTCGACATTATGGTGCTAAGTTATGAACCGCTTGAGGTCGGTTGCATAGTCAAAGTGCGAGTGATAGGAGCATTGATTGTTGAAGACGAGAAAGGGGAAGACGCCAAGATGCTGTCTGTTCCAGTGAATGATGCTAGGTTTGACGGCTATCATGACATTTCAGATGTGCACCCGCACAGACTCAGAGAAATTCAGGAGTTTTTTGAGACATACAAAAGGCTTGAGCCGCGCAAATGGGCAAAGTTCAAAGAATGGAGGAACGCTCATGGTGCAGCTGCAATAGTGATTTCTGCGATTGAAAAATACAAGAAAATGGCTGACCTCTATCAGAAATAGCCACAACTTCAGCAAGTTTCCCTGCAAGCCCGGCTTCAAGTAAAGACACAAGCTTTAACTTTTAAGGTCAGTTTAGTCTAGATCGGCAAAAAAAATTGTCAGAACTGGTTGATAAGGTAGACATCAAGCATCCAATCGATCCCAAAAAGGTTGACATTCAGAAGGATCCGTTTCATCCGACAGCTTACATCATAACTCTGCCATTGGATTCTGGTCCCTCGTACGTTTGGCATACGTTGTTTCAGCAGGAGTTGTGGTCCAGCCTAGACTTTTGGGACAGGAAAGTCCTTGTTGTGGCGAGAGAGCTGAAGCTTGTGACTACTCCCAACATGGTAGAGGAGAAGCTTCACTGGCTCGAAGGATTAGTGGTTGGAACAAACAAACGAGTAGAAGAATACAATAAAAAGGTAAGATCGGAGAGAGATGCAACAAAGTCGAAGTTCATGGATGAAGAAGCAATCAGGAAAGACGTGTCCACTTGGCTGGTTAGAAGATTCACAGGATAAGACATAGACCTTTGGAGAACTGCAGAAGTAGATTCTGAATCTAGGTATCAACACACTCTGTGCTAGCGTCCGTTAGACTTAGGTTTGCAGAAGAAATCTGTGATTCGTTTTTGGAACAGAGCGTTGCGTATGAGTTGACTCTCTCTTATCCAAGTTTGGAGCGGGATCTTGAATTGGCCTGAGATCCTCCCCAACGCCTCATTCAACGTGTTGAAGGTTAATGGTTTCTGGCGCATAGCGTTCCTAACGTTTTCTCTGACCTGCCACACGCCTACAGGCATTATGTAGCCTGAGCGGGCTTCCCGCAGAACGATGACACAGGCTTGCCGTCTTTCCTTCGCCAGCTGTTCGCATACTGCTAGGCGTGCAGCGTAGTAACACCCTCCTATTTCGGCATAGGTTGTTCTTCCATCATGTTCTTCCCAATCGCCAAACATCACAGCTTGTTTGCCTTCTGGATTCCAGACCGTGCCAGGATACCAAGCTTCAATCGCCTCATAACACCATTCTCGAGGTAGCATGAGAACTTCAAAGACGTTGTCTAGGTAGCGCGACTCATAAACGCGATACTCATTTATCTCGGAAAACTGCTTGACTTGGCTGACGAGGTTCTTTGAGATGATGTCATCTACCGCTGTAATGCTCCAGCGCGTAGGAACGAATCGACGGTTCTCTTCTATGCCAAAGGCACCGACGCTGAAGGCCCTCTGAATCTTGGTCTCAAAGACGCCCTTGCCGTAAAGTTCAAGCACTGCGGGAACAGCTTTCAGATCGGTGTCGCTATAGGCCTTTTCTATTTGGTGATCCCAAGTTGTGTTGCTGACTTTCAAGTCACGGATTGGGGCCGATGGCCCGAAGGGTTGAACCTCATCACTTAAGAAAATGGAACCATGGGGCTTCTTCGTTAGGACGAGTTCAACATCTACAGGCTTAATAGCCAATGCCAGTTCGCGAGTCTTGTCGATTATCTTTCCCGCTTCACTGAATTTCTGCACGTGCACTCGATGCTTGCCTCGAATCAGCATTGAACGGAAAGCCACGATCTCGTCTATTGATTTTCCGAACCAGAGTTCAGGTAGATCATACATGCTCGTGTCGTCTTTTACTGGCGGGACCAAAGGGCCTGCGTAGACGTTTGGGTAGCCTATCCTGCCTATGAAGACGCTCGGGGGTGAAGCGCCAGCGATGTCTTTACTGTTCATCAGCGGTACACTCTTCAAATAGCAGTTGACCTTCACGATTATCGGGCATCGGGTCTTCCCGCACAAAAGCCTCGAACCCTTGCACACGACGCACAAGCCACTTCTTGAGGCCCTAGCAGTGATTGTTGGAATTTCATCTTGACTTGCGCCTGTGCCTTTCAGAACGTCATGTAGCCAAGTGGTCGAATAAGTCCTGTTACTTCGCAACTCGGAAAACGTCAACTCTTTTCATCTAGAATGACGGTTTAAGGGTGTTATTATGTTTTCTGAGGTTGTACGGCTTGCGGAGAAAGCGTGTGTTTTATATTGTTATCTTGTGAGCAATTTAACGTGAGAGGTCATGAGTAAGGAAATCCGATACTACAAGGGGAAGTACAAGGTCGCTGTACTGTCCGAAAGCCGTGGCAACTGGCTTGTGAAGGCACTAGAGTCGTTTGAAGATGAAGTCAATGGCAAAAAGGTAAAGGTTAAGGCAAGAGAGAGACGAATTGTTGCACCAAACTTGCTTTTCAAGAGGAAAGGTCTGCCTCCGCCTGTGAAAGAGCATGTCTACGAATTGAATATGGAGAAGAAACTCAAGCGG
>Ga0315296_10001935_pt1 | contig 17922 bp, 10 predicted proteins | sample YL17G14_18_MG_FD_203921 | JGI IMG/M metagenome (GOLD analysis project Ga0315296, IMG submission 203921) | Sediment microbial communities from Yellowstone Lake, YNP, Wyoming, USA - YL17G14_18 | ecosystem: Environmental > Aquatic > Freshwater > Lake > Sediment | place: USA: Wyoming | collected... | reverse complement strand
TGAAACTATTCGATTGAAGAAGCCCGGCGCTTCCAAAGTCGTCATTGCGATTCGCCTTAGACGGAGTGGCAATCCCATGTTATTTTCCTCTCCGTTGCCGCCGCTACCACGCCGCTCGCTACGAAAACCTTTTTACGTTCCCACCGCATGTTTATTTCCACCCTTAATCGTCAGTTGCAAAAACCAATATTAGGCATATAATTTGTCGAGCATGAGAGTTTTACTTAAATCCCTTGTTATGATTGGGTTCTCCCTGCCGCTGCTCGTGTCGGCCCGCGACTGGACCGTGGCGGTGTACATGTGTGCCGACAACGATCTTGCCCAGTTTGCCACCCGGAACCTTGAGGAGATGAAGAGGGTTCCCTTCAGCGACAAGGTGTCGATCGTGGTGGAAGTGGACCGGCCTTATGAAACCGCCAAGCGATACCTGGTTGAGCCGGGCCGGCTTACACTAATCGAAGACTTGGGCGAGATTGACATGTGCAATCCGCAGGAGATAGTCGACTTCGGTCAGTTTGTGAAGCAGGCCTATCCGGCGGACAGATACTACGTCGTCATGTGGGACCACGGAACCGGATGGGTTACCGGACCACGCCGTTCATTTGGTGTCGATTGGACCAGCAATAACACAGTGGGCATAAGCGACGGCGAACTAGAGAATGCGGTCGGTGAGTTCAGCCAGGCGCTTGGGCAGAAGATCGACGTCTTAACCTTCGATGCCTGCTTGATGGGTATGGTTGAGGTGGCTTGCGAGCTCACCGAGTCAGTTAAGTTTCTCCTGACATCCGAACATTGGGTACCAATCGAGGGGATGCCGTACGAGAAGATACTCGGGATTTTGACATCCAGTCCCGGCATCGGGGCGGACGCTTTTAGTCGGAAGATGGTTGATGCGTATGTCGCTCATTACCAGGGCCGCTACGTCAATATGAGCTTGGTCAAGATCGACGAGATGGGCACGCTCAAAAATGCCGTCAAGGATTTGATAACTGAGTTTGGTGTCGGGAAACCGCCTCCATTCTTGAAAGAAATAAGACAGGTTGTGCAGACTTTCTCGCTTGAATCACCGGGCGTCCCCTCGCCGCGCGACGACTATGTTGACCTGGGCGACTACCTCGGAAGGCTTGATGTCTACGTAGGCAGTGACCGGACACGGCAGGCGGTCGAGTCTTTCAACCGTGCTGCCATCTACACGAAGTATTCAGGTGACTCGCTGGCTGGGAGCAAAGGGCTTTCGGTCTGGTTTCCCGACGAATACATTCCTTCGTTCAAAGGATTGGCCAAAAACTATCTGGGCCTGGTTTGGTCAAGGGGTACTGGTTGGGAAAGATACCTTAACTGGTTTTACGATGCTGATGATGTGCCTCCGTCCGAGACCAAGCTTGTCTTGTCTCCGGTTGGCGCCAAGAATGATTTCAAACTCTTCTGGTCGAAGAGCTATGACTTAGCGCCGGTCACCTACGATATCCTGGAACTGACCGAGCCTTCAGTTGCGTATGAAGATTTCATGGAGGACAGTGCCAAATGGACGCTAAATGGGTTTTCCTTTGGACCGGGCAAGACTCGCTCTGGTTCATCGGCGCTCTTCTCCGGGACCGGCAATTTGCTTAACAATACGGCAACACTCAAGGACTCTTTCTTTCTTGCCAATCCGGTGTTGATTACTTTCTTCTGCAGTTATGATATTCAGGAACGGCGTGACTCGCTCGTGCTCGAGCTTAAGGACGAGCTGGGCGCTTGGCGGCCGCTCCGAACCATATACGGCCGGGACATCGGCTGGCAGGAATTCCGTGTTGCCGCAGTGCCGGCGGGCCGGCAATGTTTCCGGTTCCGCTACCGCACGGACAGTGCGTTGGTTCAGCCCGGTGCGTACATTGAGGATTTGAGAATCACGGAACTCAAGGGCGGCCGTTACGCAGCGAGGGGCCGTTCGGACACTTCATATAGTTTCTACAACAAGAAAAGCGGCGGATACTTTTTTACGATCGGTCCGGTTGACAATTACGATAATCATGGCAACTACAGCCAGTTGGGGGCACTCAAGATCGAAAATTATGCTACACCCTATTCTGTCCCCAACCCCTTTAGTGACGGTTGCACGATTGTTCTCGACTTTCCGGATGGCCTCAAGCCGGCGCTTGAAGTCTATTCAATCACCGGGCGCCGCGTCCGAAGCTTCAAGCACGAGGCCATCAGCAACAAACAGGTATTCTGGGACGGGAAATCGGAATCAGGGCGCAAGATTGGCAGCGGTCTCTATTTTCTATTCTTACACGCCGGCGACTACAAAAGCTTAGGGAGGATTGCCAAGGTTGAGTAGCTGAGTATAGATCTCCTTTTGAAGCACTACATTTTTTACATAGTCACGCGTCTCATCAAATGGAATCAATTCAATAAACTCGTCAAGCTCGGTAGCCGGGTCGCGATTCAGCCATTTGGTCACGTTGACCGGGCCGCCGTTATAAGCGGCTAAGGCCAAGGGTAGACAATCAAAAGCCCGCAGCTGATCACCCAAGTATTTCATCCCGAACTTAATCGAGCACTCGGGATCGAAAAGGTCGTAGGTGTCCATCTTGAGATCTTTGGCCAAAAGCCGTCCGGTACGGGGTATGATCTGCATAAGTCCCAGGGCATCGGCCGGGGAGCGGGCCTGGGGGTTGAAATGGCTCTCCTGTCTTATGACGGATAGCACCAGCGCGGGTTCAAGGCCGGATTGACTTATTGATGCTGCATACTTGATGGGATAGAGAATCGGCAGCAGCTCTTTGGCGATCTTGATTACGCCCGCCCGCTCGGCGAGCTTGCGCAGCGCAAAGCCGAGCCGGATTGCCTCATGGTCAAGGCCGTAATCCTGTGCCAGCCTGGCGAGATAGTACAGATTGGCCGGGTTGGCGGTCTTGATCATCCGCAGTTCGCGAAAGCCGATTTCCCGCTCGCCGTGCGCCAGGAAGAATACGGCCCGGTTGAGCATCACTGACTCGGCGGGCGTGAAGGTGGGGACCGTGTCACCGATCTTGGCCAACCACTGGTTGATTGGAATCGTGTCATAGAACTGACTGGCTTTCTCTTTGATCATCGTGTAGTAGGACAGAGGATAGCGGGCGAACAGTTCGCTCTTCAAAGAGTCGTTCTTCAGGCCCAGGCGGTCATTCATGCGCATATGCCAATAGAGAAATTCCGGGGCCGTGTCCTGGCCGAAGAACTCCTTGGCTTTGGTGACTTGGCCGGCGCGGTAGCAGAGAAGACCGCTGCGGAAGAGATTACGCCGGCGTTCGCCTGGGTATTGCAGGGCAATCGCGAGGAAAGTACTGCAGGCCTGAGCGTATGAGGCATGCTCTTCGAGCAGGTGCCCTTTACGCAGGAGAACCCTGCGGCGCAGCGAACCTTCCGAAGTCCGGGCCAGGGAAGTGTCATACGCGGCAATCGCCTGGTCATCCTGGTTCAGTGTCTCGAAGATGCGGCCGAGCCAGTAGTATGCCTTAGGACTCTTGCTGAAGTGCAGGTAAAAGGAAGCCGAGTCAAACATGTTCATGCTGTAGTAGATCATGCCCCGGAGATAGGATGCCCCGGCAGCTTTCCCGGCTCGATTAAGATAGGAGAGGGCTTTCTTATGGTTGCCGCGCTGATAATAAACGTCAGCCAGCGCCCTGAACTGGCTGCCCAGTTTAGGTTTTACAAAGTCGAGGGCCGAGGCGGCGCTACCCGAACCGGGGAACCGTTCAATTGTCTGCCAGTATAGCTTCTCCGCGGCAAGCGCATCACCGCCAAGCTCGGCGAGCTTCGCCTCAAGATAAGTCCGCAACGCATCATCTTTGATTTGAGCCACTACTTCCCCGGCTCGTGCGGCTTGTCCGGACTGGACTAAGCACCGGGCGAGGAGTTCATAGTAGCTCTGCTCGAAATATGGCGGTATTGTCTTCACCAGAAGCAAGTGCTGTTCGGCTTCGCGTAATCGATTTTTGTTGTAGAGTGCCTTGCCCAGATAAAAGAGGCGATGATCCTCCAGGTGATGCTTGCCGACAGCCAGACTCTTGATGGCCGAATCATAACTTTCCGCGCGCACGAAAAAGATGCCTTTGAGCAGGTGATCATTGGTGAGCTGGGCGGCTCTCTCGTACTTCCCGCTCAGGGCATAGAGAGCGGCCATGCTATCCGGCGACATCGCCAGTTTAAGGCTTTCGATCAGGGCCGTGGCTTTCGGGTATTCACGTTGGTCCAGATAGAGCTTGACAAGGAGTGATGTTCGCTCCTTCCGGAGCGTGGTATCCGCAACCAGTATCTTGAGTGCGGTGAAAGGGTTGACCTGGGCAACCGAAGCGGCAAAGTCGACTTTTTCTTGGGCCGGACGGGCCGGTTGCATGACTTTCTTGCAGCCGGCAGGCAGGATAGCCAGAAAAGCTATCAGTACCGGCGCAAGACGGAGAAATATTCTATCCGACATACGCCAATCAATATATTTAGAAAAGGGCATAAGTCAACGCTCATTACCACCCTACCGATTCCTCGGTTCGCACTTGCCTGTTGACAACGAGACCGGAATCGATAAGATTGGGGCGTATAGAAGGTAATAGGTAAGCTGTTCTAATAAAATTATTCAACAAATACTACTCGGAGCGGAATATACTTTACATGAAGAGGGTGTCATTCCTTCACTTCGTTCAGGACGGCGTCTGACCCTGAATTCCATGAAGGTGAAGAATCTCATATGCTAATTTTCAGAGACCCTTCGCTACGCTCAGGGTGACAGGCGAAGTGCTTCACGAATGTAAAGTATTCCATGCTCCCCTTAGTAATTGTAGTTGCCCAATTTCCGCCAGAGGCGGATCTGCCTCAGGCATGACATCGGGCTATTTTTAGGGCCGTCGTAGGGCCGGGTTTTACACCCGGCCGCGCCTGTCGGCTACGGAAACTTTGCCGCCCCGCCCAACAAGCCCAAAGACCGGGATCTTGCCCTCAGCACCACCGCCGCGCTTGCCTTTGTCGCCCGGTGACAGGCTTCGTGGCGAAGCGCCACTTCGCCTATCGTCGGGCTTCGAGGTCTGACGCCTCGGGGACCTATGCTTGGGCTTGACGATATCGATGTTTCTGGTTAGAATTGTCAAGCGACATGGACCTGATCAATCGCCTGCTGCGACACGACCCAATAGCCCTTGCACGTCTGATCACTAGGGTTGAAAATGGAGAAGACGGTTATGAGAAGATCCTCAAGAAGACTTATCACGCAACCGGCAGGGCTTATCACCTCGGCATCACCGGACCACCGGGCGCGGGCAAGAGTACGCTGGTTGATGGCCTGGTCAAGCGCCTGGCGGGCAAGACCAAGCGGGTGGGTGTGATTGCCGTCGATCCGACGAGTCCATTCTCCGGCGGTGCTTTGCTGGGCGACCGTATCCGGATGACCAGTCTCTCGACCAACCCCAACGTGTTTATCCGCAGCATGGCCAGCCGCGGCAGCCTCGGCGGCATGGCCCGCGCAACCAAAGAGGTCGCCCTGCTTATGGATGCCGGCGGCATGGACTATGTTGTCATCGAGACCATCGGCGTCGGTCAGGTTGAAATCGATGTCGTCGACGCCTGCGATACGACGGTGCTCGTTCTGGTGCCCGAATCAGGTGATGGAGTTCAGGCAATGAAAGCAGGCCTTTTAGAGGTGGCCGACATCGTTGTCGTCAATAAGGCGGACCGCGATGGGGCCGAGAAGCTGGTTCGGGAAATCCGGGCGATCAGCGAAATGCGCGACAAGAAAACGCTTTGGGATTACCCGGTGCTGATGACCGAAGCGCTATACGAGAAAGGAATCGATGACCTGGCGAAGGCGATTGGCGAGCACCAGGCGTATCTCGAGAGCTCGGGCGAATATGTTGAGCACCGGAAACAACAGGTCCGCCGCCATATTCAATCCCTGCTCGAAGAGAGAATCCGCTGCCGCATGGAAGCAAAGCTCTTGACGGGCAACAAGCTCGAAGCATTGGTGCAGAGAGTCTTGAACAAGGAGTTGAGTCCTTTCGAGGTCGCCGACCGTATAATGAGAAGCAGATGATTGCGCATCGGGACAAGCGGGAACGGCAGAAAGCGAGTAGAAATATGGACAAGACAAGAAAGAAAAAGATACAATGGTGTGACTCGTTGAAAAAGTGTGAGGAGCGGAAATGGAAATGGACTTCCCTTTCCGGATCTCCGGTTGAGATTCTCTATACCCCTCGTGACATCGCGACGCTCGACTACAAGGAGGATTTGGGTTTCCCGGGCGAATATCCCTACACCAGGGGCGTCCAGCGAAACATGTACCGCGGGCGACTCTGGACCATGCGCCAGTTCTCGGGCTTCGGCACCGCGAAAGACACCAACAAACGCTACAAGTACCTGCTCAAGCACGGGCAGACCGGGCTGTCGGTCGCTTTCCACTTTCCGACCCTGTACGGACGTGATTCGGACCACCCATTGGCCAAGGGGGAAGTCGGGCGCTGCGGAGTTGCCGTTGATTCGCTCAAGGATATGGAGGTCATTTTTTCAGGAATCCCGCTGGATAGAATCTCGACTTCGATGACGATCAATGCGCCGGCCGGGATTCTGCTGGCGATGTATATTGCGGTTGGGGAGAAGCAAGGCCATAATTCGCGGGTCCTGACCGGAACGATTCAGAATGACATCCTCAAGGAATATCAGGCGCAGAAGTCATGGATCTATCCGCCGGGTCCATCGATGCGTTTGATTACGGACACCATGGCGTTTTGCGCCGATTTCGTACCGAAGTGGAATACGATTTCCATATCCGGCTATCACATTCGCGAGGCCGGCTCGACCGCCGCGCAGGAATTGGCTTTTACCCTGGCTAACGGTTTTGCGTACGTTGAGGCGGGAATCGCCGTGGGCATGGATGTGGATCGCTTCGCGCCGAGGCTATCCTTCTTCTTCAACGCCCATATGGATTTTTTTGAAGAGATTGCCAAGTACCGCGCCGCGCGGCGGATTTGGGCCAGGCACATGAAAGAGAAGTACCATGCCAAAGACCCGCGTTCCTTTCTGCTGAGATTTCATACCCAGACGGCCGGTTGCAGTTTGTCGGCACAGCAACCGGAGAACAATATCGTAAGGACGGCATTTGAAGCCCTTTCGGCTGTGTTGGGCGGCACGCAGAGCCTGCACACGAACTCAATGGATGAGACCTATGGACTGCCGACTGAAAAAGCCGTGAAGATTGCCCTGAGGACACAGCAGATAATCGGTTATGAAACGGGGGTCGCCAACGTCATCGACCCGCTGGGCGGGTCGTACTATATCGAAGCGTTAACGAACCGAATTGAAGCTGATGCGGAAGACTACTTCCGGAGAATCCGCGATCACGGCGGAGTCGTCCGCGCCATCGAAAAAGGATTCTTCCAGAAGGAAATCGCCGATGCGGCTTACCGGTACCAGAAAGAGCTTGAGCAGCGGGAAAAGATCGCGGTCGGCGTGAATGAATTTGTCGAAGCCGAAGAACCGGAAATGGAACTGCTCAAGATTTCGCCCCGCGTAGAAAGAGAACAGGTTGCGGCGCTCGGCAAGCTGCGGCGCACCCGGGACAATCTTGCGGTAAAGAAGGCTCTGGCAGCGCTCAAGAAAGCCGCCGGCAGTGGAGACAACGTGATGCCGCACTTTCTCAAATGCGCGAGATGCTACGCAACCCTGGGCGAAATCTGCGATACCCTGCGCGAGGTCTTCGGCGAATACAGGGAACCGCCGATTTTCTAACACGTCGCTGATAGCCGTCGGCTCATAGCTGATGGCTGAAACAAGGAGGTTTGATGAGGAAGATCAGAATCTTGATTGCCAAGCCAGGCCTTGATGGACACGACCGGGGCGCCAAGGTGGTGGCACGCGCCTTGCGTGACGCCGGGATGGAAGTCATCTACACCGGTCTTCATCAGACGCCGGAAATGATCACGGCAGCAGCAATTCAGGAAGATGTTGATGTTGTCGGCTTGTCCATTCTGTCCGGTGCCCATATGACGATCTTCCCGCGCATCATCAGGTTGTTGAAAGAGAAGAAGGCTTCACACATCAAGGTGATCGGCGGCGGCATAATCCCGGCGGCGGACATGGTCAAGCTTGAGAAGGCAGGCATCAAGAAGTTGTTTGGACCAGGGACCTCGACCGGCGAGATTGTAAACTATGTAAAAAAATTAGCGAGCAGAGTCAAGACTGAGGAATAGTTCAATCTTTGCCCGAGGCAGTCGATTAAATAAGATTTTGTTTACTCCCCATCGGAAAATGTTACCTGTGCCTGGTCCCTATTCAAGGGGTTTCTGGAAAGGGATAGACTTGAAGGACGCCAATTGGGAAGACACCTTTGAAATTCGTGCTTGAGAAAAAATGAATTGTGAACATAATGGTTAAAATTAGATTAAATTGAGCTTAAATATAAACACGAGCTCGATAAGCAAGTGCAACGCTTTTCTCTACGAGATACAGACGTAGGATATATTGGATATAATAAACGAATGTGTCTCCCTAAGGCACATCTGTGTCCCGTAGGGAAACACCGGGGTGTCGGAGAGAGAAGCGGATCAAGCAGGCCCGGGTCGACATCCAGCAGCATCCGCTGATCCTGGATGAAATTCCGGAGTCAATTTGTGCTGGACAAGAAATCAGAAATGATTAGGATACATCATGCGTGTCTGCCTGTCAGGCAGGCGGCAATTTCCACCAAGAAACGGGACGCGGCCCGTTTAGGCATTTTGGTCCGCCTCAGGCGGCCTAGGCATTTGTTTTATGAAGAGGTTTAAGATGAAAAGTCTATTTTTATCAGCGATCATTGTCTGAATAGCATTAACCCTTGGGCTTTATGGACAGGATACGGCTCAAGTAGAGCCGAAGGTAGAACTTAAGCTCGTCTGGGAGAAGGAAAGACCAACAGGAGCAGATGATTTAGTCTTTCTCGATAAACACGGCTACAATGTCTTCTCCTCCCAGTGCAAGAATCCGGAGAAGGCGTTAAGACAGAAGCGGGGTATCTTCGTTCAGGACAGGAAACTGAAGTGGTTTGAGGGCGATAACTTCAAAGTGGTGAAAGAAATGGCAATTGGCGAAGGGTCTACGCCGAACGGAAGCAAGGTGGTTATCTCAAAGAACGGCAGGAACATCGCAATAGTCGAGGGGCTTGAGCGCTGGGACAGGTTTAAGGAGCCAGACGAGTGGCAGGAAGGCTTTAAGGACAAGCCAGCGACGCTTAGGCTTTTAAACTGGAAGGGAGAAGAGCTAGCGAGGACGCAGTTTTCACCAGCGGGCTGGGGGTATATCGATCTCTATCCACCAGGAAATGACAAAGCGGTGGCTTTAAACTTGACAGGAAGCGAAGGAATGGCTTACAGGTCCAAAGTGTTTGTAAGAAATGGGAAAACATTGTCCGAGGTACTTTCTCTAAAAGATGCGTGCATTTGGGATTATTCAGAAAACGGATCAACGGTAATACTGTCGTTATTGGATGTGGAGACCCAATTCTCCAAGGAAAGGATGATCCTAGATGGTGAGGCAAAGATCATTGCTAAATATGCTTATGATAGTCCCCGTGGTAACTATTGCGTTCGCGTATCTCCAAGTGGGAATTATATTGCCGAGGTGACTACCGGTAAGTACGTGGTTATTCATAACAGAAATGGTCAGCTCGTTAAAGAGCACAAAATAGCTGGCGGTGAATATGGAGCCTTCTCACCTAACGAGGAGTTTGTTTGCATTTCGCAAGGAAGATGGCGAGTTAACCTCTTTAATGTTAAAAACGGTAACCTCTTGTGGGAATATGCGGTCTCGAGTCCTGACTCATTCTCTTTTTTCTATTCGCTTGTTGCCTCCTCTGAGGGACTAGTATTTGCCGGAAGCAGCCGATTTGCGCCATTATCTGTAATGGGTAGCGCAGCGAAAGAAAAAACAATCCTCATTTTTGACCAACAGGGGAAGATTATAGAAAGATTTGGCTCTTTTATTCCTAAAACCGAAGCGGAAGTAGAATTTTATTCCTGCTCTCCAACTCCTCAATTACGGCTGACTCCAGATGGTAAATATCTTTTGGTGAGGTTTCCTAAAAAGTATGTATTGTATCAAGCTAAAAGAGCAGGAGGTGAGCAATGAGGCTTTTCAATTGCATTTTAGTGACGTTCATTCTTCAGTCCGCTTCCGTTTTGGCTTATGATTGGCCGATACAGGAAGATACGGTCCAGCATGTTCTCACTTCAGTTATGGGGGAGTGCCGAGAGGCAAGGGATCACTTCCACCGCGGCATTGACATCAGCGCACCTTGCAGCACTCGTGCCTATACAATTGACGGAGATACTTGCTACAAGGATCTTGTTGCAAGTCCCAGGGGTATCAACATCGGCCCTTTCAGGTATTATCATAATGATACCGTTGATGTTGTTGTAAGAGTATATGACCCAAGGGTTGATACGACAGGCGCAGGCGCTGGAAGGGGAATGGGGATTTATGAAATCCAGTATGAAATTCTTGATATCCTAAAAAATCCGATTCCGGGTGCGATAAATTCTTATCAATTTGATTCCTTGCCGTTAAATTCTGCTACTGCGAGATATGGGTTAGTTTATCACGACAGCACTGACTGGGACAACGGTATTTTCTACTACTGGGTTACCAATGCGCCATTTTCTGATACGGCAAACCGATACTGGAATACCAAGCAGCATATAAATTGGCAGTGGTATGAGCAGCCGGCCGAGTCAATTGAAGTAGCGAAATTTAAGGATGGATACTTTTATGTTGAAATTAAAAGTTGGGATATTTGTCGTCCAGCGACAAATCCCTGTGATTCAGAAACAGTCAAAGTCCACGTTGATAACTTCAATCCTAAAGTCAAAAAAACAGATCCACCCAATTGGTTTGGTTTTGTACCCAATAGACTACATAAGGTTTGGTGTCGGTTTTCCGAAGCAATGGATGTGGGGCAGCAGAGTATCAGAATATCAGAGTATCAGGAACACAGGGTATTTAAGGTATGAATTCATTTCTTTACTTTACGAGGTTTTTATTTATAGTCTTTAGGTATTTAGGCATTTTGGATTTTAGGTATTTGATTAGTAGGGAGGTTTAAGATGAGAAGATTTTCTTTATTAGTAATCATTGTTCTGATGGCAATAAGCCTTGGGCTTTATGCCCAGGAGAAAGATACGGCTCAGGTAAAGCCAGATGTCAAGTTGGAATTGGTGTGGGAGAAGGAGATACCAGAAGGAACGAGTGATATTGTTTTTCTTGATGAGAATGGCTATAATGTCTTTTCTTCTCAGTGTAAGGACCCGGAGAAGGCGTTAAGACAGAAGCGGGGGATCTTCGTTCAGGACAGGAAACTGAAGTGGTTTGAGGACGATAACTTTGAAGTGGTGAAAGAAATGGCAATTGGCGAAGGGTCTACGCCGAACGGAAGCAAGGTGGTTATCTCCAAAAACGGTCGTAACATTGCAATAATTGAAGGGCTTGAGCGATGGGACAGGTTTAAGGAGCCGGACGAGTGGCAGGGAGGCTTTAAGGACAAGCCAGCGACGCTTAGGCTTTTAAACTGGAAGGGAGAAGAACTGGCGAGGACGCAGTTTTCACCAGGGGGTTGGGAGTATATTGATCTCTATCCGTTAGGAAATGACCGAACGATGGTCGTTGGTTTGGCTGGTGGTGAGGGATTATATCACGGTGTTAAAATACTGGTGAAGAAGGGTAAGAATTTAACAGAAGTTTTTTCAGATGAAGAGACCAGTTGGTTTGTTGATTATGCTGAGAATGGTGAGAGGACACTACTTTTAATTAAGAACAAAGAAATGGCTTTATTCAACGGCTCAGGAGAAGAGGAATGTCGATACGTATGTCCTCGTCCTTATCGAGGTGGTTATCTTTCACCAAGAGGCAATTATGTTGTCGAACACACTGCTGGTGAATATCTTATGATCTATGATAATGAAGGAAATTTAATCAAAGAACAACATGCTCGGTGCCGCTATGTGGCTTTTTCACCTGACGAGAAGTATCTCTGTGTAACACCAGGACCGTGGCGGGTTTATTTCTTTGAAACCAAAACTGGTAAGATGCTCTGGGAGTATGTTGATAGCACTCTATGGTTTTGCTCAATTGCATTGCCAACAGAAGCAAAACAAGTTTACATCTCTACTTCACCATTTCATCCTACAAGTGCTACCGCAATGGAAAAAGGAGAAAAATTTGTTTTAATATTTGAGCGAGGAAAGATTTTAAGAAAAATTGGCCCCCAGTTTGTTACTACGGACAGAGAACTTGAGTTTTATAGGTGGGAATCAGGCGCTCCTCCCTTAAAAATTACTTCGGATGGTAACTATCTTTTGGTCCGACTGCCTAACAGATTACTTTTATATGACATCATTAAAGAAGGAAGGTGAGCGATGAAACCGCTGAAGTTAACATTATTATTCATCTTCTCTGCTGGTCTATCTTCTCTTTTTGCCTATGACTGGCCGATACAGGAAGATACGGTCCAGCATGTTCTCACTTCAGTTATGGGGGAGTGCCGAGAGGCAAGGGATCACTTCCACCGCGGAATCGACATTAATGCACCTTGCAGCACTCGTGCCTATACAATTGAGGGAGATACCTGTTATAAGGATACCATCGCACCAATCCGCGGTATCAACATCGGCCATTTCAGATATTATCATATGGTGATAAGATACTTCATTACTGATTCCTCTTGGGTAGGAGCTGATTCATTCTTTGCCAAGACCGATGGTGAAAACCATGTTCATCTTCAGGAGGCGGACCGCAGGCTGCGGGCACCAGGGGATCTCAACTATGTCCGCTGGCTGAATTCTTTAAGAATCGGCGGCATCTACCCTTATGTTGATTCTGCCCGCTCCGCTTACCCCCAGATTAGAAACGGCCCGGCAGGAATAGGCTTCTGGCAGGACGGCACAAATAATCGAGTAGCGGGCATTCTTGATGGAAGAATTGACATCAGCGTTGATGCCCGAGACCCCTGGACTGATTCTCTTGGTTGTGGAATGAACGGCGGAACTTTAGGCAATATGGGTATGCATAGGTGTTACGGCTATATTTTTGATACTTTACGCATCGATACCTTGAAGTTTGAATACCACAGATATGACACCTGTGCGATAGATAGAATGATCACTTATGCTTATGCCCCTGGTTCAAGTAATTCAAGGCACATCTACTGGATCACCAATAACCCCTTTGATACCATAAATCCCCGGCGATACTACTGGAATACCAAACAGAAGATTAACGAACCTGACTCCGTTGATGCTGATTCCATTGAAGTCGCTAAATTCAAAGACTGTTATTACTGGGTGCTTGTTAAGGCCTATGACATCAGAGGCAATCTTGATGTAGAATCGTTGAGGGTGATGGTTGATAACTTTCCGCCCAAGATACGCGAGACCGACCCTGTGAATGGAGCGACCAATGTGCCTGTAAATAAAAAAGTAAAGATTACTTTTAACGAAACGATGGACCAGACCGTTTACCTGAGGGATGCAATTACCTTTTCACCAGGGGTATCAGGAAGTTGGTCCTGGCCAGCCCCTTCTCAGTGTGAGTTTACTCCTGACCCAGCCTTCAGGCGTAGCACCACCTACACGGTCACCGTGTCAACTCAGATGCGTGACAAATCGAGAAAAAATATGGCTGCTCCCTACATCTTCTCTTTTACAACCAGCGATACAGTAGGTGGGGGAACTGGAAGTCAGGCTTATGGTCTATATCCGGTTCGTTTTCAATGGGAGAGTGCGGAGCCCGCTGGTTGGACGGACTTTGAGTTTAGTGATTATTTTTACCAAACTTACACTTATTACCTCTACGGCATAGAGCTTTATGATTTTTATGCTGTTGAAACTGGCAACATCTGGCCTGATTATCCCTGGCTTGATCCCCATTTCCATCTACCGACGGCTGGTGGTCGTGCATGGGGAGTGATCGCATCTTATAATGATTCAATAAGAATCCATTTTGGTAGACCTCTCAAAGGCAGGGGAAGAGGTATTGAAAAGAATGGTACCAATCCTCGGAAAGTTGTTGAATGGCTTTACACCAAAGGGACTGATACCACCAATTTTGAAGTGGTAATCTTCCCGGTGTATCCAGGCATTTTCCGTTATGATTATCGTAAGTGTGATATTGAGACGCTCTGGAACGACGGTGGTTCAGGGATTAGTGCGGGTGACCAGGTGCCGCCCCACCGATATATCCAACTGCCACCAGTTTATACCTTGGCTGGAAGCTCTTTCCTCTTTACGACTGAGCCTCCGCCAGGAAAGCCAGTTGATGCAACCGCTTACCACGCCTCACCCGTTGTAAAACTTACTTGGCGAGCCAATCCTGAACCAGACCTTAAAGGTTACAATGTCTATCGGAAAGAGCTGGGAATGGTATTTTATCAAAGGATAAATCCCATAATCCTCACCACTCCAACCTATTCTGATACTAATATCATCTCGGGAAGGACATATATTTATGCGGTGACTGCTCTGGACACTTTTAATTTAGAGAGCGCCTATTCAGATTCAGTTGTAGTGAGAATCATCCCAACCGGAACTAATAACTTCTATGCCACCGCCTTTGGCAAGAAACTCGCCCGCTCGCCGAATGGAAGACTCCATAGGGTTTGGGCAGATATTGACAAAGTCTTCTACCAATTATCTGATGACCAAGGCACCACTTGGACTTCACCGACCTTCATTGGCCAGGGGGAGTACCCTACGATTTCTGTCAGCCGGGATGGAAACCCATCTGTTGTCTACGGCCGGTGGATTACCGACCCTTCAGATTCCACCAAAGGCTGGCAGAAACTGTATGTAACACGGTTTACTGGTCTTTCCTGGACCACCCCGGTTGAGCTCTTCACCACCGAAAGAATCTCCCGACCGGTTGAGGAGCTTGTGGTGCCCAAGCCTTTTGCTGGGATCGACAGCGACAACATCGTCTCTTTAATTTGGGTTGCCCACTATCGAGGAAATCGCTTTGCCGATTGGTTTGGGCGGTTTTACCTTTACTCACCATACTTTCATTACTTAGATACCTTATTCACTCAGGAACATCCTGAGAAACCTTGCCATGCGCTTGTAGTTGATGACTCCAATCGAGTTCATTTAGTTTCTGAGAAATGGGCAGTGGGTGCAAGCGAGGTATACTATCAGTGTTACGAAAGGGATTCTCTTTCCGCCCCGGTTGTGGTATGTTCGTTGGCAATGTATCCTTATTTAGACTGGTATCCTTGCCCGAACAACCTTCTCTTGGTTTGGGATGCAGGCGGCCCGCCATACAATCTTCACATTAAATTTCGCCAGAAGCAGATTCCCAACCCTTGGCAAGATACTCTGACTGTCTGCAAGTCTTCGCCTTGGCGGTGGTTTCCTTTTCCTACTATTTCAGCCTGGTATTCGGCCTGGGGCGATTCAAATATATATTTCTCGCGCTTTAACGGAAATAGCTGGGGTCCAAAGGACACAATTGCAACCACTCTAACTAATGCTCGTTTCCCGCAAACTCTCTTTCATCAGGATGCAACTGATACGCTCCTCTTTGTCTGCTACACCGAAGGAAAGATACCACCTTATCGGGTTGAATTTCGGAAAAGAATTGTGCCGAGAGTGCCTCTCTTTTATACCGACTGTGGGGAATCAATTCAATCACCCTATTGTCTAAGACGTAAAGGTTATCTCAAATTTGGCCCTGAAGCCTATAAGACAGTAGATTATGACAACAAATGCTTAAGCTACCAGTTTAAGTTGAATCCTGATAAAGACTACCGGATTGACCTTTCCTACTACTTTTCTCTACGAGACACAGACGTGGAGTTTCCAAAAAGCGAAATATTTGATGCCCATGAGGGCAGTTTAGAAGCAGAATCGCTTTCGATTTACCCCTCACCCTATCCCTCTCCCACAAAGGGCGAGGGGATACAACATCAATCTACTGTTACTGGAATCAGTGCTGATAAAGATTCAACATACACATTGGTGCAGTTATTGAAGATTGATGGTTTGCCCTTAGACCTTTCATATGTCAAGTCGCATGAATTAAAGCAAGTCTCTGTTTTCATTCCGGAGAGTCTCTATGCTGATGGCAAGATAAATGTGGATATCGATAAGGTGAAGCGGCGCTATGTAGTCTGTGGTGAAATTGGTATATATGAATTTGACCGTGGAAAGAAGCGAGAAACAGCCAGTGGTGTTCAAGAAGGAGACGCTTTGACTATGTCTTACAAACTCTTCTTTGGTCCAGTCTACCCCAATCCGACAAAAGGGATAGCAAAGATAAGATATGGCTTAAACAGGCCAATACGTGTGAAGATTGCGGCCTATGATGTTTCAGGCCGACTGGTTTGTAGGATAACAAACAAAGTTGAGCCACCTGGTTTCTATGAGGTTATTTGGGATGCAAAGGCCTTACCCCAGGGCGTTTACTTTGTTCGATTTGAGACTGATGGACTTCAGAAGACCAATAAGGTTGTCTTAGTTAAATAGATATTATCAAATCAGAATGGAATCAGCGCTGTGTCATGAAATTAGGTAAATTCGAGCTCCATCTTATCGAAGATGGTATTTTTCACTTAGATGGCGGGGCGATGTTCGGCGTGGTGCCGAAAGTGATGTGGGCCAAGACCAATCCGGCCGACGCAGAGAACCGCATCGAGCTTGTTCTTCAGTGTTTGCTGATCCGAACCGGTCAGCATAATATCGTTGTCGACACGGGGTTGGGCGACAAAATGAAAGACCGCTTTCTCGAAATCTACTCGGTCGACCGAACCAGGAATCTTCGTGGCGGGCTTGAGGAACAGGGCTTGAAGCCCGAAGACATTGACCTGGTCATCAACACCCATCTTCACTTTGACCATTGCGGGGGGAATACGGTCCTGGGTCCTGACCGTAGGCCGGTGCCGGCGTTCCCTAATGCCCGGTACATTGTGCAGCAGGCGGAGTGGGACGAGGCGACCAATCCCAACGAAAGAACCAAGGCGAGCTACTTGCCTGAGAATTTTATGCCCATCATGGAGGCCGGGCAGTTGACGCTGGCGCACGGAGAACAGGAAGTCATCCCCGGCGTGCATCTCATGCCGACCAGCGGTCACACCCGAGGGCATCAAATGGTCAAGATTGTTTCCCAGGGCGAGACCGCGATCTACATGGGCGACCTTATTCCGCTTGTGTCTCAGATCCGGTTGCCTTTTGTAATGAGTTATGACCTCTATCCAATGGTGACGATTGAAGTGAAGCGCGCGTTCCTGAGGCAGGCTGCAGCTGAACACTGGCTTCTGATCTTTGATCATGATCCGAAATTCACCATGGGGTATCTGGCCGTAGAGAACGGCGAATTGAAACTAGAGCCGGTTTCAGCATGAGATTAGGACTATGGCAACGATACCCGCGCCGTGGAGTGCGGCATAAGGTCGGACGCCAGCTTCAAGAAGAGAGTGATGACGGCTTCACGGCCCCAAGTGCAGACCGGTGGTTTGATAGTCAAACAGGAGTAACTTATGACCATGGAAGACAAACTGAAGCACCTTGAAAAACTGAAGAAAGAGGCGCTGCTCGGTGGGGGCCAAGCGCGAATCAAAAAACAGCATGAAGCAGGCAAAATGACGGCACGCGAACGTATTGAGCTTCTGCTCGACAAGGGCAGTTTCACCGAGCTGGGCATGTTTGTCACCCACCGCAGTACCGACTTCGGTATGGAAAAGAAGAAGATCCCCGGTGACGGCGTGGTCACCGGCTACGGCACGATAAACGGCCGTTTGGTCTATGTCCTTTCTGAGGATTTTACCATTTTCGGCGGCTCACTCAGCATGGCTTATGCTGAAAAGATTGTGAAACTTCAGGATCTGGCATTAAAGAACGGAGCGCCCATCATTGGCCTTAAGGACTCGGGTGGAGCAAGAATTCAGGAAGGGGTAGATAGTCTGGC
>Ga0315296_10001934_pt1 | contig 17923 bp, 17 predicted proteins | sample YL17G14_18_MG_FD_203921 | JGI IMG/M metagenome (GOLD analysis project Ga0315296, IMG submission 203921) | Sediment microbial communities from Yellowstone Lake, YNP, Wyoming, USA - YL17G14_18 | ecosystem: Environmental > Aquatic > Freshwater > Lake > Sediment | place: USA: Wyoming | collected... | reverse complement strand
TATGAAGAATCCAGAAACCGTCATGGCAATTGCGAAATACTTTGCGGGCGACTTCATGAAGAATCTCGAAGGGAGACAGCTCCACGATTACGGGACTCCGGCATACGTTCTGCCGAACCAAGAAGCTGGAATGCTTCCTACACGGAATTTCCAAGAGTCACAGATCGATGACGCTGAGAATATCAGCGGCGAAAGAATGAAGGAAGAAATGGTCGTGAGAGCAGAAGGATGCTACTCATGCCCGCAGAGCTGCAAGAAGGCCGTCGCATTCGATCAACCGTACGAGGTTGAGGCAAGGTACGGCGGACCAGAATACGAGACCATCGCAGCCTTGGGCTCATGTTGCGGCATTACGGATCTGCACGCGGTTGCAAAAGGGAACGAACTATGCAACAAGTACGGCTTGGATACCATGTCCGCAGGTGTCGCAATATCATTCGCGATGGAATGCTACGAGAAAGGAATCCTGACGAAAGCCGATTCGGATGGAGTCGAGCTGAAGTTCGGCAACTCTGTTGCGATGCTCGAAAGTATCGAAAGAATAGCCTACCGCAAAGGATACGGCAACCTGCTCGCGGAGGGGGTCATGCGAGCAGCTAGAAAGATAGGCAAAGGATCCGAGAAATACGCGATGCACGTCAAGGGAATGGAGCTGCCCCAACACGAGGTAAGAGGCAAAGTCGGGTGTGCGCTGGCTTATGCAGTCGCTCCGCAGGGTGCAGATCACGTTCAGCATGAGCATGACGGCGTTTTCGACCCTAACTTGGCAGGATACGATGCCAAAGACAAAGCCGCATCATCACACTTCATGACGCAAGCCGGTGCGCTCGGAATCAACGAACCTATACCGAGCTTGGATTTCGGACCCAAGAAAGTGAGACTGTTCACATACCTGCAACACTGGTGGAGCCTCTTCAACATGCTCGGACTGTGTCTCTTCGCTTACGTTCCGGTTAGGTCTCTGACTGCTCAGAATGTCGTTGATTTCACGAGAGCGATAACGGGATGGGAAACATCGGTCTGGGAGCTGATGAAGGCTGGCGAACGCGGAACGACTATGGCGCGAGTATTCAATCTCAAAGAAGGCTTGAGAAGGAAAGATGACAACATCCCTGACCGATTCTACGAACCAATACCAGGCGGACCACTCAAAGGCGAGAAGATAGATAGAAAGGAGTTCGAGGATGCACTCTCGCTTTACTATGAGATGATGGGTTGGGATTCAAAGAACGGCGTCCCAACAAGGGGCAGACTTGAAGAACTTGAACTAGGATGGCTTTGGGACGGCATCAAGCAACTGAGCACTCAGTAGTTCTGTGAGCAAACACCCCTGACTTCGTGTGATAGTCAGGTTCACGAACGTGGCACCTACAGCCTACAATCTGGGCCGCCCGGTCTTCAATGAAAGAATGGGCTACTGAGCTGAGTAGCCGCCGTCGACGTCCATACTTGCCCCGGTCATTAATGACGCGTCGTCAGATATCAAGAATCGCTTGTGAGAGATCAAGTTGTAGATCCCTTCTTGCTGGTCTTTCATTGCTTTGTATGAGGGTTACGTGTGTTCACGAACTGTTGTGATGCCCGTTTAGACTGTTTGCTCTCCTGAACATCCAGATCGAATTCTCGCCCTGTTCGCGACTGACAGAGAAGCCGGGGAAGATCTGACCAGTGTCAGAGTAGTCCGTCCGTCATCTCGTTCAGTGACTTGGTTGGTAACGAGTGCTTGTCCAGTAGGTTTCGTTTGGCTGATCTAGACTTTAGTAACCTCATCAACGGAATGATCTTGATGTGTTGTGGGCATACGTCCTGGCAGGTTCCGCATAGATCGCAGTGATGGACGCCTAGGTGAGCCGCAATCTTCACTCGGTCTGCGACGTCAACGCGGTTGAACAGCATGTTCCCGAGCTTTACGATGCCAACTGGGCCTAGGAACAGGTCTGGATGATCACTGTATACCGGGCAACCGGCCAAGCACATGTAGCAGGTGATGCATCGTTCAAGTCCCCAATCAGGTCTCGGCGACTTCTGTTCCATATTTCATTCCCTCTCACTGAGCAATGGCATGACAGTGAGCTCGGACGGTATCACGATTCCCTGTTGATTGAGAGCTTCTATGTAGCGCTCAGACAATCGAATGATGGGCCTGCCAAACGCATGTATGAATCGCGTGAAGGGTGCCAGAAGAAGAAGTGCAGCAGAGGACAGCAGATGGGTCAAGTAGACTCCGTATATCCACGTCACAGCATCAATCTCACTCACATACTCGCTCAGGAAACCCGTGAGCCCCGCAAGCAGGAGCAGCCCTATGAACAGGTAGTCTGGCCCCAAGGTTACCTCTCGCTTGTCACTATCAGTGGAGATACGGTACACCACAATAGCGAGGCCAGCGATGAGCATTATGCCGCCGAGGTTCCCCAATATCCTCACGGGGTTTGTCAGCGGCAGCGGACCCCCGGAGGCGTTTGTGATATAGTTGAGAGCTGTCGAAGCAGAGAGCAGCAGGAATCCCCAGAAGACAAGGGAATGCGAGACCCATTTCCTGTCGGGACATTTCGTCGAGATCTGTTGATAGATGACGTCGCTCGCGACGGTGTCTACGAAAACCGAGCACCATTTCGCGGCTCCAAGCCTAGATGCCTTTGCGATGGGAGCTAGGACTCCCCTCCAACGAACGAGCTCAAAGAGGATAACCAGCAGCACGATTGCTCCGATCGCAAGACCTGCGGTGTGTATTATATCGACCGGAACGTAGTTGGGAAAACTCAACACCATGATCTCATGCCTTCTTTTTCGAACTGACTTCGCTTGCGATTATTCCTCTGAGTTCAGTGTTCACTCGTTTGTCCCACTCTCTGCGATCCACAACTAGATCCCTGATAACGGGGAAGTTCGCTAAGGGGGCGACAACCATGCCGTCCACCGCTGGTTCATAGCATGTCAATCCGGGTTTGCCGTTGATCATTGCTGCGCATGTGCCGCATTTGGCGTAGTACCGGCATGACCATCTGAAGGCTAGGGAGCTGTCTATGTTCTCGCGGACGTAGTTTAGTGCATCCATCACGCGCATTCTGTCGCTGTAGGGGATTGTGTACTTCACTTCCCTTGGTTTCATTCCAGTTTCTGGACTAGTTCTGACAACAGTGATAGTGATCTCTCGCTGATGCTTCATTCTGCCGCCACCTCCGGCTTAAGGTAGGGGAACTTCACAGGGATTGTGCTGAACTTCATGCCCCTCCGTCCTTTCTCTACGATGATGTGTTTGAGCCAGTGCTTGTCGTCTTGGTTCGGATAGTCGTTTCTGTGGAATCTGTTCCTGCTCTCCTTTCTCAGGAGCGAGGATCTAACAATCATCTCGCTTATCGTGAGCATGTGTCTGACTTCTATCGCCTCGCGCATTTCATGATTGAACGTTCCAGACTTGATGCTCGTACAAATCTGACGGAGCATCGATCCGCGTATCTCTTCTATTTCGTAAAGTGTTCTTCGGAGGCCATTCTCATCCTTCACAAAGGAGGCCCCAGACCACATGGCGCGTTGCAGTTTGCGCATCAGTTTGATTGGAGGCAATCCTGAAGCAGCCTCTAACGGTGCCTTCACCAAACGCACTGCCTCTTTGACGTCATTCGGATCTGGATCCTTGACCTTGGTTGCTCGGGAATACTTTGCGGCGAATTCTCCCGCTCTCTTTCCCCAAACGAGTGCGTCTGTGTATCCTGTAGCTCCCTCGCCTAGGTTGTCGCCTATTGCGAATGTGACCTGCCCTGCTGCAAACAGCCCATGTACCCTCGTTTCGCATTTGGGATCAATCCTGATGCCTCCGGTTGTGGTGTGGATGACAGGGAACACTTCCACCATTTCTTTCTCAGTCTTGTAGCCCAGTTTGTCTATGAACTCGAGTCTGCCTGGAACGGCTTTCTTAAGGCGGTCATGTGGGATGTGTCGGAGATCCAAGTATACGCCACCGTGTGGCCCTCCTCGTCCTTCCTTGACCTCCTGCCACATTGCCTTTGCAATCTCATCCGTGCTGCTTAGTTCCATCGTCTCAGGGCAGTATTTTTCCATGAATCTCTCACCCCGGCTGTTCCTGAAGTATGCCATTCCGCCGGATTCAGAGACGCCTTCAAGTGCTGCCTTTGCTCTGGCAGAGTCTGGGTAGGCGTGGTGCGGAGCAATGTACTCGTATTGCTCTATGTTCACAAGTTGGGCTCCTGCCTCGTATGCGAGCGTAAAGCCGTCGCCGGTGCTCTCGCCGGATACCATCGTATGTGGGAAAAAGATCTGACTCGCGTCTCCGGTCGCGATGACTACAGCGGCGCATTTGATCAGCAGAGTCTTGCAGTTGTTGTAGTCGTATGCAAGCGCTCCGGTTACTCGGTTGTTGGTGACGAAGATGTGGGAGACTATCGTCTCATCGATGAAGGGGATTCCTTGTCGGTTGACTTCCTCACGAAGAACGTCTACCGTGCCGTGGCCTGTCCAGAAAGGTCCCGCGCCGTGTGTTCCTTTCCGGCCTGAAGTGATCCAGCGATCCACCGTGGATGCGTTCGGGTAGAGTTTGCTGCTTGGGAATAGGCTGATGTTGCCTTGCGCGTCTCGGTCCCAGCGCATTCCCCATTTCTCGAGTTCAAGTAGTCTTTCTCCACCCTCCTTGGATTGGATCCTTAGCAGTTCTTGATCGGCTAGGAATCGCTTTCCGTTAATCAGCATGTCTCGAAAATGCTGATCGATCGAATCCTTTGGATCGCTCCACGGTCCAATTCCTGATGCAACAGAAGGGCCGAGTGAACATCCACTGGACCCGTAAATTCCCTTCACGATTAAGAAGACTCGTGCCTTGTTCTTCTTTGCTTCAATTGCTGCCCTTGGCCCTGCGATTCCTCCTCCCAGCACAAGAACGTCGGTCTCGATGAATTGATCGACCAAATCCCGTATCATGCGGTTTTCCTCTGCATAGATTGCTTGATCCATGTCACGGGGGTTGCCGTCTCTTGCTTCGAAGATCGCTCTATCACAGCAGCCCCGACGGGAGCCTACTCAGATTACGTTAATTAAAACTTGCGACTGGAGCAAACGCTTTGTCTTCGACGGTCAGTCTCTCTGGATCGATAACCGATTTCCGAATCAATAATCTGCGTCTTTCCGTAACCCCAAAGACGTTGCCCGTTTCTTAGACTATCCCAATTGCGGTTGGCCGATACTCCGGATCCTCAATATCAGCTCGAGATGTACCGGGGAGAACTGAACGGAGATCACTCGACTCTGTCGTCGTGCGATGGGGCAGTTGTGACTATCACGCACATTATGCGGATTCCATAACGATGGTTGTGAGGGTTGATCTTACTTTGTCGAGTCTCCGTACCTTCCAGGTCACGATCTCTTTCAGCTTGTCCATGGTTTCGGCTTCAATTCTCGCAACGAGGTCGTATACTCCATAGACGAGATGCGCTTCCTTGACATTCGCGATACTTCGAAGCTGTTTTAGAACTTCTTGTTCGCCGCCTGCGTCTATGTTCATGAAGACAAAGGCCATTGGCATCGATTGTGCCTCAGGCTTGTTCTAGGCCTCGATGCATTATGAAGGTTGCCCTCATTGAGAGGCTATCCAGTAGGACAGTTACAAGAACGCGAGAAAGTTGAAAAAGAGGATGTTTGATTCTCGGCTAGTTGAATGCGTAGGCGATCTGGACGTTGACCGTGTACTGCAGCTGTCCTGGCATGATTGGTGCCTGCTCCGCTCCAGCCTTGAAATCCGCTCGAACGGGCTCATAGTAGTAGCCTAGGCTGACTGTGATAGGTCCAGTTAGTGTGACGCCCATCGCATTCGCGATTGTCTTGGCCTTGTTGTTGGCGTCTTTCACAGCTAGGTCGAGTGCTTGGGATTGTGCCTGTAGTGCCTTTGCATCGGATAGTCCGAAGTAGACTCCGCCCATCTCGTTTGCTCCGTTCGAGATCGCAATGTCAAGCATCTTGCCGACTGCTGTCACGTCGTTGACGGTCATGCGGATCGAGTTCCTCACAGAGTAGCCGACAAGAATTGGCGCCTTTCCAGGTTCCTTCGGATCCGCATAAATCGGATTCAGCGAGAAGTCAACGGTCTGTATGTCTTTCTCAGCGATTCCTGCATTCTTGAGTGCGGAGACAACTTTCGACATTGCATCATTGTTCTGCTGTTCACTTTGAGCTGCAGTCGCGGCCTGCGTTACTACGGAGGCTGTGAACCAGCCGATGTCAGGGCTCATCGAGATCGTGCCAGTACCGCCTACAGAGATCGTCTTCTGCTCAGCTCCAGGCGGTGGGGCAACGAATCCCGGCTTCATGTATGACGTGTAGATGGCGAAGCCGGCAAGAAGAGCCACGACTACGACAAGGATCAGAACAAGTCCGTACAGTCGCTTCTCATGAGTTTCGCTCATTCAATTCACCTCCACCATCGGTTGCGTCGACCCGGCATACTGCGTCGCCCTTGATATGAATCCAAGTGTTCGAACATGCCGTTCTAAGATTTGATACGTTGTTGAATCATCGAATGGCCCAGCGCCTTTGCTTTACAGGAACCTACTTCCTCAGCGTCAAGGCTTATTTCCCGAGGGGCATAGTGCAAGGCAGTCCATGACGGCGAACAGCTTGTTCAACATCAACATCACGAGCATCGCACTGGATCGAATCTCGGCCGATGTCAGGCGCCCATACGAGCGTATCGGATTGCTGATCGGAACGTTCTTGGACGACGGCCTGTGGGTCAACGATATCGTTGTCGGAGGAAACAGTGATTCCGATACATTGTGCGTGCTCCCCCCTGAGAAGTTGGCTAGAGTTGCAGACGACATAGTAAGAGGCAAGATCGACGGCAGGATTGTGGGCTGGTATCACTCCCATCCAGGTTACGGCATATTCATGTCAGAGACGGACTTGTCCACTCATGGCAAGCTACTGCAGTTCTCGCCGTTTGTCATCGCTCTAGTTGTTGATCCTGAGATAAACGAGTTTGGAGTATGGGCACTCGAGCCGGATGTCGGAGTCATCCAAGTCTCAACCGACCATATCCGGGTCGTTTGACAGCAAGGGACCTTGACTTCGCCCGTCTACGCTTGCGGTCGAGTCCTGTTCTGACTCGCTGAAGTTGACGCGACCATTCGTTGCCAAGTGGAAGCCTGTACTTCAACAACTTTGATCTGGTCTCTCTCCAGATAGGGTCAAGCGTGACCTTGGAGTATCCCATTCTTTCGTACTCGATCACCTGGAGCAGAAGATCTAGAGCGTCAGCGCAGTGCACGATTCTTGCCTCAAGCGTCTTCGAAGAAGAATACCCCCCAATGGCTGCCCTGAATGTGCGTGCAAGTTGCTTGTTTTGAAGATCCGACAGGATGCGGGAGGCGGCCTTTCGCTCGAGACGCGTCTTCAGTACGGAGCCTTTTCTGCCGAGATATCGTAGGTACGCTTTGCTGATATCGAAAGTCAGCGACTCTGATAAGTCGTGGAGAAGCGCCATCTTCAACACCTTCTCCACATCGACTTTCTGATTTCTCGATCGCATGATCTCAGACATCACTAGCGCGATCACGGCGACCGAGTAAGAATGCGAGGAGACAGATTCAACGTCGTGTCCACTGATTCTGTACGTTATCCAGCCGCTCCTCGGAACGCGCTTCAGACTCATTACGTCATCAAAGAACTTGAGCGGAATCAAGCCGGCGTAGTCCTCATGTCTCTGCGAGTTTCTGCTGTCATGAGATATAACTCTGCGACTCCACGCACACACAGCTTGTTCTCGATAAGCGTTAATACGATGGCTCTGTTCATGCGGAACTCGTGATTCCCTCTTGGGTACCGTAGACGAGGGTGCACGTCTTGCTGTCGAGGTCTGCATGGGCGTTCGACCTGGCGAACATGTGCTGATAGTCACCGACGCGCCTACGCGCAAGATTGGCGAGGCACTGAAGAAAGCGGCTGAGAAAGTTACCCCGGGAAACGTCAAGATGGTTCTCTTGGAAGACTTCGGCGAGCGGCCATTGACATCAATGCCGAAGACCCTAGAGGAAATGGTTTCGTGGGCAAACGTGACTTTCTACGCTGCAAAGAGTATGGGCGGCGAATTAGCTGTTAGGGGACCCTTCATTCAGCTTGCCAAGAAATACGCGCGCCACGGGCATATGCCATCCGTGAACGAGCGACTAATGGAAGAGGGCATGTCGGCTGACTACAACAAGATATCAGAGCTCAGTAAGCGAGTCTACGAAGTTGTAGCAAAGGCCAAGAAAGCACGCGTGATAAGCCCATCAGGATCCGACCTGGGGGTGGAGTTCCACCCAGAGTGGAGGTGGAAGATATCTGACGGGATCTTCCGAACCCAAGGAACATGGGGGAACCTCCCTGACGGCGAAGTGTTCACGGCTGCTTGGAAAGCCAACGGAATAGTTGTTGCAGACGAACTGGGCGACTGGTTCAGCGACAAGTACGGCGTGCTTGAACGATCACCTGTCACAATAGATGTACAGGACTCGCGAGCGAACCTGCAGACCGTCAAGTGCTCTAACGGGAAACTGCTCGAGGAATTCGTTCAATACCTGAAGACGGATTCGAACAGCAATAGACTTGGAGAGTTCGCCATCGGAACCAACACTTCGCTGAAGCAACTGATCGGAAACTTGCTCCAAGACGAGAAGTTCCCCTGTGTTCACGTAGCCTTCGGGAACCCATACCATGACGAGACAGGGGCGGATTGGGAATCACGAACTCACGTTGACGCGATCCTGAAGGATGCGACCCTGTGGGTCGACGATAGGAAACTGATGGAGAACGGACGCTTCCTGCTGTAGGGTACATCAGCATTCGATTGAGGCCAATTGTGAGAGCATCTGCTCAATTCGGGCAGTGCACTCTGCGAGCTGCGCGCTGTTACGTTTCATCTCATTCAGCGATATCATCGTACCAACCGTTTGAAGAATCGTCAGACGGCGAGTATAAGCAAGAGAGTTGAATCAAAGTACTCCCGCCGACGGGCGCTGTAATCTTATCTACCGCCAGCGTTCGCTCGCACGGTCTCTGCCGACACCCTCTGTGACAGCCCAACCTCGTTCGAGTTCAATCCTGGAAATGCTTAATTGCGATGCAAATCGTAGCAACACCGTTCCAGTAGGACACGGCGCTCAGCTCGGTCGATTCATTTGTTCAAACCAGGAGTCATCGAGAGGATCACTGGCCCGGTGATTGTAGCCCGTGATATGCTAGGTGCCATGATGTACGAGCTTGTCAAGGTGGGTACCGCAGGCCTCATAGGAGAAGTCATACGAGTCGAGGGCGAGAAAGCGACCGTCCAAGTTTACGAGGAGACCGTTGGTATCAAACCTGGCGAGCATGTGGAAAGGACCGGAAAGCCGCTCTCCGTCGAGCTTGGCCCCGGCATGATCAATCAGATTTACGACGGAATCCAGCGGCCGCTCCCGACCCTGAGAGAGATCGCAGGGACCTTCATCACGCGTGGTGTTAGCTCACCTGCTCTCGACCGGAAGAAAACTTGGCGGTTCGTACCAAAGGCGAAGACCGGCCAAAAGCTCACGGGAGGCGACATTCTGGGCGAGATCTCAGAAACCGTTCTTGTCACCCAAAGCATTCTTGTCCCTCCCAATGTCGCCGGCACGGTCAAGTCAATTGCGAAGGAGAGCGATTACCGGGTCACAGACGACATCGCAGAAGCTCAAACGCAGAATGGACTGGTGAAGCTTCAACTCATGCATACATGGCCTGTGAGAAAGGCGCGTCCGATCAAATCCAAACTTCCTTCAGTCGTGCCGCTCGTAACAGGCCAGCGAATAATGGACTTCCTTTTCCCAATAGCGAAAGGCGGAACCGCCGCCATCCCCGGAGGGTTTGGTACTGGAAAGACTGTGATGCAGCAGCAGCTCGCGAAATGGGCTGACGCCGAGATCATAGTGTATGTGGGCTGTGGGGAACGCGGAAACGAGATGACTGAAGTCCTAGAAACATTTCCGGAGTTGAAGGATCCTCGAAGCGGAGAGCCGCTCATGGCACGGACGATACTGGTTGCGAATACGTCGAACATGCCGATCGCGGCGAGAGAGGCGAGCATCTACACGGGCATCACGATGGCAGAGTACTTCAGAGACATGGGATACGACGTCGCATTGATGGCGGATTCGACTTCTCGATGGGCTGAGGCGCTCCGGGAAATCTCCGGCAGGTTGGAGGAGATGCCTGGCGAGGAAGGATATCCCGCCTATCTGGGTTCGAAACTGGCGGAGTTCTACGAGCGCGCCGGCAGAGTAGAAGTCCTCGGCAGCGAATCACGAGCCGGCTCAATATCAGCCGTAGGCGCAGTCTCACCATCCGGTGGAGACTTCTCTGAGCCTGTGACGCAGAATACGCTTCGAATCACGAAGGTCTTCTGGGCTCTGAGCAAGTCACTCGCCGAGAGACGTCACTTTCCCGCTATCGATTGGTTGACGAGTTATTCGCTCTACCTCGACTCGGTCGAGGAATGGTATGATCAGGAGACGAAGCAGCCTTGGAAGCATCTTCGGCGAGATGCCATGTCGCTCCTGCAGAGGGATGAGGAGCTGAGAGAGATCGTCATGCTCGTCGGTCCGGACGCGCTATCGGAGAGCCAAAGAGTAACCCTCGAATCAGCTCGTATGATCAAGGAAGACTTCCTCATCCAAAGCGCACTCCATCCCGTCGACAGTTACTGCTCTACAGAGAAGACGATTGACATGATGCGCCTGATCCTGAAGTTTCACAAGAAGATGGACGAGGCGGTCGAGCATGGATTACCGCTTCAGCGGATCCTCGATCTCCCTGTGAGGCAAGAGATCGGGCGCTGCAAGATCGAACCCTCAGAACGATTCGCCGAGGTCGCGAAAAGAATCGAAGGTAACCTGGAGGATCAGTTCAGCAAGCTCAATGCAGAAACTCACGGAGCGGAGGGCTCGTCTGCATGAGTCTGGTTCTGAGAGAGTACAAGACGATCACCCGAATCTCAGGGCCACTGCTGTTCGTGGAGGCGGTGAAGGATGTCGGCTTCGGCGAGCTCGTCAGGGTCGTCTCACCCGACGGTTCCGAGCGTAGAGGGCAGGTTCTAGAGATAAGCGACAAGATGGCTGTGGTCCAGGTCTTCGAAGGCACTTCAGGTCTAGATGTCAAAGGGACTGCTGTCAGATTCGCAGGCGAGACCATCAAACTCCCAGTCTCATCCGACATGCTTGGAAGAGTGTTTGACGGCAGCGGGACACCAATCGATGGCGGTCCGAACATCATACCGGAGGACTACTTGGACGTTCACGGCGCACCGATCAACCCTTACGCGAGAACCTATCCGAGAGAATTCATTCAGACCGGGATCTCCGCTATAGATGGGATGAATACACTCGTGAGGGGGCAGAAGCTACCTTTCTTCTCCGGCGCCGGCCTCCCACACAATGCGGTGGCAGCCCAAGTCGCGAGACAAGCTCGAGTTCGAGGGACTGGAGAAACTTTCTCAACCGTATTCGCGGCAATCGGTATCACGGCTGACGAGGCCAGGTTCTTCCGGGAAGACTTTGAGAAGCAGGGCGCCTTTGAGCATGTGACGATGTTCGTGAACTTGGCCGACGACCCAGCGATTGAGAGGATAATCACACCACGGGTCGCACTTACTGCGGCCGAGTTCTTCGCGTTCAAGCTCGGCATGCATGTGCTGGTCATACTAACTGACATGACCAACTATGCCGAGGCGCTGCGTGAGATTTCAGCGGCGCGTGAAGAAGTGCCCGGGAGACGTGGGTACCCTGGCTACATGTACACCGACTTGTCCACAATCTACGAGCGGGCTGGAAGAACGCATACGGCCAAGGGCTCGATCACGCAGATGCCAATCCTGACCATGCCACACGATGACATCACTCACCCAATCGCTGACCTGACTGGCTACATTACGGAAGGGCAACTGATCGTTGATAGAGGCCTTCATAGGCGCGGCATCTATCCCCCGATTGACGTCTCGCCATCGCTGTCACGTCTCATGAGGGAAGGGATAGGCGAAGGCCGCACGCGTGACGACCACAGAGAAGTCTCCGACCAACTCTACTACTCTTACGCTGAAGGACGCGCTTTCCGAGACCTCGTCGCCGTTATCGGAGAGGAGGCACTCTCGACAAGAGACAAACTCTACCTGAACTTCGCCGACGCCTTCGAGAGACGCTTCATCAACCAAGGCGAGTACGAGAACAGAGACATTGAACAAACCCTGGACCTTGGGTGGGACCTGCTGTCCATGCTGCCTGAAGTTGAGCTCAAGCGAATTGATCCGTCGACGATTGAGAAACACCATCCAGCCCGCAAGAACAAGGTCACTACGTGATGTCAGAAGTCATTCAGGGCATTCATCCGACAAGGATGGAGTTGCTCGCCCTCAGAAAACGGCGAGACATCGCGGAGCGAGGAAGAGATCTGCTTAGAGAGAAGCTGGACGCGTTAATGATCGAATTGCTCGAAAATGTGCGTAAAATAGCCGAGCTTCGAGAGCGTTCCCATACGCTTCTTCAAGAAGCGTACAATCTCTTCATTGAAGCGCAGATGGTACACGGCTTAACGAGACTCGAACAATTCGCTATGGGGGTCGAAGATCGTTTCGAGCTTGATACGAAGACGAGGAACGTGATCGGGGTCACCCTCCCCCACGTGCAAATCAAAGTATCACCAATCAAGACAGCTCCATACAATCTGCTCGCAACGTCAGCAAAACTGGACGAGGCTACCATGAAGATGGTGGAAGCGTTGAAGGCGATTGCGGCGCTATCGAGCGCAGAAGCATCCACACGAAAGCTTGCGCAGGCTATAGCTTCAACTAAGAGGCGTGTCAACTCACTGGACTACGTTATCATCCCGCGGGTTCTCCAATCGATCAGGTACATCCAGATGCATCTGGAAGAGCGCGAGCGCGAAAACTTCTTCAGATTAAAGAGGATAAAGCGTCGGATGGAGAAACAGGTAAGAGCCGCCTAGCCGCCAGTCTCACTGTCATTTCGGGGACGCTGACCTACCGTTAGAGTAGATGAGAGTTTTGGGTGCGCACCAAGGAACCCGACGACGGTAATAGTGGGAAGCGACCGGCTCGGGCTAGCTCGAGTGTGTAGAAGAAATGTGAATCTTGGCTAGTGTTCTCTTGTCAGTTGCCTGTACAAAAGACACGCTTGATGCTTACTCGTGACTTCCCTCTCGAATGCCACATCCGCAAGATCACGAAAGCTGGGACTCCAAGGTAGATAGCGATGCTCAGCGTTGCCGCGCATGAGAAGGCCAACACGGAGGCGGCTTCTCTCCCGAGCGGTGTAAGGGCTAGAAACGAGATAGCGGTCACGTGGATGATCTAGTCATCGCCGCCGCCACTCATTGGATGGAAAACCAGCTTAAATGGACCATGAGGCTAGCTTTCTCGGCATGGATGCTGGTGGCAATTCTCGGAATCGCATTCTACGCACACTACTACCCAGGCATCATTTGAATCTAGATGTCCTGCCATCCTTTGGGATTGCGATAGCACTCCAACTCGTACTGTCGATCTTCCTGGCGCATGGCTACGACTTCCGAGTTGAGTATGTGGCGGGCAGAAACATCGTCGATGGACTCTCACCGTATTTTGGCGGTGCAATTTCGGGGTGGATGGCCCTGGGGTACGGATCTCAAGTCCAAGGCATAGGCGAGACACCGTTATGGGCTCTTTACTTGGGCCTATGCTATTTTGTTTCATCTGGTCAACCCTTCCTGTTCAACTTTCTTTCCAAGATGCCCATAGTCGCAGCCAACATGGCGCTGGCTTACTTCGTGCACTTGAAGGGCGCAAGGGGATGGCGGTTCTTTCTTTTCAACGTCTACCTCATCGTCACGACTGTGACTTGGGGAAAGCCCGACAACCTAGCCACCATCCTCGCAATCGCGTCATTAGTCGGGACAGACTCAGCCACCAGTTCAGCCATTCTTCTTTCGACCTCTCTCATGATCAAGCCCCTCGCTGTCACAATCCTTCCCGCGTTTCTCTTGCGATTGAAGACTCAGACCAGACGGTGGACCGCGAAATTCATAGTCGAAACCTCTGCGATTTCCGTGACAATGCTCCTAGGCCCCTTCATGATCTTCGGCTGGCCCCTCGAAACAATCACGAACGGTTTTGTCAACTGGTTTGGCCATGCAGGCGCATTGTCTCCGTTCAATATCGTGGCAATAACCCTCGGGACCGAACAACTACCAGCTAGCCTTTGGTGGGCAGGCTACCTGGCCCCTTTCTGTACTGTGATTCTGGCGGGTTATGCTATCATGCGGGCTCCCAAGGATATCTTGCGCTATGCACTTCTGTCTTCAGCTTTTTTCTTCACAATGCGGCCATGGAACTCTGAGCAGAACCTTGTGATCGTATTGACACTGATCATTCTTCTAAGAGAAGAGCTGCCCTCGATATGGCTTTGGGTCGTACCGATGCTATTTGCGATTGTGAACAACTCTCTTCAACAGCAGCTCTACCTCCTTAGGCCAACAATCATCGACGAACTCAATCGCCTCTACGCACCAGCCGACATTCTCCGTCTCTGGTTGAAGTTCTTCCTGTCGTTGGCTTGGTTGGCCGTTCTCTGGTTCAACGTAGTGTCTTTGTTCAGAAAGAAGAACTCCTGAACCTGAGACGCTAGCATGTAACATTCGACAGTCTACATACAGTCCTTCTACATCTTCAAGACGGAGAGGAAATGGTGGGCCATTCCTGTCGGTCTACTCGCAGCTAGAGCGGTTACTCTGGGAATGATCAACCTGTACGAACAGATATTCATCGGTTTGGGACAAATGGTGTGGAAAGTCGATCTATGGTCCAAATACTATGGAGGAGACCCGTTCAACGTAATGTGGACGATTCTCAGCGTTTTGTGGAATATCACAACCTTACCTTGGTGGCAGAGAAGGAATGCGAGGCCTGCGGCAATTTGTTTTGGACTTTTCTTAGCGGTAGTAGTGATCTGGTTCTTGATAGGTTACCCACCGGTCGAATCTGGTAATTACGCTGCGTATGTTCTGAATGCAACGAGCAGGCTGCTGTCACAAACAACACAGGGGATACTCGTCATGAATCCGAGCAGAAGCAGTAATTCAAAGAGCGACGGGTGACATTGCCGAGCGTTCGAAGTTGAGCGTTTCTGTTCAAGCGACCGATTCGTACATCTTTCAAAATCAGGGGTTCAAATTGCAGCGCTCGCACTACGAGACTCACATACACAAAATCACGGCCTGAACGACGACGAAAGGGATTGGCGGGAAGCAGTCCCCGAAAACAACTAAGAGGGTCGAAGATACAGCGCAAAAGGCCGTCGACAAGTCAAATGCGCTTCTTGCGGTTCTGCGTAAGCGACAGTCTAAGCTGCCCTGATAGTCGTCGGGTACCTTGGTGCGCACGCAAGGTGAACATGAACCCACTTGATTCACGCATGTGCATGATCGAGCGCTCCATCTATTACGTTCCATCGACTCTCAGCACTAGATCAAGAAGATCTGAAAGCTAGGCCTTGGGCAAGCTTTCGGCGAAACGATTCACTTGATACTCATATTCCATAGTCTCGAGTATGACTTCAGCAGGTTTTTCATTCGAGATGAGAACGTCGACATACCCTACGGTAGCATGATAGTGCAGCGAGAAACTGACGGGTTCGAATCCGAACTTGACCTTGGCCGTGTTGGTGAGATCATCCAAGACCGCTTTCGAATCAAAATCAGCGTTGCCGACAAGCTTTCCGCCCGAAACCCTGATCTCAGTGAATCCGCCTTTACCGTGAAGGTGAGCAACTGTCTCCACGAGAGTGAGCCCGCTTTCCTCAAAGTACTTCTGAGCGCGATCAAATACCTGCAACGGATCCAACTTTGTCCTGACTGACAACCTGCGCATGGCTCTTCACCTGGAAGGTGCCCTCCGTGAGCAATAAGCCTTCGCGGATTCTGATGCAATTGGCAGAGGAGTCATGTCAACCGTTGTTGGATTGAAGAAGGAAGAGCGTCTCGGCCATCTCATACAGCCGAGGTGTTTCGTGACTGTGGTCTTACTTTTTCATCGACTGCTTGGCATAATCAGCCATGCCCTGAAAGTCGACGACGACCACTGGCTCATTCCCGACAACCCATGCATCATGCCCAGGGGGAAGGAGTGAGATATCGCCTGCCTTGCAGTCTCTCTCTGTGCCATCGTCCATCACAACATGCAATGTTCTGGAAACGTGGTATTGGAAGTGTGGAGCCTCGCAGCTCTTCGTCTTAACAACGGGCTTTACGGAGGTGGACCACCGCCACCCAGGCTGGAATACGCCTCGTCCGACAATCGCTCCTCCGATCTTCACAAGTCAAGTTTGCCCTTCTCAAACGTTCTTGTCTCGTCAGGAGTGTTGGTACTCTTGACTTCCATTTTGCTCAATGTGCATCAATCCTCAAAAGAGCTCGCGGACCTTAGAAAGCAGGACTTTGCCTTTTCAACATTCACTGTAGAGCGTATTGTTGCTCTTAGTCAGGGTATCCACAACAAGAGAAGGCTCGATTCTTCGTGTGTGTGCCACCCTTGGCGCGCACACACAAAGGTAGCTTGGTGCGGGCGTCCAGATTTGAACCGTCGCCTTGAGATGTGTTTTGTGGGTGTGTGGGTCAGGTGGTGCGGCTGCACCTTTCGCAGATCCCATAGATGTCAAGACGTTGCCCAATCAAGGTGAACCTTGCCCTTGCGGCAACTCTAGCAATCATATCTCGGGTCACCCGGTCCTCTACGTCACTGATGTTTCCACATCCTCGGCAGACTAGGTTTGCGTGAGGTTTCAAATACGGGTCGAACCTCGTTTCACTCTCTGAAAAGGCCAGTTCCTGAACCAAACGTAGCTCCTTGAGAACATGAAGAGTCTTGTAAACGGTCGCGAGGCTGACTGTGGGGTGCACCAGTTTGACTGCCCTGTAGATTCTCTGCGCGCTGGGATGATCTCGACTGCGAAGTGCAAATCGACAAATCGCTATCCTCTGGGACGTTGCCTTGTATCCTTTCTTGCGAAGAGCCTCAATTATGGATGCATCAGAGGACGCGGGGTGCATATTCAGATCTATTATTAGATAATAATGACTCTTAAATAAACCCCCACCTCAACTACCTCAGCAATCGGATGGAGGTGATACAATGGCTAGAGTAGCGCGAGAAATGGTGGAGAAATCCGGCATCAACGTTAACCAGCTCGTGGAGTTGTTAGTCAAGAACGCCGCAGCCGAACTCACAACCTACTACTACTATACAATCCTCCGATGCAATCTAATAGGGCTCGAAGGTGAAGGCATCAAGGAGATCGCAGAGGCAGCCCGCATAGAAGATCGCAATCATTTCGAGGCTCTCGTTCCCCGGATATACGAACTCGGAGGGAAGCTTCCCGAAGGCATGAAGGACTTCCACGATGCGTCAGCCTGTCCGCCCGCCAGTCTCCCAAAGGACCCGAAGGACATCCAAGCGATGTTGAAGGTCTTGGTGGAAGCGGAAAGGTGTGCGGTACGAGGATATACCCACATCTGCAACCTCACTGCTGGCAAGGACCATCGGACCTACGACCTGTCTCAGGCGATCCTCAACGAAGAAATAGAGCATGAATCCTGGTTCTCCGAGTTCCTAGGAGAAGGCCCATCTGGCCACTTCATGCGCAGAGGTGAGAACTCACCCTTCGTATCCAAGTTCCTCAGATGAGTCTCGAAATCAGCGAACCAGAGCGCTTAACCCACCCGCTCCGTTCCCTCTTTTTTCTTCCTAGAGAATTACGACGAAGATGAGATGTATGAAGGAGTTCAGCATGGAAGAGCTGGCCCGATACAATGGGAAAAATGGAAGCCCAGCTTATGCTGCATACGAAGGAAGGGTGTACGATGTGTCAGGCAGTTTTCTTTG
>Ga0315296_10001933_pt1 | contig 17926 bp, 19 predicted proteins | sample YL17G14_18_MG_FD_203921 | JGI IMG/M metagenome (GOLD analysis project Ga0315296, IMG submission 203921) | Sediment microbial communities from Yellowstone Lake, YNP, Wyoming, USA - YL17G14_18 | ecosystem: Environmental > Aquatic > Freshwater > Lake > Sediment | place: USA: Wyoming | collected... | reverse complement strand
CGAGATAAAGATTTTTCGATGTCCTCTGGCTTGAAAAACGGTGTGCATTTTGCCTCCGCTTATATAATACCATCCCTCCTAGAATCCCGGATTTACACGAAAACCCCAGGGGTTTCGTCTCTTTTCCTACCTAGAAACCTCCATACGAGGTAACTAACTTTGCCTTAGATGGATTAGAGAGGGTGGCCCCGTGGCAGCCTTTCGTCTTCCCATCAGGCGCTCCGAATTCGCGACTGATGAGCCAGAACCCGTCTCTACGCGAACGGCTGTGATCTACTCGGCAGCCACGGGGCCGAGGTCACGACATGCTCTCTTGCTCCCACCAGAGAAGAGCCGTATCGCGGCCTCTCCGCCATCAGACCTCAAGATTTTCGCTTTCGTCGGGGTACTGGCATACCCGCTGCGAGCATTTTCGGGGTCATATTGGGTTCCCGTGCCAGTGGCGCTCGCCTTACTACTCGCGAGACATCTGATGACATGAATGGCCGAGGGAATTCGGAAGGGCTGAACCCCCTCGGTTGTCACGGCGAGCTGGAGAGAGCCGGACTCGCCGATGACTTTAATTTCAGGATACGGTGGAGGGCCTGAAGTTCCACTTTGAGATCTCGCACTTCAGTGAGAGCGTCCTCTAACTGTTCGTGATTTCTCTTAAGCTCTTTATTGAGGCGGCGGAGTTCCTCTCGAAGACTGAAGCATTCGCGCATCGATTCAAAGCTTCTAGCTTTCAGTTGAGTTTTGATGCGATCCTCGAGCCTGTCCAGTCGAACCTCTTTCCCAAGATCGGCTGGCACGACTTCGAGAATGTCCCTAGCGATCTCGCCTGCGAATGAGGGCAAGCGCGCCTTCATTTGGTACTTTCTCTTCGTGTGTGTTGGTAAAGACTTGACGAGCCGCGCCGCTCGGATGTCGTTCCATTCTCTTCCGAGCTTCGCCTTCTGCTGTGCCATAAGTGAGGCGGTTGTGGTGGACATCGTCATTGCTCTCGGCTCCGACGAACACGCTCAAACTTTTCTTTGCGTCTCGGCGATATTTTGTGAAACCAGATTGAGCCAGTTGTTTCTCGTGCCAATCGCTCGGCCCTCTCCGGGTCGTGAGGATATCGCTCCCCATAGTATTCTCGAACCTGTGGGAAGACTTCATCCCAAAACTCTCTCGGAGGGCGTTCTGGATTGGCGCATTTCTTCGAGAGCTGCTTGAGCTTGGCCGCTGTAATTGAGTCCGATTTCAGCGCGTTCAACGCTTGTAATAAGCATCGCCTATTCACGGCCATGATCGCCACCGTTAGACCGATTTGACTCGCAGCCTCGGTCCTTGAGTCAAGGGCGTGATCGCCCTACTCGATTGAATCCTGATGCCGCTTCTCTCAGGCTCATTATGCGCCGCGCTAAAGAAGCCTGTCGGCGTCTTCGGCATCATGGAGGTCGCGACTTCCTTGGTAGTCCTAGGTAGGAAGCGCGTTCCTATGAGATTGGTCCTGAGAGTCTTGATCGCAGGGACGAGGTCGAGTGTCAGAACGGGCTCGTTGCGACGACTGATAAACCCGAGGCTCTGAATATATGGCCGGTTCCTGAGCTTGTCGCTGAGGTCGCCTGCTACTGTCTTGCGCTTCAGCTCGCTCCATATGTCACTTAGTGCCATGCGATCTCACCTACGCGATTCATTCAGCCGAGGATCCCGAAGATGCCCTTTCTCGCCGCCTTCCGTGGTCCGGGGTTGCCGCCCTTCCGAGCATAGCCCTTCGAGCTGCGGCACTCCCGAGCCGCATGACTGAACTCGGAGCGGATCGTCTGCTGGCTAGCACCTTTCAGCCCTGCCTTGCGCAGCTTCGAACTGACACACGCCTGGAATCTGGTTTGGCAACCCGTTCGGCGCCCGTTTAGACTCGTTCTCCTGGAATCAGGATTCCTTGATCCTCGTCCACCCTTGCAGTCCTTGACGGCCTGCTTGAATGCAGTCCTGATCTCAGAGCGCGAACCACTACGGCCTCTCATCTGCTGACCGACGCATTTTTGGAACTGTGTTTTCCCTCTTGGCATAGATATCACTATGATTCATTTCGAATCGAGTCTATATTTGCCTGTGCCTCAGTTTCGGGGTCCGAGATTTCGCAGCAATCGGACGAGAGTACGCTGGACATCCTCGACCTGGACAGTGCCATTGGAAGATGGACCAGGCTCTGTATTCCGAATCAGATCGCGGAGAAAGCCGTCGGCGTGTCCGAATAATGTAGAAGCCGCGACCGAAGTAATCGGTCTGCCGGGCTTGCCAAGTGTCGATCTCATTTCATGCCATCTAGCACGGGCTCGTTTCGGAATCATTGATTCTCCAGGATGGACTTGATGACGGCATTATTCGGGAGAATGGGATCGCCGTGGTCGGTGCGTTCCTTGATAGCAGGATTGAACCGTATCGCTCCGAGGTATGGAATCCCCATGTCCTTTGCTAGCATGACTACGTTCGCCTCTTCTCCGAAGCTTATTGAGATGCCGCAATGATCGCATACGATGACGCTGTTGCACGTCGGGCATTCCGAGCCGACTAGGTTCGCCACTATGCCGATGATGGGGATGGGGGGTTTCCTCCGGCTGCACGCAGATACCATTCTCCGGCAATCGGACAATGACGACACATCGCTCGATGAGATAATTACGAATGTCAGCTTGCCCTTGAACATCTCGTGGACGGCTTTCATGGCGTCGCCGGTCGATGGATCCATATCAAGGATGAGGTAGTCGAGAGGCGCCGGCCATGTGAAGTTCATGATGACACCTTTGAGGTAATCGGACACTTCCCTGCCTGTGATGGTCGTACTGGAGAAGTTCTTCGCTGATAGTGCTGACGACATGACGAAGATATCTCCCCAGAGGCGCTTGACGATCTTCCTGCCATCCGGACCGGACTCGAGCATCACATCATCGGGGATACCAAGAACACAGGTCATATTCGGGCTCCGGACATCACAATCGAGTATCCCGACTTCTTGTCCCCGATGTTCGAGAGCATAAGCAAGGTTCGCAGCTAGCATCGTCTTCCCTGTGCCCCCCTTTCCTGAGACGGAAGCGATAACCCTCTTGACGGTGATCATCTTAGTCGCCCCCGCAAGCGCCCTAGAATCTCTTTCAAGACCATGTCGAGGTCCATTAGGGAGGACCACCACCGTTCAGATGGGAGAGCACGGACTTCCATACTCCCACTCCAGAAGGCGCTCTCAAAGTCATAAGGGTCCTCGACGACTCGACCATCTTGTTCGCGAACCGTGATCTTGCCTGCAAACACGTTCATCACTGTGTCCAAGGAATCGAAGACCACCGTCGCATTGGGGATCCTATCCCGTGATTGTGCTAATTCCTCAATGCCTCTCTCCGTGAGGCGAAAATCGGCAGAGATTCCACCGACCTGTACCCGCATGACTCGGCCCTTCGTGGCGCCATAATTCTGTCGAAGGTCGGGGACATTCACGGTATCGTCGATGGCTTGGACGACAGCTCGAAGGAAGGATTTCGTGGCACGAGTTTGGAGCAGCCGGTTCACAAACTTCTGCCCTCGCGGATTCAGTTTCATTACACCACCCGGGTCTTCTTCCTCGGCTTTTGGTCTCTGGACTTATCCACGAGATTCGCCTTCCAATGGCTCTCATCGGGGTTCTGTTCCGGGACGATCTCTGAGCCAAACGGTGGCGGTATTGCAGCACGTTCTTCGCCTTCCTCTTGTTTCGCGCTTTCCGGGATCTTAAGACGTTGAGCTGCCTCTCGGACTGTTTCGATCCCCCGCTGTCCAAGGCGACCGATGACGCCGCGACCGTCTCGAATTCGCCAAAAGATACGGAGACTTTTACTGCTTTTCTGTGTCATTATCCGCCTCCTCGATAGAGCCCTCGATAGCGCGACTGCCTGCTACGGCAACGCGCCGACTGTGCGCCGCTTCAGGAGCTTTGGGCTCAAATTCAGCCAGTCGGCGTTTGAGGATGGCATTCTCGTTCGCTAATCGCGATTCTCGACCCAAATCGCGCCCATGCTCCGGTTTGTCTGCCTCATTGACGTAGCTTTCCATAGCCTCCGCGAACTCCTCGATCTCCTCGTCGCTCCTGGGCACAACCTCAACCCCTCGTCCAACGCGGATTACTCTCCTCCGGAGGTCCTTCAGCTTCACCGGCTGTTCGGTCACGAGCCCTCCGAGCTCCGGGTCGACCATCTCCACGGTCGTATCAACAGCACCACGAATTCGCCCGAGCAACTGTCCCGGGTTCACGCCCATCTTCATAACACCACGGACAAGACCTTCAGCGAGTTTCTCACCAGCCATGCCGAGCTTTTCGATTGCTTCCGGACCGTGATCGAGAAGGAACTTCGTGTTTTGAACTTTTTCGCTGCCCAATTCTAGCTTCTTCATCTCAATCAAGTTCGAGTGCCGCAACTCCTCAATGCTCAACTGTAAGTTGGTCGTGGCGACCTGCTGCTCGCCTCTCAATCGCTCGACGCCCAGAAGGTATTCTCCTCGCTCATCTCGACGCTTCAATTCCCCGACCATCCGCTCGAGTTCGGTTATGCGCGCATCCCTCTCTTCGATCTGGTCTTGGAGGGGTGCCTGCTGTTGCTTCGAGAGTTCGTTAAGCTTCAGCATCTGGTCCACCACACTTTCACGGCTCCCGGCTAGTAGATCAATCACCTTTCGGGCTTCTACGCCTCTGGCGATATCCTTGATCTCATCCACGGGCTCTGAGTAGATCGTCTTAGTCTCCGTCCTGGGTCTTGCCGGAGGGACGATACCAGAGTACACAGCCGGAGCAGCTTCTTCACGCTGTTCTGCGGACTCTGGAGGCTTCAGTTCAGAATCCATCCAATACTTTTTGATGGTCGGCATGCTCGGGCCCTTGCCATCATGCCGTTCATCGAGTATGGCTTTCGCTTGCTTCTTGTTCTTTCCCTGCGCTCGTAGGTCCTGGATCTCTTGGATAAGAGTTTCATCGATCTTCTTTGGAAACGGCATTGCATCCCCCGCTTGGCTTTTTTCCTTCTTTGTTCGCATCATTACCACCATTATTATTTCTACTTTTGTATCGCTCTTTTCTTCGCTGCTTTCTCCAAGTTTGTTTTCTAACCCTTACAGACCTACGGTCTGTAAGCGAGGCGTTTTATTACGCCGATCTGTTCCTCGTCGGAGAGCTTCGTGCGGATATTACTCGACGAAACGCCTTCGCGTTGTAATATTTGTTGCACTCGACGTTCTGAGAGGTCCACAAAACCAGCACTCATCTCCCGCATCAAGGGTGACTTCCGCGACGCCGCCGCCGAGTCATACACGTCGGGTAAGCTCAAGGCGGAGGTCAGCAATGCTCTCGGCCTCGAATCCATGGAGATAGACGCACTCCTGACCGAGGCGTGGGAAAAGGACGAAGACCACAAAGAACCCCTGAACTTCACCCCGCAGGAGATGGAGTGCGGCCATGAAAAGGCCTTGATGTATCGCGTCATCTGTCCTCACCGTCCCTTCCTTGACAATGGACATTCCTGTTGTTTGCAATCAATTTCACAGTCTTCTGATATCCGGCTTCATCGTTGGCGAACATGTCCACGATGGTGGTGCTCGGTGTCGGCTGGAATCGCTGCGCATAGGCGCGAATCTGGAATGCCCCCCAGTTCTTGGCTTCATCTAGCCGCATCGCTTCGGCACAATCATCAATCAAGCCCGACACGAAGGACCAACTGCTCCCAACAACGCGCTTTAGGCGCTCCTCTTCCCGGTCGGCAATCTCGTTAGAGTTATCTCCATCATCCGATGGATGCTCACTTTGCTCGGTCGGGCTCGTTGCCTTTTTTGAGTCAATGCTTGGTTCGATGATCGGAAGCATTCCCCGCTCTTGACAATGCTTGATGACGGTCGATGAGACCTTCTTTGCGATCTCTTCCAATGTACAACCTTGTGCATGCAACTTCAACGCAAGAGAGATGCCTTCTTCTATACCCCTCATATCTCCTGTCCCAGCTGTCCCTGCTGTCCCAAGGGGATACTGGCTAGCTGGGACAGGACGATTTTGGCTCCTGTCCCCACCTGTCCCAACATCGGCGTTCAATGAAGCTTCAATCGACAATTGTTGTTGTGGGACAGGACGGGACAGATGAAGGTTTTCGGGTTTTTCTCCTGTCCCAGAACTACTGGCCCCCCCTTCTGGGACAGCAGGGACACCTGGGACAGCACATGAGAGGGATATGCGAAGTGCCTCCACCTTTTCGGGGGGCAAGTAGAACCCTCGGACCCGTCCTTCTTTCTTCGGATCGGCGGGGGGATTCGTCTCATCAAAGACTCCTCTAGGCAATCTATTGTCTGTGCCCTTTTTTACTACTCCGAGTGCTTGAAGTCCTGCATTCACTGTCTTGATACCGAACGACTTGAGGCCCTGTTTTCGACGTGCATCATTGAGCTTTTCAACGAGTACGATGGTGGAGATCGGCATCGGAGTCGTGGGCGTTTCCTCACCAATCGGATATTTGGAGTCCCATCTTCCGACAAGATATTCGGTGATTGCAAACTCCACGGAGGCTTCATCCAACAACGTCGTGCCTATGAAGAGCGATCGCAGTACAGCCGTCGCATCCCACTTCATGATCTTGGCCGTGGCCAAGACGATGGCGCCGATCTCCCTGTTACGTGGCAGACCGGGACTACATGCTTCGAGCTCTTGACCGAACTCATCCGACAGGATCAACTCCTTGACTCGTTGCCTTGTCCATCCCTCGCGACATCTGGTCACTTCTTTCTCGAGCCAGAGTTTCACCGGAACCAAGTAATCCTGACTAAAGAGTGAGCGCCGGGGGATCTCCTTGTCTTCCGTCGGATAGGTCATGATCAGTTGAGTCCGGGCCATAGTTGCAGGATCCACGGAGAGCATGAAGTTGAACGCCTTGGGGCCGAAGAGGTTCTGCTTAACAGTGACCCACGGCTCATCCTCATCCCCCGTCTTCTCTCTGAGATATCGCGCACCAGTGGAACGATTATAACCGGACCTGACAACGGAAGGCAATACCGTCGCTTTGTTCGCAGCCAGTAGTACATCCAGTTCGTCAAAGCCGAGGGTATGGCATTCATCCAGCATGGCGGCAAGGGCAGCTTCCGTCGCATCTGTGAACATAATGCCGGACCTTGAGAGAAAGATCGTGTTTGCAGTCGCTCTGCTCTTACCCGAACCTCTCGGCCCGAAGAATCCGAGATAGTACGTCACGTCGAAGAGGTCAATGAGATGCGTATGAGCAGCATGCAGCAATTGATTGACATACGAAGAAGGTTCTTTGAAGTCCTCAAGCAACTTCATCTGTTCAACGGCCGCCTTTAGGTCCATCGAGTCTGCTTTCTTCTGGTCGTCGACGGAAATAAATGGCTGTTCAGGGGAGGGGAGATCAGCCTCTTTCATTGCTTCGTCGTACATCAGTGCGCGCGCTTTTGCGGCTGATTGTAGCGATTTCTCAAGCTGTTCCCCGACATCCATTATGAACTTCTCGCATTGATCCTGAACATCCTTCGGCAATCCTTTTAGGAATCTCTTTCGAAGCTCGTGGGATGAAAAATTGATATTGCCAGCATCGACCCGACGGCCATCGTGGTAGAGCTTGATGTTAGCCTTGACATTCTTGTCTTTCGTCAGAGAGGCCGAGGCGACGGTGATCTTGAATAGGCCGTCTTGGAAGACATCATTCTGCTTTCCTTTCTCTCCGAAGGGATGCAGGTCTTCTTCTGGGATGATCTTCATCTTCTTCGCGTGGCTCCAGAGCACCTCGATGTTCTCCTGGGTATACTCAAGCGTGGAAGGTCCGGCCTTCGAATTCTTGTGAGCTTCGCCGATATCAACACAGTCCCCCAGCCCCGCCAATACCGCCAACGCCTGAAAGGGAGTCAAGCTCACTCCATGCCTCCAACATTGAAGAAGCCCGGGGCCTTCCGCGCTAGAACGTGTGATGCTTGTATTTTGTCCAGTAGTTGAATCATGAAAGAGACTGGGGAATCGTTCTCCAGCAGAATGAATATCGCCAACGACGTCCTCAATTTTCAGGACCCACAAAGCAGATGTCGGTTCATCAGGAGAACGCTCTCGTCGTGCATGCTTCATTTTAGGTTTAGCAGAATCCGCCTTGGTAGCTTGGTCCCTGAAGATCTGGGGGAATTCGTCAAATGTGATTGTGGCCATCGGTACCGGGCTCTCGATGGTGTACTTGCCAAGGAAGGGCAGCTGATCGTTCGATGGTGTTGCATTGCCTTCCTTCTCCAATGATTCAGCAGTTGTCGGAATGAAAGAACCGGGAGCCACGACGTAGGACCACGCAGCACGGACTTCGCCCTTCTTGTCCGTAGGGATCGTCACCTTCGCAGTCTCATCATCAGTCCAGTAGAACCTGTGGAACCCCGTCCTCTTTCTCGACCGGATTTTCAAGGTCGGCTCTTTGAAATCGGTTATCCTGGCGTCGTCCTGGTCAATGATTACAAGGCCATCGAGGTTAGGTTTAGTCTCATCCGTGACTGGATCGCCTTTCGCATCTAGGACAATATTTCCAGCATTATCAGTCTTGAATGGCTTGCCTCGGGCGGCGATCCCAATGTTGTGTCCAGCGCGCATCCATTGCTCCGCTTCATATGAATTGACTGGACACTTCTTCCAGGATCGTCCCTTCTGCGGGTTCTTCTGGCCTTTTGCGAGGGGGAAGTAATGAGGATGGTAGTTCGGTCTTCCCGTGGTAAGCAGCTCGTGGAACCTGCGGAATTCGGCGACATCCGGTCCGTCGCTCACGGTCCCGCCTCCCGGTCCTCGCCCTTGACGGGCTCACCCTCGTCCTGGACGGGGGGCTTCTCAGGAGAGACGACAATAACCCTCTTTGAAAGGAACTCAACGGCACCCTTGACCTTTAGCAACTCCGCTTTTCTACTATCGGACTTGGCTTCCAACTTCTTGGTGTAAGCCAGCTGGAGTGATATAAACTCATAAAATCGCCGCGCAGCATGGGCTCGCTCGACATCATCCCCGTTCAGATCCGTCTGGAGAATCGGAAAAATTTCTTCACTAGCGGCATCTTCAAAATCCTTGGCCCTTCGATATTCCTTGTGTTCAGCCATGTCTGCATGTCTCGAGGGGGAGGCACTAGTCGCCGAGACTACAGACAGCAGAGAGCGACTGTGCTCCACCCGATCAATGAAAAGCCTTTCTCTATTATAATCTCTAGGAGATTTTTATATCAATTCCCCGCCCAAAAATGGTAGGAAAATACTTATTCGACTCTGCCATCTTGTCATCTGAGGGATTGAGTTGAGACACACAGGAGCGTCCGAAGCCGCATTCGAGAGAGGCCTTTGTGATGCATTGAATGGAATCGACAGCGAAGAAGAGAGTGACCTAACGGACCAGGCGATTGAGATCCGCACATACTACCTGATGGGTCGCTACGTGGGAGACAAGCTGCCTCTTAACGGGGAGCTTATGACACTTATCAACAAGAAGTGCCGAGAGAACGTCGAACGATTCGACGGCGATCTCTTCTATCATATGGCTTCCGTCAATGATGAGATCTGGCCTGATATGAAGAAAGCTGCCGGGAAGCCTGATAGAAAAAATCTGGGCACCGCAGCTGGTGAGTATGCAATTGCAGAGATGCAGAAGTCCGCGCGTCTCTCATGCCCTTACCGAGGCGAATGCGCCCAGGAGCTCGCTACGGAGATGGCGTCTCGAGCCGTCGGCGCAGCTCTCGGTTCTCCCGGAGGAGTTCCATCAGTTCCGAGTCCGACACGCCGTTCTGAGCCACGGGCAGTGCTGAGGGGAAAGATTCCTCGGTAGGAGGAGCACCGGCCTTCAGGATTGCCCGTGCCATGATATCCGTCCGGGGCTGGAGTCTCACATAGCGGGACTCGAGTACTTCGAAGTCCTTGTGCCCTGAACGGCTGGCGATCTCCCCGAGAGTAAGGCCGTGGAGTTTTGCCTGCGTAATACACCAGCGTCTGATCGCATGCGGATGGATGCTCTTGATCGTCAGCTTCGAGCACCCCGCCTTGATGGCTACCCGCTTCAACATAACGACAGGCTGCTGTTGGCTGAAATGTTTCGTCAGGTCCGGCCTCGTAATGAGTTGTCCGTGATGAGGGGTGACGGACTTGGCGCAGAACAGGTACGTGTCCTTGCCATCCTGCTCCTTGAGGAAATCCGGGTTCGACTCCCTGAGCCACCCCATGATCGCAGGCATAGTCTGAGGACACAACATCTTCAACTTGAGGCCAGTCTTGCCTTTCATCGACGATGCCCGGAAGTGGATCACAGACTTGGTGAAGTCGATATCCTTCACTCTGAGCCTCTTGATTGATCCGGACCGCTGCCAGCTATCTGTGCAGAGCCAGAAGAAGCATCTAGCCTGAGCGTCCATATTCTTCTCGGGGTCTGTCGCGTCCTGCATCTTCATCATATCGGCATCGGGTAGCAGGAACACGTCCGGTAGATCGATGACCGGCGCGGAGATTTTCTTCGGCGGCCTCTTGTCCACGTTCTCCGGCAGCTCGGCGAGATATGTCACGAGTGCATTGGTGGCCGCGACCTTGGCAACGACGGACGCGCGGCCCCTATCTTCATGTCTATTGAGAAGAAAGCGCTGCCATGCCGCGCATGTATCGATATTGTAAGTTTCTAGAATCCACAGATCGCCCGGGTTCTTGCCCCTCTCTTCCGTCAACCATGCGCCCAGGTGCTTGACGCTTCTGCGGTAGCTCTTGATAGTTTCCTCGGTCCTGCCCTTGACCTCGAGGTAGTTGGCGAATCTCTCTAGATTGTCGTCGAAGTCCTGTCCCGCGATGCTCAGGAATCGGGCTGATCTAGCCTCGGAATCGAGCCTCAATTCCATCCGGTTTGACACTTGATCACCGACCCCGGATTGATATACATAAACATATAGGTATTGGTCGTAAACAGGTTTACTAGCAAAACCGAGCCAGTATCAGAAAAAAGTGCCAGGTGGAGGTCGTAAGCCCCTTTCTGTTAGCCCATTTCTGGGTTGATGGCATTCGACTATTGCACTCTACCCGCCGACGATGAGAATCGATCCGGCCGTTTGAGCTTGCTCCAGTGGGGAGTCGCCGTTTCACCAAATCCCCGGGAGATTTCACCCACAGAGGGATCATCACGTTGTCCCGGGGCTGTGTCGTTTCTGCGCCCTTGCCAGGACTCTCGCCCTGCTGCTCTGGCAGCCCACATTCTCACGGAGAGGGGACTTTCCTCAGCTGGCGCGGGCTCGTCCCGCGCCTACCGTCAGCCATCCGCCTTCTCCTGGCATTCCGATATGAGGTCGACCCATGTACAAAAGCCTTTCTGCGCCAAGGTTCTGTCACAAATCGGGTGGTGGTGAACGGAGAGCGGCTGGCCATGCGCTGCATGTAGTGGAGGAAACCATATGCCAAGGTACCGTAGTCATCTAGATGCCGGTAAAAGGAGTCGTGTTTTGCCTTGAAGACGGACTTCCTATTGAAGCGAGATTCCTTCTTGAGGATTTCAGGCTGGCGGTCAACAACGCAATCCGTGCAGGTCTACAGGCGCGAGTGACCTCGAGAAACGCCCTTGCGAGACTCGCGTACAGAGACTTCCGCAAGGAACACCCAAAGATGTATGCTCAGCATTTGGTGTCGGCCTTCGAGGTGGCCGGGAGCGTCATCAAGAACCATCGCAGACGGGTTCGAAAGGGCAATGCTAGCCGTGTCCCCTACATTAGGCGGCTCTTCATGAAGGCAGAGAACCAGGCGTACAAGCTCGACCGCGTGAACGGCGTCATTGACCTGCCAATCAGGGCAGGATGCCACGTCTGCTTCGAGTTGGTTCTGAGCGACTACCAGCGCAGGTATTTGGAGGATCATTCCTATGCGCTCGGTTCCCTGACGGTGTTCACAGATCGAGTCATCATTGCTTTCAGGAAGGGCGCCCCGAAACCATACGTGCCCGAGTCCGCCCTCTCACTCGATACCAACGAGCATAGCCTGGACGGCGTGTTCGCGAAGGGCGATGATGTCAAGACGGTGAAGGCTGAGTTCTCCGACATCGCCATGATCCAGCAGCGCCATCACGACAGGCGCAAGAGGCTCCAGAAGAAGAAGGCGCATGACAGGCGTACCTCGAAAAGACTGTGCAGGAGAGAAGGTTGTAGGGAACACCGCCGGATCGAGTACAGACTCCACCAGGTGGCGAACGCCGTCCTCTCCTTCGCTGAGAATCAGAAGTCCGCAGTCGTGCTCGAGGACCTGAAAGGATTCAAACCCAGATGGAACAAGGAGCCGAATCGGCGTCTCAGTCTGTGGCCGAGGCGGAAGCTCCACCGGATCATCGAGTACAAGGCCCAGTGGAGAGGCATTCCAGTAGTCAAGGTCGACCCTAGATACAGCAGCAGAACGTGCCCGATATGTGGGAGGATACAGGATTCCCGAATGGGCACGGAGTTCGTATGTGGATGCGGCTGGCGGCTCGACAGGCACATCAACGCCAGCCTCAACCTGCTGCAGACAGCCATCTCGAAGGGGATGGCAGGGGGTTTACGGTTCAACCCCGGCGCGTTCCAGCATGACGTGATGATGATCCTATACGAGCCAGCGATGGCCGCACGGTCGGAGCCGAATGGAACGAGTTGCACGGAGGCGGTGACTTGATAAGCCACCACCCGACAATGCAACAGAACCCTGCGCCAATGAGGCGGGCCGGCGGTCGTATCAGATGGTCTTGGTCGGAGCGAATGCAGTCTCTATGGTCACCCTTCCGCTCTCCGTGCTTAGATACGCAGAGCGGCCTCGATTGCCTTCTGTATCCTCCGCGATCAGCCTTATTCCGAGCTCCTTCAAAGTCTTCTTGGCCTCCACCACGTTGTGCTTGCCAATGTCCGATATCGAGAGGCTAAGGTTGGAGAACATCTGAGCGCCGCCCACGAGCTTCGCAACAAGCCTTTCCTTGATCGCGCCTTTGGCCATCAGCTCCTTGACAAGCTTCCTCGTGCCGGTGTCCACGTATTTCTCGTCGCTGTCGCAGTTGGCAGGGGCTTTCGGTAGGAGCGCGTGGATGACGCCACCGATCTTCAGAACAGGATCATAGAATATCACTGCTACGCACGAGCCTAGGCCTAGGCATGCGAGCCGGTCTGGCGCACGGCATGTTGCCATCTGCCCTATCCCTACGATCCTCTGTTCCCTCATTATCCGGATTCTCCCATCCTGTCAAGAATGAGCTTGAGAGTGGACTCTTCTGGCAGCATCAGGAAGTATCCCTCGAACTGCCTGTCGAGCGCCTTGAACGATGTGTGCACGGCTATGACGGTGTCCACTTTGGCTCCGAGGCTTGCGAGAGGGATGTCGAGGACCGCTCCGAGAAGATCGACGGTCGCATCCGGCGGGGCTGGGATCATGTCGACATCTATCATCTTCGAAACGGCGCACAAGTACCAGCACAGGCATATGTTTCCGACTTCTTTCAGCGCGGAGAGCTGTATGTTGGTCAGCGAGGCTATCTCCACCTTCTCCTTTGTCAGGTGCTCGAGAAGCGCCTTCGCCGAGTCGCTCGGGAAGACTACGAGTACTCCGCTCTTGAGGTCGCCGCAGAGATAGGTGTAGGTCCCAGCCACGACCTGCTTCGCGCCGCCGAGATAATCTGACACCTTGGCCAAAGGCAGTATCTCGCAGGTCGTCGCATCGTTCATCAGCTCCATATCCAGGAGCGACGACAACGCGGTAGCCGCGCTGCCGGCACCGATGTTGGCGAACTCCGTGATTATGTCGAGCACTCTTCTGGGCGCATCGTCCGTCATGCTTTCATCCTCCAAGTATCGAATCGACATCTATGATGAGCGCAATGTTGCCGCTTCCGAGGATCGTCCCGCCAGAGATGCCCTTGACACCCTTCAGCCTCTGGTCGAGTGACTTGACCACTATCTGCTGGTGGCCGAGCAACTCGTCCACCTCGAGCGCGGCCCTTCTGTCCCTGCTCTGGACAATCAGCACGTTGAGGTAGGTTCTCTTGTCAGAGATTTTCCCGATTCTGAACAACTCCCTCATCCTGACTATGGGCAGCACCTCCCCTCTGAGCTGGACCACCTCCCGGCTCCGGACATGCTTCACCTCGGACTCTTCATACCTGTGAGACTCAACGACGGAGCCCATCGGCACGGCATATGCCTGGTCGTCGATGCTCACCAACATCGCCTCGATTATTGCCAGTGTGAACGGAAGCCAGAGGGAGAATGTCGTGCCGCCCCCTTTCGAGGTGTTGACCATCACGGTCCCGCCCAGAGTCTCGACGTTCTTCCTGACGACATCGAGTCCCACGCCCCTTCCTGACACCTCGGTTACCTTGGCTGCGGTCGAGAAGCCTGGCTTGAACAGCAGGTCTATGAGGTCCCTCGCTAGCGCATTCTGTGCCTGCGGTTCGGTCATCATGTTCTTCTGGACCGCGGCCTCCCTGATCTTGTCAACATCGATGCCCTTTCCATCATCGGAGACCTCGATCAGCACATGGTCCTGCTGCTTGGACGCGACCACTCGGATCAGCCCCTTCGGTTTCTTCCCCTCCCGCTCCCTCTCCTCGGGCGTCTCTATGCCGTGGTCCACGCAGTTCCTGAGAAGGTGCATTATCGGTTCCGTTATCTTGTCAACAACGGTCCTGTCGAGCTCTATGTTCCCCCCTTCTACCACGAGCTCGATCTCCTTGCCCTCCGCCTTTGCCAGGTCCCTGACCATGCGCGGGTACCTGCTCATGACGGTGTCGAGCGGGATCATCCTGATGCCGAGGACCTTTTCCTGGATGTTCGAGGTCAGCTTGTCTATGAGCATCGAGATTTCCTGGAGTTCGTAGTCCTCCTTGGCCGCGGTCCGCTCCATTAGCCTGCTGCGCCCAATGACGAGCTCACCCACGTCGTCCAACAGATCGTCCAGCTTGTCCATGCCGACCCTGACGGTCTGTGCGAGCGCGCCTTCGGAAGTTTGGGTTGCGTGCGTTGGCTCCTGCTTGACTATCTTCTCCCAGGACTCCCTCGGCTTGTCAGCCTCGCCGATCGAAATCTGATCCACGTCTGCCATCGACGCGATCCGCTTGACAGCTTCCCGGAACTTCTCTCCCGGCTCCACGACCACGGTCAGTTCCTCGAAGACATGTTCGCGCTCGATTTCATCCTCGGTCGGGTTCGAGTCGATCACAATCGAGGTCTTGCTTAGTTCCTTGAGGATGACCATGGATCTGGCCGATGGAAGAGTGCATCTCTTGCCAAACTTCACTACCAGTGTCTTCGTGCCGGCCTTCCCCGCAGCGCGTTTCGCCGCCTTGGTCTCCTTCTTGGGAGCAGGCTGTTGGGAAGCGTTCATGAAAGCGTGGAGGGCGTCTATCAGCCCTTGATCACGGACTATGTCCTTGGCCCCTTCGACGGCCGAGACCATGGAGTCGAGCGTGTCCAGGCCCTTGAAGATGGTCTCGGCAACCTGTCCCGTCGGTGCCAGCTTTCCCTCTCTGATGGCAGAGAGGACATCCTCGATTGCGTGCGCTGTGTCCGCCACCGCCTGCATGTTCATCATGCCTGCCATTCCTTTGATCGAGTGGCAGTTCCTGAAAACCTGGTCTAGGAGTTCTGAGTTGCCCGGGTCTGCCTCGAGGGCGAGCATCGCCTCGTTTGACACTCTCAAGGACTCCCTCGTCTCTGTGACGAAGAGTTTGGAGTACTTGTTCATGTCAAGTTCCTTGGGCATTTCGGCTCACTCCTCCAGGAATTCCACGATTGCATCTGGTATCTGTTCTAGCGGCAGCACGCTGTCAGCCGCGCCCGCCTCTATTACCGATTTCGGCATCCCGAAAACGACCGAGCTCTGCTCGTTCTGGACCACCACTTTGCCGCCTGCTTTGTGGATGGCCAGTGTTCCTTCCGTGCCGTCCGAACCCATTCCAGTCAATACAATCCCGAGCGTGTGCTCTCCCAGACACTCAGCTGCGCTTTTGAATAGTACGTCCGCCGAAGGCTTCACGTAGTTGACTGGCCCGCTGTCGTCGAGCTTCGTCATCAGAGATGTAGCACCTCTCCAGTTGAGTTTCAGGTGCTTCCCGCCAGGCGCGAGGTACGCGGTGCCTCTCTCTACGCGCTGGTTGTCGGCGGCAAGGACGACCTTCGGACCGTTCGCTGAATCAAGCCTCTTTGCGAATGAGACCGAGAAATCCTCCGGTATGTGCTGGACGATAAGAAGCGGCGATGGGAAATCGCGGGGGAGTGCCGAGAAGATCGTTTCAAGAGCCCGGGGGCCGCCTATGGACGCGGCTATCACGATGGAGCGGAAGTCCTTAGCGTTCTCCTTCCTGATTGCAGCGATCCTCTTCGGGGGCGGCGAACGCGCCTTCTTCAACGCGTCTATGCTCGCGCCTGCCGCGGTCTTCACGATGTCTATGATTCTGTCCGAGAAGTTGATGATGTCAATCGATACTGGCCCGCTTGGCTTCGAGATGAAATCGACGGCCCCGAGCTCGAGCGCTTTGATGGGTAGCAGATCGTCTTTCTCGTCCATCGCGGAGAGCATGATCACCCTGGTGGGGGCGTCCTTCATGATCCTCTGTAGCGTGGCGAGGCCGTCCATCTTCGGCATCTGGATGTCCAGGAGCACGACGTCGGGGGACAAGGACTTCACCTGTTCGACCGCCTCAAGTCCGTCCTTCGCGACCCCGGTGACCTCGATGCCTTGGTCAGACTCAAGCATGTCCTTTAGGACCACGCGCATGTACGCGCTGTCATCCACTATCAGAGTCTTGACCCTTGAGGGCATCCCTACCCCTCAGATTTCCATCTGAAGCACCGCGGTCACTGACTCGAGAACATCATCTGCGGTGAAGGGCTTGATTATGAAGTCAATCGCGCCAGCTTCCAGGGATCGCATCACCGTCTTCTGGTGGCCCAGGGCTGAGATCATGATGATCTTCGCCTTCTTGTTCGTCTCCTTCAGACGTTTCACAGCCTCGATGCCATCCTGGTCCGGCATCACGATATCCATCGTGATGACGTCGGCGCCTTCCTTGGAGAAACGGTCGATGGCCTCGTTGGCGTTCCTGGCCTCGATGACCTTGTAGCCGCCCGCCTCCAGGATGTTGCGCAGGACCTTCCTCATGAACTCAGAGTCATCGACCACAAGCACCTTAGCCATTCTTGGACCTCCTCGATTCGACTGCAGCATCGCACGAGAGCTCTAGCACCTTGAGCGGGTCTATTAGGGTGACCAGCCTATCTTCGCGTTTTGCTATCCCGACCACGTACTCAGACTCTATCTTGCTCGCGATGTGGCCGGGAACCTTCTCCACTTCGGCCTCGGAGATGTGTGCGACCTCGATGACTTCATCCACGATGAATCCCACAGGGGCGTCGGTCGCGTCAACCACCACGATCTTCGATTCGGTCGGCTTGTCTCCGGCCTCCAATCCAAAGCGCTTCCTCATGTTGATGATGGTCACGAGCTTGCCCCTCAGGTTCATGACCCCCTCGATGTATTCCGCGCTGCCGTGTACGACAGTGATGTTCTCCATGCTCTGGATCTCGCGCACCTTCGTCACATCGAACCCGTACTCTTCCTTCCCTAGCCGGAAGATGACGAATTGCCGGGACTGACCGTCTATCATCCCAATCATTGCCCCTTGGCTGGTTCGATGCTGGTCGTGCTTTCAGAAGCCGCCTTAGATGGGGCCGTCTGCTTCGTGAGTTCGTTGAGTTTCTTGGCCAGGTCCGCAAGGTCATGAGCAGATGCTGTGAGTTCCTCCATGCCTGCGGCCAGCTCCTCAGTTGATACCGACACGCTCTCTGCGGACGAGGAGGTCTCTCTCGCGACGACCGCCACTTCGTCCAGCGATTTCGCGATATTCTCAGTAAGGGCCTTCTGCTCCTCTGTCGAAGCGCTGATCTCCTCGACCATTGCCGCGGTCTCC
>Ga0315296_10001932_pt1 | contig 17928 bp, 17 predicted proteins | sample YL17G14_18_MG_FD_203921 | JGI IMG/M metagenome (GOLD analysis project Ga0315296, IMG submission 203921) | Sediment microbial communities from Yellowstone Lake, YNP, Wyoming, USA - YL17G14_18 | ecosystem: Environmental > Aquatic > Freshwater > Lake > Sediment | place: USA: Wyoming | collected... | reverse complement strand
ATGATTCAATTATATATTTTGCTTTATAAGGACCACCAATGCGAATGGTCTCTTTTAACTTATCTTCACCCAAGTGCAGAATACCTAGAGGAGAAAAATCTTTTAAAGTTTTTAAAAGATTAAAAAAAGCTCTTCTTGTCATCTCACCAGTTTTATTTTGAGAAAGAATAGTAACTAAAAGAGCCCTAAAAGGATCTGTTTTCATGTAACATACATCACTGTAATATTTTTGCAATGTTGTCAAGTTATGATTTATACCCACATCTATTTGATCCATTGAAAAAATAAAAGAACTCCTAATATATGATTGTATTTCTTCATTCACGTTATTAGGCATGTTATCCCAAGAGAATGTCAAGGTTTTGTCATTTCTTTGCGTTAATGTTACTTCTATACGATTGCCCTTTATTGAATATATAGTCTTGTAGACTTTTTCAGAAATAGGTAACCATTCAAGCGCAGGTATCTGTATGTCTAGTGTTTTTTTCAATGATATCTTATGTTCGAATTCTTGACTAAATTTAAACATATTTTATGACCTTATTGCATTTTTCTCATTTTCCAACTCCCCTTGTAGCAATTCCCACGTAGGTACGCACGTTTGTGCACCCAATTTGGAACCGATGTACTTCGTTAATATCTGCCCCATAGTCATTCGTTCGATGTGTTCTGAATCTTTTAGATACCCTGCTATATAACCAGAAATATAGGCATCAGATGTGCCAGTGAAATCTTTCAAACTATATTCAATTTGTGGCTTATAATAGTACTCTCCCTCTTTTGTATATAACTTAACACTCCTGTTTTTGTAAACTATGGAAAGCGCCTCAACACTCTCTGAGAACTCGAATATATCTTTTGGCTTATGTAAGTTCAACATGTTGCTAAGATACTTAAACTCAAATTCATTAAGGAAAAGAAAAGTTGTTTCATTTAGAATTCCTTTCAAATAATGTTCATTATGGAAAAAAATATCATTTCCTATGTCGAAAGAGACAGGAATGTTTAGATTTAAAATCCTTCTTATTTCAAGTATTTTTTTATTTAAGTCGGGGTTTCCAGATGAGATATGAATCATTTTTGTTTGCTTTATCAGTTCCTTCCATATGACCTCGTAATCCTCAATAATAGATTGTGGTATTACTTCTGATCCTAGATTCACATATGTGTGGTTGTGCCCAGAAGTATCGACATAAAGATATACTTGAGTGGTTTTAGTCTTTTTGTTAATCGCAATACCCACGGTGTCTATTCTGAGATTTATTAAATATTCTTCATAGCCCATTTCTCGGAAGTCACTTCCGGCAACTGTAATTATTCCTGTTTTAAACCCTAATTTTGACAAGATGACAGATACATTAGGAGCTCTACCGCCATAGTATGTTCCATATTCGAGTATTTGAGCAGCCATGTTTTTAGTAGGCAGTTCATTTATTTGAAAGATATAATCAATAGTTATTCCTCCAACCGAAATGAGGTCGGTCTGTGCATTTTCATTAAGTAACATTTTATCTTCACTCTCTTTTAATCTTATTACTCACACTTCTACCTGCGATTATACCCATTACCGCGGCACCCATAAGACCTGCTGTATAGCCTGAGGCATTACCTACAACATAGATATTGGTATTAGGTATGTTAGTATAAGTGGTTAAAGGCACTTTATATTGGAAGTACTTGATTTCCGGAGCATAAATATATGACTGATATTCTGCCATCATCGGAAAAGCTTCTAACAATTCTAATAAAAACCTTCTAAAAGACTCATACAAAAATGTTGGCAGTAGTTTTTGAATATTGCCATATCTGACCTTTGCATTTGTTCTTTGGATATATCTTTTCTGAGTTGTGCTCTTATAGGCTCCTAAAAAATCATCGACTGTTTGATATATTGGATATCCTTGTCCTTCTCGATTAATTTTTTTTGATAGATTTCTAACAAACTTTGGAGGATCGTCCGAATGTTCCAAAGATATTGTAGCTAATATTGCGAAGTTTGTATTTGACGTTTTATTATGAAGATATGCATGTCCATTCACACCACAGATACCTAACTGTCTATGATTTTCAGTAAGGACATATCCCTTGTGATTAACACAGAAAGTACGTAAATTTACATCAGATGTTGCATAGTAGATTTTAAAGTCATAGAGATTATCCATGAGTTCTTTAAATGCTTCGTGATGTGTTTCAACTCTAATTCCGATATCTGAGGAGCGAGGATTTAAAGATATGCCCAATTTCTCCAAATTATTCTCTATAAAATCAGTACCTTCTAATCCAGGCGCCAATATAACATAAGGTGCAATAGCTTTTCTAATCTCATTATTTTGCGTATAGATTATACCATATTCATTATCCTCCTTTATATACTGTATCTCAATAACCTCGCTTTCAAGGGAAATTTCGCAATTTTTTGAAAGATGATCATATATTTTTCTTATCAAAAGGCGCACTCCATCGGTTCCAATATGATACCCTTTGTATCCTTCGATTCTAACATGTTTGCGTGCTTTAAATTCTTTTTGATCATCTCCATAATGGATGCCGCTAGGAACATTCTTTTGTATGATTTCAAGCACTTCTAATATGAGACTTGTCATTGTTGTTTCCGATAGATTCAGTAAATCTTCATAGTGCGTCCCAATACGGGGAGATAATGTAATTTTCCCATCTGAAAAACCACCCGCTCCCCCAACTCCGCATAGAATATCACAATATTGTTTTGAACAACAGTTATTATTGGGGGGACAATCTCTATTTTCTATAGTTGTTCCCTTTTCCACAATTAAAATCCGCATATTATACTTGAAATTTATCAATGTGTAAGCTGTAAATAAACCACCAATTCCGCAACCTACTAAGATTACATCATAGGTTTTGCTAATCATTTTGCATCTGTCCTAAGTAATGGTTGAATCACGCTCAAAGCATGGTTAAAAATTATATCTGGAGAAAGATTTGCATCCAACCTCACCACGGAAGCATTTTCGACATTTTTTAAGAATCGCAATGCCTCGGAATAACAAGAATATACTTTCTCCAACATTGCCTCCCATCTATCATGAGCTTTTTGAATTCTCTTTCGTGCGTTTTCTAGAGATACATCTAAAAAAATATATGAATTAGGCTTCAAGGCTTTTCTATTCAGATACGCATATTCCTCAAAGGGTATACCATCAGCATAATGGTACGCTAGCCCAGATAAATAGTATCTATCTGATAAGATTATGAATCCATGATTAATTTTGTCCAATAACGACTCCATTTTGAAATATCTGTCTGCAGTAGATATTAGTGCCGCAGTATAAGGATGCACTTTATCGGTCATAGATAGATCTCTATGGACTCTGCCTATTGGATTGTTGCCCGGTTCTTTTGTTAAATCCACTTTAACTTTCACTCTAAGATATTGAAACAAGTTATTTATTAAAGTTGTCTTTCCAGAACCATCAACTCCCTCAATTGCGATCAAATTACCCTTATAGTTCTTCGATTTCTGCTCCATTTTCACCGTCCTCCAACACAACTATCTTAACCTTTCTGTTAGGATACTTTTTCTTAATTTCAGAAAGAATGTGTTCTCCAATTTGTTCACAACTCATCGTATCTAAATTACCTTTAGGGCAAATCTGTAGAAGCCATCTTTTAAATTCAAGGTATTCTATATCTCTGTTTGAATGGCGCTGTTCAACATATGCGGATACATGAAAAATATGCCGATGCAGATAAGAAAGAAATTTCTTTCTACCTGTTGCATCAGGAAATCTATGTAAACCTTCTACACATATTTTGATTATTGCCCATGTTCGTGTTGTCATTATAGATTCACCACCTTTTGATATTTTGAAAATTTATGTACTAGGAGTAAATTGTGCAAGATACATATTTCAATATCTGGAGAAACATTCTTTGATATGTGTAAATTCACTTTCTTTAGCATACCATTGCATTTACCGGTAAGTGGATTTATCTTTTTGCTGTTCAGTCCGTACCAAACAGGCATTGATGTATCAATAGAGCGGATGAATGAATATTTGTTTAATGCAGCCAACTCATACGGTGCCCAATTATCACTACCCAAAAGATGAATTCTCTTTCCTGTACTTCCATCTTTTCGTAGAAAACTTTTCTCTACTTTATATTTTCCACTTTTTAGTATGTGTTCAATAGCCCGTATCCTAGACTTTGCTACAAATCCATTCTTTTCATGCAGTTTTCCAAAGCATTTTGGTACAGATAATTTACTTAATCCTATTATACTTATTTCCTCAATAAGGGCCATTTTGTCAAAACAATTCATCCACTCTTCTTCATTACTTCCTTGTGGAACGGCATGAAGAATGAACTTTCCCATCATACGCCTTTTGTGCAAAATATCAATGCATTGATGAACAGCTTTTATCGTCTTTCCGCAATCATAAGGATAATCAGTGAGTATAATCTCATCCGCATGTATAATATTTGCAACGTCAATTACCTCATAGAAATTACAGCCTACGCCTTCTTCTTCCATTTCATAGGCGCCATTATCTAGAATTTTATACCTTTTTGATTTCTCATAAAAATTAGTGTACGCCGTCGTTTTTTGATTGCCTATTATCATTGGTGTCAAAACCATATCTATGTCTCCATATTCAGAATATGCCAAATATTTCAAAGGAGAAATGATTGCTACCTTAATCATTCTTCTTCACCTCTAAGCCATTTGTCTACGATTTCACTCAACTTAAGATAACCGAACATAGTTAGTTTATGTCGCTAAAATCGGAAATAATATTAGAACCTGTTCTGATATTTCTTGTTCTAGTTAACTCCATTCTATGTTATTTTTTGTTAGTTTCCCCGCCTTCTTAAACAGACGGTCAATTTTTCCTAAGCGCAGCGTATGATGCTTGATTCTTTTCTCTATATTACGATACTTCCCTAAAAAGTCAAGCATTTTTTATCTCTATTCAAAGAGTCTTTAGACAAGGATTTTACTGAGAGGGTTCGTGAAATGTTTCTGAGCTAATAGGAGAGTTTTTTGAAAAAGTTTGTTAGTGTTTGGTAGGTGAAAAAAGGTCTTGCGAAGCTCCTTGGAGGAGTTAAATTGAAGTTAGGGAAAGGAGCTTTTGAGATGAGCAGGAAGGTTAAGTATTCTCCGGAGGAGAGGTTGAAGATAGTTCTGGAGGGTTTACAGGGAGAGGATTCGGTAGCTGAGGTTTGCCGGAGATATGGGATTTATCCTACTGAGTATTATCGATATAAGCAGTTAGCCTTGAAGGGGGCTTTAGAGGGGTTAAAGGCTAATCCTTTAAGAAAAGATAGGGAGAAGGAGCGATTAGAGAAGGAGAAAGAAAAGCTTAAGAGGGTGATAGTGGAGTTAACCTTAGAGAATTAGCTTTTAAAAAAAAGCGAGATTTGAGTTTAGTTGGTTCTTTGAAAAGCAAAAGGTTTTCTTTTGAGTTGAAGGAGTCTTTATTGCGATTGGTGGAGGAATCGGGTTTGTCCAAGAGGCGGAGTTGTGAGGTCATCGAATTGGTCTTTAGCCGTTATTATCGTTGGAAGGGCAGATATTAGGAGTTAGAGGACAACAAGCCTATAGCCAAAAGGGTCTTGCACAAGCTTTTGCCAGAGGAGAAGGAGAAAGTGATTAATTATGCTTTATCACATCCGAAGCTCAGGCACCGTCAGTTAGCTTATCGGTTGGAGCGGGAGGAGGCGGTTTTTGTTTCTCCTTCCAGTTGGTATCGGATTTTAAAGCTAAAAGGTTTGGTTTGTGCTTGGGAGCCAAAGCTTATCAGCAGAAAGGAGTATGATTTCAAGACCGTTAGGGCGAATCAGCAGTGGCAGATAGATATCTGCTATATCCCAGTGGTTTCTTATTTCATGTATTTGATTTTGATCTTAGATGATTACTCTCGGTATATCGTTTATTTTGAGCTCTGCTGGTCTATGAGCCAGGAGGATGTAAGAAGGGTAGTGGATTTTGCTTTGCTGAGGGCTGGTTTAATAGAAGTTGAGGAGAAGCCTAAGCTTTTAAGCGACAATGGACCTCAGCTGATAGCTATAAGCTTCAAGCAATACCTCAAGAAGTTAGGGATTACTCATCTGCGAGCAGCTTACCGGCACCCAGAGAGCAAAGGGAAGATAGAGAGGGTATTTAGAACCATAAAATATGAGGAGGTCTTTCCTGCGGAATATCAGAATCCTAGGGAAGCAGAAGAGGGAATCAGTCGGTTTATTCAGGATTATAATCATAAAAGGTTACATCAAGCTTTAGATTATGTGACTCCCTATGAGAGGTATACCGGGCAAGACCAAAAGATTTTAACTCAAAGAAAAGAAAGGAGGAAAAAGGCAAAGGAACACAGAAAATTTATCAATCAATTGAAGCTAACCGAGCTTTGCGAGAGATCCCAAACACTAACACCCGTTTGAAAAAGTCTTACTCAAATGCTCTGAAACAGTACATTCGGAAGTCGAGTATTGGAATAAATGCCTCCAGATGAAAATAATTCCTGCATTTTTGCGTTCACCGGAAAGGACCCTGTCTTTGTCAACCTCAACTTTCACCTAATTTTCCATTTTGTCAGGAGAAGTCCAATGTGAGAGGCTTGAACCTAGACAAATCCTCTCTCGTATTGGGAGAAATAGGAGAAAAAATTGGAATCCACGTCACACTCATTTATTAAGACATGACGGAGCTATTTTTTTAGACTTAACCGGATGCCCTGTTTTTCTATTACAAAAACTGCTTGGGTATACCACATTAAACACAAGCCAGATCTACATCAACTTAAAGGATGATAAAATTCTTAAGAAAGCCTTTTTGAAGTACAGATAGTTGGATTCTTTGAAGAGATAAACGAAGGTTTTTTGTTTACGAGAACTAAGATTCTATTAAATCTATATTGTATATTCTCCGCTCTTTTATCTATTATGGTTTAACTTTTTTTACCAAAAATTCAAAAATCATTGACTTTTGCCTGAGTTGAGAGTATATTTGTTTAGAATTTTGACTTAGAAATTTTTGCATACGTAGAATTAAAACAGAAATGTTTGAAATCTCTGTGGAAACTCATTTTTCGGCTGCCCATCGCCTTAAAGGCTATGTTGGAGATTGTAGTCGCCTTCATGGCCATAACTGGAGAGTGGTAGCTACAGTTGTAGGTACCGAAATCAAGTCACCAGGGATGATAATAGACTTTAAAAAACTGAAAGAGATAATGGATAGAGTAATAAGAAATTTTGATCATAAAAACCTCAGCGACCTGCCAGACTTTAAGAATATTAACCCAACCGCCGAGAACATATCCAAAGAGATATTTAAGAAAGTGAAAGCCGTTGTCCCCAGTAATGTGAGTTTAAAGTCAATTCAAGTTTGGGAAACGGACAAATATTCAGTGAAGTATTTTGAGACCTAAACATGAAAGTAAACGAAATTTTTAAATCCATTCAGGGTGAATCAACTTTTGTTGGTCTTCCATGCATTTTTATTAGGCTCTCTGGGTGTAATTTAAGATGTTCTTACTGCGACACACAATACGCCTATGAAGAAGGGTTCGAAATTTCTATTCCGGAATTTCTTAAAAAAATTCAAGACTATGGTTGTCCTTTGGTGGAGATCACGGGTGGAGAGCCGTTACTTCAAGAAGAAACTTTTGAGTTAGTAAAAGAACTCATAAATCGAGGATACAAAGTACTTATTGAAACTAATGGAAGCATAGGTTTGAAGAGATTAGATAGAAGAGCAATCAAAGTTATGGATATAAAATGTCCTAGTAGCGGTATGTCAGATAAAATGAATTGGGGAAATATATCCTTCCTTTCGAAAATGGATCAAATAAAGTTTGTGATAGGTAGTAAAGATGACTACGAGTGGGCAAAAGATGTGATCAAAAAGTATTCTCTTATTGATAAGGTTGAAGTTCTGTTCTCTCCATCTTTTGGCAGACTTGAACCGAAGACTTTAGCTGAATGGATTTTGCAAGATAATTTAAATATTAGGTTTCAACTACAAGTTCATAAATATATATGGGAATCTAATCGAAGGGGGGTATGAATGGTTAAACCTTTGGCTGTGGTCTTAGTAAGTGGAGGAATGGATAGTTGCGTGACTGCAGCTATTGCCCACCAAAATTATCGGCTTGCTTTTTTACACATCAATTACGGTCAGAGGACAGAAAAAAGAGAACTGGAAGCCTTTATCGATATTGCGAACTATTATAAAGTGAAAAAAAGATTAGTATGTAATGCAGAATATTTTAAAGATATAGGGGGTTCGAGCCTTACAGATGAACGGATCGAAATCTCGAAATTTAAACTCTATAGCAAAGGAATTCCTTCATCATACGTCCCATTTCGGAATGCGGGGTTTCTTGCAATAGCAATCTCTTGGGCAGAAGTCATAGGAGCAACTAAAGTCTTCATAGGTGCAGTCGAGGATGACAGCTCGGGTTATCCCGATTGCAGAAAAACTTTCTATGAAGTTTTTAATAAACTGATAAAAGAAGGCACTAACCCTGCGACTGAAATCGAAATAATTACCCCTATTATATCCCTAAAGAAGAGCGAAATCGTAAGAAAAGGGGTTGAATTAAAGGCACCTCTTCACTTGACCTGGTCATGCTACAAGAACAATGATATCGCTTGTGGTGAGTGCGACAGTTGCGTTCTCAGATTGACTTCTTTTAAGAAAGTAGGCCTTGCAGACCTGATCAGGTATCAACATTACTTGGAGTAACTGAGATGCGCGATGTGCAAAAGGATTATGACCCTAGAGATATTCCAATAAATAAAGTTGGGATAAAGAATCTAAAATACCCTATTGAAGTATTAGATAAAAGCAATAGGATGCAAAAAACAGTTGCGGAAATTAACATGTATGTAGATCTCCCCCACAATTTTAAGGGCACTCACATGAGTCGCTTTATCGAAATTCTTAATAGATTTAGAGGGAAAATTACGTATGAAGAAATTGAGAAACTCCTAATTGAGGTGAAAAATGAGTTCAAGGCTAAAACTTCTCGTATCGAATTGATTTTCCCTTATTTTATTGAAAAACAAGCACCAGTAACTGGTTCAAAAGGAATCGTGGAGTATACTGGCAAATTTATCGCATCCTACAATGAAACTTATGATTTTGTTCTCGGTACTACTGTACCAGTTACTACCTTATGCCCATGTTCAAAGGGGATCAGCAAAAAAGGAGCTCACAACCAAAGAGCTTTGGTTTCTGTTTATATAAGCTCGAGGAAGTTTTGCTGGTTGGAAGATTTGATTAGGCTTATCGAGGACTCTGCTTCAAGTGAGATTTTCTCGCTACTGAAAAGAGAGGACGAAAAATGCGTTACAGAAAAGGCATATGAAAATCCTAAATTCGTTGAAGATGTTGTGAGGGATATTGCGGAGAGATTAAACTCTGACCCAAATATAATTTCATATACCATTGAATGTGAAAGTATGGAAAGCATACACAACCACAACGCCTACGCTTATATAGAAAAGAGGTGAAGAAGTGCTTACTAGTTGGCTCTTGTTCTAAAAGACAAAATCTAACAGGGAAGTTATCCGAGCTCAAGATATTCAGGGTGGTATGAATTTCGGGGTAGAAAAAAACTAAAAGGATCGTAGGTTTACTAAAGAGCCTTTGAGGCTATCATAGTATCAGCCAAATATGCGATGATCTCATTTAACAAAAAGATAAGGCATTATAACATGAAGATGATTGGCCAAGGACAAGATGACTTAGTCAACAACTTACAAAATTTCATCGCCCAGAATGTTTATGAGGAAACCTTCCTTAGCTAGGCAACAGCTTCTCAACATTTCTTAACTAACTTTGAAATATAGTTTCTGAAAACTCAAGGTTTACGGTGGCTGCTGGTAGAGTATGCTAAAAGATGTGCCAGATGAGAAGCTAGGTTTCAAATTTAAAATAGATTAACGGTGGTTTCGGTGTCAAAGCCAGAAAATCGAGTCAAAGCATTAGAGAAAATGTCTACAACACGTGCGCTTTCCCTGCTAATAAAATGATGGAGAATCTGGCTATTTTTATCCTAATTGCTACTTGCTATATAATGGCTGCCAGTATTGTTATGCCTCTCAGAAAGAAGATGCTATTGATGAAATGAGTTTTGAAAAGGACCTGCAAGGAAGAGGTCAAGCTTTTTCGCCCGACCTCTTTCATTCTGGCCATAATAAACCATCAAATCTGAAAGCTATCAATACTTTTTATCACAGAATGTAGTATGTCTTCGCTCCCGCGCTCGGCAGATAAGGACAAGCCTCATCCGCCGAGCCCAGGGGTTCCGTTAGTCGACATAGGATTCTGGACAGCACAGTGGTGGTTTTCCTCGTGCCGTCGGGAGCTTATAAAGGGAATGATGGAAAGTAAACAGACATTCTGAATTCTGCCTTCGATATCAAGTGTTTTCCAGATAGGCTCGAAAATACGTGAAGGATGGATCAATGAGTACGCGTCAACACTGGTAATCAGTGTAATATCTAAACGATGGTGAAAGGGCCGGAGCCTCAGGAATTGCTCAATCATATTCGCGGCCCGTTTATTGGTCGTGGTGACATACAGTATCCTAAATGAGCAGACCCTAAACTTGCTTTGGGCTATTTTGTCCTGCCAGAGATTCAAATATACGCGACATTTGAGACCGATCCGTTTGATGTCAGCCGTGCCGTGCTTAATTTCCAGGAAGTAGTGGAAAATTCGCTCACGTTGTTGGAGTGTAAAAAAGCATGAGGGACAAAGGGTAGTGTCCTGAGTGAATTTTTCCAGAATCTGTGTTTCCAGGCTTATTTAACCCCTGACCATGCAGTTCCTATTTACAAAAAATCCCAACCTCTCAGCGTTACTTTCACTGTATCTAAATACCCTTCTAAGACTCTGGGGCAATTACTCAGGAAGCTCAGGCTGGAAAAAGGATTGGAGCAAAGAGAGTTGGCAGGAAAGATTGGTGTGAGTGAAACGAGCGTGTATAACTGGGAGAATGATAGGAAGAGGCCGTCTACAAAAAATATGGAGAGATTAGCTCGATTTTTCAAGATAAGTAGAAAGATGTTGGAAGATTTCAAAACACAAAGAATAAGGGTGTCCACAAGAGACCACTGTGAGTGTCGGATCCAACTACCTTCAAATCATGAGCCCAGGTTTTGAAACTGGCTTCAGTCCACGCGATTGATCTTTAACCCGCTTCCCAACTTCTTGGAAATATGGTTAATGCACTATCAGGACAGAGCCTACTGGACATCCCCAAGTAAGTATCTCAGTTTTCATAAACCAAGCCTATCACGCTCACTATAAGGGCAGAAAAACTAGCCCTATAAACATTGTAAGCAGTAATTATTCAAGCTAACCACATCAGCGCACATAAGGCAAACTTTGGAAATCTTTCGATAACCACACACAATGGTTGTTGGATGAGAATGTTTTGAGTTAGCTTTTGCCCTATATAGCCCCTTCCGACAAAGCTGATGTTGCTTGAGGATGGTCCACCAGAGAGAAAGGAGGATCAATAGGTCAGAGTAAAGCGAAAATAAGCAAAATCTTGTTAAAACTGCCCGTTGGACTTGACTAGGTAAGAGAACATTGTAATAGCGGACGAGGAAGAAAAAAACATTCGAAAATTAAGAAAAAGCTTGACATGCCGTTAGCTAAGACTTATTGTAGTATAGTGATTATTCAGTGAAACCAGATTACCTTCCCAAGATCGCGGCAGGTTGCCGACAGGGAGAGAGAATATGGAATCTAGGGCAAGACTCAGAAATGGAGATTTTCTAATGGAAGGGATATGCCGTAAGCTCTTAGAGGGAACCCTTATTATTTTGGTGACTCAACTGTTATTTCTCCCACGAATATCTATGTGCGACACTGCAGACGTGTGCCCATCTGAAGACGCGGTTTCATTATTGCCAAAGCCTGAAAAGGGAGAACAGGCCGATGTAGAACAGTTTCTGCGGCTACTCCCTGTGGCTTTTGGCTTAGCGGATGAGGTTTCATATAAGCTACCCCAAGACACTCTTCTTACTTGGCTAAAATTGATAGAGTTGGTTCCCAAAGACATCAATGTGAATTTTAATAAGCCACTAACAAAAGGGCAGGTCTCTGTCATGTTGGTAAAAACTCTACTACCGCATAAAGGTAGCTTGGTGGAAAGGCTACTGATCTCAGTATTTAAATCACAGAAGGCCTGCTTTCGGGTGGCGTTGAGAGAAAAACTCATCCCTCCCGGTGATGTGGAAGATATTGTCAAATCCAAGGAATTGGCTGCGATTATGCTAGCCGTTACCATTCTTACTATCTCTAATCCCCTGCCTGGGGCGAAGGTGCATTGCATTAAACTTTTCGGGAAGGCGATAGTAGAAAAGATAATAAGGATCGAGGAAGTGAAGGAGATATTGGATTTGGAGGATGTAAGCTCCATTAAGGTCGTGTTAGCTTTGTGAAAAAGAGGGATCATTTTCAGAATGAATAATAATACAACCGAAATAACAACTTTGATTTCTCTTTCGGGGTCGATGTTGCACAACGGGATATTTCATTAGTGGAACCAGCATGAGAAATCATACATGGTACCCAGCCAGATTTACAGAAAAGAATATGATGCAATTATTGGAACTCAGAAGATTGCAGTATGGGGACACTGAGTTCGTCCAGACGGAATATATTCGCTGGCAACTGGCGGAAAATCCGGCAGGTCGAGCGATAAGCTGGCTTGCTTTAGCCAGTGAGGACAATGTGCTGGGTGAATACTGGATTGCACCCGTTAAGTTTAAGATCAATAAAGCAACCTATCTTGGGTCTGTAGGAGCAAACGCTCTGGTTCACCCTGCGCATCGTGGGAGGAAAATCTTTACTGTACTAGGAAAAAGATGTTCTGAAGATTGTGTTGAGCGACTTATAAAATTTACGCTTTATATCCCCAACCAGGTTTCCTTAAGGGGTCTTGTCCGGAAGCTAAAATGTAAAGATTTGGGTGCAATTAAGTTTCTGATTTACCCTATCGATATACATAAACTCGCTGAATACAGATTTCAAGGCAAATTATCGCAGCGACTTGCTCTTCATGCATTGAGAATCTTTTTTCTCTTGGCTATGCGTAAAGAAAGGCAAAAGATAGACAATTTATCGATAGGGCTGACTAGCATTTCATCTTTCGACCGGGATTTTGATGCTCTTTGGAACAGAATCAAAGATAAATATCCCTGTATTGCAGTTAGAGATAGTGTTTTTATGAACTGGAGATATGCTCGCATCCCAATGAGAAAATATAGTATTCTTCTTGCAAAAGGAGGAAATCGAATAGTTGGATACTTGATTTCACGTTCGGCTACCGTCCTAGGAATAAAATCAAGCTTCATTGTAGATTTTCTTTTCGAATCATCTACACTTGGATGGGCAGCTGGCCACTCTCTGGTCGATGCGACCATAGAAAAATTCAAGAAAGAAGAGTCACATCTGGTGTGCTGCTTATCACTTCCTCACACAGAGGAATACCGTTTATTGAAAAGTCATGGTTTTTTTACGTGTCCTGAAATATTTAAGCCTCACCCATTTCACTTGGTTGCCCAAGTTCACGACAAGACTGTGGAAAGAAAATACTTAGATAATCTTAAACATTGGTATTGGTCGCTGGGAGATTATGATGTCGTTTAATCCGTCTGATAGTGTTCCCAATGTCCTTTCGATCGATTTTGAGTCCTGGGTGCACACCTATCCATTCAGGGGCATGGATTCTATTAGAAGAAAAAGACTGGACGATGGCTTCGTCTTTCGGGCAGGGATGAAATTGCTTGAAATACTGAATAGACATAAAGTGACGGCTACTTTTTTCATTGTTAGTGAAATCTCAAAATGGTACCCTGAATTGATAGAGGAGATTGAAATGCAAGGACACGAAATCGCTTTACATTCCCATACGCACAGGATCTTGTGCTCAAAGTCGGTCCTTGTGGATGAGATGAATCAATCCGCAGACTTCATCCGGCGGTTTAATGTTCGTGGGTTTCGTGCCCCTCGTCTATATTTTAAGCAGGAATACATGGAGGTTCTCAGTAGGTTTGAAATCGTTTATGACTCTTCAACCTACGGCTCATGGAAAGCAATAAATCATGTAAATGGGGTTGCTGAAATACCGATATCCGCTTGGGTATATTCTTATTCCAATCGCAACAGATCCTATTTCGGTCCATTAAACTGGAAAGCCTTGAGAGAATTCTTTCCTTTCGGCTCTCCTTATGTTATGGGTTTGTTCAGACGTTTTGTGTTAAATTGCATTCAATTAGAAAATAAAGCGAAACGACCAACTATCGTTTGCATTCACCTATGGCAGATAATTCATCCTGATGACTTCTACAAATTCATGTTACAGTTCCTCTCGCATGATATTTTGTCACTGCCCTATTGCATAAAATGCCAGCGTGTTGTGGAGGAACTATTGAAAGCAGTTAAGATCATCACCATGCGGCAATTTTCTGACAATTATTTTTGGAACATTAATCGAAACGAAAAAACATAAAATTAGGAGGAGTTACTATGAGAAGAAAGTCAGCAGCCATTATTTGGGTATTTGTGTGTTTAGTTTTTGCACCAAGTTTTTTTTGTCAACCGTCCGTCGCCGTTGTTCGTGAGCCGTCCCAGAAATGTCCCATTCAACTGCAAGAAAAGTGGGTTCTGGCATACGCGAGCGATTTCTCTGAAGATACGTTGAGGCCCGAATGGGTTGTCACTGCTGGTAACGCTTTGGTCTCTCAAGGAGTGCTGGTATTGCGGAGTGACAAAGCAGACGCTGAGATAATCCTCAAGGAACCTTGCTTTTCATCTCCCAGCGTGCGAATGGAACTCAGTGCTTACGTTCCAGACTATGCCAAACTCTCTGAAATAAGCCCTTTTCTTAACTCCAATTACGGCAGTTTAGGTGAAACTAGAGGGTGTAGCGGATCTTATCTTTTTCAATTTGGGAGTGAACAGGACACGACCAACCGACTTCGCAGAGTTGGAAAAATCGTTGAAGAAACAGTGAACAACAAGGTTCTCTTAAAACGTCATCATCTCTACCACATCGTGGCTGAGAATGACTGTGGACACATTCGATTGGAAATTGATGGCACTACAATCTTTGAATGGAACGATGCCAAGCCTATATGGGGTCCTGAACACTGTCACGTCGGCTTTTATACATCGGAAAGCGTTATAATAGTGGAATGGGTGAAAATTTATCATAAAGTCGCTAAGCCTTAAGTGTTGGTGACTGGAGTTAATAATATTGTATTAAACATTTCTATTGTCGCGCCTTTTCCATCAGTGGATATTACTCATACCCGACTCAGAGGGGTCGCTTCATATACAAAAAACCTAGTCACATCGCTATGCAGATGCCCTTATAGCATACGGATCAAGATTTTCGCAAACCTTATCAGATCTCCGAGAGAAATCTATGAATTTTCCAAAACCGTTTCCTTTATGAAGAGGACCGATGAGATCTTCTTATTGCAGCGTAGGTGTGAAGTCCTACGTTGTTGGGAAGAAGGTATCTTTTATCCCTTTCAGATATTTCGGTCTATTTGGCAGCACAGGAGACAAATCGATATGATTCACATCCAGCACGAGTATGCTCAGTTTGGAAGATCACTTTCGGTGTTGCTTTTTCCTCTCTTGGTGGGATTGTTACGTTTTTTGCATAAGCCTATAGTTATTACACTCCATGGGGTAATAGGAAAGAACGAGGTAACAAATTCTTTTAGTGGGCAACATTTTATTAAAGGTTTGCGACCTTGCATTCGTTATGGATTCAGCTTTGTGAACAAGTGTATTGGTCATCTCGCAAACTGCTTGATAGTACATGAGGAGCATCTGAAAAAGATACTCATAGAGGATTATAACGTAGCCCGTAAGAAAATTGAGGTTATTCCTCACGGAGTTGAAATCCGGAAAGACATTGTTGGCAAAGAGGCCGCCAGTCAAGCCCTAGGAGTGGAAGGGCGTCGAATGCTTCTTTTTTTCGGTTACCTGGCCGGTTATAAGGGGCTTGACATTTTAATAAAGGCTTTCCAGTTTTTACAAAAGGATCAATATGTACTTTTTATCGCCGGAGGAGAACCTCATCACTTGGCAGATAACCCTCTTTACGTTAAGTACCTTGCCCATATGAAACAGACCGCGCAAAGGATATCGAAACACATAATATTCACCGGATTCGTGCCAGAAGAGAAGATCGCCGTTTATTTTTCTGCAGCTGATTTAGTCATTTTCCCTTATCCCGAGATGCACGCTTTTAGCGGCCCGTTTTGCTTTGTTCTGTCATATAAATGTCCATTTCTTGTCTCCAAAGCATTTGCTAATTTTTGTGGTTCGCCACCTGAGTTAAGTTTCGAATATAATGCCAAGTCTTTGGCAAATAAAATTACTGAATTCTTTAAGTCAGAAGATTTTGGTGTTAGAGCGGTGGAATGGATCGAGAAATTCAAGTATCCGCGACTCTGGAGCAATGTAGCAAGACACACGATGGAAGTTTATGCAAAGTTACACTCAAATACAGTTCGTAAGTATGAATGGCAACGGGAGCAGGTCGGTTGAAAATGAGGTTTGGTCTTGAAAAGATTTCTACTGTTGATCAAATCGAACTCAGCAAGAGAAATTCTGACCGTCCTTTTGATTGCGATAGTTCTTTCCATTGTCATCGGCTACAAAGTAATATTTTCCAAGGGAATTGTCATCCTTGCTGAGAACCTGGAGGTTTACTCCCTCGATAGCTTAATTAAGAATTACACTCCTTACTGGCAGGAAAAATTTCAGTATTTTGATTTTGGCATGGCTGACAGCGTCTATCTGTATGGCTTTTTTATATTACTCGGAAAATTATTGGGACTTTCATATGCGATTATCCAAAGGTTGCTCCTACTTTCTCCTCACGGCATCGCTTTCTTAGCTATGTTCAGCTTGGTTCGGCATGTGCTTTCTAACTCCCCGGACAAACCAATAAGAAAAGAAACTACGACTATTTCTGTTGTAGCAGCCGTAATCTACACTTTAAATCCTTGGATTGCATCACAACCAAGAGATATTGCCTTGAGATTCGACTACGCATTAACTCCATTAGTAGTCTTATTCCTCTTTAAAGCTTTTGAGCAAAGAGAAAGATGTTTGCGAAACATCATATTGTTTAGCCTGACTTTTTCCTTTATTGCTTGCTTTCGATATATACTGATCATTCTGCCGGTTTTGGTACTTTACTTAAGTATACCAGAAGGTAAGGAGGAGGAAGGACACTCGTTGCGAGGACGCCTACAAATAGTAGTCTTGATCCTTACCCTTTTTTCTCTTTTGTCCTTGGGAAAGTTCCTGTCGCCCGTTCTCTACTCATTAGAATCGAAACAAGTTCCCTACGCAGCCTCTTTTCATGAGGGCATGATTGGTGAAGCGTCACTTCTAGAGGTACTTTCTACAAAGGTACTCAATTCTCCAGCCCGACGTGCATTAGATGAGACATACTCAGACTCGAGCTATAAATTATTTCTCATCGTTTCGGTTTCATCACTACTTTACTTGACGTTGATTCGGAGACGGTTAACAAAAAAAGAATTGTTTTTCCCTGTTTTGTTGGTGTTTACGATACCGCTAGCTGTGCTTAGGCAGGCGCCTTTTGGGGAATTCAACCTTTGGTTTCTGACAAAGGCTCCTCTTTCGAATTTATACGGGCGTCTCTTGCGCTATGCAGATTGGAATTCTTTACTCATCGTAGTCACTATTCCGGTAATGTTCGGACTAACATCCCGTGAGCTCCTCCTGAGAATCCCGCAAAGATCACGCGCGGTGTGGCTCTTCTCGCTTGTCCTGGCCACCATAGCGTTATGCGGAATTTCATCTTGGCCTCTATTTACCGGAAATATGAATGGTTACTGGAGGCCCTCAGCAGTCCCAGAGGAATTTAA
>Ga0315296_10001930_pt1 | contig 17933 bp, 18 predicted proteins | sample YL17G14_18_MG_FD_203921 | JGI IMG/M metagenome (GOLD analysis project Ga0315296, IMG submission 203921) | Sediment microbial communities from Yellowstone Lake, YNP, Wyoming, USA - YL17G14_18 | ecosystem: Environmental > Aquatic > Freshwater > Lake > Sediment | place: USA: Wyoming | collected... | reverse complement strand
TACATGTAGGCCGCCTGCAGAAAGAGTCACGTCAGGAGAGCGTCTTGGTTGGCTTGGCGGACTCGACGATCCTGATACTCTCCTATGATGGAAAGAAGCTGGTTCAAGATGCCTCATTGAAAACAGCGGCAAAGCCGGTCGATTCATTGCTGGCAATTGGTGATGTCAATGGAGATGGCAAAGCCGAGATAGTTCAGGCAATAGGCAACAACTTGAATCTCATTTCGATGGACACGTGATACTCTGCTAACCAATCCGGGGCTTGTAGAGTTCTTGTGGTTGGAGAACGCTTATCGATTTCACAGCTATTTTCGCCTTGATTCTGGGCACGAACTCACGCTCAATCCAGCCCTTTGCTGCAGCACGTGCAGCCTCCATGGTCGGGGCTTCTTGATTGATGTCAACTCTTATGAAAAGGTGGTAGGGCTCTCGCGCAGTGGCCTCCCTCTTGATCATGGCGAGGAACTCCCTTGAGCCAGCAGGAATCTCGACTCTGCCGAGAATCTCGGACCATTGCTTCCCCTCTAGCTTCCTTGAAACAACTGCGAGGTTCTTAAGCTCCTTTATGCCTTGAAGTGCTTCCAACACCTTTCTTGTATCTGTAGTTGGATCTGGTCTCTCGAACTCCGCTGTCAGATAGTGGTCCGCTCTAAATGTGGCCATCGTGGTGGGACTCCCGCTTAGTGTTATCAGAAGGCGCGCGGGCGGGTTCGACTATTAAGCATAATGGTCTCTTGCGGCCGGCTGAACGAGCGTATCTATGAAGAAGCCATCGCCTCGCTTTTCCTGAGTTCGGCCTTGTAGTGATTGAAACGGTAGCCGGCAGTCGACCAGCCCAAGAAGGTCGATATGAGAAGGCCCAATATTAGGAATCTGAACATCGAGAAAACCGCTAGGACGAGAAGGCGTTCCGATCGACCACCAAAACCGATGTCCAGGTCAGTCACACCCAAGGCTTCTGCCCTAGACCTTGTGTAGCTTGTGAGAAGCCAACTAGATATGCAGAGAGCAACCCAAAGACAGACAGGGAGACCCAGAATTATATCTTCAGGATATGCACTCCCGATTGCCACAAGCAATACCACCTCAACGACCTTGTCAATAACAGAGTCTGTCAATGCGCCACTCTTCGAGGCACTACCACTTCCTCTGGCGACCGCACCATCCAAACCGTCAAGAACACCTGTGATGAAAACCAAGAGCCCGTATTCCACAGGCAAATGAAAGACCAGCAGTGTAAGCCATGCAAAGACAGCAAACAGAAGCGATATGTAGGTAATTGTGTCGGGGCGCACTCCAGCTCTTATGAATGGCCGAGCCATCACTGCAATGGGTCTTCTGAAGACACGCCGGACCCGAAACCTACTTGGCGACATGAGTCGATTCGCTCCTGTAGACTGTTTGCCCATATACTGCAGCATTCTCAACGCGTGCTCTGGCAAGTACTTCGGAATCTCCAAACAGAATGGATTCGACAACCGAGGTCCTCGGACCCACACGACTGTTACGGCCCATTGTTACAAACGGGCCCACTGTAGCTCCGGCACCCACATGGCACGAGTGAGAGATAAGCACCGGACCAATCACCTTGGCTCCGGCCCCAAACTCGACTGACGATGGGAGGTCGCCGCGTTGACTCGCTATCACCTCTTGCCCTGAAGGCATAAACAGCCAGCCCTTTGCGTAAGACATCATGTTCTGGAGCAGATGATGGTTGAGTTTCAGCAGCGCAGAAAGATTGTCGATGTCAAACCATTGCTGTTTGGTCACGGCATATCGCACCGATTTGCCCTCAGTAATCATCCTGTTTATGGCAGAGACCACCTTAGCGGCACCATCTTCGAGGGTCTCTGTACACCAAGACTTGAAACTCCGCTCTGCAATCACTAGCATAGCGCTACTACCTATGCTAGTGGCTGCCTCTGTGGATTCACCTATGCCAGCAACCAACCCGTCGGTCCCTGCGAAAACTGGCGTGCCTTTCTCCCTGTTTGGACCCACCATCAGGGTCAGAATCCTAGAACCAGTGCCATGACTGTGCTCTGATAGGAGAGCAGAGATTGCCTCCGGCACAACAAAGTAGTCGGTCGGACTGATTAAGAATTCTCGGTCATTGACAGTTGAGAGAGCAGTCACAAGAGTTTGGAGAGGCCCTCTTTCGTAGTTAGGTACATCCACTACATCGATGAGATTATTGTCCGAAAGGGTCATCAGATGTTCCCGTACTAATTCGCCCTTCCATCCTACGCCTACAGTAAACTTCCTGACGCCAGCCACTCTGAACGAATGTATAAGCCGTTCTATCAGAGTCATGCCAGCACAGAACAGAAGTGGCTTCGGCACGAGATCGCTCAACGGCTGCATCCTTTCTCCTCTGCCGGCAGCCAGTATCACCGCACGGATGATAGGTTCCTCCTTCATCGACAAGAAAACACAACGGCCATATGTATGTTTGCAGCAGCCGGGTCCAGTGACCAGATGCGGACCAAAACCTCGATAATCGAATCGACAAAGGGCCAAGGCAAAGCCGTCCGAAAGGCAGTATCAGTCATTAAGTTGGGCGGGCTTGTTGTCTATCCAACGGACACGAGCTATGGACTGGGCTGCGACCCGACACAAGAGAAAGCCATGGACAAGCTTATCGCTGCAAAACAGCGTGACCCTGATCTGGGAGTCCCATTGCTGTTCGCAGACTTTGCCCAATGCGAGACCTACCACGACTTCGGAGAACTCGAAAGGATACTCGTCAAACTGTTCTGGCCTGGTGCGCTTACGCTCGTTGTCACAGCGAAACACCCAGTTCTTGCGATGGTTTCGGGAAAAAGAGATACCATCGCCATTAGGGTCCCCAATCATCCGGTACCGAGGGCGATTGCCAAGGAGCTAGGGGGGCCCATCGTGGGCACGAGCGCAAACCTCAGTGGCGGACCAAGCCCATTCGAAATCGGTGTTGCAGTTGAACAGCTTGGAGACTCTGTGGATCTCTATATCGACGGTGGTCCATCCAAGTCCAAGTCAAACTCTACCATAATTGGGGTTGAATCAGGCACTCCCAGTAACATCAGAGTGTATCGTGAAGGAGAACTCACGGCGGACCATCTTAACGAAATCCTGAAGGTTGACCCAAAGGTGCTAAGTCTCTGGACGAAGAGAATCGTCTACGCAGACAGGTGAGGGATTGCGACTGCAGACTTTCAATCTCTTGGTCGGGTGTCCGCGTGAACGAGAACGTGCTGCTAGGTCAGAAACCCAGTACTTCATAGGGGATTTGTTGGAGGACCCCAGTCTCATCATAGCGGCGACTCCCGGTTCCGGCCTTCTCACCTGCCTGACCACCCTCGACCCGTTCCAAGTCGTATATCGACTCAGAGAGTTTGCGGATGAGAATCCATACCAGTTCAGATTTGCAGTGAGATTCACACCAATGGAGAAATGCGTGCCCTCCACTGTCGAAGGAATTGTGAACGCCGTTGTAGAGCTCAGAGATAAGATAGAAGACGGTGAATCATTCAGGGTAACCGTAAGACGGAGGCGTTCCGAACTCGACACCATGCATGTTGTTCGTAGCGTCGCGGAGACCATCTCACGGAAAGTCAATCTAGAAAGACCTGACAAGACCGTCTGGATCGAGATTGTCGGTGAACTCAGTGGAGTCTCGATTCTTGTCACGGAGAGGGACATTCTGTCAATTAGAGCCATGCAAGACGGTATGCACTAGGCTTGGCAAGTTTGCAGGACTGGAACCTTTGCTAGGTCATGTTTCGATGGCCACCATCGAGACTCTGCTAGCGACACATCGACACAATACCCTGTAAGTTTCGTTCGGGTCATCTGACTGGCTCAGTGCGCTAAGCTCGGTCTCTTTGATACCGAAGTGCTCTAGGATCTTCTGTTTCCTCTCTGCATCGATCGGAAAGGCAGGAATCATCTCTGTGCCGACAGAACGTGCTATTTCCTCAAATGCGGTCTTGACAGCGGCATCGTTATCTGCAATCACGACTAGAGCAAGAGAGCTCATGCCATCTCGTATTCCCATCGATTCAAGTGCGGGCCCTATCTGCCTCTGTCCGGAAGCATACACTGCAATCTCGACGTCTAGGCCTCTTGAGACAGCATACCCTCCGAACCAAGCATTCACTGCATTTTGTGCCGCTGAGAGTGCATGCAGATTGCCTGCAATGAAAGTAGGATTCAGGAACTGAACCGCGAGGATTTTATTGCGAGTCTTGGAGGACAGACGGACTATTTCATCCTTTCCCAGATGCTTCTCGTTTTTCAAGTGACTTATGCCAATGCTTAGGATGGAGTCCTGTTTCCTCAATTTGTCTAGAAGCACATGGTGAACCTCATTGCACAAACCAAGTTACAGACGCTTTATGAAATAGTCGGCAATCGTCGGGTCAAACCCAACCTCAAACACAAGCTTGTCACGTATGCGCTTCATGTCGAGAGATGGGTCCTCAGCCTTGAATGCCTTCACCATCGCAATTATCGACTCCCTGTTTTCCCAGGGGTAGACAGTCCAAGCGTCGACTTTCTGTACGAAATAGTCAGGGGTGATTGCGCACGACGGTTTCAGCTGAAGGACCGCAGTGCGGACCTCGCTGACGCCAAGCTTCTTTATGTAGTCAACTGCATGAATCAGGCTTTCACCAGTGTCCGCTATTTCGTCAACCAATAGAATCTTCTTACCCTCAATCGGAATCGACAGTGGCTGCGTCACCTTGGGCTCTGGGCCCTTTATCCCAAGCTCGCTATAGTACTCGATTCGCACGTTGAACATGGCGCTCGTGTAGAGCACGTCAGAGAGAATCCTTGCAGGAATCCAGCCACCCCTCGCTATGCCCACTATTACCTGGGGTTTGAAGCCGCTCTCTACAATGCGCTCTGACAGCTGTAATGTCAGGTTGTACACATCATGCCAGCTGAGAATAACGTATTTCACTAGTCCCGGACCACCGAGAGAGCCTTGACTTTGGCAGACAAGGCCGCCTAATTAAGGCGGCTACGACAAGAGGTAACGCAATACAAATCAGGGACTTGATTGAAGTCATCGGCGTGGATTCCGTTGAAGCCTGACATTCTGCTCACACACATTGGTCAACTCGCAACGCTTCGGGGCAATAGTAGAGTCCCGAAAAAGGGAGAGGGCATGAAAGATCTCTCGATAATAGAAGATGGGGCGGTGGCCATCAAAGACGGGACAATAGCAGCGGTCGGCACCACGAAAGATGTGTTGAGCCAAGTAACTGAGGATCCAGTCCTTCCTAGCCTCGAATTTCCAGGCATGTTGGGACTTCCCGGGTTTGTAGACAGCCATACGCATCTGGTATTTGGCGGTTCTCGCGAGAACGACTTCACAATGAAGCTTGCAGGTAAGACATACATGGAGATATTGAAGGCCGGGGGCGGCATTCTGAATACTGTGCGAGCGACTCGTGCAGCCAGTCGCAATCAGCTGTCAAACATAGCTTGCTCTTTTGCTTCAAGCATGCTAGCTGCAGGAACAACAACCGTTGAAGCGAAGAGCGGGTACGGCCTCAACGTAATGGATGAAATCAAGCTGCTTGAAGTTGTAGAAGGTCTGCGACGACGCCTCCCGATAGGGTTTGTCAGCACATTTCTTGGTGCACACGCCGTGCCCCCCGAGTTCGAGGGAAAAACTGACGACTACGTTGATCAAGTCGCCAACAAGATGATACCTGCGGTAACCAAGCGTAGGTTAGCTGAGTTTTGTGACGTGTTTTGCGAAAAGGGGGTCTTCAATATTGAACAGTCACGGCGTATTCTTCTAACAGCCAAAAGAGCAGGATTGAAGCTGAAAGTACATGCTGATGAGATAGTGCATCTGGGCGGTGCCGACCTCGCAGCAGACGTAGGTGCAATCTCAGCCGATCACTTGCTGATGGCATCTGATGATGGTTTGGAGGCGATGCGCAAGGCTGGCACAATCGCAACCCTACTGCCTGCGACTTCCTTCAGTATGAACACCGAGTATGCAAACGCGCGGAAGATGATTGAAATGGGGCTCCCTGTTGCCTTGGCAACTGATTTCAATCCGAACTGCGCGAATGAATCGCTATTCTTTACGATTGCACTGGCTTGTCACAAACTAAGGATGCATCCACGTGAAGTGATTAGCGCGGTGACGATAAACGCAGCCCATGCACTGGACCGTGGGCAGAGCATTGGGAGCATAGAGCAGGGCAAGAGAGCAGACATTATCATCCTTGAGTGCCCAACCCCGGAGTACTTGGCATACAGATTCGGCGTGAATCTTGTTCATACAGTCATAACAAACGGGCAGGTAATCCATACGAGACTGGGACCTTAGGATCCGGCCTGCTGCCGAACTCTCGAGAAACCCGACACCTGCCACCATTCGAAGGGTTATGTCAGTCATCAAACAGAGGACCTGTTACCTTCTCCACCTCATTGACGATGCTTCCCGATTTCATCAAGTCCCTTATCTTTGCTATGTCAACGTGCAGGGGTCTGTCATCTTGGAGTGTTTTAACAGAACTCCTGATCACGTTCATCGCTTTTTGCAGAGGCTCTGAAGGTTTCAATGGGGACAGCAAGTCGACGCCCTGAGCAGCACACATGTATTCAATGGCTACGACATTCTGAGCGTTTTCGAGAATCTGAGAGGCCTTTCTCGCTGCTATCGTACCCATGCTCACGTGGTCTTCTTGGTCTGCGCTTGTAGGTATCGAATCCACACTTGCTGGATGTGCCAAGACCTTGTTCTCCGAAACGAGAGCGGCAGCAGTGTACTGAGCAATCATCATACCAGACTGGATTCCGCTTTCGCGCGTGAGAAATGGAGGAAGACCGCTCAGCTTTGCATCGAGAAGTCGGTTGGTTCTTCTTTCAGATATGTTGGCAATCTCGGACAGGGCTATACCTAGGAAATCCATGGCCAAAGCCACAGGCTCTCCGTGGAAGTTGCCTCCTGAGATGACCTCTCCAGTGTCAGAGAATACAAGGGGGTTGTCCGTAGCAGAATTAATCTCTGTTTGAATGACGCTTCTCACATACCTGATTGTATCGAGCGTTGCACCGAGAACTTGAGGAATACATCGAAGAGAGTATGCGTCCTGAACCTTGCCGCAGTTCGCATGTGTTCTGTTAATCTCACTGTCTCCGAGAATGGTCCTCATAGCTCTGGCGACTGCGACCTGACCTCCATGGGGTCGTACCGAATGTATCCGTTCGTCAAAGGCCTTTCTTGTGCCCCTTAGAGCTTCCAAGCTCAAGGCAGCAGCTATTGAGGCATTCCTCATCAAGTCCATAGCATCTTGAACTGTCAGGGCGCCTACTGCAGTCATAGGCTGAGTGCCATTGATTAGAGAAACCCCTTCTTTCTCCTCCAAGACAACTGGCTTGATCCTTGCTTTTTTCATTGCAGTTGCTCCATCAAGCCTTGCACCCTCGTAGTAAGCCTCGCCCTCTCCAATCAGTACCAAGACCATGTGTGCAAGCGGCGCAAGGTCCCCGCTCGACCCGACAGACCCCTGTTGAGGAACTACGGGTGTTACACCTCGATTGAGCATGTCAAGCAATGTTTGTATGACATCAGGACGCACGCCTGAATAGCCCTTGGCCAATGCATTAGCCCTAAGGAGCATCATTCCCCGCACCACCTCAGTCGGAAAGGGTGGGCCTACGCCAACACTGTGACTCCTGATCAGATTGAGCTGTAAGCGTGAGAGATCTCTTTTCGGTATTGTCACTTGGGCGAGATCACCAAATCCAGTGTTCACACCATATACGGTCCGACCTGCCTTTACCATATCCTCGACTACCTTGCGGCTCTTGAGAATGCTTCCAAGTGCAGAATCCGCAAGCTCTACCTGCTCTGAATGCCTCGCTACCTGAAGAACGGCCTCGATTGTCAGACTTGTACCATCTACAGTTACGGTCACGGGATACACCTCGACTAGTGTGATACCGGCCTTGATGCTTTCGCCGTAAAGCCCTGCTATTGACCAGTTCAGATGAATTGGCTCCAGATGCATGAAGCTTGTCAGCTCCAGTACTTAACTTAATCAGTGAAACGGGCAGCCTAACAGTGTCCAACTAGCAGAGACGAATGCCCGATCTTGAAATCAGGTCGATTCTCCATCACCATGCCGCATCTACCGCAACCTATGCTAGTAGACGACCACAGTTTTGGCATCTTGCCTTGTCAGACTTCAGGGTATCAGGTTGATAGTAGTAGGTAGCGCCGCAGTTAGAGCATGTTATGTGTATAGCATCCAACCGCTTCTCGAATTCCTTCACTGCAGCAAGAAAGGTAGTCTCCGTACCCGCACGCACACGTCCTGTGCCGGCGACAACTGTGAGTTTACAACGGCCATCTTGTTCATCATGCTCAAGAAGAACGGTCAAGGGTTGGGTGTAGCTGTAGAGCACGGACCCCTCGTGAATGAACACCGCGATGGTTTTGGTGCCTTCATGCCACACTCTATTGAGCACATCACCGTAGTTCTGCTGAAGAAAGTGCAGCAAGGGACTAATCCTAGTCAACGATAGCTCCAGTTCCTTCGAAGAACTTTCCTCCTACGTCAACCCGTATGAGTGCGTTTGACCCATTCTGATTTAACCTTTCATATGCTCGCAAGCAATTCCCGAACATGGCTGACAATACGAACGTTGGTTTGAGTTTCGCTACAGCTTCGTCCTACCGTGTGAGCGCCATAATGGGTACACTTGTCGACTGAGAGACAACAAGAGAAGGAGACCGGAGGTGAGGAAGGAATATCGGAAGGTCTGTCATAGAGCATTCCGTATGAATCGCGAAGAGCCACCTGCCAAGTCCCAGCCACTCGCTCTGCTGCTTGTTGGGATCCTCTCGATGTTATTTGCAGAGGTATTCTCCGGTTCCTCAGTGCTTTGGTTCCTTAGCGCTTGGTCATGGTTCCTGACGCTGCCTCTATACTGGTCGCATACACTGTTATTTCTCAATCTTGGATTCAGACTTAGGCGTACTTCAATTTCAGACCTCTACCTCTTCGGTGTTCTCTTCGGCCTCTACGAATCGTGGGTCACAAAGGTGGTGTGGGCAGGGTACTTCGGCCAGACACCCGCATGGGGCACGTTTTTCGGTTTTGCCGTGGCGGAGGTACCGGTCATTGTCTTCTTCTGGCATCCAGTCATGTCGTTTATTGTCCCTATACTCGTCTTCGAAATCGTCGCAGTGTCTATTCGTGAGCAGCAAGATGCTCTACAGACAGCGTTCCCTAGTCACATGATACTGCTACAGAGGAATAAACGCAGCTCAGTGCTCTTCGGTCTTGTATTTGTTGGCGGCGCAGCCTTCCTCTCAGCTAACTCAGGCCTGAACGTATTGGCAGCAGCCCTGACTGTGATTGTCAGTCTGTTGATGTTAGCCCTAATTGTCACATTGATTCGACGCAGATACGGAGGTCACATGTCGGTGTACTCTCTCAGACTTGGCAGCCGAGGATTCTCCATAACTACTCTGTACGTATTGTTGCTTTACCTTGTCACTTTTCCACTACTTCGACCTGAGGGCATTCCGGGTCCGACAACACTTCTGCTAACATTATGCTTGTATGCTTTCGTCGCATTATTGATTGTAATGGATCCCGCTAGGGAGGAGAAACCGGCGCAACAGACCACGCCCTCCCGAATCATAACGTTGAGGGGTATAGAATACGCCTTCGGCGCACTTCTGCTAATGATAGTCGTCATGTGCACTGTGCCTGCCATCGATTCGGTTGCGGGAGTATTACTCTACTTGATGATAGTAGTCTCCGCACCTATCCTCTTCATCTGGACAGGCGCAAAAGCTGTCTTTAGACGAGTGCACAGACAAACAGTCTCGGCCACGATATGATAAATGCCAAAGACAGATAGCTAGGAGCCAAACCACTATCCCTTGCCAATGGCTTCTTCCACGAGCTGCTCTACGAGACCGTCTTTCGCGATGAATGGTAGGGTGATATGTCCCCTGCCTATCTTGGTCTGGTTCCACTCGGTTGCGATCTCAAGAGCGTGATTATTCCGTGCCCAAGCTCGACGCGCCACTCCACCCATTACGTCCCAATCTACAGCAGACTTGATGATTTCGTCCACTCTCTCTGTACCATCGAGAACAAGTCCAAAGCCACCATTGATTGCCTTTCCAGTGCCTACGCCCCCGCCATTGGAGAGAACACAGAGGGTCATCCCGCGTGCGGCGTTGCCTGCCCAGCACTGATGAGCCATGTCACTCATGACGTTACTACCGTCTCGTATGTTCGAAGTCTCTCTGAATGGCGAGTCCGTTCCTCCCGTATCGTGGTGGTCGCGGCCGAGCATTACAGGGCCGATTCTGCCTTCTCGCACCATCTTGTTGAATTCCAGTGCTATCTTCACTCTGCCACTGGCATCCGAATAGAGAATTCTTGCCTGCGAGCCGACAACCAAGTTGTACTTCTCCGCATCACGAATCCACGTGTAGTTGTCACGGTCCTGCCCGCGCCGATTCGGGTCAATGCACTTCATCGCTGCCTTGTCGGTTGCTATCAAATCCTCGTGCTTCCCGCTCAAGCAGACCCAACGGAACGGACCATAACCATAGTCGAAACAGATTGGACCCATGATGTCTTCTACATACGATGGAAAGATGAAGCCCTCCATGGTATCCTTACCGTTCCTAGCAATCGCCATAACACCTGCATCAAGGACTGCTTTCATGAAGCTGTTACCGTAGTCCCAGAAGTGAGTGCCTCGCTTCGTCATCGTAAGAATGAGCTCGAATTGCTTGCGAAGTGATGCGTCGACCTGCTGCTTGAACCGTTCACGGTCGCTCTTGAGTAGCTCTCTGCCTTCTTCGAAAGTAACACCTTGTGGAGTGTATCCACCACCGTAAGCATCGTGGCACGAGGTCTGATCGGAAGCCAATTCGATTGGGATTTTGTGGTCCACTATGTACTGCCAAAGATCCACGACATTGCCATAGTAACCGATGGACATCGGCTCCTTCTTCTTGCGGTACTGGTCAACCCAGTTGAAGACTTCCTTCAGGTCGGCAGACCATTTGCTCAGCCAGCCCTGCTCCTTTCTTGTGTCTATGCGGCTCTTGTCAACTTCAGCAATGACACCGATTCCGCCCGCAATCTCAACTGCTTTTCCTTGAGCACCACTCATGCCGCCCAGCCCTGATGATAAGTAGACCCTGCCACGAATGTCTTGGTTCTGAGGGATGCCGAGATAAAGTCGGCCAGCGTTCAGCAGCGTGATGTAGGTGCCGTGGACGATCCCCTGCGGACCAATATACATCCAGCCCCCGGCTGTCATTTGGGCGTAATTCGCCGCAGAAAGTGCTGCTGCACGATGAAATCCTTCCGGAGTATCAAACATACCTACCATCAGACCATTCGTCAAGATGGCCCGAGGTGCATTCGTGTGGGACGGAAACAGCCCGACAGGATGTCCAGAGCTGACAACGAGTGTCTGATCCTCCGTCATTACTTCCAAGTACCTCTTGATCAACTGAAACTGCATCCAGTTCTGACAGACTTGGCCGCTCTCGCCGTAGGTCACCAGCTCGTACGGGTAGAGGGCAACCTCGAAGCTGACGTTGTTGTCCATCATTAGCTGCAGTGCCTTGGCCTCAAGAATACCCTTGTACTCATCGACCGGCTTGGCTCTGATGGCGCCCGGCGGACGATAACGGTAGGCATAGACTCTACCGCGAGTAATCAGTTCGTTCAGGAATTCGGGCGCCAGCTTGGCATGCAGATTCTGAGGCACGTACCTCAGTGCGTTCTTGACAGCTATGACGGTCTCCTGATTGTCCAGATTGAAACCCCTATCTGGAGCTCTCCTGTACTTCGCGTCAAAGACAGGGTCGGGAGGAAGTTCGGATGATAGCTTGATCGTCATTGCCTTCGAGACATCAGTTTGCAAGAGAACCACGTCCTCGCACTGCGCATTCCATACATGGTGGCTACATAAAGAAGTATGGTGGCCACAAAGCAGCAAGCTGCGATCAGCCTATCAAAGAAGCGAAGATGGAGAGGTCTGTCAGAAAGGCGAGCAACAAGTGGTTGGTTCGCTTAGTCGCATACCTCCCTGGTATGGCGAAAGCTAAGCACGGGTTAGGAATCGGTTGACCAAGCATTATTGTCAACACCTTCAACAAACGGAGTTGGGACTCTCCTAGCGATTATGAAGATTCGCGGATGTGCTTCAACATTAGTTGATTCTCTACATCGTGCATCCGGAGGGGACCATGGTGCACAAGATTGTCCTTGTGTATTGTCGGTCATCTTCAATAGCAATACTAAAATGCCGTGGCATATCTGTTCCCATCAAGCGTGATGTGGAGGACCAGCGCGTGACGGAAGATGCAGAACCCGCTGACCATGACCTATCAGAGATTCTGAGAGGAAAGACGCTGAGGATTTACTACAGGATGGTGCAAAGTGGACGCTCTTGGACAGCTCGCGAACTGCAGCGTGAGATGGGTTGGTCGAGCCCGAGCCTTTCGCTTTATCACCTTGAGAAGCTAAAGAACGTCGGGCTTGTCGCGGTTGATAGCGACGGAATGTATAAGGTTTCAAGAACTGTACGAGTCGGGATACTGCGATACTTCGTTCCTATAGGTGGGCAACTTGCTCCCAGATTCCTTTGTTACACCGTATTCTTCGCTTCCGTTCTCGTTCTGTCATTTCTCGCGTATAGACTAACAATTCATCCGGTAGACATTACTCTCGTTCTGGTGCTGTCCATTGGATGTTTGATATTCGCATTCGAGACAGTCTGGCTGGTCCGCAACGGAATAGATAGCTGGTAGTAAGCTCAACTATTTGATCACCGAAAGATTAGGAAGCTCAAAGCCTAGAATAATATCCAAAGATGACAAATAACATAGCAGTCATTATACTAAACGGCGCGTGATCCCGATGAATAGAAAGCGAAGAAGTTGGTGCGTGACTCTCTTGACGACGACAGCCGGGCTAATCCTCGGACTCCTCGTAATCCAAATCGGCCTGACATTCTCTAAGGTACAGGCGGCTTCCATAGAGCTACCTGGAAAACCAATCACGGACACTGAGTTCTCTTCCGCTGTCGGGAATAATAGTGATGCCTTAGTCATCTCAGGAAGCTGGATAGCGGCCTCAATAAGCCCCTATAGACTGGCTCTCGCCCTCCCCGAAACGACGATCAGCGAAGAATCCGGTCGGGCCATAGCACAGGGATTTCTGGATGAGCGTCTTAAGACGTATGTTGTACCGGTCAATAACTCGGATGTCTACTCACCCGAGCCTGTCTGGATCCCTATGTACCTCCGGCCAGCCATCTGGCAGTTCTCCTTCGCCAACATAACCAAGGTCAATGAATCTCAATATCAAACGAATCTGGCACTCTCCGTGTATGTTAATGGACTATCAGGACGAATTGTAGGATATGACGAGTATTGGTACCCGGGCTGGGATTCTCCTGCGGACATAAGAAGCCTAGCCCCGCAGGAGCTGGGCACAGCAATCGGAGAAGCTCAGGCCGAGCAGGCAGCACTGGCCTTCATGCTCAGGTACAACTATACCCTTCCGTCTACGACCAGATACATCAGATGTGTTCCCACTATACGGTATGATAGCGAGTATGCCAACCAAGCTGACGTGTACGAGATAGTCCTGAGAACTCCGACGGGAATGGTGTTCCCTGACAAAGCGGCCGACGGACTCAAGATTCAAGTGGATGCGTACAGCGGCAGAGTGACACGTTTTCTATACCTTCTGCCCGCACTCCCGCAGATTGACATCGACACCCTTGGGATTATGACGCCGCAGGCTGCCTATCGACTGGAAATGGCCTCGGTGCCTGTGAGCGGTTTCAACGAGACGTCAATTCTGGAGAACACTTACCTGCGTCTTGTGCCTTCAACGATTCCAGAGAGCAGTACTTTCGCCTTGGCATGGAGCTTTGAGTTTGCATTCTCCGTCCATGGTCTCGACAGGTTTTATGAGCACGGTTTCCATGATGCAGTCTCAGGATCGTATTTGTATCCTGGATTCTACTTTCAACAAAACGTGTCACTCGTAGCTGCTGCAATGCCGTTCTCAATAGTCTTGCTTAGCGCCATGATCGCTGTATCTGCAAGAATGTTTTGGCTCAGAAGTAGAAGACGGTGAGTCAAGGTTGCACGCTCTACCTGTAATGTCAAAATAAAGAAGTATGGTAATCGCAGAGCCACGGACATTGACAGCATATTGACAGTTTCTCGGATGATTGTCTGAGGTCTATTTGATAGGAATCCAGCCTTAGTCGAAACGCCTATCTTGGAGGACACTCAGATTCTCAGGACAGAGGACATGAAAATGGTCAATATCGCTAGTGTCCTGCTTGATGGCTTCACGCACGAAGCTAAGCAGGTAAGAGTAGTCATCGAGGCTACACAGGGTGTAGACCCGAAATTCCGCGCAAAGGATGGAATGAGGACGATTCGAGAACTCTCAAACCACCTCGCACAGATTCCCAAGGTGGACTTGGCAATCTTAGCCGGGGAAATCACAAAGCCTGAACAAGCTCAGACCATGGAGAAGCAACTGAATCGTGAATCTCTGACGGATATTCTAAAGGTCTTCGACGAGGGCATAGAATCTGTCAGCAAGTACGTGAAACGCTTGACTGACAAAGAGGTCCTTGATCCGAAAATCAAACCCTTTTACGAGCAGGGTCCGCCTAGAAGATGGGCCGACTATATCCAGGAACTGACCACGCATCTTGCCATGCATAAGATGCAGCTTTGGATGTACTTGAAACTGGCTGGCAAGCAGGTGGACATGATGACTTATTATGGGATATCACATTGACCTGCTAGGTCACCGCTGCGCAGGGATTGCCCGCAGTCACAGCATTGGCCATGCACCACGCCACTATCAGCAGGGATTCGGTCACAGTGCATGAATCTGTCATATTGCCACAAGCTCGCTGGTCTCTGGTTTCCATCCAAGCTTCTTCGCCATCTTGAGTACTTGGCTTGACTCCTTGTAGCGACCAAGGACCCAAAGCAGCAGCCTCAGCTTGTTGTAGTTGTCAGGGTCATCTGGTGATGCCTCTATCTCTGAGCGCATACCTTGTTCGAGCCGCTCGTAATCCTTGAAATCATGGAGCTGTTGCTCGTGGGCCGACTGAAGCACCTCTTGGATGTACTGTGTAGGCCGCTCAAACTCACAGTCTAGGACTTCTCTTGTCAAGGTCTTCTCTACTTGGTCGATGGCGGCCTTGGGAGTGTCAGTGGCTCTCCAAAGCTCACCCCTCACGAGTCGCTGCTCGTAGCCCCCCTGCATGAACTCAAGAAGTTGGGACAGCCCACTGGTGACTGGATTGTCTGCTCCAAACTTTTCTCCGTAACATGCCCATTGATTGTATACAATCTCGGAACCAATCTTGTAGAGAATGGATGGGGTGGGTTCAATGGCCTTCAAGTCATCGATTAGGTCCCCGACTGTGTACTTCTCTCTCGAAGGCTGCTTCGGCTTCCTATCTCCTGACACAAGCAACATAATCCGTGTATCCCTCAAATAAACTCTGTCGCGACGGACAGGTGCGCGTGCTTAGGCCAAACACGTAGCCTCAGAAGGGAAGAGACCAAAACAGCCAATCTGGCAAGGGAACGTACAGCCTCACATAGGTCACGAATATGAGCATTGTGAGAGAAATCATGACTACTGCCCAGTCGCGCTTTCTGAATTTCAGTTTGTCCATGTACGTCCGCTTTTTCGAGGCACCGAATCCTCTCGACTCCATGCTTTCTGCTATTGACAGTGCTTTTCGAATGGAGACGATGATCAAAGGAACAATGATTGGTATGATGTTCCTTATTCGCTTCACAGGGTTGCCTTTGTCGAGCTCCACTCCGCGCGCTTTCTGGGCATCCATTATGGCATAGGCCTCTTGGGCCAGAGTGGGTACTAATCTCATGGCCATGCTCATCGCAAATGCGAACTCGAATTTCACATGCATCTGAATGAGTGCCTGCGAAAGCTGATCAGGGTGCACTGTCAGGAAGAACAGAGAGAACGATGTCATCAAGTCAACCAAGCGGATTGTCAATGCGATCGAATGTGAGAAGGGGTTAGCTCCAGGAGACAACAGAGTGTTGAACACGATCACGAATACCAGCAATATCGACAACCCCTTCATACTTCTCCCCCACCTCCTGAGCGACTTCGCCACCGCAATCAAGGGAAGCAGACAGAAGAAGATCATCAGCAGGGGGAAGATGTCCGTGAATACGAGAGAGACCGCAGCACAGACGATTGAGAGTAGCATCTTAGCTCTCGGGTCAAGGTGATGAATCGCGGAATCCTTGCGAGTATACTGAAACACCTCTAGGAAACTCATCGTCTCCTACCTCCCAGTATGCTCATGATGGTCTCTTCCATTTCTGCCAGAGAAGTGAGCCGCTCGGTAACCTGAGGGAATCTGTGCTTCAACGCCCTTGCAGCCTGCGTCATCTGCGGGTACGTAAGAGAACATAGCTCGATTGCCCTGTCGCTGCTGAGCACTGAATTGGTCGGGCCGTCGGCCACAATCTTGCCATTCGCCATCGCCACAGTCCTTGGAAAATGCTCGATGACAAACTCGATGTCGTGCGTCACAACAATCACTGTACGCCCCTTTTGATTCAGGCCCATCAGAAGCTCTGCCAGTTTCTCTTTCTGTTGAGCATCCTGTCCAATAGTCGGTTCGTCAAGTGCCAAGACCTTGGGCTCTGTGACCAAAACCGATGCTAGGGCCACGCGTTTCCTCTCACCACCCGACAATGCAAAAGGAGAGCGCTCCGCGAGCCCCTTGAGTCCAAGAGTATCCATCGTCTTCGAACAACGTTCCTCCACCTCTTGATCGCCAAGACCCAGATTCCTCAGACCGAACGCGATTTCCTTGTAGACAGAATCGAGGAAAAGCTGGTGGTCGGGCGATTGGAAGACAAGACCTACTGTTCTGGCCATCTCAGCAACAGAAAGGCTAGTTGTGTCTCGGCCATCGAGAAACACCTTGCCACTTTGCGGGCGAAGCAGGCCATTCATGTGTTTTATCAGAGTAGTCTTGCCTGCTCCGTTTGCGCCCATTATCGCAACTCTCTCTCCATCATCGACCTGCAAGGATACTCCCCTGAGTGCGGTGTAGATCCCCTCATAGCTGAAGTGAATGGCATCGAGCATTATCATCGCCGTCAAACCTCCGCTACGAGGGCTGCAAGCTCTTCTCCTGTAAGAGGCACCTTGGGGAGCCGAATCCCCCGAGCTCCTAAGCGCTTGTAGATTTGAGTGGCCTTCGGAATCCCAACACCAATCTGCTGGCAGAGATCCATGATGAGAACGTCTCTGGGATGACCGTCCGCAACGATTGACCCCCTCTCCATCAGAATCATTCTTGTAGCATCTTTCGACACAAGGTCTAGCCGATGCTCCACAAGCACAATCGTCATTCCCTGCCTGTTCAGTTCAGCAATTAGGTTGAGTATGAGCTCAGCGCTCTTGGGATCAAGATTCGACGTTGGCTCGTCAGCTATGAGAACCTTGGGTTTGAGTGCGAGGGTCGCCGCCATCGCCACTCTCTGTTGTTCGCCTCCAGACATCTCATGAGGGTGCTTGTGACGAAGAGGCTCAAGGTTCAGGCGAGTTATCAGCTCGTCGACCCTCTGCCTGATTTCACTGGGCTCGACCGCTAGGTTTTCTGGTCCAAAAGCAATCTCTTTCTCAACATTCAGCGTCACGAGTTGGTTTCCTGGATCTTGGAAGACTAGCCCTGCCACTTGTGCAAGCTGAGAGACCTCGTTCTCTCTCGTGTCCTTCGAGTCGACAAAGACATGTCCTCCGATGTACCCACGATGAAAATGTGGGACCAGGCCATTTATGGCGCGGCAGAGTGTCGTCTTTCCACAACCTGAGGGCCCAGTGACAACAACG
>Ga0315296_10001929_pt1 | contig 17933 bp, 19 predicted proteins | sample YL17G14_18_MG_FD_203921 | JGI IMG/M metagenome (GOLD analysis project Ga0315296, IMG submission 203921) | Sediment microbial communities from Yellowstone Lake, YNP, Wyoming, USA - YL17G14_18 | ecosystem: Environmental > Aquatic > Freshwater > Lake > Sediment | place: USA: Wyoming | collected... | reverse complement strand
CCAGCTTGAGCCCAGCGAGGTCAGCCTTGGTGCGCAGTGCATCAATTCCTTTGCCAACACCATATAGCTTGATTGGGGCGCCAAACCTGAGGTATACCTCATCAACATAGTGGATAAGGGCTTCAACTCCGCTCTCCCCGAGGTAACTAGTGAGCCTGCCGCCAACCAGCGATGATAGGGTCAGCTTGCCGTCGCTGAAAGCGCCAGCCCCGCCCAGACCGCAGACAAGGTTGCACGGCGAGCATGGCGGGCAGGGATTGCCAGTGTCACGGGTCGGGCAGTGACGATTATCAATATGTCTCCCTTTCTCTATAAGCAGGATATCCAGGTCAGAGGCTTGGGACAGTTCCAAGGCGGCGAAGATAGCCGCTGGACCACCGCCAACGATGATAACATCATATCTTTTAGCCATTTTCGCCAACCATGCCATTGTATAACCAGTGGCTCTGGTCGTCAAGAAACGGCTTTAATGAATAGTACTTTGGGGTCACACCCAAATGTCCTAAAAGTGCCCCAATAGTACTTTTGGGCACCCCCAAATGTCCCAAAAATGTCCAATTTGTGCCAAAAAGGAATGGTTTTAATGGAATGTTAACGCCAGTTTTATGGGCAATTAATCCCGTTAGCCTAAAATTGGACTGTGAGCAGGTGGAAAACAGCTTTACCCCCATTGACCTCTTGCCAAATGGCAAAATATATAGTAAACTTAGTCAAATATTAATTTGCCATTTGACATTTGCCATTTGGCGAGCTAGAATATAAAAATTTTATGCTTAACGAGAATAGCATCGATTTAGGTGAAGTAATCAGGCGGCAGAGGGTCACTATACCACTGACGCTCCAGGAGCTGGCTACCATGTCAGGGGTATCCCCGTCCCACCTCGGGCGGATAGAGAGGGGGGAACGCTATCCTTCAGCCCGCGTCCTGCGGAGAATCGCCAAGCCTCTGGGCCTTGGCGAGGATGGGCTATTTACCTTAGCCGGGTACCTATCTCCCCATTCTTCTGGCGTGGCTGAGGCTGACCCAGAGTATTCTTTGAACAGGGTAGACCCCTATGTGGCTGGTGTGCTAGCCCGGGAGCCGGTTAATGTGCAGCATGCCCTCGTTGCCATCCTTACTATCTTAAAGAATATTGCCCAGGGCGTGAGCAAGAAGTGAGCCGGGGGCAAGAAGGTTAATGGTTAGAAAATTGCTGATAGCTGGTGTGGTGGTTCTGGCGCTGAGCCTGGGCAGTCTGTTTCTGCCGGCGCGGCAGATGGACATAGAGGGCATTGGCCGGCTCTCCTTTGAGAGCAAGGTAGTACTGGCAGCTAATGACTCCGGGGATAATTACAAGTATGCCTATCAGCTTTGTATCCCAGAGGGTGTAGGAAGTGAGACAGGGCTTCAGGTTTTCCCGCCTACTCTGCAGACGGGAGGTAGCAAAGATAATTGGCTAGCAGCATCTAGGCGAGATATGGACATTCCTATAGCTGCTTATACTCATGATGAACAGGGAGATGTCATAGCTGCTGATAAATACTCGCCGCAAGCTCAGGTTTCCTATATTCGCCAATCAGACAATAGGCTTACTATCAAGGCTGGAGCTTTAAGTAATAAGTGCCAATATGACATCGAGATACCGGATTATACTATCTATGGTGGTGAGCCGGTAACCCCGGTAAGAGAAGGCGGCGAGGCGGTAACCACAGCAAAAGGAGGTGGCCCTAAGATAAGTGAGCTAAGGGTAAAGTTTGATACTTATGTTTATGGCTCTGGCTCAGACTTATACCAGCTTGAGGACGTCCCGCAAAATGGCACTGAGTCACACATTCATGGCATAACTGGAGTCCGTGTTTATGCTTTAGTTAAGGCACAAGCAGGGGCAACAGAGGCTACGGCCGCCACCAGAATCGGGATAGGGGAAAATAAATTTGACGGCCAATCCACTGGTCTTGACCAAACGGAAAAGAGCATCGTTACGGTTTATGCGACCAACCCAGCGACAGGTGCCCCCTGGACCTGGCTAGAAATAAACGGACTTGAGGCCGGGGTAACGCTAAAGGATGGCGTCTGCTACTTTGTCTATATTGAGGTTGAGTGCTTGGTAGGCTCGCAGACGTTCTTTTTTGTCAACCCGGTGGAGTGCAGCCCGGGGACGGCTGGTAGCTGGTGGAGCGTTGACCTTGATACTTACGTATCGGGGCTGGGCAGTGACGTCACCGGGGTTATCCTTCATATAGTTAATAATTATCCCAACTATGGTCAAGGTTTTTATCGAGCCGTTGGCTTCAGAAAGAACGGCAGCAGCGATAACAGAACGGATACCCTTTATGCTAAGTCACACTTCTGGTGTGCTATTGGCGTTGACTCTAACCATGTCTTTCAGTGCTATTCAGGTGATACAACCTATATTGATTTCTACATAGTTGGTTACACTAGAACCGGGGTAACCTTCTTTACCAATGCCTCTGATAAATCTCTTGCTACCGCGAATGCTTGGGTAGATATAAACTGCGCAGCACAAGCCCCCAATGCCATCGGTCTAATCTTTGAAGAAACACAAGTTAACTATGACGGTAATTATATCTGGGGGCTGCGCAATAACGGTAGCGGGGATACCAGGGTATATGATGCTGACCGTCATGATGCTGCCATCATTGGTTGCGATAGCTCACGAGTTTGTGAGGGACGAATTGGCACCGGCACTGTCGGCCAGATTCATTTCTGGCTTGTTGGCTTTATTACCGATGGCGCCACGTTCAATGTTACCGCCGCCAATTTAAGTTTGAACAATGTAAATCAGTGGCGACCTTTAAACGCTCTGCCCCCCGGCGCCATCGGCGGGTTTATTGAGGTTATCTCGACCAATTTTCAACAAAACTTCGGCCTGCGCGAAAATGGCTCCGGTGAAAGCATTGTTATGGGCGCCGCCGGGGAACAACATTCCTGGGGTATAGTTAAATGTGACGCCAGCCGCATCATTCAGGGCAGAATTGACAATACAAACGTAGACTTCTTCCTCGTTGGCTACGCTACATCACCATCCACGCCCGATATCTCAAATACGCCATCTACCAAGAACTTTGGCACTGTTTCTCCGAATAGCTCTTACTGGTCAAATGGGTCAGTGCCTACTTTTCCCCTACAAAATTCCCAATGCTACTTTACCCTGACCAACCGTAGCTCGGTGGCAGTAAACATCTTAATCAGGGCGACCAACTTCACCAGCAGCGGCGTAGGCTGGACTCTGGCTGGCACGCCGGGGGCAAATATCGTTACCCTGAAGGCGGGGAGGTCGGGGGACAATTCCGAGAATGATATGGTCATTCTAGAAACCATCGACAAGAGCTTCATATCAAACCCCCCTCTGGGAGCATCCACCAGCAGGTTGTGGGAACTCAAGATGGAGACACCAACATCCTTTAGCAATACAGACCAAAAAACAAGCACGATAACCCTGACAGCTACCTCGTCCTGAGGTCGACAGGCGTTTATAAAAATACTTAGAGGAAAGGAGATAAACAAAAATGAAAAAGACTTTAATAGCCCTTCTGCTGGCTCTGGCGCTAGTAGTTATCCCAGTTAGCAGTGCCCTTGCCGATAGCTCAGTGGGCGTGACGGTTACTGCTACGCCTGGAGTCCTAAGTATCTCCCTAATAGGTCCGGACACCTGGCCTATTAATGGTGTGAAAGCTGGCGATGGCGTGATAAGGACGGACACCCTTTACTACTCTAATCCACTGGGTGATGAGACTGCGCCAGCTGACCCCGTTGTCGATGGTGCGTGTTTGTTCAAGTTCAGCAACGATAGCAACGTGTCAATAGACATCACCTGCGACATGGGTGACTTTGTACTTGCAGCTGGTGGTACCGACATAGGTTATATGGACAACAGTGACGGGACCGGTTACCTCGACAACGGGCCAACTGAGTTTGGTGCCTCGGGTTATGCTTCAGAAGCAGCCTTGTCTTACGTAACCTTCAAGACCACAGGCAGCAGTACTTTCATTACCAATCTTGCTGCCACTGGCAGCAAGATGTGGGGTGTTGCTCTTACAACCCAGGAAGACGCCTTCACGTCAATAGATGCGATAAAGAGCACCATCACCTGCACTGCTAGTTACTACATTGCTCCATAATAGCCAGCAGTTAGGACAGGTGGGAAGCCTGCCATTGGGACTGAAAGCGCTGGCGGCGCCTAGACTCAATAGAGAAAAACTATGAAAAAACTAATCGGACTTATAATAGTCACCGGCTTGCTGCTGGCGGGCTGCGCCCCGAAGGTTGAGACCCTTGAGCCATCGCCCGAGCTATACGACGAGGTGTGGATTAGCCCGGGCAAGGTGAATGTGGGCAACTTTTACCCCGGGGCGAGGGCAGAGTACCAGCTGACCATACATAACGGCAACGACCAGCCGACGGAATTCTCCGTTACCTTCCGCGTGCCCGGTGAAGCTGCTGAGGGCTTTGTCACCGCCCCCAGCGAAGCTCAGGACTGGGTAATAATTGCTGACCCGACGCCGGTGCTAAAGGCAAAAGAGACCAAGGATGTGCTGATAGCGGTGGAGATGCCCAAAGACGCCAAGGCGCCAGAAAAGTGGGAGTTCTGGATTGCGGTTAGGGATGCAACCCAGACGGGGATGATACAGACCGAGCTTGCCTGCCGGTGGCTGGTAACAATGAGATAGTCCTTCAGCTGAAGGACGGGTGGTAGGGCAGTGCGGAGAGCAGTTTACGCCTTTATTGCTATTACGATACTGGCTGTTATTGGCGGTTTCCCCGCCTATATGGCAATGGGGCAGGGAGGCGGTGGCAGCCCGGCTGTCACTATTACCGTCAGCGCCAAGCCGGTGGTATCTAGCCCACCAGGTGGTGAAGGCGGTGGTGGAGGCGGCGGGGGTGAAGAGGGTGGATGCCCTGTTGGACAAGCCTCTGCCGCCGGCAACATTACCGCCGAAGGCTTGGTTATCAAACCTATCGTGGTCAAATCCTTTGATGGACGGTTCCGGCTAATCATTGACGCCGGGACTGTTGCTCTGACTCGCTATGGCTCACGCTTAACCTGCATCGGTATTAATAAAATGGGCTCGCCTTCCCCGCCCGAAGGTGCCTATGTCATTGGCGTTACGTATGATGTTGCCCCTAAGGGAGCTACCCTTTCCCCGCCGGCAACCTTGGAATGTAGCTACAGCCAGAATGATTTGCCTCAGGGCGTTGGTGAGAAGACCCTGGTCATAGCCTACTATGATGAGGCAAGCGGTGAATGGATTAAGCTGGACAGCGTTGTTAATACTGAAACCAACACAATTACGGCAAAAATAAGCCGGTTAAACGACCTTGCTGTTTTCGGCTATGGGGTGGAAGCACCCCCGCCAGCCGCCTTTCAAATTAGCTCGCTCGGCATCTCTCCCACCGAGATTGAGATTGGTGAAGCGGTAGATATCACCATTCTGGTTGCCAATACCGGTGGCCAATCTGGCAGTTATCAGGTGATACTCAAGATAAATGGGGTGGCGGAGACAGCTCAGGAGGTAATCCTTGATGCTGGTGCCAGCAAGCGGGTTAGCTTTACCACATCAAAGGAAGCTGCCGGCAGTTATTCAGTAGATGTTAACGGTGTCACTGGCGCATTTGAGGTTAAACAAAAGCCGGCGCCGCCATTTGTGCCAACGCCGGCTAAACCTATCAGTTGGTGGTTAATCAGCGCAATTATAGCCGCAGCGGCATTAGCAGCATTGTTGACCTATCTTTTCCTAATGCAGAGAAAATATAGCGGTGTTACTGGCATCCTTTCGGTGGAGGTTGGGAAAGCTATCTCACTGGCACCAAAACTTGCGCCAAAAGTGGCAGCGGCAGCTCGCTCTCTGCTTAGCAAATTTAATAAACTGATAAAAAAGGGCTAACGGGCATAGATTAGGTATAGACGGCGACAACCACAGCATCCTTGGCGTTATTCTCGTCAAAGAATATAACCGCTACCTTTCTACCCAGCGCCATCTCTGCCGCTGGCAGGTTTCGCGCCACGGCAATACCTTCCAGGTAGGCCTTATAACTGCCAGCAAGCTGGACAGCGGCGGTATAGTCCCCGGAGTTGAAACTCTTCAGCACTGCTTTCCTCAGCCTCATTTCAGTCTCCTCCAAATATTCTTATAACCCTATCCCCTTTATCCCCTTCCCCTTATTAAGGGGAAGGGGGGAATTAATTATATAAGAGAGGCTTCGCCTCTCTTTAACTCTCCTACTTTTGGGGGCGTCTAAGAGGGGCGTTAGCCCCTCTTCTTTTATTTCTCCCCCTCTCCTTTGAAGGAGAGGGGGAGAAAGGGGGTGAGGTAGATAAGCAATTTCTATACTCCGCCTAGCAATAATCGCTGCCGATATTCTCCGCTGCGTGGACTATAAACCAAGGTTATTCCGAGCACCCTCCTCTTGGCGGCATCAAGACCAGCCCGATTATCGGTTATGTCAATGACATCATATAGCTGCTGACCGCAATTAACCGGGATGAGGATGGAGCCATTAACCGATCCCACCTCCGCCCGTCTTAGATAGGCTTCCCCCCTCTGCTCAGCCTTGGTTACAGTATCTATATTCTTGTCCTCAACCTGCCTTAGCCGGTCATAGAGCCTATCTATCTGGTTCCAGGTGAAGGAATCAACCACTATCGCCTTGCCCTGTGCCGGGTCATAACCCTCAACCTGGACTCGGTTAAGCTCCTGAGCCGCCTTTCTATACCTGCCATCCAGAATATAATGCGAGGAACCATAGCTATAGACGGAGCTATCCGATGCCTGGGGGTTTACCACATAGGCTTTGTTGTCCTCAATAAATAAAATATCAGGGACGAAGGATAGCAGCCGGCTGATAATGGTATCACCGGTATTATTGGGGTTGACGGTGAAATCGGGGTAGTAGCCGGTTAAAACCGATGACTGGGATTTTACCTCAAGCCTCAGCCCAACCCTAGCGAGCACAAACTGAAGGATTTGTTTAACGCTCATCTCATTACTTTGCTTGTTCCAGCGGAACTGGTGCCTGGCTCTCCAGCCCTGAATTAAGCTCCAGCCGTCTGAGGCATGGAGAACCAGGCTAGCCTTACCGCCGGAGCTGGTATGCTCATAGGCGTTGAGGGTAAAGGTAAGCCCTGAGCTGACCTCACTCCCCTGAGAGGTAACATAGCCAGGGCTGAGCTCAAGCTGACAGCCGATGTCAAGGACCTGTCCCGGCGAAGCATACCTCCCGTCGTCATTTCTTAGCTCCACGGTAAGGTTGCCTCTGGTTTCACTAGCCTCCAGCCTTAACGACAGGACGTCGGCGGTTAAATCTAGGCTCTGTGGAGTCAGCTTAGCTCGCCACACGCCATAGGGGGTAGATAGCCAGCAATACTCGCCATGGTAGGTGATAGCCATGCCATACTGGCTAGAAAGGTTGAACGGTATTGGCTCATGCCACAGATTATCAATAAACTTGCCATCCACGGCTGAGTGCGACCAGAAGGGGCGGTTGTATGACGTGGTTCCGCTGAACCTCTCAACAAAGAAGCAGCGATAGACATCGGGCTTATCCATAAATGCCGCCCGGTATTCAAAGCTGCCATCTGATGGGGCTGAGGCAAATTCCTTCAGCTCCGACCAAGCGCCAGCAGCTACATCCCCGCCATCACCGTAAACCAGCGACCACAATCTAAAATTACCGTTAGAATCCTTCCCGGTAATAAAAAGGTTCCAGTCGCCACTATACACGGTGGCTACTCCGGAAAGGTCGCCGGTTGACTTGTCCCAGGCGACCTTATCCCCCCAGCTACCACTTATTCGCTTCATTACATAGAGGGTCGCCTGGTCAGCAAAGAACAGGGCAATATCGCCATTTGGTTTATACGAGGCAGCAATGCCATTGATGGCGGTGGTCGGGGTATAGCCAAGGAGCTGAGGGCTTCCCCAGCTAACCCCGTAGTCGGTGCTCTTTAGCTGGTAGATCTTCCTGTCGCCCTTAATCCAGAAGATAGAGACCTCAGCCCCTAGACAGCAGCAAGCCACAATAACCACGTCATACTGGTTAGTGTAGACCCACTGGCTGAAATCGGATTGGGGGCTGGGGTTAGCCACCCTCTGGCGATACAGCTTTCTGGAGTCAGCCGTGGGTGTTATCCTGACCCTGATTAACGAGCCATCCCCGGGCATGGTCACGGCGTGAAAGTAATCATCCTCCGAGCCGGTGTAGAGCCTTGCCCACTGCAGGTTGACTACCCCGGAGTGCTTATTTGATGCTTCCACCTTGACATAGGGGACAGAAGTAGCCTGCTCCTGGGCGGCAAGCAATGTTGAACTAAGCTGCCTCATTTAGCTCCTTTAGGCTTCACCAGAACAGGTGACTGAGCAGGATGCCGATACCGCCAAATAGGAGGAGCCACAGTAGGGGATATTTCCTCTGGTTATCCCGGATAATATAAGTCCAGGGTCTGCCACCTATCCTGGTCCAAAGCCATCGGTACAGTCGGTCTATCATTTTTTTAACCTCTATGCCAGTGCTGCCAGGGTATCAGGCAATGGCTTATCTGCTTTAAGGTAGTGGTCTGCCAGGTGCCTGGCTACCTGGAGTATCTCCTCCGGGCTGGCATCAACCCTCCGCCCCCGGTAACCACCCCGGGAGAGGGCAGCTACCGCCGCCGGCATCTGCTCCCAGTCAACTGTCTTTTCAATATCAAGCTTCCCCTTCAGGGCTCTAAAGATGGTTTTCTTATGATGGGGCAACTTCCAGGTATCAGGGTCATTAGGGTCGCCGGCGATGGCAAATGCCTCCTTAGGCAAGCCCTCCTTGGTCTTAGGTAATACTTCTTTCACTGTCATCATAGCCTCCTTTACACTTTGTAGAGCTGGCGAATTCTGACCAGGTTCCTTCTCCCCAGTCTCTTTAGCTCGCTTCTAAATTGCTTTAGCCTCTGATTGCCCCAGTTGAGGAACTCCCCCGGGGTAGTGGTGCCGCCAGCGCTAACCCTATTGATGGCATAGTTAGCCCACTCCACAGCAGCATAGCCCTCAGCGCCAATAGCAATTAAGTCCTCGTGCTTGGTGGGGATAGTAGACCCCTGGGCATTAAGGGTATGGAGCAAACCGTAATAGACAATGCAGTTAGAGCCATCGGGGGCTTCATCGCCAAAAAGGGTCAGGGCATGCCCCCAGAGAGCGAACCTCTGGTAGCCGGGTGGGAACTTGTCCACGGGATACTCCACCGCTTCCACCATAACCCTATCGGTGAGAGATGATACATCAATCACCCTGGAGCCCGGGGTGGTGGGTAGGGTGGCTTTTGCCGGCAAAGGCACCGCTTCAGAGAACTCCTTTACCGCGTGAGCGATGTGCCTATCCAGCTCATCATTGCTCCAGCGGTAGTTCGCCGGGTCTTCATCCTTTAGGTCGCGCCTGACAAGACTTCTCATCGTGTTTAGGTCCATAATTTCATACCTCCCCCCTTGGTTGGCATTTCTATCTTGGCAGTAAGAGAATCAGAGCCCCATCCCAGTTCAGTGGCAAACAGCTCCTTGAGCAGCCCGCCAACTTCAACACTACCTACTTCAATACCATAGCCAGTGTCAAAGGAAGCTAATAATCTGGCAATAATGGCGTCAATACTGGAGCCGGTTTCACTGCCAGCCAAGCTCGCGCTCGGCACCGGTGTACCCTCAACCCCGGAACCGGCATCAGACGAGGTCTTGGCCTCTCCCTTCTCCAGCGAGACATAGGCATCAGCTCCTGAACCGGTATCAGATGAGGTCTTTGCCGTGACTGTTTCCCAGCCAGCTTCTAAATCATAGAAGTTAGTATAAATGTCAAAGCCCGTGCCTGCTGGGTTGGAGAAGGAAAAGGTAGAATAAGTTGCTGATTTTTGCCTAAAAGGATGCCCTGCTTCAGTTTTATAAGTAACTGCTCCTGCTGTATCTATATTAAAGGCAAGCCAGTAAGCAACACCATTGGTTATGGAGGTTGGGGTGAAGGTTAATGTCTCCCAGCCACTACCTGTTACTGCTTGCCCTGTGTTCATACCAGTAATTAAAGCTCCCGGTTCTCCAGCACTGTCAGCATAGATAGCGCATTTAACATTACCAGCAACCGCTGACTTTACTCTAAATTGGTTTATAGTCCCTGATGCTACAGCAGTAAACTTACAGAGTATAAATTTGTCTGCGTTTTCATTACCAGTTTGAGCAACATCATCAGCACCGACTAATTTAGTCGCCATTTACTCTCCTTATGTCTTTGCTACCTTTAAACCTATTGCTACTTACTATTAACTCAAAGTGATGCTGACTTCTAGAGTCCAGGTGCCACTTGATTTTGTGCCCAGAGAGTCAACCTTTCTATTAAGGCACTTGCCACTGGACGCGTGCTTCACCACCCATTCATTCCAGGTATAATTGGCGTCACTAGCGCCAAAGCTAGACTTAAAGGTTGCCTTCTGACTGGTAGAGGTAGGATAGCCGGTCTCCATCCCCTTATAAGTCTTGTTAGTCGCTGCCTGAAGGTCAGTCTGGGTAGCATTAGCAGCAGTATTGGAATCACCAACGCCAATCTGGGCATTGGCATTGTTAAAGTGATTGGCGGAATCGCCGACAATTAAGTCCCACATCTCATCAATGCCGGCATTGAGTAGGCAGTTACCCTCGCCCTCAATCACCTCATAAGGCTTGGTATTTTCCAAAAAGGTCAAGCTTTCCTCTGGCGACTTACACGCATTTATATCGCCGAGTCGCTTCTCAAGCCTATAGCGACATTTCCACTGAACTACATCCTTGTTTTCCATTTTCCCCTCCTTGGGGGGGAGCCCTTCAAAGAAGGGCTCCCCCGAAATTGGCTGGTTTTAGTCTTGAACCCCGATTAAAGCGACTGCCTTGATTGAGCTGAATAGAGCCAGCGAGCAGTACCACTTAATTCGGGTTCGTGATGCATCCTTGGTCTCAAGCGAGCCGATTGGCTCCACAGTGATGTGACCGGGGCTGGTTAAGCCGCATAGCGCCCCCTCGCCCATCTGGAAGGCATAGATGGTGGAGCAGGTGCCCCCGGTGGTTGCCGTCTCCACACTGCCGCTGACGACATGGGTATCCAGTATCCAGTCATTGACGCCAATTGGGATGCCGTCCCACAACTGGACAAAGTTACCCCAGTTGTCCCTATCGGTCTCAATCATGCCGCCGGCAGCCCTGACCAGGGCGTTGAGCTTGCGCCTTGAGCGCCGGCTCATAAGCAGTAGGTCGGGCTTACCCCCCTTTACTGCATCAATAAGCTCATCCAGTTTCGCTAGGGTAAGGGTAGCCCCGGTTGGTCCCATAGCAATTACCTGGCTGCTGGCGGTGGTAGTATCAATGAGCTTCCTCAGACCATCAAACTGCTTGGGGTTAGTAGTTACATTTCCATAGATGAAGGTCTCCTCAAACTTGTCCTTAAGCGCCTTAGCCTTGAGCCCAACCACAGCTGCCTCCAGGTCCTGGATATTACTCCTGGTCGCCTTGAGGAAGTTATCAACGTCGGCATCACCACCCATAATCTTCAGGTTTGCCGTTTTCTGCTCAAAGGTTGATGTTGACTCAGCCCAGGTATCACCAACATCATAGAAATCTATGGTTGGCAGGGTCTTTTCCTGGTTGTAGGTCAGGACATTGCCTACAATCTCAATGAAGGATAGACGCTGAAGGATAGGTGAGTCCTTAACTATGGTCTCCACCACCCCTTGAAGAAGCATATCGTTTGACAGCTTAGCTGCCTCATTTAATGTTAAAGCCATTGTTTATCTCCTTTCTCCTATTGCATATTGAATCTTCTCCTGTGGGGATAGGGCTGAGAGGTCTATTGTTCTCCTCTGGGGAGCCCCTGCCGGCACCCTAGCCCCGGCTATCTCTGCCTCTAGTTCCTTCCTCACCTTAGTGATGAGGTTCAGGGCATCTTCTACCGACTTATCAATAGCCTCAATGCTGTCCCCGGTTATCAGCTCCTCGGGCATCCCGAGATTTGATTTAATAACCTGAGCCCGGTAGGCTGATACCGCCTGAGATAGACGATTATCGAGGTCGGTCACGGATTGCTTGAGGGCAACAATCTGGTTATCCCTATCAGCTATTATTTGCTCAAGCTCAGAGATGCGGGAATCCTTGACAGCAAGCTCCCTCTCTTTGTTGGCGACAAGCTCCTCAAGCTCCACAACCCTAGTCGTGGCACTTTCTAGTTCCTCCCCGGCGGGATTTTGGTTTTGATTATTCTCATTCGGCAATTTTCACCCTCCTTATGATGAAGATTCCTCAACGCCTCCAACCTCGGTGGCCAAAGCTCTCCCTCCCTCTCCGCCTCGGGTTGACTTGGCGTTAAGCGGGTCCCCAGAAAAATCTTTGATTTTTCTGGGTGAGTTAAGCTCCTTATTCATCCTGAGAATAGCCCCCCTCTCCTCCAACCACCGCTTAAACTCGTTCTCCGGGTCTTTAATCCCCACCTCCTCCATAGCCCCACGCCGGGAGTGGATACCACTCTGAACCAGTGTCTGCTCATTAGAGACCAGCCGGGTTAAATCCTGGGGTAGTATCGGACTCCAGATTACCCGTAATCGGTTTTGACCAAAGCTTTCCCCGTGGTACTTCTCCACGAGGTTAAGAATCATCCTGTTTCTCCGCTTATAGACAGCGGTCCTGATAATCTGCTTCCGCCTCACCTTCTGAAGTAGCGGGTTAAGCTCAATCTCAAGGGCTACCCCGGATAGGTCCCTCTCGGTTCCACCAAAGGCAGCCCGGGGAGATTCCGATATATCATGCATGGTTCTATAGAGCAGATTTATATAATCTATGTGCAGCCTGACCCCACCACCCTGTAGCAGGTCAAGGAGATAGGCTTTAGCATCCTCGGGGATAGTCCACACCGCCCCCGGTTTGACGGCAATATCCTCAGCCTCTTCCACATTCTCCAGAACGGCAATAGGATTGCCCGATAGCTCTAATATCCGGGATAGCTGTGACATTGCCCGATTAAGCTCCCGCTGCGACTCCATAATCTGTGACAGGTCAGATATACCCCAGAACTTCTTTGGCTCTCTAAGATTAGAGTAGATAATAAACGGGATAAAACCGTAGGGATTGGGCTTCTTCTCAAACAGGGCATCATCTAGATAGAGCTCAAATTCACCGTCTGTCCATAGCTCAACAATAGTCGCCGTCTTATCCTTGGGCTTTACCCGATACAGGAACTCGCTTTCTTCAGCGGTTAGGCTGTATTTAGAGGCTACCCTCCATATCCTTGAGGTATCATCACCCCGCCACCAGGCATAGATGCCTTGGACATCGGGGGCGGTAACCCTCACCTTCTTCACCTCGGCATCCCAGATAACCTTGTAGCCGGCATCACCAAGGATGGCGCAATCAATCTCGGTCTCAAGGTCAAGCTGCTCCAGGTTATTATCCTCGTAGACCTGGCGTAGGGCTGCCTCGGCTCTACGGGCTCTGGCTTTAGCCTCGTCTGAATCCTCCACGGCATCCACGGCAAAGTTAATGCCAGACATCAGGTATGAGGTAACCTTATCTATGAATACCTTAGTATAGTTGAAGGTCAGGCGTTTCTCCCCCCACCTTTCCCTCCCTTCCCACTACCGACCGTGGTAGAAATCAAGCAGCTCCCTATATCCCCTGAGCCTGTCTATATCAAGACGGTTTAACTGTGCAGCGATAGAAGTTTTATTCATTTCTAGCTCTCTTTAGCATCCGCTGGATGGTGCGCCGGCTAACGCCGAACATAAAAGCCAACTCCTTCTCTCCTTTGCCCCGGGTAGTGAACAGCCTTAATACCTCCTTGTCTCTCAACCCCTTTAGCCACTGCTGTTTACCCCCGGGCTGAGCATAAATACAGTCAGGAAACGGACAGTTAAGACATGAGTCAGCAAGTTCGCATCCGTCATCTTTATAGTGGCAGTACTCCGGGGGTAAATCCTGTCCACTCTCATCCCCACGCATGGCTTACATCCCCAAGTTGAACTGTGCGATGGTCATATTAGCACATATGTTCTAATACAGTCAACAGTATTTTGTCGCCTTTTGTTGGGGGTGAGCTAGTTCAGATAGATTAGTGACACAGATTATCATGTTTCGTTTCTATGCATTGACCCCATCCCCCTTAAGTTTTAAGAGGGGGGCTTCGCCCCCCTCTATAATCTCCCCTACTCGCATTACAAGTAGGAGAGATAATTTCTTAAAAGGATATGCTTATCTCAAAACTTCCATCACTTTTTAAGAATAGGAAGAGTCAAAGAGAGGCGAAGCCTCTCTTATATATCCTTCCCCCTCTCCTTGTCAAGGAGAGGGGGATAAAGGGGGTGAGGCACAGAAAAAGGCATTGAACGGGCACAGGGGGTTGACACGGGGTGGATTGAAGGCTATTATTAGGTAAATATAAACTGCTAACTACACTTCACACCGGGCAATATCTAGCGGCATTGGAGGTAAGCAGTGAGATTTAATAGATTTTTTGCCATTTTGGCGGCAAGCGTCATCCTTTCGGTGCTAGCGGTAACCATTCCCGTGACGCCAGCTCTTGCTGCCCCCACCATTGCCCTGTCCCCAACATCGGGTACAGTCGGTACCTCGGTTACAATTACCGGGGAAAATTTCACGTCCTTTGCCGGCGACCAGATACACATATACTTTGGTAGCACCGAAGTCAAAGGCAGTCCACAGACTGTTCTACCAAGTGGCAAATTCACCCTTACTTTCCAAGTTCCTGACGATGCTGCGCCGGGAAGAATCTTGGTCACGGTCAGGGATAAAAATAACAACCAATTGGGCGGAAGCGCGGAATTTGTTATTCCCAAACCAAGCATTATACTCGATAAAGGGGGAGGAGAGATTGGCACCACGGTAAAAATTAGCGGCACCGGCTTTCGTGCCAGCCAAATGGTAACCTTCGCCTATTCCAATCACACTACGATAGTGCTGGGCAAGATAGCAGCTTCCCCTATAGGTGAAATAAAAGATTATGCCTTCACTGTTCCTGAGAGCACCGGCAAGGAAAATAAAGTTATAGCTACAGATTCAGCAGGTAATAATGCTGAAGCTATTTTTAGCGTCATCCCGTCTATTGTCCTTAAACCAGTATCGGGGGCTATCGGTGATACGGTAACTGTTACCGGCACCGGCTATGGCTACCAGAGCCGGCTTAGTATTGATTTTGGTCAGAAGCAGGTGGCAACAGCTAAGACAGATACCAATGGCAGTTTTGAAACTACCTTTAAGGTGCCAGACATGGAACTCCAGACCTATAATCTGGATATAACCGACGTAGAGGGCAATACTGCTACTGTCCCGTTCACCATAAATGCCGGTGAGGCTAGCTTTGTCTTTCCTCAGTGGGGTATATATGCTCTGATGGGGTTAGGTGGGCTGGCGCTCTTCATCTTCGGCATCTGGATTGGCAGAAAATACGCCTATACTTATTAAGGTTGATAACCCCATCCCCTGTATCCCCTTCCCCTTACTAAGGGGAAGGGGAGTTTTTTTATAAAAGAGGGGCTTCCGCCCCCTCTTAAACTCTCTTCTATACACTAGCCACAGTATGACCACAAACCTATTTGAATATCGCATATTCTGGTGTTATCATTTACAATTGGTGTCAATATGTCAGAAGTAGATATAAGTCAAGTTCGAGCAGTTGCTGACTTCGCTTTGCCTGTTTGCTTATACATACCAGACAATGAATACTCAGTTCAAATGCCTTCGTATAGCGCAGTTGTAAAGATTACACGTAGAAAGCAGAAGCATATTGACGAAAGACTCTTCATTGAGGCGGCCGAATCAATTGAATTAAGAAGAGACAGGCATGGTAGGTTAATCTATTCTGAATTGAACGTTACGATACCGGCTTCAGCGGTTTTTGACAGTTCTATTTCTGTTATAGATCCCCATGTTTTTATTAGAGACGATAATTTGCCAAGCATAGCTCTTCAGATAGCAATTGATGTAGCTAATCGTTTTATTGAAGCATATCGTGATGTAGATGACGGTGCATTCTATATAAAGCAGATATCAGGTGGTGATATCTACAAAGCTACAGTAGACTGGTTTCTAGATAAGCAGCATCTTGGTGGTGGTCTAGTGGTCAGGTATGGGAGAGGTATTACACTTGAACCAATATCGCTACTACCTGAAGCTCTCGACAGATTTATCGCTGAGCTATCAACCTATAGTCGTATGGCAGTCACGAAAGAATTGTTCATGAGTGCCGAAGACTATTTCGACCAAGAAGATTATCGCATGACAGTCATTGAAGCGAGAACCTGTGTTGAAGTTGCTGTAGACCGATTGTTGCTGAGGGAGTTTAAGAAAAGAGATGAAGACCTTAGCGACCTGCGTAAGATGTTTGGTGTAAGAAAGAGATTTGCAGGTACTATTGAGAGTATTATTGAAAACGCCAAGATTAACGATAAACTAACAAAAGGCTTGAAGAAAGCAACTGATGTTTCTTTAGATGATATAGAGCACAATTGGCAGAAGTGGAAAACTGCAAAAGATAGTCGTGAGAGAGCTATACACAAAGCTGCAATCATAACTAGAGAAGAAGCGAAGAATGCTCTTGAGATAGCAAATCACATAATAGAACTAACTAAGTAAGCAAGATTTGCGAGCTGTTATCTAAGACTACCAACTAAGAATTAAACAAAAAGCCACCTGCTTACTCATACCCCCCTCGCCCCCCTCGGCTCGTACTGGCTACCCGCCTCAACCAGAAGTGCCAGGCTCATGAGAAAATCGTCGTGCCCCTCAGCCGGGTCAACATAGAAGTTCATCGTCTGCGATGCTCTGAACTGGCTCTTAGCCCTCTCCATCTCAAACCAGAATTCCTGCTCCTCAGCTGAGCCATCGCCGGAATACATTTTAAGCCTGCCCGAGTTAATAGATGCTAACAGGTTAAAGCCTAAAGTCGACTTTGCCTGCTGGGTGAAGGTAAACGGAGAAACCTTTGAGCCAAGCGCTTGTCTCAGGAATGAGCTCACCGGCTGACCAATCCCGGTAGCATCAACCACTATCTTGCGGCAATGCCACACATTTTTGAGGATGTCAACCAGCTGGGGATAGAGCTCGGCGTGCTTCTTCCCCTTCCAACAGTAATGTTCAACAACGCATATTCTTGGCTGCTTCTGGATATCATCAGGGGTGGGGAAGTCCAGTTCGCCGATGGTAACCACTGTGGAATCCTGGCGTGGCTTTGGTCTGATTAAATATCCTCCCTCCTCCACCTCAGCCTCCCCCGCTAGGTCAATACCGGCAACATAGACCTTGCCCGGGTCAGGATGGTGCCTTCTTTCATGCTCTCCCTGGAGCTGAGCCAATTGCTGGCGGCTTAAGAATCCCCCGCCGCCATGGATGGGCAGAAGCCGATATTGGGTTAAAAACAAAGGGTGGCTCTCACCCAAACGCTCCCTTTCTGCCTCAACATAGGCTCGGTAATCGGGGTTATACTTGGCTATCTCCTCCCAGTCATATCGGAAGTGGCGTCTGATGGCATCCTTCCTCTCCATCTCAAGGTTAGTCTGCTTTACCTCCTCAAGCAGGGTAGAATCATCCCAGGTGGTGCCATAGTGGACAGTAGTAACATTGGTCGCTGCCCCCATCGGCTTGAACTCTTTGGTATTCTAGTCGTAATTTGCATAATTCACTTACGCTTCATCTCACCGGGGTGAGTCACAATTCCAAGCGAAATATACACTGAACATTGGCGGGAGTAGCCTTAGGCTCCTCCAAGAGCATTTGGGCCACGTGAGCTTCAATACTATGGCCAAATACAGAAAGGTAGCCGGGGAGGAGCTAAGAGATTGGTATGAAAAACTATGGGGGAAAGACGCAAAAACCAAGTAAATCACAGACCAGGTCGCCCTAGGGCTATACCACAGGTGTTAATTCCTGTGGTGCTTACCCTTTATAAAGGAGGGTTGGGTT
>Ga0315296_10001928_pt1 | contig 17942 bp, 29 predicted proteins | sample YL17G14_18_MG_FD_203921 | JGI IMG/M metagenome (GOLD analysis project Ga0315296, IMG submission 203921) | Sediment microbial communities from Yellowstone Lake, YNP, Wyoming, USA - YL17G14_18 | ecosystem: Environmental > Aquatic > Freshwater > Lake > Sediment | place: USA: Wyoming | collected... | reverse complement strand
GAGAAAGGTTAGGTGTTAAGAAGAGATTATACCCGCATTGGTTAAGGCATAGCGGATTATCTTTCTTTGCCAATTCCAAAAACTACAATGAACAACTTCTAATGTGGCGTGCAGGATGGACAAATACGGCAATGGCAAGAAGATACATTCACTCAGGTGCAGAATTGGAAGAACAGGCATATCTACAGAGGATGGGATATCAGGTCGAAGAAAAAGAAGAGAAGAGGATAGTGCCTAAAACTTGTCCACACTGTCAAGTCTTGAACCCATACACTAACACTAACTGCGATTTCTGTGCTATGCCTTTAGACCTTGAGGAATACAAGAAAGAAATTGAGAAGAAGCGAAAAATCACTGAACTCTCCGATAACTTGGAAGGGTTAAGCAAAGGAAAACTAACTGAAGAACAAGAAGCCATGCTAAAGGCGAAGACGGAAACAATAGCTAAACTAATAGAACTTGGAAGAGATGATTTAGCCGAGCAATACATAGAAAAGCTATTAGAGTCATGGGTTAAAACATTCTTAACCGTCTAAACGGTCTCGATAGTTCCTCTTTTTCTAAAAACAAGCCAGATAGCCAGTGTAAACTCAAAATGGAGGTGATACTATGGAAAAAAATGAAGTTAAGATGGCTGAGAAGTGTTGCCTCAACTGTGCTAACCTCTTGACTTGCGAAGACATCCTAACCTACAAGTGCAAGAAATACGAGAAAGCTGAGACAGACAAATCAGCACTATCTACAAGGTATATTGAGACCATTCAAAAAATCGCTGATGCCGTGAAAGAGCTACAACTATTAGAAATGGAAATGAAGATTGCGGAGAAGACTGATATGTGTTCGAAAATAAAAGAGAAATCTTTAGTTCCTGAAGGTATGACCGAAAAACAATTCCGTAATATGCTTAAGGAAACTAACATGACTCCAGAAGACTGGGAACAGTTACCAACACAAGCAAAAGAAAACATAGCGAAAGCAGTTCAGAAAGAGGTCAAAGAACCAGAAAAACCAGCAATTTCAAGACGGAATAAAGAAATAATCAAACTCGTTGAACAAGGCAAAGGTGTTAAGGAAATAGCAGAAGAGCTTAAACTTGAACCTGGAACAGTTGCAAAAGAACTAGAGTATTTGACTAATTCCGGCATACTGAAATCACAGACGAAAGCATGAACTTGAAACTCAGTGATGTGCCTCTGCTAAAAATCAACCCTTTTCTTTACTATAGAGATGGTCTTTAATCAAACCCATTTGAACCAGAAGGTAAATGGTTGCACTTCTCATTAATTCAGCCTTACTTTGATATAATCCAGCCTCAACTATCTTATCCAATAGTTTGTTCAATTTCTCGTCAACAGTTACTCTAAGCTCAACCATGCTCATCACTAGATTCTGTTGAAAGACTAGCAAATAGCACAAAAAAGACTAATAAACGGTTTGCACATTAATAGTCTCTTAGAGTGGATAACCAATGGATAAAAAACAAATTTATCAGCTTATGCTGAAAACATTGCGGAACAACATATCGAATATAGACAAGGAATTGAAGTATTATCGCACTCTCTCAACTGAAGACTGGACGGATAGAGATTACTTTGAAACTCTGACACGAGCTGTCTTTAGCGGGATTAGGAATGGCATCATAGAAGAACGATGGCCTGCTATTTCCAATGCTTTCTCTCGCTTCGACTTTTATAAAGTAGCTGAATATGACGAAGAAAAAGTGCAAGAACTCATGGGAAACGAGAAAATAATCAGACATGAAGGTAAGATAAAAGCAACGATATTCAATGCCAAGAAAATTGTAGAGATTGTAGAGCAATATGGCTCATTCAAGAACTACCTAAACTCATTTCCATCTGTTGATAGCTTAATTGAGAAATTACAGGGATATTATGCCGGGTTCAAGGGCATTGGAGAGAGGAATGTCTACGAGTTTTGTAAAGAAATTTCGATTCAAACAATAAAGCCTGATAGACAAGTGCAAAAAGTCTTCTTAAGGCTTGGATTAATCGGTGAAAAGGCGAGTTTAGAAGAAATTGTAGAGATTGGAATGACTATGGCTAAAGAAGTGAATCAAAGACCTTGTGCAGTTGATTGGTTGCTTTGGAGATTTGGTAGCGAAGTTTGTAAGACAAAGAACCCATTGTGCGACAAGTGTTCATTAGCTAAATCTTGTCCACATAGAAGAAATCTAACACAGCAATAACTAAACGGAGATATCGCTGTCTACTTTGAGAACAAGGCTTACTTCACAAGAAGAGGACTGACGAAACGAACAATACTGCATGAACTGTATCATCACCTAGTTTATGTTAATGGCTTGGACATGCCTCAGAAAATAGAGGAAAAAGCTGCCAATAGTTATGCGAGAGATTTTATAAGTGGACATAGGCTACTTCAATGAAAGCTCGGGGAGGCTTGGCGATGGGAGAAGTTGAAAAGTCATTAGCAGATGAGAAGAAAGTCTCGTTCCGTGACCTAGTACGTCTTCCATCCACAACCTTCGGGACTTTCGGGCTTTATAGATATCCTGCTAAATTCATTCCCCATGTAGTAGCTTATGTATTAGCGAACTACGCCCAATCTGGAATGAAGGTGTTCGACCCTTTCGCTGGCTACGGGACGGTCGGGGTTGTATCGAAAGTTTTTGGATATGACTATGAATTGTGGGACTTAAATCCGATGTTGGAAGTCCTACATAGTGTTGCAACACTAGAACCAGAAGCCGTAGATACAAAGGAAATTGTTGACCAAATGGCTATCTGTAAGGAGGAATTTGTTCCAGACTGGTCGAGACTCGACTATTGGTTTCCGAAAGAATTCCCACCTCTTCTGTATAGAGCGTGGGGATTCTACCATTCTTTGCATGACAGATATTTGAAGCTCCTTTTGACCATACCCTTGCTCAAGGTTACACGCTATTACTCACTCGATGACATGCAAAGACAGAAGCTTTCTATATCGCCAATTTCCGAAGGACGAATGGTAACATTGCTGACCTCCAATTGGAAGATGAAGTTCTTTGAAATGGTAGAAAGGGAACTGCGAAAGGTCGTTAGAGGAATCGCTGATTATTGGACTCTCTCACCGAAGCAAACCCGAGAGACTGTCAGAGGAGGCGTAGACTCTTTGACTACCGACCTTACCGAAAAGAAGGATATTCTCATTACCTCTCCTCCCTACCTACAATCGCAGGAGTACATTCGTCAAGCTAAGATGGATTTGTTCTGGCTGGGCTACTCAGAAGAGAAAGTGAAAGCTCTGAGCAAAATGGAGATTCCATATCGAGACATCGAACCGCAGCCCATACATTCAAAGACATTCTCTATCGTGAGAGACCAACTAGGGGAAAAACACATGCAAAGAGTCTTTGACAGATATTTCTGGGGAGTTCTCGGGGCACTAACTCGACTGCAAGAAAACGTAGACTCCTATCTGTTTCTCTTCGTTGGTAGAGCAAGTATGAGAGGTCACGCTGTCCCAATTGACCGCATTTTTGCAGAGCATTTTGTTGACCTAGGATGGATGCATGAAACCACTTTAGTAGACACTATCGTAACACGCCGAATGTTTTCCTATCGTGTTAATCCAGCGACGAATCGCAAAGACGACAGAACCAAGACGGAGAATATGGTGATATTGAGACGAAAAAACACCTAGAGTTTCTGCAGGAAAGTCTTAAGAGTTCAAGAAGCAATAATTCTTTTCATGTTGTCTAAGGAAAGAAAGCCAACTGACCTTAATATCACTGGAAAAGACCCAGCCGCTTTCGCAGCAAACCTAGGTGACGCACACGAGTTCATTGTCACTGGGATACTAATCAGACTAGGGTTTGATGTTGGCGTAATGCAAGTTAAGGGAGTTGCCTATGACCTATGGCTTCTTGCCTATGAAAAACCAAATGGAAAGAAAGTCTCTTTACGAGTTCAAATTAAGACAGTCTCTGAAGGGGGAGGCATTCGATTTATCGGTGGTTCTCGTGGTGGAGTTGATAGAACATACAAACCAAATGTCAAAACGTACAAATATACAACTGAGCATAGCGACCTGATAATCGGCATAGATAAAACCACCTTAGACCTGTACCTAGTCCCAACTTCTTTCATCGGAAAATGGGGAAGCTCGAGGTCTGTTTCCAAGATACAGCCTCTCAAGAACAATTGGGATATTCTACTCAATTGGAATGAGACTTTCCTCTCAAAACTCGAGCAAGATTTACCACGCTAGAGGAGAGGCTAGTGTGTTTGAAGTCATCTAGCGCTATGTAACGAGCCAAAAAAAGGCTATATAGGTCAACACTCAAACGAACGACCTGTGGTGGATATGACAAACTGGATGTGCATAACGACAAGCGGCAATTGGAGAACAATAAACAAGAACAATGTTTGGGGCATTTCCACCAGAGACATGAAAAGAGTGCGCAGGATGAATGTGGGTGACATTCTTGTATTCTACACTAAGCAGGAAAGAGAAAACGACCTTATTGTGGGGCCGTCAATTGTCGGAGCATATAAAGTGGTTTCCGAGCCCAACAAAAGCAAGAACAAGGTTTTCTCAAGCTCATCATCTAAAACCTTTCCTTTTCTGGTCAATATCGAGGCTTACGTCTTGCCTGAGAAACCACTCGACTTCAAGGTGCTTGTCCCTCGCCTGTCCTTTATTGAACACAAGAGGCATTGGGGTTGCTACTTACAGAGAGCGATGGTCAAGCTCACTGAAGAGGAAGCTGCTTTTGTCATCTCGCAATTGAGGCTATCAACATAGAGTTCTATCCAGTACAATCACCGAAGTCGTTGGTTTGGTGGTTGGTGGTTGGATAAACTTTACCCCCACTTATCAAAAAAGCACCAGCTTTCCTCTCAACAAATAATCTCGGTTCGGCTATAACTTTTCCGCAAAATCAGAAAATTGGCTTAAAAGGACAGATAGAAGACTGTTCTATTGTTGATTTTGGCTTTTCTCTTATCTCAAATTCATTCCACTTTTCTTCATGTGTTTGTAAACGTCTTCGTATCTGTGTTTATCATTCAATGTCAGAACGATAGATTCGGCAAAATGATAATCTCCATTGTGTGTAGGCACGATTTCATAGATAGCTTGTTCAAATTGGGCATGATGCATCGGTTTTCCTTCTTTCATTGTTTCTCTTACTTTATCCAGAAGAGCAAGAATTTTCGTCACTTGTTCGTGTGATAAGTCGCTCTCTAATGCTAGAAAAGTGAATGGTCTCGTTTCTGAATCCGCTATTTCAGCTAACATTTTGACCCGTTCTTCGAGATGCTTGACCCGTGCTTCCAATTCTCCGCTCATTATTATTCCCATTTCAACATATAGGGTTACTTTAATAAAAGATTTTGCACATAATGACGGTTTGAGGGTATAACTCATAGAACCAGAAGTCCATATTATTGACAAGTATTTTCAAGTTGTCCTACATTGTTTAACCATGACGAATATTAGATGCAAAGGTGGAAAAGAGATAGACCTTCTAGCACTTAATCCCAAAACTGGAATGAAATACCATGTAGAGGCTAGAGTCGGAACTTCACCTAGTTTCAAAATCAGAGAAAAGGACACGCACACTTCTAAAGGCAAGGCTCATAAGATAGGACTGGACTATTTTGACGAAGAGAAATTCAGACATCCTATTGTAACCGACAAAATCCAAGAAATATTCGGAAGTCTTGATTATCAGAAAGTTCTTGTAGTTTGGAATGTTGAAAGAAACAACGTACTTGACACGGCAAAGGGCTATGGAATACTCATATGGCGAATTCATGACCTAATCAGCATTTTACTCCAAAAAAGCAGAGAGACAAAAGGTTCAAGAGATGATATTCTACGATTATTAGATTTAATGAGGGTTTTTGAAGAAGAGAAATGGGCACTTGAAATAAAACAACGGAAAGGAGAACAGAAACGCATAAGGGAAATATCAAAAGAACGTGAAAAATGGCTAAAACCTCGAATAAGCATAAAGAAAGCAGTCAAAGAGAGGTTGAAAAGTGGAAAAACACCTCAAACATGGAATCAGAAGAAATCTCAGAATGAAGTGTAAGGCTTGCGGCTACTGGAATAGGATAGAAGTGAACAAGCATTTCATTGAGCAACCTTCTCCAGAGCCTAAAGTCAAGGTCTTTATTCCCGTGTATGAACCGCTCAGAACTGAAACGTGTAGAAAACGCAAAAGTGTTATAGCTGAACCCAAGGAACTAATCAGAATAGTGAAGAGAACATGAGCAATTCAGAAGCGATTTTAGAAGCAATACGGCAAAGACGAGAAACAAGAGATAGGTTATTGTTTCAACACTCGATACCGATATTGGAACAGCTACGCAATGTCGTGAATAGCTGGATTGATGGCGAATTTCATGACTTAGAAGATGAACTGTCACATGTTGGCGATTTCACTGTCAGAGACAGAGCAGGTGAGAGAATAAACAGATTCAGAACAGACATAGCTAGAATTAGGAACGAAGAATTACCTCAAGCTCTGAAAGACCTAGACGAACTGATAGATTTCATAAAAGGACAGAAATTCGAGTCTGCGCAACATGCCACTCAGACACTGTCAAAGAAGATAAGCCCAATACTCTCAGTAATCTTCAGCCTAACTTCAGCTAGGAACAATCTGGACAGCATGGCGGATATGATACCTCTCCCAACTATTGAAGAATACCGAACCGATGAATGACAAATTGAATTCTAACGTCCATACCGATATAGGTCCACTATTACCATAGGATAATGGTTTCTATTCTTGTTCATCCAATTAAGACTTTGTTAATTCGGAATTCTTCTAGGGAGATTCTCAATTTCACAGAATTAGTTAGAAGTTTTTCTCCTTTCTCCCATTTCTTCTTTCCTTATTACCGCTTTTAGTTACCATGGTATTTTTCTGACTTTGTCAACGGGTTGTTTGATGGATAAAGCATTAAGACATGAATTTTTATTTGAACCCAAAACTGGCAAGCCATGGAAAGTAAATGGATTTTGATAATTTTCATGGACATTGGATTTTCAAGAGCACTTTAGCTAGTTTTTGTTGGATAATAAAAGTTTTAATTTTCAGCACTCTATGAAAAATACCGTGGTTTCAGAAATATCCGACCATGCGAAGCCTTCTTTTGTCCATAGGACGCATGCGAGATCGCTGTCTGGCTCCTTCTCTGAAACATTCGCTTTAAGCGTGCGCTAACAGTAAAATCTTTGTTCTGGAAGCTTGGGCGTGACTTGGTGTGATTAGCTGGCTTCGTAGCCTTCGGTATTCTTGTTTTATCCGTTCGAATTCTTTCGTTATGTCTTTTCCGTGTTGTCTGCTGTGATGGCAAGAGCTTATTTTGTCGATTTCCACGTGCAGGTTAATTGTTACCTTGTTTTTGCGGGAGTTGAGGATTACGTGGAAGTTTTGGCGCCTCCACTTCATCTCACGCGAGCTACGGTAGCCTAGATTTTCAAGAGCCTTAATCAACGTTTGGGGTCGCCAGCGTATGTCCTTGCGCATTGTTTCCCACACCTAAGAAAAAAGAAGAGAGAAAACTAACTCTTGACTACCAGTTTCAAAGACACTTGAACACTGTCAGTTGTAGTTGCGTCTCCGTTCCACCAGACAATCCATTCAACCCGCCAAGATGTTGAGGGACCTATATTGACATCAGTTGATGTTTCGACTTGTCCGACACCTCCAGGGATCAGGAGTATCGAGTTTCCTTTTTTGGCATTTGTGGAATCGTACATGGAAATAGTGATGTTATACAAATGGGGTTCTGCATTTCCAGTCCACGAATCTAAGACTAGCTCAATCAAGTGACCAGCAGCGTCAGCATTGTTTATCTTTACAGGCTCCGAATAGTTTACAGGTGACCCAGCTGTGCCGTTCATTCCAGAAAATGTCACTCTTTGGTTGTTGTCGAAGAGTTGCCCTCCAGTCACCGTAAAGTTTGGGTTTGTTCCTTCCACAAATGTAACTCCCGTGGCTTCAACACCCACCGTAGCGCTCATGAACATGTAGTTATAGACTTCTGCGCTTGCAACGGCGATGAGCAGAGTTGGAATCAATAGGGTTAGTAGCTTCAAGGTCTTCTTTTTAATTTCTGAATTCATTTCTTTTATTACCTCTGCTCAGCTTTTCGCAGATTCTACATATAAGTCGTGTGAAAAGAGAATCATTATATACTTTAAGGCTTGCAAATTCATATTTTCGATTCATAACTTCTAGATAGTTAAACTTAAACTAGCATTGGCATATACCACTACACTAACGTAAATCAATGTCAGTATCGCCATCAGCACTAGAACCGCTTTCATCATTTTTCTCATTTTTCTTTTTTCCCTCTTCATTATTTAGGGGATTCCATCATAAGTGTTTTCAAAGACAGGACTATAAGCACCAAGATTATTATGTCCGCTATCCATGCAAGGATGTCACTTATGCCTATGCCTAAGGATGCTGATACACGAATGAGTGGTGTTGATATTAGGTCAGATAGAATAATTACAGCCGCTAGTTGAGCCGCCCACTTCTTCATTTTCCATAAGTTGTAGCTCGCCGAAACAAGTAGTGCCCCCACAACAAGACCAACGATAGTGACGATAACATAGATGCTTGAAAGAGACACATACGGCAATGCCATAGCCACGATTATAGACGACACTGTAATAAAAAGTCCGAGAAGAAAAACAATCGCAGAGGTTATAGTTACCACTATAGGTCTACCTAGCAACTCTTCGGGATTTTCACCATTCATCTCTCATTTCCCCCATTTGTTCTCTTTCTGCCCTTCACTTAGGGCTAGGCGGTGACAATTTTACGTTTCTCCATTTTCGCATCCCCTAGATTGGTTGGGGAATACTTCTAATGAACCAGGCGATTGGCAGTAGCGCTAGTCCAAAAGCAACGGCATAAAAGACAGCAGCACCACATCCACAGTAGATTGGAAGGGCACTTTTCTCTGGGACTATTACTTTTGATATCTCGATTGGCATCTAACTCACCTTTCTTTCCTTCTGAACCGTTCATTTTCTTTTGTCTCTTCATCCCATCTTCGAACCACCATGAATGCAAAGAATATAAAAAACGCACCTGTAAAATACGCAACCCAAAAAGCAGAAAAAGAAATAGGATGAGAGAATATACTCCTTTGCACAATGAGAGAATTTGGAAGGATGGGATAAGAGAGACAAGCAACACATGAAAGTAACACAAAAATGAAAAAAAACCATGTTATTCTTTTACTTGACTCTCTCATTACTAATGTTCCTCCTTGAATCCTTGTTTCTTAGACACTTCAAGTATCCTGCCTATGACCTTCATCGTAGATAACTCTTCTTCCGTCATTTTCCCCGTCTCCTCCTCTCTTTTCTGTCATCTAATCACCCTTCCTTAGGAATGATACCTTTCCTATCAAGTAGAGAAATACACGCAGAGAGAATGTCAAGCCCAGCTTTGTGATATGGGGTAGGGTCTGAGTCTAGTTCGTCACCCCAAGTATCATCTTTTATTCCTTCTTGGATTTTACTGAATTCTTCTTTGAATTTATCATCGACAAAGCATTGACAGAGCAAATACAGTTTTATGCTTGCTTCATATAACTTGTTTGGGTCATCAATACTGTTGCATCTATCAATCTGAAGATAAATCAACCTTAAGTAGTCATTAGACATCTTAAGCACCTTTTCTAACTCCCATTTCTCTGCCTTTTAGTGCACCATAGATTAAAGCAAGACAGTAAAGGAACAAAAAGAGCAAGAAAGTATATCCAAATATCTTTACAATTCCTATTTCTGGTAAACTTGGCGATGGAAAAGGGACAGGGTTGGGTGATGGAAAAATATCAAATTCAAGTTGGTTCATTCCTTTCACTTCTTCCTCTTACGATTCCTTTTCCCTTTCTTCCATTGTTCCTTCTGTGTTAGCGGTCTGGGATTCTTCTTTGTGTAGCTCTTCCTTCCCATCCTCAACCACCTAAAGGTTCTACAATATCCAAGATTTCTGGGTTTAAGCATCGCCAAGATGGATAGAATGAGAGTAAAGTTAGCCCATGCCCCAGAATATAGTATTTCCCAACTGCCTTTATCTTTTCAACACAACAACTCTCTTTTAACCTGCGAAGGGCAAAGTCTAGTTGACCTTTCGTTTTGAAATAGTTAGTTTCCCAAAGTTCATCGTATGTCATGGGCTTCTCTCTTAGTAGTGAAAGTAAGTTCAGAATGCTGACAAAATCACGTTCTATCCTATTCATTATTCCTCACTTTCCAGTTATCTCCTTGTCTTCGTTTTTTAGGGTGCCTACGATGAACCTTTCGGGTTTTTCGATTACTACTCAACCTCTTCCACCTCTCTTGGTTTTAATGGTTCAACCTTTGGGTTTCTCTTCTCTTCCTCTTCCTGTTTCTTCAACTTCACTTGTCTTATACGGTAGTAGTCATTGGCTTTCTCTACGGCCTTCTTGTCTGCGATTTTGAAAGACCGAGTCCTCTCATCCATTCTATCTTCCTCAGGAGTAACAAACCCAGCCTCAGTTAGTTTTGTCAGGTTGTGTTTTGCTGTGCCCCAGTCCATTTCCAGACTGTCAGATACCTCTTGTATGGTTCGTGATTCAGAGTTGCCATTTAAGTAGACTAATATCCTTATGCAAGATTCTCGCTTGGCGGTTGACCGTATAGTTGCGATAGTAATGTCTGACGATTTCCTAAATTCTTCATCTTCACTCATATTGTTCACCGTTCTTTATGATAGATTACTAAAATCATAGTGAAAGTGTAAGGAAACCAGAACAATTCCCTAATAGTCTCAGAAAGGAAACATTACTCAACCTTATTGTTCTCAAATAGTTGTTCTAGAAAATTCCCATCTAACCTTCCCGAATTTTTACCCATTGTTTATTGAAATAATGAAAAACAAAACCACTACTACCCGGGACAGTTTATCCGATGACCGAAAGCCATTCACCAGTCATTAGAAAATGGCCAAGCGTGTCATGAATTAGGTCGGAAACCTGGTACACATACACACAGACACACACACCTGTTCCATTTTACTCGGCTTTTCAAGGCTCCAAACTCATGGTAGAGAGTGAGAGAGACAGAGAGACATCAATGGTAAAGGGAATGGGACATATACATATACACATATATACCCATTTTCAAGGCTCCAAACCGACTGTTTACGTTCCTTTTCCTTAATTTCCATTGTTTATTACCTCTTTATCTCAGCTAATTTCTTTCAATGAAGGCTTAATATCAGAATAGCTATTCATAACAACAGAAGCAATGAAGTCATACATTGGTGGGTCCCAATCCAGGTCGAAGTAGTATTCAATGCTATTTCTAACCTGAGTATAGAATCCTTTGATAGTAACATCTTCCAACATCTTCTTTGTGATTATCTTACTACACGGATTTCTCTTAGGTTGCTTTACCTTTAACTTAACGTTTTTAATGTAATCAATGAATTCATCTGAATAATCCAATATCCACTTCCTTGGTTTCCAAGTAAGAATCATCTCTCTTTTCCGATTGTGAAGTGGGCAGTTCATCATGCAAACAGTACAACTGAATGGTCGTCGTGAGGTTCCTGTCACTGACTCTATAATTGATTTTAGTGGACATTTATCAGGAACACTCACAAGTTTTTACCCTCCTTCCCGGGAAACATCCGATTACTTTTTACCCCGTCCCCCATAGGCTCCCTCTGTGCCTCTGTTCCCTCTGTGAGACCTAATTCTTATGTAAATAAGCAACAACGTGAACCGAAAGGAATCATGAAACAATCATAAAAGCATTTACAGAGGGACAGAGTTTACAGAGGAAGCGCATGGTCTGACCCCGTTTTTGAATTTACGTTGAATTCGGTTTTTAGCTTCTCGATATCTTCCTCTGTACACACCAATTGCATTTGACCTTCCTGATTCATTTTGGTTTCAAGTTCAAGTGAGTTCTTGATAATTTTACCACATACACTTGGGGAAAGCATCCAGTTAGGATTTGCATACAATTCATTGAACCTGTTTACAATTAACTTAACAGTAATAGGGGTTTTCAACAATGGAGCTTGTTCACTTCTAAGTTGCAAGATTGCAATGAAGATACGATAGCTATAGTCTTCCTTTCTATCCTCAATCATTTCCTTGTTCTTGACTGTCAAATAACCGGCTAGTTTGTGTTCAATATCCAACATCTTCAGTGAGGATAACATAGGAATAATAATCTGCTTCAATCGCCCCTCTGTAACTTTCAATCTCCCTTGAATTGTTGGGTCTAATTTCGTAGTTAAGTAATGGTCAAATCTCCATTTCAGTAATTTATTGATGAGTAACTGTCTCTCAGCAAAGAATGTGTCTTGGTCAAGATTAGTTGATATAATACTGTCTCTATCAGGCATCGCCTTTATGGTGTTACACCTGCTTCTTAGTGCAGCGTCTTTGATTGGCTGACGATGAGAATACAGTTTTGGTCCATAAGGATTGTAGGATATCATGGGACCACCCTCCGTATCACATCTTACAATTGGGTGATTATCTTGATTTCCTAGAGTAAGCACCTTCAATACCCCTGTCTGCGTATCTCCTGAGGTAAAATCTGCCTCATCAATATTGGTTGTTCCTCTTGAATAGTTGATGATATGGAAGAGTGAAGCTGCAGTCAAAGCTCCACCAATACTAGTTGCCCTAAAACACAACCCTCCAACAGTATCCATCCATCTGGATTTGCCCCAACCCCACGGTCCAAGATTATTCAGATATCCAACTTCACTGAATCTATCATAAACCCAAGTATGGAACAGATAATATTCTGAGATTAGGTAATCGAAGGTACTAGCATACCAGTTCTTCTTGATGAATATATCACAAGCATTCAGTAGCGATTCAGTACTCCTATATTCTGTTACATCTGTCGGAAATAGAATAACCTTTTCTCGTCTGAATGGTTCTGCTTGAGTTACTTCAGGATAGAATCTCTTATTGCCTATTACAATTGTATCATTAAACTCAATCTTACCCGTAGTATAATCCTTCACAGCAAAGACAAACGTGTCTTCCTTATAGATTTGTTCTATCAGTCGTTTATTCTTCTTGTCGAAATAGGATAGGGAACCAAAGGTTTCTGTTTCTTTCTTCTTTTCTTTTTCCTGTTCGCTGAGTGTCTTCTTATACTCTTCTTCAGTAAGTACGCCTTTCCCAGGTACCACAAGTTTTGGTTTATCAATATCTGGTATTTGCTCAACTTTCTCAGGCTTCTTACCTATTATCGGCATCCTTCTTCATCTCCCTTAGTCCATTTTCAAGATTTGTTTGTGGAATAATAACCTCGATTCTACAACCAAATTCACCTTGATTTTCACGAAAAGAAGTCCTGCCTTTTCTCACAGTATGGCTAGGGTATTTTGTCAGTAAAGATTGGTATAAGAATTCAGCCATATCATCAACTTTTTTCTCATCACTAGCATTGACATAGATTAGGACAACAAATCCATTCTTAGTAGGATATTTATCATGCATTACTTGGCTTGTCATCCTTGCCTAGCCTCCCTCAGCTTTATTATCAATGTCTGTCGCAATGGAAATTTTAGAAAAGAGTGTGTTCGCCGTTCATATTCTTCTAGGAAGCATGTTAGAGAAGCTTTGGACATCCAGTATTCTTTTCCCTCCATGACTATTTTCCAGCGGAAGTACTTTTCTTCGAACCATAGCTCCGTTTCCCTGTATTTTTTACTGTTATCAATTCCAACAGTAGGATGTAATGCCCAAGGTGGTGTGACTTCGACTTTTGTCCGTTTCATTTCTGGTATCATAAGGACATCAAATACCTCAACAGTCATCATGGTCATGTCTGTGGAACCTCCTTCAACACTATGACTGGAATGTTGAAATAACAGCCCAACGGTTTGTCGAGTTTTAAGTAGATGTAGGCATAGTATCTTCCATTTTCTGGTTCAACTTCAGAAACGGAAAAGACAATTGCACTTTCACCGAATTTTTTGATAACAGCTTCCTTTGTCGCCTTGTAACATAGGTATGTTAGTTGTGTATCACCAGATGAGATGATTATTTTGTGATTAGCTAAGATTGGCATGGTTATTCAGTGCCTCCACTGTCTGTTTTAACCCCCTTAAAATCGAAGTTGTGTTCCTTTTTGATGTCTGACAATGGCATTAGTAGGTTTATGAAGCAGTGATAACCTGGCGTATCCTTGTTCTTTTGGATTGGACTAAAATTCATGCAGTGTCCCGGGTAGACTTTTTGTATGTCTTCGACAAAACGAAGTATTTCGTCTGCGTCTCCAATAGCTTTGATAACAAGTCTTTTAGATATTGGGTATGCTATTGGTTCCGAATTCTTTGATTTTTCGATTTCTTCAACCATATTTCAACGCTTATCCTCTCCTTATAATCTCAAACCCCATCTATCCTACTCTCAATATTCAAGCGGGTAGACAACAGTCTGAGACCGTTTTATACGCCCCACTTCATTTAATCCGTGTGGCATTGCTGGAAAGATGGGGTTCTCCTAAACTCTCACAGCGCCCTTCCTTAACCAGTTCTACGTTCCAGATGGTCGTGCTACAATCCATACCAATATGGATGCAACGATGAAGGAACCGAAAGTTATCAACACCTTAACTGGGAATGAATCACCAAAGAAATTGAAATATAGTAAAACTTGAGTTATGGCAACGATTAGGAAAGCAGTAAGAAGCCCTCTTACTATCCACCTTGTTCCTCTTTTAATAATTCCGTTCATCTTATCTCTCCTCAGCGCCCTTGCTCTTTAACCCTCATCTGTAACCACAAACCATCTATCATTTTTCTTTTTTCTTCAGTCTCTTCTAAAGCTTTCACCAGAAGGAGTATCTCATCAACATCTAAGGGAGCACTCAAAGCCCATCTTATTGCCTTAATAGAAGTTTCTGTACTCGTTTTCATCTCTAGAATTGTTCGTCTTTGCCTTTCCTTAGACATCCTTTCAAATATTTCATCAGAGATAAACTGTTTAAGTTGTTTATTGGAAATTAGTGTCTGGGTTAAAAGCCAAACTCCTCTTGCAGTATCTGAATGAATGAAATTTCCCTCTACTAATCTTAAGAGATTCTTCTCAAGTAAGAGTTTGAAAATTGGAAGTTCATTATCTGGAATTTCAGATATAGGTATCCCATGCTCACAAGTAATCCATCTTTCTATTACCCGATTTATTATATCAGCGGCAAGGATTGGGCTAACATCTCTTGATGGTTTTACTAGTTTGAATAGCTCTAGTTTCCCTTTAGTTTCAGACATCTATATCACCTTCCATAGGTTTGTGGGGTATGCTGAGAGGACATTGGCATGAAAATCCGATTTCTCGGAGAACCCGTGCATAGCCATTTAACATGGGTTTCAGATTCAGCATACCTTTCCACCTTTATGGAAATTCAAAGAAGCTTCTCTTTTTCTCTTCCTTCTTGGGTTTTCGTCTTTTAGGCGCTGAACGATAGTGTTCTGATACAAAAACTTCTTTCTCATGTTCGAACGATAGCCCAGTTACCCGAGCTCTTTGTTCTATCTCTGCACGCTCAAGTGCTGATAGCTGATGTTGGTCGTCTGGTATCGGCAGTTTTGGTAACGGAATGTTATCCTCTTCTTCCTCTTCGAGTTTCTTCTTTTTCTTTTCAACCTCTTTCTTCGCTTTTTCCATTAGTTCTGCTTTCCTTTTGTCCATTCTTGACGGAGGTGCACCGCCTAGTACATCTTCTCCTATTCTTTCACTTTCTGACATCATTCCTCTACCTCCTTCAACATGCTATCCAGTCTCCTTTTCTGCGGCTTTAACATTCAGCCATTCTTCGTTGATTTGATATAGCCTACCATACCCTTCTCTTGTAACGAAAAACTTAAATTTACCTTCAAGTGTCAAATCCGTTAGAATTTGTCTTGCTGTAACCCATGCACAGCCTATTGCTGCTGAGACTTCTTCTACACACATTGGCTTTCGAGTTTTGTTCAGTAAGCTTACTATCGCTTTTCTGAGATTCCTATTTCTTAACACTTTGTCTCCTTTGTTCCCTACCTGCCATCCAACAGGGGGTTCAATAGGTTCTTTTTCAACAACTGGTGTATCACTTACCTCGATTTTTTCTGCTTTAGGAGCTGTTTCCTTTTCGTCAATTAGTTGTTGAAGTTCCTCTTTTGTTAGTGGAATGTATTCCCCATCTCTTAGGACACAAATTCCTTTTTCCGTCCTAACCAGCGTTTCACTTTTTTCTGCTGTCATTCCCTTACAACCTCATTTAATTTTGTCCTATAAATATATCATAGCCACGAAAATTCGTACTAGCATTTTAGGAAAAGAAGAACAAGATTATATGAAAAGGGCAATTGTTTCTATAGGAAAGACATACTGAAATCCGCACGCGCCCACAGGAATCTTCGAGTATATCTATCTATTGGTGTTTTTTGTATTTTAACCCAAAAATTTACTTAGACCCAAAAGATTAAAATAAAAATCAAGTGTTCGGGAATATCAGTGACTAATGCTATACCAAACAACCCGAATTTCCTTAACCGCATTCTTCCATTACTGAACTTCAATTTTCTGACTAATAAACTCAACTTTAAGTAATCATGGAAAGCATCTCCGAAAAAATAATGTTGAAATCGCATAAAAACTTAATAAGGTGTAATACTGCAATATCAGATGTCCCTCAAATGATAGGGACGTAAACTAATTTCTCTCCTCTGGGGAATCTAGGGAGAATCTCGGTACTGTTCCGAGAGTTTTGAGCAAGTAAAAGAAAGTAGGTGAAGCCGTGAAGTTAATAGAAACCAAAGAAATTCCATTGACTGACATAATTCCCTGCCCATTGCTTGTCGATAGAGATGATTTGGGCAAACTTGACGAGATTACAGGAGATATCTTTACTCCAGTAATGGTTCGTCCTTCCAAAACACAGGAAGGTAAGTATGAGAGAATAACTGGGTATAGAAGGATAAAGAAGGTAGAGAAAGATAAAAAAAGCATAATCTTCTGTGCTGTCTATGAAATGACCAATGAAGATGCACTCCAGACTCATGCAAAGGAAAACCTGCAACGGAAAGACCTTAACCTGATTGAGGAAGGCAGAGAATATGAGAACCTACTTGAAAAACTCGGCGAAATTAGAGGGAAGAAGGTGACTCAAGAAGAGTTAGCGAAAATGCTTAAACGAAGTCAAGAGGACATTAGCAACAAAATGAGGCTGTTGAAATTGGCTAAACCTGTTCAAAATTATTTAGTACTAAATAAACTTGGCATCTATAAAGCACTCCTTCTCTTGCAGATTAAGGACGACAATTTACAGACTATGATAGCTGAAGAGGCGATTGTTTATAATTATACCACTGAAAAATTGAAAGCGAGAATTGATAAACTGAAAAAGGAATTGGAGTATGATAAAGCTGTAGGGCAGTATAGGTTTCGTAAAAACGGAAGCTTCTATATACCGTCTCCAGAAACAATCCAACCACCAACCAAAAACAAACTCGTATTACCGGAACCATATTGTTCAAGAATAGTTGAAATGATTCACGAAGGCTACAGATATCAGGCCAACAATAGCGAAACATGCCCAACTTGTCCTGTAATAGACCTTTGTACCAAGTTCGTAAAATACCATGTTTGGTTGGAGATAAAGAAATCTAGGGAAGAGAAGGCGAAAGAACAAACCGATTCACCGAAAGAGCCCACAAAAATCGAACTGAAGGAAGTTAAGCCACCTAAAATCGTATTGAAAGAGATTAAGGCAGATGAAATCTAGTTAAGTATCATGGATGGCTAAAATATACGGGAAGATTTACTTTTAATTTGGATGATAGGCGGAGTCTATACGCAACCAACTCGAAGGAACAAGGGGTACGCAACGTTGGCAACATCTGCCATAACCGAAGAAGCGCTGGGAAGTGCTGAAGCTGCAGCGTTATTTGTGAGGTC
>Ga0315296_10001927_pt1 | contig 17954 bp, 13 predicted proteins | sample YL17G14_18_MG_FD_203921 | JGI IMG/M metagenome (GOLD analysis project Ga0315296, IMG submission 203921) | Sediment microbial communities from Yellowstone Lake, YNP, Wyoming, USA - YL17G14_18 | ecosystem: Environmental > Aquatic > Freshwater > Lake > Sediment | place: USA: Wyoming | collected... | reverse complement strand
CTGGACGTGGCCGGGTCGCAGATGGCGGCCCATCTCCCCGCCCCGCTCTCAGTGCCCTTCGGACTCCTTGATACGGTCATGATCCTCCCGAATTCCTCGGCGACCCCCGATGTGATCGCCGAGGGGTCGCCGGACGGGCACGGGAAGGAGATGCAGTTGACCTCCAGATGGCGCGCGCGGCTCGGAAACGTTGCGGCTAACCCCCGCCGATCATCTCCTCCAACCGCTCCGGAATCTTCGGGCAACGGTCCGTCAGAATCTCCGGCGCGCCCGCGGTGATGTGCACGTTGTCCTCGATGCGAATGCCGATTCCACGGAAGGCCTCCGGAAGATTCTCATCATCGGGGGGAAGATAGATGCCCGGCTCGACAGTGGTCACCATTCCCGGCTCGAACTTGCGCCATGTCTTGTCCTTGCGCATGCTCCCGACATCGTGCACATCGACCCCCAGCCAGTGACCGCTGCGGTGCATGTAGTATTTCTTGTACGTCTCGTTCTCAATCGCCGCCTCCAGGCTCCCCTCAAGCAGCTTTAGGTCGATCAGACCCTGCGTGATGACCCGGACCACCCCGTCGTGCATGTCGTTCGGCGTCTTCCCGGTAACGCACAGCTCCGTCCCCTCGTTCAGCGCCTTCAGAACGACATCGTAGACTGCTCTCTGCTCCGGCGTGAATCTGCCGCTTGCGGGGAAGGTGCGGGTTATGTCCGCGTTGAACATCTGGTACTCGCACCCGGCATCGACGAGCACGAGCTCGTTCTCCCCGATCGCGTCCTCGTTCACTATGTAGTGAAGAATGCAGGCGTTTACACCGGAGGCGACGATCGTGGGAAATCCCGGTCCGAACGCTCCCGAAGCCCGGAAATAGTGGTCTATCAGCGCTTCGAGCTCTCTCTCGTCCATTCCTGGCCTCACCGACCGCATCGCGAGCTCCTGCGCGTCGCACGTGATATCACACGCCGTGCGGATGATCTCCATGTCCTCGGGTGTCTTGATCAACCGCATCTCGTACATCAGGTGGCCAAGATCGAAAAGCTCCGCGGGAACATCAATGCCCTGCCGCCACTTCATTCGCACCTCCTGCCACGCCTTGAACAGCCTCATGTCCATCTTCTTGTACTTGCCGGGGAAGTGATAGATCGCGTTGACGTTCTCGAGATAGCCGGCGAGCTTCTCCTCGAATTCGCCTATGACATAGGTTTCATCCGCTTTGTAGATTTCCTTCGCTCCCTCCACACCGGACCTTCGGCCCGTCCATGTCTCTTTCTCGGGGTCGCGAGGCCTGACGAACAAGGTGAAAGGCGTGTCCGGCCTGGCGGTCGATATGATCGCCACCGACTCGGGCTCCCTGAAGCCGGTGAGATAGTAGAAGTCGGAGTCGGGACGGTAGCGGTAGTCCGTGTCGCGCGAGTAGACGGCGGTCGGGGCGGTCGCGATGATCGCCACCGAGTCGGGCTGCATCATCTCCATGAGGCGACGTCGCCTGCCGGCAAATAGTTCAGCATTAAACATCCGGGATCCTCTCTCGGTATCCGCGATTTGGCGCCTATTCTACCCCCCCGGCGAAATCGCGGCAAGCCGGCGTCCACATCCGGCAATTGATTCTCGACCTCACCCCCGCTCCCCCTCTCCACTTGTGGAGAGGGGGCCAGGGGGTGAGGTGCAGGATGCACCCTCCGTAGCTTGTTAATACGAGAAAGCAATACTATACTTTCCTCACCTTAAATATGGAGGCTTTACAGAAACATGAGTGAATGCTGCGGTTGCACGCCTTCGAGCAGGAAGATCGTCGATATCGAGGATTTTCGCACGAGGGTCTCCGAGATCATCGAGAAGATCCGACCCGGACTGCAGATGGACGGCGGCGATATCACCCTGATCGATGTGAACGATTCCGGCGAGGTGCAGGTCAGCCTGACCGGCGCCTGCTCCACATGTCCGCACGCCCAGATGACGCTCAAGATGGGAATCGAGTACGCGCTGAAGGAGGAGGTCCCCGAGGTCAGCGCGGTGATTGCGGTCTAGCTCCCGACCTCGCACAGGATATCGCGACAACCAGAAGCGCGCTCAATCGAGCGCGTTTTTGGATTTTCTTAAGTCGCTCACACAGCGTGACTTGTCCACCGAAGCTTGAGTGAAGGTGGAAGCGATGTGTGTGTCCGAACCCCCTACCCGCTCCGCCGGGCGAGCAGAATATCCAGCACTGCAACATCGCTCGGCTTCACACCCGATATCCGCGCCGCCTGTCCCAGAGTGCGCGGACGTACGCGCTCCAGCTTCTCTCTCGACTCCCTGCTTATCGATGAGACCTCGCCGTACTCAAAATCCTGCGGGATCCTGATGTGCTCCGCTCGCCCTAGCCGCCTCACCTCACTCTGCTGACGGGTCAAATATCCTTCGTATTTATGTTCGGCCTCAACGGTCATAATCGTGTCGGTGGTGTAGTCACGGTCGAGCAGTTTTTTCTCGCGAAGATCTTCAAGATGCACCCCGGGGATCTTGAGCCATTCCGCGAGCGGTCGGACCGCGGGCCCGCCGGATTCCTCGCCGATTATCGCATCGAACCTTGCCCTCGTGTTGTGCAGAAACGCAGTCAGGTCCTTGATTGATTTTTCTCTGACCTGAAAGACCGACCAGCGCTCGTCGTCAACAAGCCCAATCTCGCGGCCCAGCGGCGTCAGACGCCGATCGGCATCGTCGAAACGCAAAAGCAGCCGCCATTCGGCGCGACCCGTGAGCATTCGGTACGGATCGCTCACGCCTCTGATCGCCAGATCGTCGGTCATCACTCCAAGATACGCCTGGTCCCGCCCGAGAACGACCGGCTCCGCCCCGCTCAGATACCTGGCGACATTGATCCCGCAAAGCAAACCCATCCCCGCCGCTTCCTCGTAGCCGGTCGTGCCCAGAATCTGTCCTGCGAAGAACAGATTGGGAATCCGCTTGCTCGCTCCCCATATAGTGACCGCGAGCGGATCGACAAAATCGTACTCGATCGCGTAGCCGTACCTTGCGATCACCGCTCTTTCGAGCCCGGGGACCGACCTCACATACTCGTCCTGCACGTCCTTCGGGAGGCTCGTCGACAGGCCCTGCAGGTAGACCTCATCCGCAAGCGGTCCGCTCGACGCCTCGGGCTCGAGAAACACCGGATGGCTGATCTTGTCGGGGAACTTGCGGTACTTGTCCTCGATGCTCGGGCAATATCTTGGGCCCTCGCCGGTGATTTCGCCGGAGAAGAGCGCGGCGCGGTGAAGGTTTCGATTGACGATCTCGCGCGTGCGGGCGGTCGTGCGGGATATGTAGCACGGCATCCGCGGAAGATCGTTGGGAGGGAGATTGAGAAAGCTGAATCCGGGATGAGATGGATCGGGCTGCTGGATCTCGAGGCTCGAATGATCGATCGAGTCGCGCCGTACCCGCGGCACTGTGCCGGTTTTGAGCCTTCCCAGAGGTATCCCGAGAGACCTGAGGGAATCCGACAGCGCGGTTGCGGGAGCTTCACCTTCGCGACCCGCCGGAATCCGCTCTTCGCCGCGGAAGATGGTCCCGCCCAGAAATGTGCCGGTCGCGAGAATCACCGCGCGAGCAGTGACTATCTCTCCGTCCTCAAACCTGACTCCCCGCACTCTTCGTGCGCCTTCTCGCGTATCAGGGTCGGCGACAATGTCTGTGACAACGCCCTCCCGCACGGTGATGCCCGGCTCGGCGTCCAGTATCTCCTGCATGGTGGATGCGTACAGCGGCTTGTCGCACTGCGCCCTCAGCGCTCTGACCGCTGGGCCCTTCTTCGTGTTCAGCCACCTCACGTGCAGGCTGCATCTGTCGGTCACGACAGCCTGGATACCGCCGAGCGCGTCGATCTCCCGCGTCAGGTGGCCTTTTGCAGGGCCGCCGATCGAGGGGTTGCAGGGCATCCAGCCGATGCGATCCCTGCGCACGACCGCGACCATCACCCTGCATCCAAGCCTCGCCGCCGCGCGCGCCGCCTCGCAACCGGTATGTCCGCCACCGACGATGATGATGTCGTACTGATTCGTCATAGGGAAGCCTGGATGCCCGAACGGGCGCTACGCGAGTCCGCCTAGTTGTGCTTCTCGACCTGCGTCGCCTTATCGAGCCATGCGGAGACAATCTTCTTTGTGTCCTGGTTCGGGGCGAGTCTGTCCACGAGCTCGTAGTAGCGAGCGCGGTAGCCCTCCCTCAGGTCATCGGCAACCGCAGCCAGGAACCACGATATGCCGTGCTCTATGATGCTGAGCACTTCGGGGAACTCGTCTTCGCGAGTGTAGTGGTCCATCATGAACTTGTAGTACCCCTTGAATTCCTCCGTGAAGCCTCCCCCGTCGAACTGGGCCTCGTTCTCCACCCATGTCTCAAGCGGCGGCGCGATACCGGTCCCCAGCTTCGCGGCTTCCGACTCGGCAAGCTCCATGACGCGGAACAGGCTCGGAAACCCGTAGATTTCCTCTTCCCTCTTGATCACAAACCGGCTTTCAGGATCGCCGCCCGACATGGCCTGGATGAACTCCTCATCGAGCTCGTACACTCCAGCCCTCGACAGAATCTCCGCCAGAACGACATAGAAAAGCTTCCAGTTCCTCAAATGAGCTCCACCGCCCGGATCGCGGTACACAAGGTACCCCACATCGGTCTCCGGAGGCTCCTGGCCCTTGAATTCGGGGACCTCGAGGTCGAGCGATCCGGGAATCTCATCCAGCTTCTTGCGAAGGATCATCGCCGGCCCGTGCCCGGTGAGGTAGAAACTCCCCGTGCCCATGAGCCTGCTGAGTCCGACCGCCGCCCAGAGCCTCGCGTAGTAGTCCGTCCATTCCGCCCAGACGGTGAAGCCCCCGTCACGAAGGTGACAGGCGGCCAGGAACTCCTTCATGCTCTTGAGAAGGTAGCTGTCGGACTCGAACAGGAAAGTCCCGTCGAGCCAGTTCGAGCGGTAGAAGCCCACGCCGACCTTGAGCTGGTCGCGCGACACCTTTCGCAGGTTCTCGTCCAGGTAATAATAGACATAGCCTATCTGCGGCTTTATCCCCTTGTAGAACTCGAGCAGATCATCGTGAATCGGATACATGCCAACTCCTGTGCCTCTCCGTTTCTCGGCAACGTGCATGCGCCAAACCCGGTATTCTAGCGCGTAGGAGGCGAAACCTACAACCTGACTTTCTGAGGCCAGGGCTGCGAACGGCATCTTCCCCACAGCCGGTCGATGTAGTTCAGGGCATACTCGTTCTGAACGCGGTGAATCCAGTACGCTCCCCGGTCGGTCACCTGATAGGAGCCATTCTCGCGGCTCATCATTCCTATCCGCTCCCATAGACCCAGAAGCAGACCGTACGCTTTCCCGAGCTCCGTGTCGAAAGTCCTCCGGAAATCCGCGACCGGGAGTTCCATCTCGTAGATGCGCCAGTAGAGCCAGAATGCCATCTCGAGGCGCTTGTCCATCGGCAAGACAAGGGCTATGGGCAATCGGTCGGGCAAAGAGGAAGCGTACTCCTCGACTGAAAACGTGTTCACGTAGAATTGGGCGCCGGTCATCGAGGCTGCGCTCGGTCCGATGCCGATGTAGTGCCGGCGTGTCGTGGAGCTGAACTTTGTGCGATCCGGGCGGGCGAACGACCACACCGAGCACTGCCGGAAGCCTCGCTCCTTCGCGCGACGGTGGATCAGCGCGAGCATTCGCCTGATGGTGTCCCCCGGCGGGCGCAAAATCCGCTTGATCCCGAGCCTCTCGCCCAGCTTCGTGTAGGGGAAACCGAAGATCGGGTAGGCGGAGATCTGGTCGACTCCCATGTCGAGCAGCGTTGTCACGTCGTGGTCGAGATCCTCGACAGTCTGAGTGGGAAGCGCGAACATGAGATCGGCGTTGACCGTTTCAAAGCCGGCGGCGACCGCCCTTCCCACGGCGTCCGTTGCCGTGACGGCATCCTGTGCGCGTCCGATGAGCTTGAGGAGACGATCGGAAAGGCTCTGCACTCCGATCGAGACCATCGTCACGCCGACGGACTTGAGAGTATCCAAGCATTCGTCGTCCATCTGCGCCGGATGGCACTCGACGCATGTGTTTTCCGGCGGGCCGAATGTCTCTTGGACATGGGCTATCAGGCCGGCAAGGCTTCGAGGCTCGATTGTGGGCGTGCCGCCCCCGACGTAGATCGAAGAAATCCGACGGCGCCCGCGGTCCTTGGCGGAGGTCAGCTCAGACATCAATCGTCCATACAGGTCGATCTCCTGGTGCGCGGCCTCTTCAAAGAGGCGATAGCGGTCCTTGACGTACTTGACGCGGTTGTAGGGGCAGTACGGGCAGGGCTCGCGACAGAAAGGCACGTGGAGGTAGAGCCCCAGGCCGTCAAGTCGCTCGGGAAGGGCCGCTTCGCCCGGCTTGAAGACCATCGGCGTCCAGGATCCCGTGACATATCTCTTGACGAGGGGCTTCCATATCCACCTTGCGGGGGCGAAGCCGAAGAACAGGTCGGCTATGTCGGGTTTCATTCCTTCCATCCCCTTCATGCAACAACTCTAGCTCTTCCGTTGCCCATAGTACCGCACGACGAAGTGCATCTTACCAAAGCACCCCCCGGCGGGCAACAACCTCACCCCCCTTCCCCCCTCTCCACGCGTGGAGAGGGGGAACGGGGGTGAGGTCAGTTCTATTCCTCGGCGCGGATGTTCGTGTTGTGCACCCAGCCGTACTTGTCGTGATCCCTGCCCCATCTGCCGATCTTTACCCATTCGGCGGTCGCCCCGGATCTGAGCCGGCGGATGATCCATACCCGCTCCCCGATCGGAATGTCGTAATGAAACACGACCGCAGGCGGGAGCGGAATCAGGTTGTTCATGTAGTCCGTGCTGTACCCGAGGCCCGAGGCCTCCGCGCTTTTTGCAATGTACTTCTCGCCCGTCTTCCAGTGTATGAACATCGGCACCCTCATTTCCCCCTCGACCTCGCTCCTCAACTGCCCCTCGGTGATCACCCCCTTGTCGTGAAGCCATGGCCGGCTCTTCCAGACCCATGGAAAAACCAGCACAATGATCAGGGCCAGGAGAAGAATCCCGGAGAGAACGAGCCTGGGAACGAGGAACGCCCATTTCTCGAAGTCGAGCCCGCATACAGGGCAGATCTCGGCCTCCCTGTACACCTGCGAGCGGCACCTGGGGCATCGCTTCTGTCCGGCGGTGAAATCGAAACCGCATTCCGGGCAGTATTTCAGCCGCTCGTAGAAATCCGTTCCGCATTTGGGGCAGGTAAACGGCATCGCTCTCTCACGTCAATTATATGACAATCCGCGGGCTCAGGCCCGGGTGCGCCGGCTTTCAAGCCGGCATCTTTCTCAGAATGCCGGCTTGAAAGCCGGCGCACCCGGGTGGGAAAGTGGCGAAATCGACCTGAGGCGGGTTATTATCATCGCATGGCCGATGTGGTGGAGTCGACCCCCCAGCCGAACGTGCTCGTGCAGCGGACCGTGGCCGACGTCCAGGCGACCATTCCCTTCGTCAGCTTCGCCATGCCCGCCTATAACGAGGAAAACAATATCGAGCGGACGGTGGGCGAATGCCAGGAGGCGCTGAGAGCCGCCGCAATCGGATCCTCTCCCGTGACTGCGTCGGGCAACGGCGCGAAATGGGGCGAGATTGTCGTCACGAACGACTGCTCGGTCGACTCGACCGGGCGAATCCTTGCGCGGCTCCAGGCATCGATGCCCAACCTCGTGATTGTCACTCACCTGGGGAAGAACCAGGGCTACGGAAGAGCGCTGTCGGACGCTATCGCGGCGACGCGCGGGCAGTGGGTGGCGACAATCGACTCGGACGGCCAGTTCGATCCGGGCGACCTTCCCGATCTGCTGGCGAAGCTCGATGAGGGCATTAACTGCGTAGCGGGCCGGCGCATGAAGAAGAAGGACTCGCCGATGCGGGTCATGGCGGATCGCAGTCTGAACCTCATCGTCCGGATGATGTTCGGAGTTCGTTACCGTGACACAAACTGCGCTTTCAAGCTCGTGCGCGGCGACATCATCCGCAACCTGACCATCGAGACCAATGGATTTCAGACGCCGACGGAGATCGTCCTCAAGCTGAACGCGCTCGGGTACCGATTGGTCGAGTGCGGCATTACGCATCGGGCTCGCGGGGAGGGCAAGAGCAAGCTCAAGGTGATCAAAACCTCGATGGACTTCCTCCGATTCCTCTTCTACCTCCGCTCGAAAATCATCCTCTACAAACGCGGCATCCTCGCCAGGCTGTAGGCGCGCACGGCAGTGCGCCTCACGCGCTATTCCTCATTCCCGACGAAGAGGACGTACGGATCAGTCTCCGTCAGCAGCATCGCGTCCACGCTGCTGGCAAGCGGCTCGACGATGGAGATCAGGTACATCGCGTACGACGGATCACCGCTCGTTGCGAGAACCTGTCGCGAAAGCTCCTCCCAATGTCGCGCGAGCCCGACCGCATCCGCGCGTACGCCCCAGTCTTCATGATTCAGGAGAATGGTGATCGCATTGATCGCAGCTTCGTCCGGCTCCAGATCGGACTTGGTGAACACCTTGAGAAGTGACCGGAGCGCGCGCGTGTCAAGCCCGCCGGTGCCGTCCACATGCGAAAGCATGTGGACGCCACTTGTAGCGCTCGCGGACTCGTTTAGCTCCCGCCACAGATCGCCGGCATACGCCTCGTCGTTCTCCGCGAGCTTGCCGATCAGCGTCTCGCGCACGCTGATGTACGGGTAGTCGAGAAGCTGCCGGAACTCATCCCAGGAATAGACGCCGAGCGAGAAAAGGGTCTCCATGCACACCTTGACGAGCGCTTCGTCGTCCGTCGCATGGAGATTCTCGACGAGTCGCGCGTCCGCCGCGTGCGACTCGATTGCGCCGAGCACACCGATCGCGCGACGCTGCATCGCCGGATCAGGATCGTCGAGGATCGCGGCCACCTCCGCTTCGAGATCCATGATCTTCAGAGTGCTTATCTCGGCCAGCGCCACACGCCTTCGCATCTGATCATCGCTCTCCAGATTCTCCCTCACTATCCCGATCACTCCGTCGCGGCTGGTAGAGACCATCCGGCCCAGTATGTCGTCGAATGCCCGGATCGCGAGCCCGCTGCGCATGTCGTCGAATTCCCGCGACACGTACGGAAGCACTCCTTCCCCGAAAGCAACCAGCCTGTCGCGCGCGTACGGCACGATGTACCGGTTGTCGCCGACTTCCCATCGCGTCGCGATATCCCAAAGCTCGTCGAAAACCTCCTGCGTCAGCTCCCCCTCGTAGCTGATGATCTCGGGGAGCTCCACCTCCGCTCCGGGCTGGTCGGGCACGCCCGCCTGCGGCTCCGCTTCCGCTTCCACAGGCGGCGGGATGATGTCCCAGCCGACCCCGACATCCGTCTGGCTCCACAGCATGCCGTTGTCCATGATGCCGAGATAATCGTCTTCGCCGGAGAGGTCGACAAGCACGCCGATGCTGATGAAGCCGCGCTCGGGGCGTCCGAAATTGATGCCGCCGGACCGACGTCCGGCGTAGGTGTCGTCGCCGCTGCGGTCGATGAAGATGACCGCGCTGTTGGTGAGCGATCCGCCGTTGCACGATGTATTGCCGAAATACTGATCGTTACCGCCGCGATCGTGAAGAACCGATGCCGCGTAGTCGTGGCTGCCTCCGACCCCCAGGCCCGAATGCATCGTGTAGCTGTCGTTCCCGCTGACATCGATCAGCCCGCCCACGGCCAGATGTATTCCCGATCCCTGCCCGTACTGCGTCATCTCGTACGTGTCGTTTCCTCCGCCGTCATAAAGGAGTCCGGCGGAGTACCAGTACCCGACGCCCTGGTTGTACACATCGCCCAGGTACCGGTCGTTGCCCGCGTAATCGACAATCAGCGCTATTCCACCGGCGTAGTCGATGTCCCGCTCCCCTATCGCAAATCCCTGGCTGAAGGACTGGTATCGATCCGAGAACAGCGGCGCATGGAGATATACCCCGCCCGCCTCATAGATTTCGTTTCCGCGCTTGTTCGAGCAGATGGCGAAGCCGAGCGTCCGCGCGAACGCCTGCGAGTTGGCCCATGCGTAGTACCGGTCATTATCGAACGCCCCGATGTTGATCGGATCGGTGCCGTCCTCATGCGAGTCTTCGAGCATGTGGACGTCCGGAGCCGCCTGCACGCTGTCATCGACCATTATCCCGATTCCGAATCCCGCTGCCCCCTGGCTGAATACCTTGCCCTCATATATATCGCTCCCGCCGTCATCGTAGAAAGTCGCCACCCCGCACATCGCGGCTCCGAGCGAGCAGCTTCCGGCGGTGTAGCGGTCGTTCCCCTGCCCGAGATCGTAGAACGCCGCCACCCCCAGCACCGCCGCTCCCAGCGTGATGTTCACATCCCCGCAGTCGTAGACATCGTCGCCGCCGAGATCGACGAAATATCCGGATCGTCTTCCCTCAGTGCCGTACGCGGCCCCGATGCGGCAGTTGATGTAGTGATCGTTCCCGCCCGGGTCGATGAGGACCGTGTAATCACCTTCCCAGGTATCATCGGAGAGAGTCCCTATCCCTACCCGTCCTCCTGCGCTCTCGATCACGATCGGCTCCGAGTCGGGGAAGGCTTCCGCGGGAAGTTGATCCAGCCAGCCTCGCGGGTCGGGATAGTATTCCATGCCCAATGCGTTGATCCGCGTATCGGTCTTCGACATCAGATCGTACAAGTATGAATCAGGCTGGGACTTGAGGAACTCATCCCACGCTTCCACTTGCTCCTCGCTGTACGGAGATTCGAAGACATCATGCCAGGCCATCTGATAAGGCCCGTACTGACGAATGATCTCGGCTTCCTCCGCGGTGAAATTCGTCGGTATCTCGGTCTCCGCAAGCCAGACAAGGAAGCCGGTGAGGGTCTCCAGTGTGGCATGCGCTTCTAGCGCATGGTCTGCAGTTCCTGTCAGTGTGGCATGCGCTTCCGGCGCCTGGTCTGCAAAGACATCCCCACCTGTCATCAGCTCACTCCACGGGCTCGCGACGTTCTGTTCGGCATTCCGGATCTCTTCAATCAACCGGTCCATGCCCGGTGCGATCTCGAGAGGGTACTCAAGCCAGTCGCGCACGATCGGGAAGCAGGCGTAGCCCTCGGCGTAGTCCTTCCTGAAGTTGAGATCCTCGAGCGTAAGGTTCGCGGCCCAGAGCGCACGCTCGATCGCGCCAAGCTCTTCCGGAGTGTACGTATCGGCCCATTGCTGCGGCACTGCCACCTGGCCCGGTTGAGCGGTCTGGCCCAGGGCGCCGCGGCCCGTGATGAACAGGCCGATTAGCACCATCACGATTCCGTAGTGAAGTCTTCCTGTCAACATTTCTCCTCCCGTCAATTCACAGTGATCAGACGGGTATTATAGACCATGGGAAACAGAAAGGCCCCCGGTGCGGTGGGGGCCTTGGTACGGAGTGGTTGGATGAGAATTCCGAGCCGCCTCAGCCTCAGCCGATTAAAAGCCATGAATCGCTCCTACTGTCCAGGAGTCCAGCTGAGCGAGAATATGGTCACCTGCGGACCGATCTGCATCACATGGATGTCGCCGTTGGCGTCGTTGACATCGAGGAACTTCGCCTGATTATCAACCGCGCCGTTCTGAGCGGTCCCGATGGTCTGCACCAGGGCGCCGTCGGTGGCGCGGTGCAGGCTCACGTAGCCGGTGCCGTCAAGAGAGGTCATGAGCACGGCAACCGTAGGGCAGTTGGGATTCTGCTCGTAATCCGGGTTGGTCGGGATAAGCTCGACATCCAGAGGCCGCGTGTCGAAGTGGACGGTATAGACTGCGACAATGGTGTCGGCTCCGAGACCGGCTCCTTTGTCCGTCAGCCCGAAGCACTCGAGGGCCCACTGTCCGCCGTTCTCGGCCACGAAGAAGCGCGCCGTCGTTGCTGAGGTCCCGTAGGCGTCGATTCCCGCGATGTCCCCCTTGGACGGCTCGATCTGTCCATCGTTGGGTCCAACCATTGCCATCGGAATGAGAACGCCATATCGGTCATCGAGCTTCGTGTAGTCCTTGCCCTGTGGCGAGCCCATCAGGCCCCAGATGTGGGGCAGTATGGTCAATGTGGGATCGACCACAAGCGCGTACTGCAGAAGGTCGAAATCATCGCACACATCCGCAGGCGAGTAGTTGCTCTGCGGAGGCGGAACGGGGATCGGGAAGATACGGCTGTCGTCCTGCGGAATGAAATGGAATGCCGGGACATTGTCGTCCGTGCACCAGATGTTGCTGATCCTGATGGGCTGGAAGCCGTATTCCTCCGCGTTATAGTAGTCGAAATTCTCGTTCGTCCAACTGAAAGCGCCGTCGTTGGTGGCGTCGAGGCGAACCACGGGCCAGGGCTGGAAGCCAAGCATGTTGGGGTCGAGATTCACCAGGCTCTTGTAGAGGTTATTGGACGAGTAGTCGGTGGAGTACATGCGGATCTGGTCGCAGTTCGGGCTATTGCCCGTGTACAGAACCTGTCCGCTCATAGCGCCGCCGCCGATCACGCCGATATCGAGCGTGCACGATCCGCCGGGAAGGACGTGAGTCGTGCCGCTCCAGCCCCATGAGCCGTTCTTGCACTTGTCGAGCGCAGCCCTGAGCTCGTCGATCAGATCGCGCATGGTCGTGTCGATATCGAGGTCGCCGAGGTCCGCCACCAGCTCCTTGAGCGTGAGCAGGACCTTCCAGCCGAGCGTGTCGCCCGTGTCGGGACCATCAAGCAGGCCCTCGACATCGGAGATGAAATCCGTGATGAGGGTGTCGATGGTGTCGGGAGTCGTGTCGAGAGCGTCGGCAAGCTCCTCGATCACAGAATCGGCAAGATCGGGATCCCAATCGGCGATAATGTCCTTGATGTCATCGAACAGAGCCTGCTGCGTAAGGCTCAGGCCGACCGTGACGGTGATATAGTCCCAGATCCCGACCGCCTTCTCGATCGAGTCGGACGCCTCGATCTCGAGGGCGTACTCGCCGGGAGAGGTGTCGTCACTCGCTGAGATATCCCCCGTCCAAAGATCCCCGGATTCCTCCTTGTCGAGATAGGCGCCACCGCCGCCACCGCCGAGAGGGACGGTGTCGATGAGTACCGAGGCGGTGTCGTCCTGATGGTCGCGGACGTCCATCGAAATCTGCGCGGTCTCGCCGAGTACGGGCACAATGCCGCCGGCGATCGCCTGATTCTCAATTGCGTACGGCTCCGGGCAGTTGGACTCGCATGCGTCCAAAGCCCAGGCAACGGTGATCTTTCTCCAGTCCACCGGGGCCGGTGGGAACAGGAGCTGGAACATGAGACTGCTTGTCTCGTTCACGCCAAGCTCGCGGAGGGGGTCCTCCGCTCGAAACGCCTTGAACGGGTTGCGCGCGTTGGAATACACGCCGCTACCGCCGAGGCTGGTGTAGTCGTCGGGATTCAACAGGTTCCACGGCGACTGGTACGGAGGTGTTGAATCGGTGATCCTGTCGGCGAGAACGATCCCCTTGAGGTCGTAGCCGGAGATGTCGCCGACATAGTTGTTCTGCAGAATTACAGTGAAATCCTGCTTCCCGCCGTTTTCAATGTTCCCGAATTGGAACGTGACACAGCTGGGGCACAGCTTGTTGTTGAGCGATATCTTGGTGATATCGTAATGCGCTTCCGCGGCGCGGATCGGGATCGCATCAACAATCCCCACCTCGGGCACGATCACAAACTCCCAGATGCCCAGGAGGCTGTGCGGGCCGGAAGGCGGAATCGATGCGACCGACACATCGGCCGGCGGATTAGATGTTGGCTCCATCGGGGAGCCGCTCCCGCAGGCGGTGGACGCGAAAATCGCAATCATCAGTATCGCCGCGAGAATGATGGTGGTTTGAATGCTGTTGGGTTTCATGATTTTTCTCCTTGTCAACCTGTTACGGTTTGGTGATGCCCGATATATGCCACGAATTGTGCCAGTGCGGGGAAAATCCGGGAGAAACTCGCCGGAATGTTCTGCAGGCCGCATGAATACTGGGATTGAAGGTGGGGCATCGCACGCAGGACTTGCCGTGACTGTCATTGCAGATTGCAAGGCCAATGCAGAATGCAATGTACTTGGAAATGGCCGGGGTTGCAATATGCAGGCCGGTGTGTTATGGTGGGCCTCGAAACAACCGAGGTGGATTGCAATGAGCAAGACCTCAGATTCGCTGGCGGCCATACTTGATTCCCTGAGTGGGATGAATGAGAAGCTCCTGCAGCTCTCCGCCGAGGTCGGGACCGAGCATCCGACAGGTCGCGCGCTGATCAAGGAGCTTCTGGGCGGCGTTCAGACGATCAGGACGCAGATCCAGGAGGCCGTCAGGCAGCGCGCTGGAGATAAGGCTGTCGAGAAGGAGGTCGCCGCTCTACGCGGGGAGATCGACCGCCTGAGGCTCCTCCTCGAAGTCGCCGAGCATCTCCACTCCACGCTCGACACCGACGAGATCGCAACGCGCATCCTCGACAGGGTCCTCGGATGGGTCGGCGCCGAGAGAGGGCTGATTCTCGTCCAGGACATGGCGACCGGGGAGCATCTGGTGAGGGTGGGAAGGGAGCTGAACGAGTCGGAGTACCAGTCGAGCGAGGTGGCAGTCCCGCGCACGGTGGTCGGGCTTGTCCTGAAGCTGCGTCGGCCGATGTATTACATCGATGTGCAGGCCGATGCGTCGCTGATGGCGATGGCGAGCGTGCGCGATCTGGATGTCCGCTCGCTGGCATGCGTCCCTCTCATGCTTGATAACGAAATCCTTGGAGTGATCTATTTCGATTATCGGGCCGCGCGCCATCGGCTCGGCGATGAGGAGTGCAGGACGCTCGAGGCGGTATGCCGTCAGGCGGCGCTCGCCCTTTCGAACGCGAACCGCTATCAGCACGCGAGGGAGCGCGCTCGACGTGCCGGGCAGGCGGGAATCGGACGGCTTATCGGCACGAGCAAGGCGATGCGGGGGGTGTTCGAGCTTGTCAACCAGGTGGCGCTGACGCCGTCCACATCGGTCCTCATCACCGGGGCGAGCGGCACGGGCAAGGAGCTTGTCGCTCGCGCGATCCATGATCTTTCCTCGCGGGCGTCCGAGCCGTTCATCGCGGTCAACTGCGCCGCTCTCCCGCCCACACTCCTCGAAAGCGAGCTTTTCGGCTACGAGAAAGGCGCGTTCACCGACGCGAGAACACGCCGGATCGGTCTCATCGAGCAGGCCGACGGCGGCACGCTGTTTCTTGATGAGATAGGGGAGCTGTCGACTGCGCTGCAGTCGAAGATGCTCAGGTTCCTCGAGGAGCGCACGATCTGGCGGCTGGGCGGCGACAAGGATATCGATGTCGATGTGCGCGTTGTCGCGGCGACCAACAGGGACATTGAGGCAGCGGTCAAGAAGGGCGAGTTTCGAGACGACCTTTTCTATCGTCTGAATGTCTTTCCAATCGGGCTGCCGGCGCTGAAGTATCGTGGGGAGGATGTGGTGCTGATTGCGAACGCGATTATCGAGGAGCTGAACGGGCGGCTCGGAACCCGCATCGAGCCGGTGGACTCGCGCGGTGCGGTCGCGGGTGCGTTCCGCCGCTACGATTGGCCGGGGAATGTGCGCGAGCTAAGGAATGTGCTCGAGCGCGCGATGATCCTCTGCGCCGGTCGAGCGCTGACGCTCTCGGTCTTCCCGCCGCCGATCGGCGTCCCCGGCGCCGGCATGCCTGCGGAGGCCGCCGCGATCGAGACTCCGCCTGTGGCCCAGGTCTCCGATGGGGATCGACAAGAAAGACTCGTGTCGCTAAAGGAGCTGGAGGATGCGCACATCGACGCGGTGCTGTCGGCGACGGGGGGGAATCGGAAGACAGCGGCGGAGATACTCGGCATCGACGTCAGCACGCTGTGGCGGAAACTGAAGGCGCGCGGGAAATAGGGCGACGCGTACGGCAGCGCGGGTCGGCGGCAGAGGCAGGCGTCACCATGATGTGAGGCACCTACAAGCGCGAGGACGCGCTTGTAGGCGCCACCGGTCCTTCATCAGGAGCGCGGACTGTCGAGTGCGCATCGTCACGAATCCTCAGCGTTATCACCCACAGCCTACGCTTCCGCTCCGGCTGTGGGCGCCACCCGCCGCGTGGAAGCCGAACTCAGCTTGTCACCGGCACCCGCTATGGCGCTGAGAAAATGGGATTCCCGTGCTCACCAAAGTATATGAGACTCGACCCTTCGAGTAAAACGCGGGTATGGCCGTCCTTGTCAAGGAATGTGAGAAAGACCTGTAGCGTCGATGGTAACTCTGTTCTCCCCGTCAGACACGAAAAGACCTGTATCGGAGAGCAAAGCCATGGTCCCGTCCTCGTCAAGGACTAAAAGACCCGTGTCGGAGAGCGTAGACCCGTTCCCGTCCTCTCCGAAGAATACGAGACTCGACCCTGCGAGTAAAAGGCAGGTCCGATCTTTGTTAGAGATTGTGAGACACGGCAGCCCTCCAAGGATGCCGAGTGTAACGCAGGTACTCCCGTCCTCGTCCACGATTTGAAGGGCCTTGGTGCGGACAATTTCATGGGTCCGTCCGTAGCTCACCACTAGCGACAACGCAGCTAGTAACAATGCAGCTCCCAAAACCCAGGCGATCCTCGCATTCCGCCTGATGATCTGCCCGTTCTGCTTCTCAAGGCGCTCCATTCGCTCACTGAGCAGTGTCAGCGCCTTTTCTATTTCGTTTACAGGCATCGATGGGCCTCCGCTTACGACTGATTATCCGGTGCCCGTCCCAGCCGGAGCGTAAGTGTAGGCTGTGGCTGGTGGCGTCCGGCTTGAAGGTGAAACAACGCATATCCTAATGGGCAGCCGGTTTATTGCGGGTGCCCGGAGGGAAATAGAGCCAGACGGGTTGGCCAATCGGCCTATTGTTCCTATCGTATTCCCAGATCGGGGCAGCTTGCCTTCCTCTCAGCATCGACACGTGCAGCGTGTGGCCGGTCGTGTCGGATTCAGTCCTAACCCATAATGCCTCGTACGGGCCTTCGTCAAGCGGGTATTTCATAAAATCATGCTCGGCTAACCACTTCTCAACATCGTCGGCTGATGGATAGTTTGCGAGCGTTGTGTACAGTGTTGTCTGGTCCATGGATTCTGTTCTCTTTGGTGCAAGTTTCTTACAAAGGGCACCTCACTTTTAGTTAAGGGCGCTCCTTGCGAAGCGCCCCATATATATATACATCATAGATCTTCTTCTGTCAATAGTCCATGCCGTCCATGCCGCCGGGGGGCATAGAGGGGGCGGGTTTCTGCTCGGGATTTTCGGTGAGGAGGGACTCGGTGGTGAGGAGGATGCGGGGGATGGAGGCGGCGTTGTGGACGGCTGGTCGAGTGAGCACAGCGGGATGCACGATGCCGGGGTTGACGGGGTGCTCGTAGTGGCCGGTGAGGGGGGTACGGCGGACTGGAAAGTCCGCGCTCCTTAAGGGGTGAGCTTGCGGTCCGGCAGGCAGGTTGGTTGCAAAAGTGGCGGACCCGCTTGCTTACGCGCGCGGCTCGGAATCGGCTTGCCGCCGGCGCCCGCTGGGAGGACGTCCACATGCTCGAAGACTCGCATGTGGACGCCACCGGCCTCTGACGCCTCCGGCAATGCTTATGCCACGGGCTGCTTCAACGACATAGTCGACTTCGCTCCAACCGGCCCGCCCTGTGATGATGATCCGGACGTGCACACTTCGCAGGGAGCCACCGACGCATACCTGACGAAGCACCTCCCCGACGGGTGCTGGTGAGGGGGCGCGCGTAGCGGGCGAGCGCGTGCGTATCGCGGGTTGGTCGCTGAAGTGGCGGACCCGCTTGCTTACGCGCGCGGCTCGGAATGGGTTAGGGATTGCGGGAAGGGGGGTTGGCAGCGAAAGTCGCGGACCCGCTTGCTTACGCGCGCGGCTCGGAATGGGTTAGGGATTGCGGGAAGGGGGGTTGGCAGCGAAAGTCG
>Ga0315296_10001926_pt1 | contig 17954 bp, 14 predicted proteins | sample YL17G14_18_MG_FD_203921 | JGI IMG/M metagenome (GOLD analysis project Ga0315296, IMG submission 203921) | Sediment microbial communities from Yellowstone Lake, YNP, Wyoming, USA - YL17G14_18 | ecosystem: Environmental > Aquatic > Freshwater > Lake > Sediment | place: USA: Wyoming | collected... | reverse complement strand
GTCGTATAAACCATAGGTTACTATAGCATCAGCTACTCCGCCTAGTTTCCGAAGCTTTCCTGCCACTTCGTGTTCTGTTCCTTTCTTCACTATTGCCATGAAATAAGCTTTAACAGGCTGGTTTGAACCTGGCATGTTTCCCACGCTCTGCATTATTAATTCACATTGGCTTTAAAACAATTGTCCTCGGTCGCATGAGACAGTTAAGCTTCGGCGATTTCCTTGATCAGCCACCACGCTTTCTTCTTGCCCTGACGTTCAGCCCCATAGTACTCTATTATTGACTTGCCTAGCTGCGTTCTCGACCGTTTCTGAAGCTTCCGAAGCCTACCAAGAACGTACCAACGATTGGTTTTCAGATATTCTGCCAATTCAGGAGTGGTCGCGCCCTTATAATGAAGCAGATAATCCACGATTCTGTGATCAGTGTCATCCAGGCAAAACGCGTGCGGATCTGCTTTGTCTTTGTCGAATGTGAGAACCTCCAAGTCGACAAGAGACTTCTTAATCCCAGCCAAACTGACCTCCAAATTCATGACTCTCTTTTCCAACTCGAAGATTCTATCTGGCCGCGGAACGCTCTGCAGTTTTTCTCTTATGGCGTCTCGTATGAAGTCGCTTCTTTCGCCCTCGGGAATTCTCAACGCGAATTCCTTGTAAACTTCATCTGGGATTTTAGCGGAAATCACGGCGTGCTTGTCCAAACTCTCTTCCCACTTACTCTATGTGCGCTTTAGACAGTAAAAGCGTTTAAGGCCAAAGTGGTATCCCAACTACTTAGCAAGTCTTTTAAACGAGCACACGCGTATCTTCAAACTCCAAAGTTGAAATGAGGTGTAATTGATTGCCCACAAAGACCACAGTATCGATGATCAAATGCGACGTTGGCTCCTTAACAGGACACCACATAACCCCAAAACCTCTACTCGACTTGGCTGAAAGGCAACTGAAGAAAGCACAGGAAAAAGGAGTAATAAACAGCCACTACGTATTCCACGCCGGAGACGACCTTGAACTCTTAATGGTCCATCAGAAGGGCGAAGAGAACCCTCAAATTCACAAGCTAGCCTGGGATACATTCTCAGAAGCCAGTGAAAAAGCTAGGAAACTCAAACTCTACGGCGCAGGCCAAGACCTGCTGAAAACAGCCTTCAGCGGCAACATACGAGGCATGGGACCAGGCTGCGCCGAAATGGAATTCGAAGAACGTAAATCAGACCCGGTCATCGTTTTCGCTGCAGACAAAGCCTCGAGCAGCGCCTTCAATTATCCACTCTACCGCATATTCGCAGATCCCTCAAACACTGCAGGACTGGTAATTGATCCGCAAATGGCAGGCGGCTTCAAATTCGAAGTCCTAGACGTCAAGAAAAACATGAAAGTGGTCATGAAAACGCCCGAGGAACTTAACGAATTAGTTGCCCTGATTGGAAGCACCCAGCGCTACACAGTTTCTCGCATTTGGAGAGCTCGTGACGACTTGGTTGCCGCAGCCACAAGCACAACCAAATTGTCGCTGATAGCTGGAAAATACGTTGGCAAGGACGACCCAGTCTCACTACTAAGAGCACAATCTGGTTTACCTGCAGTTGGTGAACTACTGGCACCTTTCATGCACAGCTATTTTGTAGAAGGATGGATGCGAGGAAGCCACTGGGGACCCATCATGCCCGTCGGCATGAAAGACAGCAAATGCACAGTCTTCGACGGACCGCCAAGACTAGTTGGCATCGGCTTTCAAGTTTGCAACGGCGGCATAGCCTGCGACGACGAAGGAAAGCCAATGATAAGCGACTTGTTCGATGACCCAGCCTTTGACATGGCACGACGAGAGGCAATGGAATACGCTGCGGCATTACGTCGCATGGGCGAATTTGAACCCGCAAGACTGCCCGAAGAGGTACTCGAATACACGACCTTGCCCCAAGTGCTGGAGAAACTGAAGACCAGATTCAAAAAGGCGTAGCACAGCCGACAGATCATAGAACGTTCTATACGCCCGATCGATTAGCCTTTTTGCTAACATCGCTGAGCTTTAAACCGCAAAAGAACCCGGAAGAAAGCGCTTAGCCAAGTGTTGCTCAAGGTTATCCGCCGTAGTCTATTTCATGTAGCTGCATATTCTCTTGAAAGTCAATTTCATAGTGACAAGCAGTCCAATGATCCCTCTTTCTTTCAAACAGAGGCGGCACAGCCTGAGAACACTTCTTAGTTGCGTACAGACATCGTGTGTGAAAGCGACAGCCTGTGGGAATTTTGATCGCTGATGGCACTTCTCCTTTGAGTTCCACGGGTTTTCGCTTTCGCTCCGTGCTGGGAACTGGAACAGCTGAGAGCAACGCCTGCGCATATGGATGAGTTGGGTTCGAGAAGAATTCGGACTTGTTTGTCAGCTCAACTATTTTTCCAAGATACATCAGGCCTACTCTGTCTGAAATGTACTTCGCCACAGCCAAATCATGAGTGATGAAAAGATAAGTTAAACCTAGCTCCCTTCTCAAATCAAGCATAAGATCGATTATAGTGGTCCTCAGCGAAACGTCAATCATTGAGACCGGTTCATCTGCGACTATGAATGCGGGCTCAAGGATTACCGATCTGGCTAGAGCCACACGCTGTCTCTGACCGCCGCTCAGCTGATGAGGAAAAAGATTCGCAAACTGTTCCGGAGGAGTCAAGCCCACCTTGGTCAACATGCTTAGAACTTTGTCCTTTCTCTCAGCTTTGGACGCCAACTCATGGATTTCCAACGGATGCCCTACAGTGTCTCCGACTCGCATCCGAGGATTGAGCGAAGCATACGGATCCTGAAAGACCATCTGCATTTTCCTTCTCAACCGCCTCAGCTTCTCCGCATCCAGAGCGGTGACGTCTGTGCCTTCGAACAAGACTTTACCCGCTGTAGGCTCCATCAGCCTAAGGACGAGCTTTCCAGTGGTTGTTTTCCCGCAGCCGCTTTCGCCCGCCAACGTGAAAATCTCACCCTTGACAATTCCGAAATCGATGTCGTCAACAGCTTTGACGTAGTCTGTTTTTCTGGAAAACAGCCGCTCAAGAAAGCTCCTCTGAACTGGGAAATATTTGGTTAAGCCGCGTGCCTCAATTATTGGATCCAACTGCCATTAGCCTCCGTAAAGAAAACACCTGACCCAGTGGTTGTCTCCGGTCTGCACAAGCGGCGTAGCTTCATGACAGTGCACCATGGCGTAGGGACAACGTGGGTTAAAGCGGCAACCTTTAGGCAGGTTGAGCAAGTCAGGGGGGGTTCCCGAAATTGCCTGCAGCCTCTGATCAGCCAGTTCGATGTTTGGTATGCTTCGCATCAGTCCTTGGGTGTAAGGGTGACTTGGGCTGTTTTGAATGTCTTTGCTGTTGGCTAGTTCGACAAGCTGACCCGCGTACATTACAGCGATTTGGTCGGATCTTTCAAGGGCGATACTGAGGTCGTGGGTTATCAGAATCAACGCCATTCCGCAAGCATCTCGCAGTTTCTTCAGCAAGTCTAAGATTTTCGCTTGAACTATCACATCCAGAGCGGTGGTGGGCTCGTCAGCGATCACAAGGTCTGGGTTGAGGGCTATGCCCAAGCCTATCATGATTCTTTGGCGCATCCCACCGCTGAACTGATGGGGATAATCGTGTATTCGTTCAGGCGAAATCCCTAGGACTTTGAGCATATCTTTGGCGCGTCTTATAGCGTCCGGCTCGCTCATGTTGCGCTCATGAGTTCTCAATAGTTCGACAAAGTGTGCCTCGATGTTCTTGACTGGGTTCAGTGAAGCCATTGGGTCTTGGAAAATGAATGCTATTTTTCTGCCTCTGAGTAATGACATTTCTTTTTCCTGGAAATTCAGAATGTTCTTTCCCGAGAGCAGAATCCTTCCGCTGACCACTATCCCTGGAGGTGGAATTTGGCGGATCAAGGAAAGACCGAGGGTGGATTTGCCTGAACCGGACTCGCCGACAACGCCCAGAATTTCGCCTTTGTTCAGGGAGATGGACACACCGTCAACTGCTTTGATGTTACCTCTCCTTGCACGGTACACAACTGTCAATGAGTCAACTTCCAGCAGAGGCATGCGCCTACCTCACTGCTCGAGCCTAGGGTTCAGCAGCTCGCTTAGCCCTTCCCCAATAAGTGTGAAGCCCAAAGCGAGAAGAAGAATCATGAGTCCTGGAAAGGTGATGACCCACCAAGCGCCGCTTGGTAAAAGAGCTCTTCCGTCAACGAGGTCGTAGCCCCAGTCTGGAATGGATTTCTCGACTCCGAGACCAACAAATGTCAAGCCAGCAGCTGTCAGAATGGCGTCTGCGAAATTAACCGTTGCGACAACGACAATTGATGGAATTACATTGGGTAGAATGTATTTGAGGAGTATAGTGTTTCGTTTTGCGCCTATCGACTTGGCCGCCTCTGTATAAGACAATTCCTTGATTGTCAAAACCTGGCTTCTGATGACTCTGAAATATGAAGGTACATAGACAACAGCGATTGAAAGCGCCATGTTAACTACTCCTCTCCCCAAAGTGGCAGCGATGGCAATGGCAAGCACCAGACCGGGAAATGCGTAGATACTATCCATAACAAGCGAAGTAGCTTTGTCAGGTATGCCTCCTGCATACGAAGAAAGCAGACCTATTGGCACACCTATTGCGAAGCATATTAGAACTGAGACAACTGCAACTTGCAGCATGATTGAGCCGCCCCAAAAAAGCCGGCTAAGCATGTCCTGACCCAAGTGGTTTGTGCCCAAGGGAAATTCCGGACTTGGAGGCAGGATTGGATTCGTGCTTGTTTGTGAGGGGTTTCTAGGCGAAATCCAAGGCGCCAGCAGAGTCATCAGCACCACAGGGATGACCAAGGCAAAGCCGATAATCGTTATCCAACCTGCGGAACCCCGGCGAGGAAGCGACGACAAGCCCGGGATCAGTTGCCCCAGAATGCTCCGCCTAATACGCTTCATCATGTTCACCTACAGTCTTATCCTCGGATCCAGAAAGGCGTACAGGATGTCCACTACCAAACTCACCAAAGCAACAAGAAGACCAAAAAAGACCACAGCGCCTTGAATCGCGGTGTAATCTCTGAAATTGATTCTTTCAACGATATATTTTCCAAGTCCTGGCCAAGAGAAAGTAGTCTCAGTCAAAATGGCGCCGCCCAGAAGCGCGGCGAACTGCAATCCCATCATCGTCAACACAGGCAGAAATGCGTTTCGCAGAGCGTAACCGTACGTGACCGTGCCGTCTTTTAACCCCCTGGCTTTCGCAGCAGTGACAAAGTCGAGCCGGAGGGTTTCAAGCATGTTGCTTCTGGTTAACCGAAGAAAGATCCCGCAAAGAACCAATCCGAGCGTCAAAGAAGGTAGAAGAAGGTATCTTACTGACTGGACAAATTTGACCATGTCTCCCTCAAGCAAACTGTCAATCGTGTACAGGCCTGTGGATATGTGCACGTTTCCAATAGTCAAGCCAACAGGTTCCATTGTGGGTAAGATGCGCGTGCCTGTGGGTAGCCAGCGCAGATACACACCGAAAACCAATTGGAAAATCATGCCAAGGAAAAATACAGGAATCGCGTAAGTGATTATTCCAAAGCTCCTTATCGAATGATCTTCAAGGGAATTGTATTTCTTGGCAGCTCGGACGCCAAGCAAGACCCCAATCACAACAGCGATGACCATAGAGTATATGGCCAATTCAAGCGTGGCTGGGAAAGCGGAGAAGATCTGCTGCCCTACTGGCGAATAGTCTTGCATTGACTTGCCGAAATCCAATCTTAGGAGCCCCAGAAGGTAGTCGAAATACTGGACCCATAGCGGTTTGTCCAACCCCAGGTTACGTCTCATCTCTTCAATAGCTTCGGGTCGCTCGTATTTTTCAAAATGAAGTAGAACAGGATCTCCAGGCAATACTCGTACAACTATGAACACGATTGATAGAAGCAGCATTATCATTGGAATTGTAAGCAGCAGTCTGGTCACAATATAAGAGCGCAGACCCGTAGAGTAACACCTAACCGATGACCGCTCTCGCTTGAATCAAGATAGAAAAAGAAGGGGAATTAAGTTTATGCTTCAGCGTAGACTAGCCAGTGTCGCCAGTTCTGGGAAATGTCCAAGTAAACGCCTTTAACATTCGGCTTGGTCACAGCCCAAGCTCCACCTTGATAGAGCGAAACCATCGGACTGTCAGTGACCATGAGGTCTTGAATCTGGGCATATAGGCTGTTTCTCGCTGTTGCTGTGGTGTTTCCACGTGCCCATCCGATTAGCTTGTCCATCTGCGGATTGGCGTAGTTGAGGTGTAGCCATGAACCGCCTGAGGAATGAAGGAACGGGTATATGTAGTCATCAGGGTCGACGTAGTCGGGATACCAACCGTAGATGTAGACAGGCATTGTCTCCTCATTTCTCTTTGCTCTGTAAGCAGGCCAGTCTAAACCATTCAGATTCACCTGTATGACACCACTTGCTTCAATGGACTCCTTCAGAACCACAGCCAAGTCGGCGCTTTGCGGATAATGCCCTGAGTTTTCATACCAAAGATTCACCACCAGCTTGTGACTCGTAGTGTACGGACCGCCGTAAATCGCTGCGTCATTAAGCGTGTTTCGCGTAAATGTGTAGTTGGCGTCACCGAGCTTCTTGAATGCATCTGTGTGCCCCGCCATACCAATAGGTATCATGCTGTACAATGGTTGCGCTTGGTCAAGAAATACAGTCTTAGTTAAGGCTGTTCTGTTTACAGCAGCTGCAACTGCTCTTCTCACCTTAGGATCGTCGAAAGGCTTGATCTCGTGCTGGAAAACCATGTACTGAATGAAGGCGCCTGTTCCCTCCCATACTTTGACGTCTGTGTCAGTCTTGAGATCAATTATGTCGGATGCTCTTAGCTGCCTGAATGCTACGTCGATCTCGCCGCCTTCAATAGCCAGACGAAGTGTAGTGGCGTCACTGTAGAACTTTATTATTATGCTCTTTGTCTTCGGAAATCCTCCACTCGTGTTCCAGTAATTGGGGTTTGCTGAAAGGCGTATCTCTTGGTCTTTCCCTGCTGTCCTGACCCATTTGGTTAAATTGTAGGGACCAAGATCCATTGGATAGCTGGCTCTGGCGTTTCCTTCAGTGTAATTGACTGGTGCGTTCACTGGTGCATGTTTTGGATTGACGATGAAGGAGGCTTGGCAGGCCATCAGCGAGAGGAAAGGTGCAAACCGAATCTTCAGGTTGAACCTGACTTGGTATTTACTCACAACTTCAACGCTGTCTATGATGTCGCCGTAACCTATGCCGACGAAGGCACCATCTGGGTGCGCAATGCCTATTCCCCTATCAAAAGTGTACTTCACGTGAGTAGCGTTAAACTCTGTACCATCGTTGTATTTGACGCCTTGTCTCAAGTCAAAAGTCCAGTGCAGCCCATCAGCGCTTGGCGACCAACTAGTGGCCAACGCTGGAACAATATCCTCAACGCTGGCACCGTTCGGTGTTCCAGGCGCGATGTCAACAAGCCCTGAGCCTGTGGCTTGGATTATCTCCCAGCCAAAGAAGTCATAAGCCTGCGCAGGATCAAGAACCGACTCCACCGAATCCGTTGTACCCATTATCATAGTCTCTTTCAGTCTAGGAAGCTGACTTTGGTAAATGTAGATTCCAACGCCCGCAACCACTATTACTACGATTATGATGGCTGCGATCACTATGTTAGATATTCCCCTTGATCTCGAATGCATTTTTCCACCAGGCTAATGGTTTCGCCTTGTTAAGATATATAATTAACTCTACGTCATGTCTCAGCGGCGAGTTTCTGAAACCAAGGCTAGCCTAATCCGATCATTTTCGGGAATTATCACTCATTCAAAAAGTGCGCGTGGAGCTTCTGCCCCTTACATCACAAGATCTTCAGCCGTCTACTAGGCTTTGATCCCCAGAGGGTCATATTCGCGCGCTAAGTCATAACTAAGCAATTCGAGAAAGCCACTAGTAAGAGACAGGCTCGCTGCTTCAGTCTATGCAGTTGCTCTATCCTTGGATTCGTTTGAGTTCGTCTAACCTGTGTTTCACAGTTTCGTAGACTCGTGTCCTCAAGTCTTCCCCGTGCACACGCATGCCGCGAATCCATCCAAGCCGTCTAACGAGCTCTATGTCGCCTAAGCTCTGAACCCAGTGTTCAAAATCCTTACGTGGAACGTGAAACTCAATCGACTTTACGTCGATCTTCTGCGCCTTATCCGCGAATTCAGCTAGACTATGTGCAATGACATGAGCATATTGGTGGACACCAGTGTAGAAATGAAACGCTTTGTCTGCTGAAACATGACTCAGTATTTTTGATGCCAACGCCTTGTCGATCTTAGGCAGTCCAAGGGCTTCTTTGCCCAGTTCTGTAATCGCGTAGTAGCCGTGTTTAGGAGTGAGAGCGTGACCAGTCCTTTTAAGTCCGAGCAGATGCATGTTTGTGGCAGCAACTTTTAGCCCTAGTTTTTGGGCAACGTCTTTCAACAGCATAGGTTGCCCCTGAGCCCACAACAACTCCAAAATGCGCATTTTCTCCTCGCCTAAACTCATGCTTCAATCATCCCTCCGAACCATGCCACAATTAGAATAAGCGACCAGCCTTTTCAGACTTTGCATCAAAACGTAACTATCGCATAGATGCGGGATACGTACACCTTATAAAATTCAACGTGTTATAGGAGAAGAACCAACCCACACCATTCAGGAGCTTATTGAACATTGAAGATGGCAGTGCTAGTCTACGAGTACCCACCAAAAATCGTCGGCGGCTTAGGCACATACGCAGCAGAGATCACTCGAAAATTCGTGCTACTAGACCACGACGTGACAGTCTTCACCATGAACGATGACACAGGAAGCCTACCTACAAGAGAACTGTGGCGCGGCATAGAAATCCACCGACCATTACACATAGACGTGTCAGACTCGTTGCCAGACGTCATCGCTGAAGACATAAGAAAATGGGGCAGAGGCATACACCTCTTCTCAAAACTACTTGTATACAATTACCTCACTGCCTCCAAAATGGTCAATGAGCTTGTGCGCAACGAAGGCTTCCTCTTCGACATCACAATCGCACATGACTGGCTCTCAGCAATGGGAGGAATAGCCATCAAACGCGAACTGGGAATGCCCTTTGCTTTCCACGTTCACTCAACTGAAAAAGGGCGAACAATGGGCAACGGCTCAGAAGTCGTGAGCAACATTGAACTGCGAGCGGCGCAGACAGCCGACATCGTAGTAACCGTTTCAAACGCCATGCGAGACGAACTCATCGGACTCGGTTTCCCTGCTGAAAAGATCCGAGTAGTCTATAACGGTGTTGACCCACAAAAATACAGCCCCAATGAAGTCAGCAGAGAGAAAATACAGGAAATACGCGCGAAATACGGTGTGAAAGACGACGATCTAATGATACTGTTCTTAGGCAGACTCGTCTGGATTAAAGGCGTCGACAAACTAATCGCCTCCATGCCTCACATACTGCAGAAAATCCCCAACGCCAAACTCGTCATCGTGGGCTTAGGCGACATGCAAGACTACCTGAGCCGAATGGCACAGAACCTGAAGATTCAAGACCACGTCAAATTCTGTTTCGAATTCATCCCTGAAGAAGACCGCATAGCCCATTACGCAGCATGCGACATGGCTGTGTTCCCAAGCGTTTACGAGCCCTTTGGCATAGTAGCCATCGAAGCCATGAGCATGGAAAAACCCGTTGTAGTAGGCGCTAGGGGAGTCAGCGGCATGCGCGAAATAGTCATTCCAACAGGTCCGGAGCAATGCGGCTTTCATGTCAATCCGAACGATCCAACCGACATCGCTTGGGGCATAATCAATTCCCTCGAGGATGCGGATAAGCGAAGGCAATTAGGCCTGAATGGCAGAAAAAGAGTTCTAAGAGAATTCACTTGGGACGAAATCGCTAAGAAAACCATCAAGGTTTACAGCGACTTGTTAGAGTCCCAAAAGCCTAAAAAAGCCTGAAATCAGCATCAAAGCCGAAGTGCTCTTAATTGACTTCTGTTCCATCAGCCTCAAATGAGATACGCAAAGACTACCTAATCGATCGCTGGACTGTAATCGCCGCAGCGAGGAAAAAACGCCCAACTGACTTTAAGAGAACACCTCAAGAGAGCAAGCAAGCGGGCGTATGCGCCCTAGAGCCAGGCAATGAACACATGACTCCCCCAGCCGTCTTAGTGTATCTTCCAACAAAGGGCGGAATAAGAAAAGACAGAGATCTGAACGGCACACGACACAAGAACTGGCTAATCCGATGCGTGCCGAACCTCTTTCCAGCCTTCACGCCTCCCGAAAAAGGAGACCAGCTTAAACCTGAAGTGGAAGTGTTTACACGCGTCAGCGCCAGCGGACATCACGAGGTGCTAGTTGAATCGCCCAAGCACGATGATCACCTAGGCGTGGCAAGCGTTCCTCAAGTGACGCACGTGGCTAACGCTTACGTTGACCGCTTACGAGAACTCAGCTCAAAACCCTATGTTACTTATGTTTCCATCTTCAGAAACCATGGACTTGAAGCAGGAGCCTCGCTGTCACACGCGCATTCACAAATCATGGCTATGCCTCTCATGCCAAAGACAGTGGAAGAGGAACTCAAAATCAGCCGGGAATTATTCGCGAAAAATGAGACTTGTGCTTTCTGTGACATTTTGCAGAAGGAAGAGCATGGTCCTCGCTTGATTTGGGAAACCCAGCATTTCATAGTTCTCGCGCCTTGGGCAAGCGTCCATCCCTTTGAATTCTGGATCTTCCCGAAGAAGCATCAATGCTGCTTATTAGACCTATCACAACAAGAAACGGGAGCTCTAGCTCGGACTCTTCGCACAAGCCTAGGAGGCTTACGAACGTTGCTAGATGATCCACCCTACAATTTTGGGTTTCACCAGATAACAACCGGAGCCTGTGACTGCTATCATTGGCACTTGGAAGTATACCCACGCTTGAGCATTTGGGCAGGATTCGAGAAAAGCACGGGAATGTACATAAACGTGGTTTCTCCAGAAGATGCGGCTCAGAGCCTTCGGGAAGCATTTGCAGCAGAAGACAAGAAGCTCTAAGCAACAAGGATCTAGCGCGCGTATGGGAAGTATGGACGACCTACGAGCAGCTCCTTCTCCGCTCTGTCGAATCAGTCGTCCCTTGATAGTGTTTCTCGCCGACTGCTTCTAGAACAAGCCGCTCAGCTGTAAAGCGTCAGGACCTTCATTATGCCGTTTCTGGTAACATGGTATTTTTCTATTCCACTTATCTGCACGAATTCCACGTAGCCGCCTTGGCGCAGTTTTTGCAGGTGCGTTTTGACGGTTGCTGAGTCTATTCCTGTCCATAGTGAAAGCTCGTCCGTGGTGAGTGAGCGCTCTGGTGTTATGGCGCCTATGTTATGCATCATAGACAATACACGGAATTCTTCAGGAACCTCAGGTGCAGAAGGTAAACCCATAGAATCACTCATCCCATAACGTCCTTGTATACCTTTGCTGTTTTCTTAGCAACGGCTTCCCAACTATAAGTTTTATGCACAATCTCGCGAGCGTTCTTCACCAACCACTCAGCATGACCATAGTTAGACAAAATATGGTCTATGCCCCATGCAATAGACTCTGGATTCCTCGGGTAAACAAAAACTCCCGTGCGATCGTGCTCAATAAACTCTGTCAAACCACCGATCTGACTTGCCACTATAGGCACTCCGGCAGCCATGCCTTCAAGGGCAACTATGCCAAACGGTTCGTAAATAGATGGCACAACCATCACATCAGCGCTTTTGGTCAGGGCGATCAAATCCCAATCTGAGATAAAGCCGGAAAAAGTGATTCGCCACCTTTGTCCACTCGTGTTAGCGATGTATTCAAGGTGGTCTCGATACCAACCGTCGCCTACAATGACGAACTTTGCTTCAGGACGTCTCCTAGCCAACACCGGAACAGCGTGCAACAGATACTCTATTCCTTTCTGGGGCACAAGCCTCCCGACACACAAGACCAGTTTTTCATGAGGCTGGATGCCCCAACGCGCTCGCACAGCGCCTCTGTCCACTGAGCCTTCATACGGACCCGTGTCAACAGCATTCGGAATAATCTCGACCTTACTGTCAGACACATGAAAATGCCCGCAGACTTCTCCCTTCATAGAGCCGCTAGTCACGACTATTTTATCTGCCTCATAAGTCGACCACCACTCAAACCCATCAATAGTGAACGAATCAGGCACGTGCAACCCTGATCGCCCATGTTCAGTGCTGTGGGCAGTGAAGACCAAGGGTTTCTTGACAAAACGCTTGAACGCGACAGCAGCAGGTGCCGTAAGCCAATCATGCACATGTACAACGTCAAAATCCACAAGCTTGCAGGTGTCAGCCATGCGTTTCTCGATAAAATGGTTAAACAATAAGACCCAAGTCAGGAAATTCGGGTGCCCCACCTCGCTTCTCGTGCGATAAATCCTAATGCTTCCTTGCTCCTCATAGTCGGGCGCGCCTGGAAAATCCAATGTGAATATGTGCACTTCATGTCCTTGTTTAGCCAGTGCTTTAGCTAGGCCTTCGCAGTGTCGAGCGATGCCGCCAACTATGCGAGGCGGATACTCCCATGTTAGCATAGCCACACGCATGCAATCACAGGCGCCTTCAAACTGAGATTCAACATTAACGTCTTGCTGGGCTTAAAAAACAAGTGGTGTAGCGTCTGCAACTCAAAGGTAGCGACGCTTAGGTTTTGGTCAAGGCGCGGATTTTCTCTGCGTACTCTTGAATAACCCGGCTTGCTGCTTCTTTGCTAGGCGCTTCAGCGTACAAGTCTATCACGGGCTCTTCACTGCTTGGATGCATCAGTACCCAAGTGTCATCGTAGAAGACTTTAATGCCGTCAATTGTGTCGATTTGGCGGTCGCGAAACTCTTCAATCAAGTTGCGCATTATGTGTCCTCGCAACTCCAGCGGGCTTGGAACAGAGCCTCTTGCCATATACAGACTGGGCAAATCGCTGTACAGCTTAGATAGCTTCGCGTTATTCCTAGCCAAAATCTCAACTGTCTTCGCTGAGGAGAATATGCCGTCGAAGCCTTTCTGAAACTCTGGGAAAACGAAGCCGCCTGTTTCTTCGCCTCCAAAAACTGCTTGGTGTTTGACCATGGAGTCCAAGAGGGATCTGGCTCCAATCTTGCATCTTATCACTTCGCCTCCCTCAGGCTCAACAATTTGGTTTATTATCCTTGACGAACTGACTGGAACCACAACTTTGCCGCCTCTATGCTCTCTGACTCTTTCTCTCGAAAGCAAAGCAAGCGAGGCATCACCAGCGAGCGCGTTACCGTCTTCGTCAATGAACAGCACGCGGTCAGCGTCGCTGTCCAAGGCTATGCCTGCATCCGCGCCTACCGCTTTGACAACTCGAGCCAGATTAAGAATCGATGAGGGCACTTGCTCAAAGGTGCGTGGACCAACAATCTCGTCCAGCCTTGAGTTGAGTGTAGTTATGTCGCAGCCGATTTCGCCTAAGACAGATGGGGCCACTGATGAGCCGGCTCCGTTGGCGCAGTCAATAACGATTCTTAAACCTGCTTTCCTTATGACGCCAAGGTCCAAATACTTCAACAGGTCTTTGCGGTAATAGTCCACTGTCCGCGCTGGGTAAATTATGTCGCCGACTTCGTCAGGTAGAACTCTTTGAAATGCTTCTCGGAAGAATGTGCTTTCCACTTTCTTTTCTGAACTGCGGTCCAGTTCCATGCCGTTGGAGTCGAAGAATCGAATGCTCACCATACGCGGGTCGATCTCTAACATACTCACCATAATGCCACCGGTTGCGCCCAAACTGCGAATCATATACCGCGTGACAGGTGCAGGGCAAATTCGCAGGTTGTTAACGTCTACTCCAGAAGCAGTTAAGCCAGCCATTATCGCTCGCTTCACCATACGCGAAACACGATGCGTGTCCCGTCCGACCACAATGCTGGCGCCTCTGCCCAAATAGGAGCCGAACGCCACGCCAAGCTTGGTCGCGAATTCAGGTGTGATCTCAATGTTGGCTAAGCCTGTTATGCCATGGTTGCCGAAAAGTGAGGTCATCCATCGCATGCCCCATTTAAGGTCCATGGTAACGGTGGCCCCTGCTTCAATCATCTTGCCAGGCCATATTCGAATGCCTGATTTGACGGTGGCACCTCTTCCAACCATACATTCGTCGCCGACAACTGCGCCTTCGAGTATGATGGCTGCGTCTCTTATGACGCATTTTTCTCCAACAAGGCATCCGACCAAGTCTGCTCGTGGTCCAACAACCGTGTTATTCCAGACAACTGAGCGTTTTATCGAAGCTTTCTCATCCACGGTTGATCCGTTGCCAATTATGGAGAAGCTGCCTATCGACGTCTTTTCGCGTATGCGAGCTTTGCTTCCGATTAGAGCGGGCTCCTTTATCTCCACGTAGTCCTCGATTTCAGCGCCTTCGCCAATCCAGACTCCATTTGTTTCGCGCCCCGGGATCTTGACTTGTAGACGCCCCTGCAACGCGTCCTGGTTAGCTTGAAGATACTGCAGAGGGTTGCCTATGTCGCACCAGTAGCCTTCTGCAGCGTAGCCGTAGAGAGGCTCGCCTAGCTCAAGTAAGGCAGGAAATAGGTTCTTGCTGAAGTCGACTTCCATGTCAGTCCTTACGTGTTTCAAGACTTCAGGTTCTAGTATGTAGATTCCTGAGTTGATGGTGTCGCTGAAAACTTCGCCCCAAGCGGGTTTTTCCAGGAACTTCTTGATGTGCCCACTTTTCTGAGTTATTACAATGCCGTAGTCGGTTGGGTCTGAAGCCCTTGTCAAGACAATCGTAGCTACTGAGCCTGTTTGTTTGTGGAAGCTCAGGGCTTTTGACAGATTGATATCGGTGAGCACGTCGCCGCTGAAGACAACAAAGGTGGCGTCCAAGAAACGTTCAGCGTTCTTGACGCCTCCAGCCGTGCCCAGAGGCTTTTCTTCAACAAGATAAGTGAGTCTGACGCCGAGCTCTTCGCCGTCTTGGAAATAGTCTCGGATGATGTTGGGCAGATAATGCAACGTGAGTACAACGTCTTGAAAGCCGTGCTGCTTCAGAAGGTTAAGTGTGTGCTCTAACATGGGCTTGTTAACAACCGGCACCATTGGTTTGGGACGATTTGTTGTTAAAGGTCTAAGGCGTGTCCCTTCGCCGCCAGCCATCACAACAGCTTGCATAACCGCTGCCCTCGTATTCAGCATTGTTTGTTGAGATTGTTATATATGAACATGGTTTCTTGGCAAAAGTGCACGAGATCGGCAACATTAGATTTGGTTCAATAGCTGCAGTGCAAGATACTGAGACAACATCAGGAGCCCTTTAAATGGGGCGATTTCATTTGTCGCCTTTAGCCATCATCTTCAGTTCTTTGATTCGCTGGTCAACAGCGCTGGCGATCTTCTTTCGCAATGCCTCGCCTCTGCTCCTCTGATTAGCTGTTTCTCGCAGCTTGTCCGCCAGTATGGTGTCGCCCATCACATGCCGGATCCATCGTTCAAAATCGCCACGTTCGGTGTGAAACTCAATCGATTTGAGGTCAACAGCACTTATCGCAGCGCTGAACTCCTCGATGCTGTACACGGTCATCTGTGTGGGGCGGGCAAACTCGTAGAAGAAAGTGAAGCCTCGCTCAGCTGGGAAGGGGCGTAGCATGCGGCGGGCTACCCATTCTGGTTCTTGGAGCTCAAGCATGACGCGGGCTTCGAGGTCAGAGAGAATGCTGGAATAAACTGTGAATGCTTCGATTGGGCTGCCTAATGGGCTAAAGTAACTGTGCACGTCGCCTGGTCCGCCGCCCTTGATACTGAGATAGTACAGGTGGTCGCTTGCCTGGAGATAACGCCACATTCGAATCAGATCAGGGTCACCGATCTCTTTGACCAGAGGCTCCAGCTGCTTAACATGGTTGTGGCAGACCCACTGCATGGGATTGACGAGCCAAGCCGTGATGTCGCGTTCCAAGTCAGCCCAAGACACTGAACTAAACTCGTGCACGTCGATCTCGCCGACAGGCTGATGCCAACGCACAACCTCCTTTGGTAATGCCCAGTTCAGGTTTTGCCATTTTATGACCTCGCCGGGCAGCCACCGCAGGAACTCGTGGATGCCGCTCTCAGGCCAATGATGCTCACCTAAGGTTTCATAATCCATGAACAGAGTGACGACTTGTCCTTGAGAAGAGGCAAGCCAGCTGGAATATTTCTGGCTAGTTAATGGCCATTCATTCCACCATTGTGCCGTGAAGCGGAACCCAACATCATCCGATAGACGGTAATTGCGTAATAGCACACGCAGGTTTGAGTCTTTAGCCTTGTAGACATAATTGGGGCTACGCCACTGCAACGCTCGCTCAACGCCTTCCGTTATGGTGGCCTCGTAACCTAAGCTTTCAAGCGTCTTTGCTACAGCATTATTGTACAGACACTCGGTGTTGATGCATGTCTTGGGTTCATAATCGAACAGGTCTTTCATGAGTTGCCTGTGCATGCGCACTTGTTCAATGAACTCTGACCTGTCAGGTCCGAACAGGCTGGCTAGTGAGTGATAGTAGGTTTCATCAAAGAACTCGACGCAGCCAGTTTGGGCCAACTGCCTGAAAGACTCTATTAAATCGGAATTCCAACGCTCGCACTGTTCAACAAAAATGCCTGTAACGCTGTATGCAACTTTGAACTTCTTCAATTCGCGCTTAAACCGGTCGATCTGCTCAAGGATAATACCATTCGATGGAAAGTAGCACTTACGTGCCGCACGTTCAAACACTTCACGATTCAACGTGTGATCAAAATACATGTCAAAAAGGTCGCTTTTCCTCACTTGAGGTCTTGCCAGCAGATTCGCATGAAAACTCCTACTCAAACGGAAGGGCTGATGCACCTCAAATATGAGGCAAACGTCTGGCAAAGCGAAAACTCCAGCTACGTGTGTTCAATGGCAGACTCAAACTAACGTGAAGAGTCAGTATTTATTGTTTGTTAACTTAGCATCAATAAAGACAGTGGCTCAAGATTCCCTATACTGCGTTGAACTCCAATATTCTACGCTCATATGGTGGTCTCCTCATTAGAACGTCTTCAAAGTAGGCTCTCAGGGGTTCAGCTACGCTCCAAGCTTGAGCAATGCAGCCTTTGGATTCATGTGGCGAGTCACCGTCAAAGATTTCGCTTATGAAACCTAAACCTGCTCGATAGAGTTCAACGGTGAACAGAGGCTTGAGGAAATCTTCAAAGGCGATACTTCTCCAATGAGCTTCATAGTTCCTCAGCTTCAAGAAAGCAGTGGTGAAAGGTCCCAGCAGCCAAGGCCAAACCGTGCCATTATGATACGCTGTATCTCGCTGCCGTCTGTCTCCCTCGTACATTCCAATGTACCGCGGGTCACTGCTTGACAGCGTTCTGAGCCCAAACGGAGTCAGAAGCTGTTTCCAAACGGATTCGACAACCAATTCGGCTTTCACTTTGTCAAGCATGGTGAAGTCGAGGGAAGCAACCAAAACCTGATTTGGATACAGAGCGACATCTTTGCCCGCTTCGCTAACCACATCAAACAAGTAGTTTTTTTGAGGGTTCCAGAACTTACTCAAGAAGCTCTTCTGGGTTTTTTCGGCCATATCCCGACATTGTTCAGCCCTGTCGCTCTGACCGAACCTGCTAGCAAGCAGTTGCGTTATTTTCAGTGCATTGTACCACAGCGCTTGGATCTCCACTGCCTTCCCGTCTCTCGGCGTGACTGGTTTGCCCTCAATTGCAGCATCCACCCAAGTTAACTGGGCACCATGAGCTAGCAAGCCGTCAGTATCAACGCGAATGTCAAAAAGTGTGCCATGTGTATGATGGTCGATTACCGACTGCAACGTAGGCCACAAAGCTCGTTGCACGAATTGGAAGTC
>Ga0315296_10001925_pt1 | contig 17956 bp, 14 predicted proteins | sample YL17G14_18_MG_FD_203921 | JGI IMG/M metagenome (GOLD analysis project Ga0315296, IMG submission 203921) | Sediment microbial communities from Yellowstone Lake, YNP, Wyoming, USA - YL17G14_18 | ecosystem: Environmental > Aquatic > Freshwater > Lake > Sediment | place: USA: Wyoming | collected... | reverse complement strand
TGGAAGAAGAGCACGTGCAGGTTTTGAATCTTATGGAGGCACTGAAGAGAAGTGTAAAACATTCAGACAAAATGAGGATGGTCAAGGCCTTAAAAAGGCAGAAGAAGGCATCGTGAGTGTGTTATGTTTAAAGAATCAGTGAACTGCTCAGAGCTGCCCCGGACAATCAAGCCGATGCTCGCCCAGGCAAGAGCTGAGCCATTTAACTGCGATAAGCACCTTTTTGAAGTAAAGTGGGATGGTATCCGCTGCCTGAGCTTTATTGAAGATGGCCGTCTGCGTCTGCAGAATCGCCATCTTATCGATATATCCGATAGATACCCGGAGTTGGCCTGCCTGAGAGAGCTTCCTGCAGGAACGGTCATAGATGGTGAAATAGTTGTGCTGGAGCATGGAAGGCCATCCTTCCAGAAATTGCAGCAGCGGGACCATCTTAGCAACCCAACCAGGATAGAGATATTGAGTAAGCGAATGCCCGTCACGCTGATGGCGTTTGACCTTCTCTATGTCCGGGGGCGGCGGATTACAGGCCAGCCGCTAACCGAACGGCGCCAGCGGCTAATCGATCTGGTGGGTAGACTCAGCCATCCAGTTGCGATCGCACCAGACTATATAGTCGGGCATGGAATCGAGTTCTTTACTGGTATCGTGCGGCACAGGCTGGAGGGTATGATGGCCAAGCGCATAGACAGCCCTTACCTTATCGGCAGGCGTTCAAGCGACTGGCTCAAGGTCAAGGTTGTTGACACCGCTGAGTTTGAGGTTATTGGTTGTGTCCCGATGCGAGGTGAAAAAGCCATAAGGGTGCTGCTGCTGGGCGAGAGGGATCAAGGCAGGCTGGTTTATAAGGGCAAGGTCGGCAGCGGCCTTACCAGAAAGCAACGGGGGGATTTGCTCGCTGAATTGATGAAAGCACCAAAGCTGCAAGAGCTGGTGGATTGTCCTTCTGGGTCTATATGCCGATTGCCGGGCTGGCGGTGTAGAGTTCGCTATTTGGGGCTGACTGAAATGGGTCATCTGCGGACGGCGATATTCGAGGGTTTGGTTTAAATGATAGAGATGGGGGCTCTTAGTGTTCACCGGTGCCGAAAGCCATTTTGGACCAGCTAATACAGGGTGGTCGTAGGTTCGAAACCATCCCCCGCTATTAAAACCTAGAGATAACTCCTTTGTTAGCAAGGAGTTATCTCTTTTTATTGTCTCGAATTTAACCCGCTATGAACCTCCGACCTTTGGCTTTTTCAAGCCAAGGTCGCAGGTATGAAACCATCCCACTTGGCCAGTCAAGACCGAGAGCGAGCCTGCCGCCGATGTCAGAGTAGAGATATTCATTTTGGCCTCCATGAAAAGGTTTCATTTCTATCCCTTTCATCGGCAGGCCATTTTTGTTTCTACAGTTTTTCATGACGAACCAAAAAGTGCGAAAGTTCACTTCTACAGATGTCACATCTTTACGGAAATGCAAAAACTCAATACCTAAAAATCCTCTTGTGAGAGCCGCTACATAGAAGGGGGATACGTCACAGCGAGCTCTTATATATTGACTGTATCTATCACAAATATATAATATCTTATGAGTTGAGTCGTGATAAGGACCGATTCTTCAGCAGTTTCGAGAAGTTTAGCATGTGGCAGAGGATCTTACATCTTCTTCATAAGCCAGCAGAAACAAAAAACCTATTTACTGAGTTTGAAGACACCTTGATGCTCATCGTCGACCCTGAGCAGCTAACAAATAATCTGCTGAGCAAACTGAAGGAGTTTATAAGTGTAGAGAAAGCCTTTGTGTACCTTGCCGACCGGAGCGAGTCACCTCGAGCCTTTTCTCCGGTGGATAAAGCCGGCCAAGAGACATTTCAGTTGCCAGAGCTGGCCATTGATAGCAGGGTGGCACAATGGTTCCGTACAAATCGTGAAATCTTGTTTTTTGATCAAAACGAGGAACTAACGAACTACCTCAGGACGGAACTCAAGCCGTTTCTAGACTACTCCACAAATCTGGCTTTCCCTCTTATATCGATGGATAGACTAATCGGCATAGTTTTTCTGCATTTACAGCAGGAACTGTTGGATAGGACTCAGGTTGCAAATCTGCAGATGCTCGGCAAGCAGGCAGGGTTAGCATTTGAGAATGCACTCCTTTTTAAGGAGCGCTTGCACCAGAACGAGCGAATGTTCCGGGCTGAGCAATTAGCAACAATGGGACAGTTCGCTGCGGGGATCGCGCATGAGCTTCGCAATCCCCTAACAGCGATTCGCAGTACGGTGCAATACCTTGCGGGCGACTTTGCTGAAGGCACCGAGCAGAAGAAGCTGGCAGACGACATATTACATGAGGTCGATAGACTCAATAGTATTGTGGGTAATCTACTTTCACTTGCGCAGCCGGCGGAGAGTCACCCTGAAGAGATTGACGTTTCTGGGGAAATCGCCCGATGCTTAGATTTCATTGAGGCCAACGCAAAGAGCCAGAATGTCAGGCTGCAAACGGATTTGGAGCCGGACTTGCCAAAGCTCACCTTCGACCGTGCCGAGTTACGTCAAGTGCTGCTGAATATTCTAATGAACGGTTTGCAGGCCATGCCCGAAGGTGGAACACTGTCAATCAAAGCCCGCCGGCTAGCTGAAGAAAGCCGTAGCCTTAGTTCAACAGCCGAGAAGATGCTAATAGAGATTGTGGATGAAGGACTGGGTATACCTGCCAGCCTACATGGAAAAGTCTTCGAACCGTTCTTTACAACTAAGCCCGGCGGGACAGGCCTCGGACTTGCCATCTGCAACAGCATTATCAAACGGTATAACGGGGACATCTGGATCGATGAGGCCAAAGGCGGCGGCACAGAGGTCAAAATTGCATTACCTGTAAGGTAGATGTCACGGTCTGGGCCAAATCTTATGAAGATACCCAAAGTCCTGATTGTTGATGATGAGGCCAGTATATGTTCCATTCTATCCACTCTGCTAACCAAGAATGGCTATGATGTGCAGGTGGCCGATTCAGGAGAGGCGGCGATTCACCTATACGCTCAATTCATGCCGGCTGTTGTTCTGCTTGACCTTAAGATGCCTGGAATGGATGGCCTGAAGGTCATGGAAATACTTGCTAAGCGGTTCAATGCCGACTGCAAAACCGTAATAATGACTGCGCATGGGCAGGTCCGTTCTGCTGTTGAGGCGATGAAGAAAGGCGCCTTCGATTATCTGGAGAAACCCTTTGATAACGATGAGCTTCTTGCCATAATCTGGCGAGCAGTCGAAATGGTGACACTCAAGCGCCGGGTCAGACAGTTGGAAGACCAGATAGAGCAGGCGTACGGGTTTGAGAACGTTGTCGGCGTCTCCGATAAGATGAAGTCAACTTTCACTTTGGTGCGGAAATTTGCCGCCGCCGATGGTACAGTGTTGATTTATGGCGAAAGTGGCACGGGCAAAGAACTAATTGTGCGGGCAATTCACCAGGCCAGCAGACGTAAAGCGGGGCCGTTTGTTGTGGTCAACTGTGGCGCTATACCTGCCAATCTAATCGAGAGCGAATTCTTTGGCCATGAAGCAGGGGCATTTACCGATGCCAAAGAGCTTAGGATCGGCAAGTTCGAGGTCGCAGATACTGGAACATTGTTTCTCGATGAAATTGCTGAGCTTACTGCTGAAGCGCAGGTCAAGCTTTTAAGGGTCATCGAGGAGGGAACCTTTTCACGCGTGGGCGGTAATAAACCCATTACGGTCGATGTGCGGGTAATGGCAGCTACAAATCGGGATTTGTCAACTATGGTCAAAGAGGGCAAGTTTCGAGAGGACCTCTACTGGCGCCTGAATGTATTGAGTTTGAGTGTCTGTCCGCTGCGCGAACGCAAGGAAGATATCCCAATGCTGGTGGAGCATTTCCTTGAGAAATATGCCGTACCACTGAGAATAGAACAACCTGCAGTTTCTGATAAAACAATGGAATTATTGATGGCCTATGACTGGCCGGGCAACGTCAGGGAACTGCAAAACTGTATTTATAGCGCAATAACAATTTTAGATGGCCTGAGCATCGAACCATCTGATCTACCGAAACGAATCTACCTTGACTCGAAGTCTCCAGACTCGGGTAAAGTGGCATCTGCCCCCGCGTCTTCCTGCCGGCAGCCAGGAGCGGGGGTGTCACTTGCTGAGATAGCCGCCGAGGCCACGGCAAAAGCCGAGCGGGAAGCAATAAGCAGGGCCCTTTTGGAGGCTGGAGGCAACCGCGAAAAGGCTGCCGAGTCGCTTGGTATTGGCCGGCAAACACTTTACCGTAAGCTTAAACTCTACGGGATGGAATAGCCCGTCAGTGTCTCACCGGTGAGACACAACGTGTCACAAGTGAGACACAAGGTCACCCACTCAGTTCTTTGCTTTCAGCGACACTGTGGATCCCTATCTTCTTTACATGCCGAAACTTATGAAGAATTCGTGTCTGTCTTCCTTCTTTGGCACGGTCTTTGCCGCACGCACCTTTGAAAATTGCAAATTTTCAATTGTCAATTTTCAATTTAATGAGAGCCTTATCTGTGGTGAGCAAAATGCAAACAGGAAATCCACTGAAACTGGTCCTTACCCTCGTGCTGACGCTACGGTGCTCTGCACAAGAACTGCAGGAGCTCAAGGCACACGACAAGCTGGATACCCCACTCGTCCAGGTGGAGCATCGGCTGGAAGAGGAATCTTGTGCCGACCTTTTCGATCCGAATTCGCTGCCCTATTTGCGCGCCACCGGTGAGCGCCCGGCAAGAAGTGTCTCGCGTAAACAGGAGAAAGCCCAGCGCGTGTTGACGTTGCAGGAGTGTCTGCGTTTGGCCTTTGCCAACAGCAACGAGATCAAGCAGACCCGTGAGCAGATACTCGCAGTCGGAGGAAGCAGAATCATCGCGAACTCACGCTTCCTGCCCACCGTGGAGCTAATCAGCCAATACGAGCATATCAGGGACCTAAGCGACTCCGACACCAAGAGCGAGGACGCGTATTCTCTCAGCGCGAAGTTCAGACAACGGATTCTGGAATATGGCAAAGACAATCCAATTGACATCAACCTGCGCGAGGAGCAGAGGCAGGCGCTTTTCAACTATGAGAATCGAGTGGCTTCCATATTCTCACAGGTACGAAGGGCATTTTTGTTCATAAAGCTGAAAGAACAACAGATTGCCGCACGACGTTCTTTGCTGGAACAGTTTGAAAAACAGGCGCAAATAAAGCAGCAGCGAATGGATGCGGGAAATCTCAGCGTAAAGATAGAGGTACTGACGGCGAGGCTGAATGTTCTCAACGAGAAGACGGTGATCAATACTCTCGAACGCCAGAGATTCAACCAAAAAATGGAACTGCTGCGACTGGTTGGACTGCCTGTCGGTGCAGACCTGGTGGAGTTTGAAGGCCAGATGGACAGCTTTGGCCTTGATGGGTTCAACATGGAAGGAATGATCGACCTGTCGCTGGCGCAGAGCAGCGAACTTGCTCTGGCAGAAGCCCTTGTGGGGGAAGGGCAGCGAACGCTCGATCAGTTGCGCTACGAGTACATCCCTGACCTGCGATTCAAAGGCGGCTACCAGGACAAGTACGGCAAAGTCGGCACGGAGGTGACAAACGAGAACGATACTTGGGGATTGGATCTCTTTGGACAACCTCAAACGCCAAGTTCGGAGACAGAGCACGGGCAGAGCTTGGGCTTATACGGTAGCGAGGTCGGCTTGTCCGGGCCTGAGCCGGGCTGGTTCGCGGGGCTGCAGATGCGAATCCCCTTGTTTGAAGGCAGAGCACGCCAAGGAAGACGCATCGAGGCCAGAGCCGCTCTGGCAAGCTTCAAAGCTGCCCTTGATGACCAGAGGGACCGTGTCGAATTGAATGCCCGTCAGAAGTACAAATTCCTTACCGAGCAGCAATTCCAGGTCCAGTTGGCGCAGGAAGGCGTCAACATAGAAAAGGAAAGATTCTCGATCAAGGAGCAACTCAGGGACGTCGGCAAGATCACCGACGACGAGCTGGAGACCTTCCGGAGGTCCTTCTTTGCGGCTCAGGACAACCTTTTCAGTGAGCAGGAAATCATGATTCAGCGTCAAGAAGATCTACGCTTGGCAATTCGTTACTTCAAGTAAGGAAACATGAACAATGGTTGAACTACGCAGGTTCAGGTTTGTCTTTCTCGTGGGTTTTTTTCTGACGGTGACCTCTGGGGTAAGGGCACAAAGCGACGGCCAGATGCCGATTCGAAATGAATCCGCCGTCCGTCTGGCGGATGAAACCGAACAGCCGAGAACGCGGACTGAGCTACTGAACGAGCTGAGTCTAAGAGCAGCTCAAGTGGACCTTGAGTCCGCCCGCGAAACGCACGAGCGATACAAAAGCGAGTACGAGAATTCCCAGAGACTATTTGCCCAGAGCATCATTTCCAAGAAGGAGCTCGACGTGGCCCTTTCGGACTATGCTCAGGCCCAACAGCGGTTGAAGCAGGCTGAAATCCAATTGGAGCGGACTAAATTAAGTTTCTTAGCTAATGCAACGCATATTACTATTATGGAGGCTAAGAAATACTATGACAGCCAGGGCCGGCGAATGCTCGATCTTGTCCTGCGGAACGCATCTAACCTGACGCAGGCTGAGTCGGCGCTGGGATTACGCAAAGATAAGATCGAATCCGCCTCGAGCTGGCAGAACCCAGAGCAAATCCGCGCTCTGCTCAACATCGAGAACATCATCGTGTCCATCGTTAGTAACTCCTCCAGCATAGGCAAACCATACGAGGAGATAATACCTGTACTGCCTTACGGCGACCAGAAGAAAGTCGCCTTTGAACTGCTGACCGATGTTCAAGAAGCCGGCGTCAAATTGTCCTATCTCGACCAGACTGTCACTGAGCGGATCTACCTGGAGAAGGAATCACTTCAGCAGATCCCAACGGTCATCGCTTCGCAGTTTTCGCAAGAAGGTCAGCTTGGGGCAACAATTCGCTACAGCCTGGACCTGGAGATGCTGGTTACATCAGATACGGGATTCTCTTTGACGGTGACCAATCTTCCGCCCCAAATCAACTACTCCTTTGTGGAATCCAGAAGCGGCGCCCGCATCACCAGTGTTCGCTTCACCGAACAGGTAAGCAAGCATGAACTGGCGCTGGAACTATCCATCCCTCAGAAGCTTGATGTGCAGATGATCGATAAGCCCATCGACTTCCAGGCTTGGGTTCTTTCGCCCGGCCAGATAGAGACGCTGAACGATCTCAGGCGCGACCATTCCGGCCAGACTATCCCTAAGGAGCAGCTTGAACAGATACAAGCTGGAAGGGTCGATCTGACACTGGTGCCCAAAGGAGCAGGCAGACTTGAGATTCTGATTGTCAATCTCTACCAGGAAATCAAGCCCGGCCAAGGGGTCGATGTCAAGGCTGATTTGCGGAATGACGGCACTCTGACGTTGTTCAACATTGTGCCCGAAATGTCACCGCCATTGGGCTGGACCGGCGAGGTTGAGCCAAAGTTGATCCAGCAGCTTCTGCCCGGCGAAAAACAGTCCATAATGATTCATTTACAGCCTGGCCATGATGTCGGGGTGGGTGAGTTTGAGGCGCTGATCGAAGCAAAAGGACAGAGCGGCAGTGAAGTCATAGAGGCATTAGAGAAACGTTTGAAGGTCCGCATCAGTGCCCAGACCAATATCGCCGCCACGCTGGGGCTGGTCGTGGGCCTGGTGGTATTGATAACGGGAATCGTTTTCGTGGGTGTAAAACTAAGTCGAAGATAAGGCCGGAGGCCAATTATGATCTGGAAAATCGCAAAGAAAGAGTTTCTGCTGAACCTGATGACGTTCAAGTTTGCAGTGGGAGCGGTTGTCTGTGTTGTTCTCACGGCCGTCTTTATGCCCGTGCTGGTGAGCGATTATCAGCGGAGCTTAAAGGACTACAATGACAAGGTTGCGCGCAATGAAGCCGAACTGTGGAAAGTCAAGGTGTATATGAATATCACGCCAACCGTCTATCGACCACCGAACGTTCTGTCAGTCTTCAGCGAAGGGCTGGAGAAGCAATTAGGCCAATCTGCAAAAATAGAATTGGGTGGCGTCTCTGAGATAAGTGCAGCCTCAACGGGGGGCAATCCATTTCTCTCTATCTTCCCCACACTGGACGTCATGCTGGTTTTGAAAGTTGTAATGAGTATTTTAGCAGTTTTGGTCGCTTATGACACGATATCTGGTGAAAGGGAGCAAGGCACGCTCAAGCTGATACTCTCAGGTGCAGTAGCCCGCTATCAAGTCTTGCTGGGTAAGCTGCTGGCGGGGCTGGCAACTTTGATTATTCCTGTCACAAGCGCATTTATTGTTGGGCTGTTAATACTTCAGTATTTCCCTATGGTTAGTTTGCCTGGAGTGGATTCGATACGCATCGTGTTGATGTATTTTCTTTCGTTAATTTTCATCTCATCAATGTACAACATCGGCCTGCTATTCTCCTGTCTGATGAGGAAATCCAGCATTTCCCTGGTGCTTGGATTGTTCGTCTGGGTCGTTTTCGTAGTTGTGATTCCCAACGGAAGCATTTATCTGGCTAATTACCTTCGGCCCACCGAGGCCAGGGAAAAAATGGATGCTCAAGTGAAAGCACTGGTGCAAGAACGGGATAACGAGATCTACGATCTGACCAAAACGCTTAGAGATGGGGGCAATTACTCCGGAGCGTACGGAGCTTTTGGGGGATTCTTCGTTTTATATTGTGACGAACTTTATAGGCGTGATCTCCAGAGAAGGTATGCCCGCTCTGAACCGATCAAAATCAAGTATGCAGACAGAATATTTGAAGTGCAGCAACAATATCTTGCTGGACTGAACAAACAGAAGTACCTTGCAAGCGCCATTGCACAGGTTTCTCCTATCACGCTCTACGAAAACTTGATGTCGGCTCTGGCCGGTACCGATTTGGGCAGCTATGATCACTTCAGGAACCGGGTCAAAAAGCATACAAATGTAGTTATAGAGTATATCCGTTCCAAAACGGAGAACTTCTCTTCACTGTCCTATTTTACACCGACCAAGGAAGAAGATCACTTAGAGTTCGTTGAAACAGCCAGACGAGCATATGACAGAGGTTCTATAGATTCTGCGGAGAGAACGTTCTGGCGCGAGAAGTTCGATGAATTGTGTAAGGAAAAGCTCAAGCAGACCCCCTCCCTCAACCTACAAGATTTGCCTCGGTTTACCAGTGGGCATGAGAGCTTCGTAAGAACTCTCCAAAGGACCATCTCCCACATAACGTTACTCCTCTTTATCAATGCTTTCTTCTTCACATTATCTTTTGTGGCATTTCTAAAATATGACATAAGGTGAAGTTATAATTATGCTAAGCAAAATTTCGGTTAAATCTGGAGTCGGATATGATTCGTCAAATTATATACAGAGAAATTTTAGAGAATCTTCTGAGTCTCCGTTTTACTCTGTCCTTGCTTTTAAGCATTTCGCTCTTTGCAGCCGCTGGCTTCGTGTTCGTGGCCAAATATAAGCAGGAGTCGCAGGATTACTGGAAAAATACAAACGAAAATCTTTCGGGGCTGAGCGAACAGACGAAACGACTTTGTGACGTGGCCCTTTATGAGCAGACGGTCTATAGAAAACCAAAGTCGTTGGCTCTTTGTACAGAGGGTTTTGAGAAATATTTCCCTAATTGCTTGAGATTTGACATTTTCTCGATGCATGACACTGAGGTAAGGAGGCAGCGTAACTTTGACCTTGTCCGCTCGATGTATAGCACTGAGGTTGGTAGCCGAGGTAACCTTGACCTTGTCTGCTTTAGCGATATAGACTGGGTTTTCATCATCTCACTGATTCTTAGTTTCGTAACATTGATTTTTACTTATGACACTATCTGCGGAGAGAAAGAAGCGGGCACACTTCGCCTGATGTTAGCGGCATCGATTCACAGGCACAAAATACTCATAGGTAAATACATCGGTGTGATGCTTACTCTGGGGATACCTCTGTTCCTGGGCCTAATGCTTAACCTTTTGATTGTAACTTCTTCCAAGGAGATCATGATAGGCGCCGGTGATTGGCTTAAAATCCTTACTATTGTGCAGTTGTCCTTCCTGTATCTTTCTATTTTTGTGCTGCTGGGGATGTTTGTCTCCAGTCGCACCGCGCACTCAGCCAACAGTATGGTCATCCTTCTGCTGGTATGGGTCGGATTGGTCATTTTGATACCAAGCTTCGGGAGAATTATCTCTGATGCGGCCTGCGAAAGTCCCACGGAGGCAGAACTGGGCAGGAGGTTAGATGAAGTGAGCAAACAGATCGACGAGGATCGCGCTTCCGGGAAATTCGGCTTGAATCCAGACGTATTTGGCTCTAAGAATGTCGAGAATCCGCCCGGGACAGCCCAGTTGATGAATGCATCGACAGAAGCACATAATCAGGTTTACGAGGACCACCTCAACAAGTTGATAGCCCCACTGATTCTTGGGCGTTCTTTTACCCGGTTCTCACCAACGGTGCTTTATCAATGCGCCTCTGAAGCCGTTGCCGGAACCGGTATCAATCGATTCAAGAGTCTATACCAACAAGTCAAAAGATACCAGGCAGAGTTAAAGGAATATGTCCGCGGCAAAGATGCCGAAGACCTTGAGAGTCTTCATCTGCTCTGTGCCCACAGTCAAGCTATAAGCGACTGGGGAGTTATTTCTAAGAAACCCGTAAGCTTCGATACCGTGCCAAAGTTTCAGGAGCGAGACCTTGCCCTTGGCCAATCGCTAAAACTGGCTATCTGGGACATCGGCCTGCTGGCTCTATTTAACCTGGTCTTCTTCGCAGCGGCTTTTGTGTCTTTCTTGAAGTACGACGTGCGGTAGAAACCGAAACTCTCTGAATTAGATAATGTAGGATCAGAAAGGGTAGTGAAATGATTGAGCTTAACGAATTGACGAAGAGGTATGAAGATGGTATTCTGGCCCTGGACCATGTAAGTTACAAGGTTGAGCCGGGCGAGATTTTCTGTCTGCTCGGCGCAAACGGCGCCGGCAAGACAACTACTATCAACATCCTTCTGGACTTTATCCCCCCGACCAGCGGCTCGGCCTTTATTAACGGCCACGACTGCAACAGGTTCCCCTTGAAGGCCAAAAAATACGTATCGTACGTCTCCGAGAACGTGCAGTTGTATGGGATGTTCACAGCCAGGCAGAATCTGGCCTTCTTCGCGGAGCTGGCCGGCAAGAAAGGGCTCAAAAAGAAGGATTACGATGACGTGATGCGTACAGTAGGTCTGCCGGAGAGGGCACTAAAGATGCGGCTAAAGCATTTCTCCAAGGGAATGCGGCAAAAATTGGGGATCGCTATTGCGCTTCTGAAAGACCCGCCGGCTATTCTGATGGATGAGCCAACCAGCGGCCTCGATCCTACCAGCGCCCAGGAGTTCCTGGACCAGCTTCGCAAATTACGCGAACGCGGCAAAGCTATTTTGATAACGACCCATGACATATTCAGAGCCAAGATGATAGCCGACAGGGTGGGTATTATGAAGCAAGGGCGTTTGGTTGCCATCCGAAAGCGGGAAGACTTCAAGCACGCCGACCTTGAGGCGATCTACATGCACGAAATGGAAGCAGCCGAGGCCGTGTCATGAACGGCATCTTTGCCGGATGACAGAGGACAGAGCCACGAGCGTAAGCCAGTGGCAGTCAAATTGTGGAGAGCGAACCGTGATCTGGAAAATCGCAAAGAAAGAGTTCCTGCTGAACCTGATGACATTCAAATTCGCTCTAAGAGCGACAATTTGTTTTGTTCTAAGGGTTTTGTTTATGCCGGCTTGAAGGAAAGAATCCAAAAAATTGCAAAAAAGACAAAGCGGTCACAAAACGGTATAGAATTTGGGTACTTAAGACTGCGAGTTTTATCTTATTCAATTCTGAAAGGGTAGTATTATGAAGAAGTGGATGATCATAGTGGCAATATTAATCTGCTGCGGTTTGTACGTAGCGCTTAAGTTTAGCCTGTCACGAGGCCAAAATCCAAACAATCAAGTAGAAGAAGCTCAGATTGAAGGGTCAGCAGAGGTTAACAACACTGATAATTCTCACTTGGCAGATAGTTCCGCCTCATCTGTTTCTAAGGCTGAGGCCGAAGCCGCTACCGCGGTCTTTGAAGAATTCGCAGGTAGCCTCAAGAACGGAAGGTACGAGCAGGCATGGAAGCTTACATCGAAAGCTTTTCAAACCAGAACATTTGCAAGTTTTGAACAATTTAAGGCAGCCATGAGTGATGAAGGAGCAATAATGGCGACATACAGCGTCCATCCTGGGTCGGCGACCAGGGACGGTGAGTTCCTGACGCTGCTTGTGAGAAGCAAGGAGTCGCCCGTCGATCTATACGCATATTTCACCAAGGAGGACGGGCAGTGGAAACTCAATCATGCGCAGGAGGCGCGCGACGTAGATCGTTCGATAGAATAATGGACCACCACTGTGGAGACACGTGTCACGGAGCACTGTGATATCTGTTGTCTCCCAGATTCGACCATAAGAAGGTAGTTCTGCTATGATCTGGAGAATCGCCAAGAAAGAGTTTTTGCTAAATCTGATAACGTTTAAATTCGCTGTAGGCACGATACTCTGCGTTATCTTGGTGTCTGTGTTTGTGCCCGTTTTGGCAAAGGATTATCAGCAACGGCTGGAAGAATACAACGAGAACGTAGCAGCCAACGAGGCGGAAATAAGAAAGGTAATGGTTTATAAAAACATCCTACCTACAGTATATCGGCCGCCAAACGTACTATGCGTTTTCAGCGAGGGTGTAGAAAAGCGGCTGGGCACTTCGGCGAAGATCTCGCATTTGGACGTACCCGAGATCAGCGCCACTTCTAATGAGGTCAATCCCTATATGTCCATGTTCCCAGCCCTGGATGTTTCACTCATTCTAAAAGTTGTATTTAGTGCCTTGGCCTTGTTGGTGGCCTACAACGTCATATCGGGTGAGCGTGAGCAAGGCACACTGAAACTGATTCTTTCCGGCACGCTTGCCCGACACCAGGTCCTGCTTGGAAAGTTTCTGGCAGGAATGATGACCTTAATTGTTCCCGTGACCATCGTCTTCATCCTGGCCTTGCTACTTCTGTTGTCTTTTCCGATGATAGAACCAACCACATCAAATTGGGCTGGAATTGGGCTAATGTACATTGCTTCATTACTCTTCATCTCGGCAATGTATAACCTTGGGCTTTTCTTCTCGACTTTGGTGAAGAAGTCAGCCATTTCTCTGGTGCTTGGGCTGTTCGCGTGGGTAATTTTTGTGGTGGTCGTTCCCAGTGGCAGTACTTACCTGGCCACACAGATTCGCCCGCTTGCATCACAGGAAGAGTTGGAGGGACGACGTGTACCGGCCATGGAAGAACTACGTGGCAAGTCCAGGAAAGTGTCTGCAGAGTTTTCCCATTGGAAAGGGCCAAAATCAGATGCTGATGGACCTTTTGGGCAGAGCTATACGGTAGTGTGCGCCAAGTCTTGCCTGCACGATGCTTCAAAAGCTTATCCGTTACTGAAATCGCTTGAGAGCGATTATGGCGACAGTGTCTGGAGGATCGAATTGTCTTATGTCGACAGTCTGGTAAAGCAGAATCGTCTTGCCAGGAATATTGCGCGAATCTCGCCCATTTCGGTATATGAGAATGTGATGTCAACTTTGGCACAGTCAGATTTGGGCAGTTTTCAGTCTTTTATGGATAATGCCAGAGCATACAGGAATGACGTTATTGAGTATATCCGTTCCAAAACCAACAACTTCTCTTCATCTTCTTATTTCACAATCTGTTCAGAGCGGGAAGCTACGATATACGAGAAAAAATTGGAGGCAGTCAAACAGGCTCAAAATGAAAATGAAAGAAAGAAAGCCAGAGATGACTTTCAACAGTTTATCAATGAGACAAAAAAGGGACGGACTACGCTTGGCTTGAAAGATTTGCCGCGATTTACTTACCAACCCAGTGTCGTAAAAAGTCTTAAAAGAGCACTTCCTGATCTGGCAATGTTAGTCTTTGTCAATGTGTTACTATTCTCGCTGTCTTTTGTCGCGTTTATCGGGTACGACGTACGGTCAGATTAAACTTTGGAGATATACCCGTGATTTGGCATATTATTCGCAAGGAAATTTCAGAAAATCTTTTGAGTTTACGCTTCATGCTGTCGTTGATTTTGATTATTTCGCTTTTTGCTGCAAGCAGCTTTATATTTGTTGGGAAATACAGGCAGGAGTCGGACGATTATTGGAAAAAGACCAATAAAAATCTGTCCGACTTGAGGAAACCATTAAACCGACTTAATGATCTGGCATTCCACAAACAACAAATATTCCGCAAGCCAAAGGCACTCGCTCTCTGCGTCGAGGGATATGAAAAATACTTTCCTAATTATGTTGAGTTCAACATATTCAATATTGGCCTGCCTGAAGTAAAAGGTTCAGCCAACTTTACGCTCCCTCACTTCAGCGATGTTAACTGGGTCTTCATTATTTCACTGATTCTTAGTTTTGTCGCATTTGTCTTTACTTTTGACAGCATCTCTGGCGAGAAAGAAGCCGGTACGTTACGTATGATGTTGGCAAACACAATCCCCAGGTACAAGGTGCTCCTGGGCAAGTATTTCGGCGCAATGCTTACGCTGTGCGTACCTTTCCTTATCGGTGTTTTGGTTAGCCTCATTATCGTGATCGCTTCTAACATCGGTGGCATCAGCAGATTGCAATGGTTGGAAGTTCTTGTCGTTGTAATTCTATCACTTCTATACCTCTCGGTCTTCGTATTCTTGGGGGTTTTTGTTTCCAGTAGAGCAACCCGTTCAGCCAACTGCATGGTGGTCCTTTTGTTGCTGTGGGTGTGCCTGGTTATTCTTATTCCAAGTTTGGGAAGGACCGTTTCAAGTATGTTTTCGAAAACCCCCACTCGCGTTGAATTGAATAGAAAGTTGTCCGAAGTATATGAGCAGATCTGGAGCAACCCAGATAGATTTGGCAAGAACGCAGGCGTCAGTTTTCCTGACGCCAACGATCCGCGTATGAATCTGCCTGCAAGGGCCCGACTGTATAACGCATGGTCGAACGCCAAAAACCAGGTTGTCATAGACCATCATAACAAGATGATGGCACAAGCCTTGACAGGCCGAAACTTCACATGCCTCTCACCGACTGCAGTCTACCAGCGAGCATCCGAGGCCATTACTGGTGTGGGCATTGGTCGGTGTGCAGACTTCTACCAGCAGGTTAAAAGGTATCAGGAGAATCTTAAAGAATTTATCCGCAGCAAGGACGCCGAAGACCCTCATAGCCGTCATCTTATCTTCGACGAAGATAATAGCGGAGGCGCTTTTGACTGGAGAACTATCTCCAAAAGGCCGGTAGATTTTGATGTTGTACCCAAGTTTCAGGAGCGAGACCTTGCGCTAGGCCAATCCCTGAAACTGGCCATCTGGGACATCGGTCTGCTGGTGCTGTTCAACCTGGTTTTCTTCGCAGCGGCTTTTGTGTCTTTTCTGCGATACGATGTGCGTTAAGAATAAAGACCCCAGTTTTTGATGAGATAGAAGCAATGCTTAAAACTCTCATTAGAAAAGAAATTATTGAGACGATTCTCGACCTGCGTTTCATAATCGCGACACTCTTGTGCGTAGTGTTGATCCCGCTGGGCATGTTTGTCAGTCGCAAAGACTACGAACGACGCCTGGCCAGCTACCAGTGGGAACACCTGACGTATCGGCAGCGTCACGGCACCCCGGCGACGCCGGTGGTTGGTCGCGAGGAGGCACAGGGCTTCAGACCGCCATCGATCTTGAGTATCTTCGCCTCGGGTCTCGACCCTTTCGTGCCCGACAAAGTCATCACCTCATACTTGGGGTTCTTTCGCATAGTCAAAGAGCCCGGTGCCGACAATCCCCAGTCCGTGCTCTTCGGAAAAGCGGATTTGCTCTTCAACGTGACGTTCATTGTGTCGTTGGCGGCTCTGATCTTCACTTTCAACTCCATCTCCGGCGAAAAGCAAGAGGGCATATTGTGCCTGGTGATAGCGAATTCTATCCCACGCAGCCGGATTCTTCTGAGTAAGATCGTAGGTAAGTATGTTGCCCTTCTTATTCCATTCATCGTGTCGGTCTTGATTGCTTTGCTTGTCTTGGACGCCTCACCTGACGTATCGATAGGGTCATCACAGGTCTGGCCGGCCTTCCTTGTCATCCTGATGGCGACTCTCCTGTTCATTCTTGGCATGGTGAGTCTGGGGATTTGTATCTCCACGTTTACAAAGCATTCGATGGGCTCGATTGTGCTACTGTTTTTCGTATGGGTGATGTTTGTGCTCGGCGTTCCCAAAATCAGTCCCATGATCGCGGAGATCATCTACCCCATTGAAGCCGGAAACGTCGTCAGCCTCAAAAAGAGAATCTTTAGGGAAGATATCGAGAAAGAGTTCAACCAGGTGAAGAGGGAAACAATCGATTCTAAACAGAACGAGGAATGGGACGCTGCGATGATGATGGCAGATGAGATGGCGAAGGAGATTGCGACCCGCAAGCGCAATCTTGGCCAAAAAGTGTCACAGGCAGACTTCGGGGAGGTGAATAAGAAGCTAAATGAGAGACTTCGGGAGATAAAGGCTAGGTACGAGCCACAGGTTGACCGTCTTGTCGATGAGTGCGAAAGACGCATCGCAGGTGAACTGAAGAAAATTGAGCAGGACTATAGAAACCGAAGAAATGTGCAGTTCTCCATCGCCATGAATCTGGCCAGGATATCCCCGGTTAGCTGCTACGCATACATCCTGTCCGGACTTTCGGGTACGGGCGTTGCAGAGCCGGACAATTTCGTCAGGAATGCCCAGACGTTCCAGGATGAAGTGAAAGAAATCTTCTATGACAAAGTCTCTTGGGGGTTAGCGAGCTGAATCCGAGCTGGAAAGAATTAGTGGGATCATAAATAACCTGTTAGACAACATTACAGAAACAAATCGCCAGTATGTGGATACAAGGCTAAATGAGCTTACCCAGCAAAAACAGCAGCTCCAGGTGAGAATTGAAGAGCTGGATAGGCTCTCGTTATCGCAAGCCGAGGTCGAGACTATAGTTGCTGATGCAATGCAATTTTTATCCGGTCTTGAATGCATCCTCCGTCAGGGTCTGCCTCAGGAAAAGCTCGTTGCCCTGAGGCAATGCATCGAAAAGGTCTCGATTAACAAGCCATCTGGCATTGTAAGATTGACAGTGCGTTCGGTCCCGGTTGGGAATCTGGAGGGTACTGTAGAACGCGAAGTATCTTATCAGCGGACTAAAGAAGTTGACGCTGAAGCAATAGAACCTGAAATTACTGTGTAGGAGGAGGTATCATGGCACTAACCACTATTTGGAAAGGACAGCTGAAAATCTCGCTGGTCAGCTTTCCGGTTCGGCTCTACGCTGCCATAGGCAGCACTAACAAGTTGGCCTTAAATCAACTGCACAAGCAGTGCCGGCGTAGAATCCAGCTGGACAGCTTCTGTCCCGAACATGGCAAGCTAACCAGGTCCGAGATCACCAAAGGCTATGAGTACGAGAAGGGTAAATACATCACTATTGAGCAGGAAGACCTGGAAAAGATTAAGCTGGAAAGCACCAGGACCATAGAGTTAATCCAGTTCGTTGGTCAGTCTGAGCTGGACCCTGTTTACATAGATGCCGCATATTATGTTGCACCTGATAACCCGGTGTCTCAGGAAGCGTTCCGCGTCGTCCGTGAGGCCATGCACAAGAACAAGAAAGTAGGCATCGGCCAGATCACTATGCACAACAGGGAATACCTTATTGCCTTGAAAGCCTACCAGAAGGGATTTTTGCTAATCCGGCTGCACTATGCCCAGGAGCTGCGGAACCCTAAAGCCTGCTTTGAGGATATCAGCGATGGTCAGGTGCCTAAAGACCAGATGCAGCTGGCCGAGCATCTGCTGGAAAATAAG
>Ga0315296_10001924_pt1 | contig 17961 bp, 22 predicted proteins | sample YL17G14_18_MG_FD_203921 | JGI IMG/M metagenome (GOLD analysis project Ga0315296, IMG submission 203921) | Sediment microbial communities from Yellowstone Lake, YNP, Wyoming, USA - YL17G14_18 | ecosystem: Environmental > Aquatic > Freshwater > Lake > Sediment | place: USA: Wyoming | collected... | reverse complement strand
AGGTTTATGAGGCTAATGTCGGGGTTTCGAATGCCTCTGCTGCTTGGGGGAAGTACATAGCTGACTTGGATGATGCTCTTCGAGTTCTGTTGAAGGAACTTGCTTTGACGAGAGCTGAGCGTAAGAAGCTGGAGAAAGGCGATGTGTTCGTTGATGTTGACCGCTTGCTCGATGGATTGACGAAGAGGTCGAGGGTTGATAGAAGAGCTCGGGCTCGGAGGTACTCACCCATGAAATCGTTGGTTAGGGATTGGGCTGTGGATAAGCGGAGACTTAAGGCTGTTGCTAGGAGTGAAAAGAATGCAAAGGAGGATACCCAGGAAAGCTGTTGACTCTCTTGTTGAATATTGCCAGAAGCTAGGCGAGGAGACCGGGAGACCAGCAGCCGAGATTTTCAGGGAGTATCTAGAGTTGATGAAGAAGCATGCGGACTACTTCTTCAGCCAGTCTTGGACTAAGGAGCCTGATGAACAGCTTGGGCTCGATCGATCGAGGTGGTGCAGAGGGTAAGACTTGCGAGATCAAGAATAAGTATAGGTGCTCCTATGCAGGAGAGTCGAAGCGCCTCATTGAGGATGGAGGATTGATTAAGTATCTTTGGAGACATGTTGAATGGTATCATGAGCATTGGCACCGTTCGAGTACTCATACTCCATCCTCCGAGGAAATGAAATGGTATCATTATGAAGAGCCTGATGTCATAGATGTGACGAGTTATGAGGATATTCTAGAAGCCATAGACGATGGACGGTTGCACAAGATAATAGAGGAGTACAAGAGATATTTTGAAAGTGTCCGCCCAGCTTCAAACTCGGTGTCCGATTATTCTTGACTCGACTGTGATTTAGGGTGTGCCATGGTGGTACCATACGCTTGTCAATACGCTCTCAGTTCGTTTTGATATCTCACAGGGTTGCGTTAGGAGATCTGTAAAGCCTCTGCAGATGGTGGCTCTGCTGTGTACGACTGTATCTTTGTCTATGGCTATGTTGTTTGTTATAGTCGCTATTTCTTTACGGATTAGGCCTATTTTCGTGGCGTATGTTGTAGGTTCTTCTACGAGTTGATATTGTGATGGATTGGAGGCGAGGGCTGTGCTATGTGTTTTGATGAGATGGATGGTGGGATGGTCGTTTCCCCGTCTTTTAGGGGTGTGTAGGTCTATTAGTCTCCTGTAACTCTTTGAGTTTGTTTAGGAAAGTGTTGTATCCTTCTTCCTTTTTGAGTTCGGTGAAGATTCTTTTGGTCTCTGGGATTGTGTCGAAGCCTGTGTCGGATGTGTATATTTCTTTGATGTTGTGGCGTTTCATTGTTCTGAGGGTGAGAAGGTCTGTGTAGTTGAGTTTGTGCCTACCCATCATCTTTCCTGCTTCTATCTGGTCTTCAGCGGTTGGTGTGACGATGTCGAGGGTTATATATCCTGATAGGAGTTCTAGGAACCTGTTTAAGGCGTCAGCTCTATATCGTGAGAGCCAGATAGCAACCTCGTCTTTGATAGTGACGGTGGTGAGGACTTCTTCTCCGTTCTCTATTTTTTGGAGGATGTATCCTGATATAGCGGCGTTCTCGTCTCGAAAGGCGGTTTCAGGCCTAGCCTTAAGCCAGTTGATGAATATATTGGCGTCAACGAACCTTCTCTCGGGCAAGCTTGTCTTCAACCTCTGCCACCAATGCCTTTTCTAGGGGCTCGTTGTGGCCTGCTGCCAGACCCAGCATTTTCAGGGTCGGGCTGTCAGGAATCTTTTCTGACTGTAGGATGATTTTGGCGCCTTGGATCTTGATTTTGAGTGTATCCCCCTTCTTGATCCTAAGTTTCTCTCTTGCCTCCTTTGGGATTGTCACCCTGTATCCTTCTAATACCTTTACGTCTTGCGGTGTACTCATCATGATACAAAATCTGGGTACGTCTATAAAAACCTTTTATTGGATACGTGCTTCTCAGGAGTTTTTGTGGAAACGTTTGAGGAGAAGGACTCAGTTATTTGGCGCTTGACATTTCTATCGGATATGTCCTAGTCTTGACCCCCTGTTCTTCATCGATCGATCCTGGCCTCTTCCAAGTCATGTCGTCTTCGATTATTTTCCCTTTTGGGATTCTTCTTTTTCGATCGATCGGTCGTTCTGCTGTGAATGGTGGTGCCTCTGCCTATGGCCATGCTGTTTGTTATGGTTGCGTTCTCTTTGATGATCCCGTAGTTGTATGGTTCTAGTTCGTGTGAGATGGAGCTGATTTGCTTCTAGGAGGTGTCTTGATGTATCTCGTTTACGGGATGAGGGTTTATTGTTCGCCGAGGTCTTTTAGTATCTTAGTTATAAGTCTGTCTTCGATGTAGTAGCCTTCGGCAAGCATGTCTTCGATCACCTTTCTTGCTGACTGAATTAGCCCGTTCTTTTTGGCCTTTTTAAGTAATCCGAGTGTGCCTATTACGTCTATATTTAGTAGTTTTGCGTATTTTCTTGCTTTGGCGTCGTCTATTAGTAAAGCGGTGTTTAATTCTTTTGCAAGTATGATTGCCTCGGCTTCCCCTCTGCCAATAAGTTTCTCCAAGAAGGTGGCCATCTCGGTGTTTCTGATGTTTTTGGCTTCTATCCATTCGAGTCTGTTAAAGACTGGTTTTTCGTTTTCTTTGGCAGTTATCTCGTTGAGCACAGCCTCAGGAACGAGAACTTTCTGGAAGAGTTCTCTTAGAATTGATAGTTTGTTAATTTTCAGTAGTACTATTAATGGGCTTGCGTTGGAGACGATCACTTTATTCCCCTTAGCTCTTCCTCCAGTTCCTCTTCGGTTATGTTGGTGAAGCCTATTTTGTGTTTCCCTAGCTCGTAGATGAAGTCTGATAGAGTCAGGCCAGCAACCTTAGCTGCTTGGCTTATTGAGAGTTTCCTCTCCTTGTATAGCATCATAGCTAGGTAAAGTCTCAGTTCGTTCTCGCCGATTTCCTCGATCAGGGTCTTGGGGAGGTTAAGCTCCAAGTAGTTCACCTATTGTTCAGTTGTTTAAGGTTATTTAAATATCTATTTGGATTTCTTATGGTTAATTTGCATGTGTGGGGGAGGTTTCTGATGAGACTTTTCATAGGACTTCATTGTTTTTAGGGGCGTTTTTCTTCATTTTTCTTGCATGGATATATCGTCCGTCCTTTGATGAGGTGTCGTCCTTCGTGTTCCTCTGGGAGGAGGTCTCTTGTCCATTGGGAGGCTTCCGCAATCTTAGTTCTCGGCTGACTGTAGTTGATAGATCGATCGCAGTTTTTCTGTTTTAGGAGTTTGCACTTTTACGAGTTGAGGTTTGGGTTCGATGGATCGATTGAGGGTCGGAAACTGTTATGTGATTGAACATCCAAAACGCTTATTGAGCTTGGTATTTAGAGGATTTTGCGGATTTCTTCTGACCTTACTGTCCTTGTTCTGTAACTTCACTTTAGACTAGTAGTTCAGTCGAGCCTCCTTCGAGATCTATATGGTAACTATAGATTGGTCTCCGATGATCGATGGCAAATTGTCACTGTGGATGCAGGAGCCTTCGATGTGGTGGTCTCCTTTAGCTATGGCGCTTGTAGAGAAGTGGACTTGGATAGATTTTCCGCTTTTGATGGGGACGATGTATCTCGTTCGCTGGTGGGTAAGGTTTCCTAGAGGGGCTCTGCTGGGAGTAGTAGCACCTGGCTTTCGTAAAGGTTGGTGCTGATGTGGTTCTCGACCTTTTAGACCCTGAGTGGAGAAAGAGGCAGGAGAGAAAGAAGAAGATAGAGGAGCTCGAGGCGAGAATCAAGAAAATGAAGAGGAGAAGGTCAGGATAGAAGGAAGTGTGAATCTAAAGCCCAAAGGAGAGGGATGTTTGCGGGGGATGATTTCACAGAGGGAGATTTTGATTAGGCTTTGCTCCTGTTAGAGGAACTAAGGGGTGCTGATCTCTGCATTTCTTTTTGTTTTCAGGTTCGCTCAAGAATCTGGGCTCCTATCGCATGCCAGTGCCTTCTCTTACTTCGGCGATTAGGCGAAGACCCTAGTGGCTGGAGGATGCCTTTCTGTTGCTTGAAGGGTCGTGTTCGGATCTTGGGACTAGACGTCTCTTGTAGGGCTGTCGGCTATACGTCTCGATGGATCAATCGCGTGGAGAAGGAATCGAAGATTGGGCTTGAAATACGCGAGCAGGAATGGGAGTCAGCTGGTCTCAGAGACGAAGGATACTTCGTTTTGGTAGTAGTTGCCGTATAGCCATTGGTTGTGGTTCATGGAGCCGTAGAGGCGGGGAAGAATATGCCTAGACCGTGGGCGGACATCTTGGAGAATTGGGAGTTGCACTTCATGTAAACGGCGTTGGCTATTTCATGTAGGAGCCCGTTGGCGGTGCTCCGTACGTTGGCGTCCGTGGGCCTCTTGCTGATTTCGTGGACGAAGGTGTGGAGATTTATGTCGGCGTCCTAGCTGAACATGGGCATTGCTGGTCTCGTCATAATTTTCTTATCATTAAATCAGTTTCTTCAGTAACCCTATCGCAGCTATTTTATCAGTATCACTGTATCTTATCGTCCCGAATATCCCTCTCCAACTGTTAATGAAAGTTGGTCTCTTCATCTCAGGCAAGATTTTCTCCTCGATCTTAGCCCTAAAGACGCGGGGATGTGTCAGTATCTCTTTGGTCCTCTCCTCTAAACTTGGAGGGATGCCATTTTCATGCACAAGAGAGGCTATGTCTCGTATGTCCGATGCTCTCCCAGAAACGACCTTCATTATGAAGTAGTCAACGTATTCTGGGACAGGTATTTTTACGGGTTTCTCGGCTATCGGTATTGTTGCGAATCTTCTTTTCTTTATCATGGCTTCGTCGATGAGTATCACTTCCTCCTCTGTCCTGCCCCTTATTTCCCCTTCCATGAAGTCCATCGAAACCTTTACCTTTGCCTTGTCGTGCTCCAGCAGTTTTATGCACCTCAAGAAACCGTAGCTTTCATGCTTTTCCTCTTTCTCGACGCTGTAGCCCTCTAAAGCCTTGAACTTGTCTATTTCCCATCCGTTCCCTTTTCTCAGAGCGAAGTCGCAATCCCTTGTAAACCTTGATAGTGGGATGAATGCTCGTAGCGCATACCCGCCGATTACGATGAGCTCTGGTTCTGAAAAATCCCTTGTTCTCTCTGAGAGGAGGAGTATGGTGTTTAGAATCTCCTCCTCCCTTTTTCTCATCGTCTCTGCAACATTAGGCAAATTCTATCACCTTTTCCACAGCCTCCTCTATCAATTCCTTTAAGTCTTCTCGCACTTCTGTTGTCTTTACCTTAAAGATGGTTTTGTTCAACTGCTCGTTGAACAACTTGCAACTGTATTTTATCGCGGTCCACACGCGCGTATCGACCTTGGATATCCTCTTCCATCGGCTCAGCTCCTTCAACTTCTCGAAGTTTATTTCATCTCTTCTGAAGTACAAGGTTGCAAAGGCGTCTGTAAACGCCCAGTCAGATGTACAGCTTATTATGCACGACTCAGGCGACTCAATCAACAAGCCGTCAACCATCTTGTAATCGTATGGTACTTTGTCGTAGCACTCCACTTCAAATGTCCATCCGACTTCACATGCAAAGCTCTCTAACGCTTTTTTGTACGACTGATTCTCTACAGCCAAGCGATATATGTCCCTGTGGATGAAGTCGTAGTCCCATAATGAGGCAGCGGTCTGCTTTATCAATACCTTAAAGCCCTTATCGTTTGTTAAGAAGTCCCAGACATCCATCTTTTTCCCAGGGATGTAGTACCACCCCCAGTAGACCTTTTTCACCTTTCCCAATTTTTCTAACCTGTGTAAGTATTCCTTACCCCTTGCATCTAACTCTTTAGCGCTACTAACCTTGAATAAGCTGCTATCCCATTTTTCTACTAAGGCTGCGTTGAATTTCTCCAAGTACATTCTAGTCACCTTTAAGCTAACAATGGCACGCTAAGTATTTAAAGATGTCACCTTTATATCCCATTTGGCATAATATGAATGAGAAGCCACGTTGAGAAGCTCCAGTCTTTTGGCTGGATTACAAGCATTTGGTCTATAAAAAAAATTAATTTAGCTTGACTCTGTCTAAAGGACTTCGGCAAGCTGGATGAGAACAGAATGGAGGAAAGGATAACGATGAGGAACTTGTGTCACTCTCACGTGTTTCTCACCGTTCGCACCTTATGTTCTTAGAACAGTTAAGACTTTCGCGCACCTGTTAGGTGAAAGCAACCATGTGTTCGCAGCTCGGGATTCAGACGTTTCTTCCTATGAGGCTGTCTGTGATGCGTCTTTCTTTGAAGGAGGTGATTATCGAATTCTAAATAAGATGACGAAGAGGTGTTATTCGAGGAGTTTGTTGATGGCTTCTGTAGCGCTCCATACTTTGAGTATTCCTTCATCCCGGATTCTGTTGAAGTGGTTGTCGATCGATATGAGAACGGCGTTTGTCTGCAGGCATGTCGCGGCGTGCAGTATGTCGGCCTTGTTTGGACTCTCGATGTAGGATTTGCATATCCTTAAGAGGTTTTCTTGGACATCGATGATCTCCATCTTGGCTATGAGGGCGTACAGGAGAGTGGCGGCGGTCTCGGATCCTAAGAGTTCTGCATAGCGTACCATCTCCCCGACGAGCATATCGTTACCGACGAGGCCTATGTCTGATTCTCCAATAATATGGAGAATGAGGTCTAGTGTCCCTGTCTGTCTTCGGGGGTCTTTTATAGAGGATATGAATACATTTGTGTCAAGTAAGAAGATCTGGGTGACGGTTTTTGACCTTCTCATTGATCTCCTTCCTGATTGCTTCCACGATGGTGTCGATATCTTTGTTGGCTAGTTCCTCCTCAAGTCTTCGCGCTATCTCCTCAACATCGATCTTCTGGAGGAGGAGCTGCCCCTCATGCCTCTTCATCATTATGAATTTGGTCTTCTCGCCTATGTCTAGCTCTTCACGTAGGCTTTTCGGGATCACGATCCTGCCAGATTTATCAGTTTCCACGATTTCTGCCATTTCACCATCTATAAAGTATCATGGTAATATGGTATATATGTTTTGTGGAAGTCGGGGTGTCTACCTTTCTGTTAGACCCCAAAGGGCATTCAACGAATAACCCGATGAGAGGCATCTACCTTCACAGGCTCTCCTCAGCCTTCACATGACTCGTAGGAGTTTTTGCTGCGTTTGGCTCAACAATTCCTTTGCCTGAGCTTGCTTCGAGTTTCTGAGCTGCTTCCTCAAGGGCTTTCAAAAGAGGAGTGCTAGAAGCGAGTGGTGAGAGCGAATAATCGTGCTACACGGCGTGTGGCGTTGTGACACAACTCTCGACCATGCGCGCGCTGCGGCGGCTACTTCCTCCTCATCGGCTGCCGCCACCTAAACCCTCAACAAATGTGAAGGTGAGCTAACCGTGAAGAGTCTTGATAAGTGCGATCGATCGATCCTGTTTCGTCTCATCATATAGAAAACCACCATGGCTACAGATACTAGGCACAAGATTCCTATTTCATAATAGATAGAGTAATCTGGTTTGACTTCGAGGATTATTGAATAGCTACTTTCCAGTCCTTCATCATCCTTCGCGCGCGCTGAAATCGGCAGGAGATACATCCACGGGGTTCCCGTCTACTATGAAGATGGGGTGCTTAAGACGTTTTATTATGAAACGAAATACGATCTAGAAAAGTATCAGCTCTTCGAGGGTCTAAGAAGAGATCTTGAGCAGAGATACCTCGAATACCGCCGAGCGCTAGCGCAATGGGACGAAAACAGAAATAGAATATTCGCAGAGATTCGATCGGGCGATGCTGTGGAATAAAGAAAAATACTTACCTTGGGACCATAGCACCTCTGATTGAAATGATAGCGTGCGTGGTGACGTAATTGGGGAAACCTCCAGATAATGACGTTTCTATATTACTCGAAGGAGTTTCAAAAAGGTTTGGTAACTTCTTGGCTTTGGATAATGTTTCCTTTAGAGTTAATAGTGGAGAAATCTTTGGGTATATTGGTCCTAACGGTGCGGGAAAGACAACCACGATAAAGATCATAGTGGGGTTGCTGAGTGACTTTCAGGGCAATCTGAGCATAGGAGGCCACTCGATGCCTAAAGAGAGAAGTGAAGTTCACAAGATGCTGGGATACCTTCCTCAAAACGTGGCTTTTCAAGAGTGGCGTACAATCGACCAAGCTCTCAAGACTTTCGGAAAACTTTCAGGCCTTGGCAAAAATGAAACGGAAGAACGTATCAAAGAGGTCTTAGACCTACTGAACTTATCCCTTGAGAGATACAAGAAGATTTCTCAATTGTCTGGCGGCATGAACCAAAAGCTGGGTTTAGCCCAAGCGCTTCTTCATATGCCTCGGCTTCTAGTCTTGGATGAACCGCTCGGTGGACTAGATCCGGCAAGCCGTCATCAGATCAAACAGACTATTGTGAAGCTCAGTAAAGCTGGAACGACAGTTTTCTTCTCTTCACATATACTGAGCGATGTCCAAGATATTGCAACAAAGATCGGCATATTGAATAGAGGTAGAATAATTCAAATGGGGACGTTGGAAGAGCTCAAGTCTAGATTTTCTGTTGGGAATGATGTGGAAGTAGTATTGTCTTATGATTCGGGACATTGGAAGGAGCTTGAATCTTTTAAGGGAATAAGGGGAATAGAGCAGCCAATACCTAACAGACTTATTGTCCATGTTGATGAGAAAAGTAACCTTGATGATGTTATTCAGGACTTGATCGAACAGTTGATTGTTCTCGGCTGTAGAATCCGAAGCTTCAATCCACTCTCTCCGAGCCTAGACGAAGTTTATTTGAGATTTGTTCAGGAGCGCGAGAATACATGAGCTTCGCGCTACTTATGAAAGATGAAATACGAGGGTTCTATAAGTCCAAAGTCATGATCTTTCTGTGGATTGGACTGCCGCTCTTAACAATGCTTTTTCACTTTTGGTCTTCTCTACAAGGCGGAGGAATTCCGTTCACTGCACTCTCTGCAATTATAACATCCGGCATAGGTGGAACGCTTGCATCAGTAATGCTCACCGTGTCAATAATAAACGAGAAAACCCAGCATGTTTACGACCTATTTCTCGTGAGACCAGTGAGAAGATGGAACATTATCCTCTCCAAGTTTCTCGCTGTCTACGCTTGTATAGCAGTCGCGAGTCTACTGTCTCTTCTCTTGGGGCTGATCATTGACTACATCAACGTCGGCAGCGTTTCTGGGACAGTTTTGAATGATACTGTTCTATCATTAGCTACAAGCTTCTCTATGATGGCGGTTTCAAGTTCTGCGGGTGTTCTTATCGGTGTGGTATCTCCCTCTGTTCTAGTGGGGGTCATTCTGGTCATCTATGGTGGAAACCAGATTTCAGCTCTACCTATAATTCCAACAATACTTAATATTTCAAATGCTACACTTTTCACAATTACGTTTGGAACAGTAACTACGAGCATCATGCTGGTCCTTGCCATATTTCTTTTCAATAGAAAACAACTCTAGCTCCCCCGTATGCGCAAGATTTTGATCTTAAGATCTAGCATGTAGTCGAACTTAGCCAGCTAAACGTGTGCGCGGCACACATTGTCCTATGGTTTTGGCAAAGACATCAGGAAGTCTTGAGCATCCCTCAACGACTGCGTGGTATTTGTTGAGGTCTCAACGTTAACACCGCCTGGCACCTCATTGAAAGTAATAGTAGTTTTGTGTTTTGTGGCAAGCAGATAGTATATTACTGCTCCTATTAGAAGGAAAAGAATCCCTAGGATTAGGAGTATAGTATTGATCTGTTTTCCGTCTTCAAAAGAAATCGATGTATCTGTCTGGGAGATTATTGTGTAATTCTTCGCTGTCATGAACTGTATAGCTCTTTGGGAACACTCCTCTCTCCTTAAGGCAACTAAGACCGTTCGCTTCCCTCCCAGTTTGTATTTGTTCTAAATGCTTATAAATATTAACATGGTTTGCAGCGAAATCGCATGCGCAACGGAATTCGCTGTGCATTATATCATTGCGGTTTCATTGACACAATGACATTCATTGATTCGATCGATCATTGACAGTTTGGTGAAGGCCTGGGAGGACGATGTTCTCACTGAAGAGGAGCTTAAAGTACTTGTGGACAAGGGTTGATTCAACTCGTCTTCCAGCCCCGTGCGAACGATTGATCATATTGGATCAGATCGATCCGTGGTTAGACTCTTCTCTTCGTAAAAGATTCCTGAATCAACCACCATGAATGCTCTACGATCGAACTAGACCCAGTCTGGTGATTAGATTGAGATCGATTCAGACTAGGCTAAATGAGGACTTCGGAGGACCTTGGAGGCTTAACGGTGTAAGTTTTGGTCCAAGTCTCCTGATTACTTCTGCTCTTTTCGGTGTTTTTGATTGATGAGCAATAGCTGTCAATTTATTGCTTCAGATCGATCGCGCGCTATGAAAGACGCTGTAAAATATTTTATGCAAATAGAGTGTATTCTAAAAAATAAAGAATAGAAGTTTATGTGTCTCACTTTGGTTTTGTGATGTGGACATCCTTAATGAGTACATAGGGCGACAGTGATGGCAGCCTTGCTTCCCACCAGCTGATGTGTTGACGCTCCTTTGAGACCCCTGCGACATTCTTTAAGAGGCTTAACGCGTTGTCGCTGAGCCTTATGTCTTTCAGCGATTGCTTGATCTCCCCGTTCTCCACGAGGAAGATTCCGTCCCTCGGTATGGTGGAGAAGTCTCCTGTCGCATAGTTCTGGAAGCGGGTGTACCAAGTGTTCGTCAAGTAGAGTCCTCGCTTCACCTCTTCGAACAAGTTGTCCTTGCTGGTGTTGCCAGCGTCCATCTCCATGTTCCAAGCAGTCGGCACAACCAGCCCAGCATTAGCCGTTGTCTGTCCCCCAAAGAGCCTAGCCGTCGAAGTATTATGGAGGAGAGTCTTCAAGACTCCGTGGTCTATGATCACGTTCTCTTTTGTAGGAACACCTTCGTCGTCGAACAGCCTATGTGCCACAGAGTAACCAGCAGGCACATCCCTCAAAGTCACTAGGTCAGACGCCACCTGCTCTCCAAGCTTGTCAACAAAGATCGACATCCGAATCATCACATAGAAGGCTGAAGACATCATGGCATACATCCCAAGCATCGACCCGACGAACAGCGGGTCAAAGACGATATCATACATGCCCTCCTCACCACTCCTCGGACCCCTAGCCAACCCAGCAATCTCGCCCGCCTTCCTCCCTGCCGCTGACGGGTCAAAACCCTTCAAGGTGGGACTGCAAGACACTCCATGGCCAGATGCCTCCCGCTCAGAGAAGGCTCTGATAGACAACTCAACCGCAGAACGAGCATCCTGACCCACAGGTCCCTCCGATGAGACGAGGTAGACATCGTCGTAGCTTGTCAGAAGCGTGCCACCTGCCTCGACTCTGCCCTTTGCCTCTTCCTCTGCTGCTTGAATAGCCGCTTGAATATGATCAGAGTGCTCGACATTCACGACTTCCTTGTCGGCACTGGGCTTACCATAGCTGAACTTGCCTGAGGCGATGCCGCCGTACAACGGATTCTCCTTTGAAACCTTCGCTAAATTGAATAACTGCTCGATCCTCTGCTCAGCGTCCTCAAAGTTGCGGATCTGGGTGGCGACAACACGCTTCTTCCAAGCCAAAGCTACGTCAGTCACGTAGTCGTTCCAAGCAACGGTGATGTCGACCTCGTTGTTGCTAAACCTCGTCTGCCTGTAACGACCAAAGGTCGTCTTGGCGATAATCTCGTCTGCACCGAGGCTCTTAGCCTTCCTAACCAAGACTTCAGTCCGATCGAGAGCCTCACTCATTTGATGTACACCCCCCTCAACCTAATCATCGGTCCACCCATGAAGGTGGGAATGCCCTGTGAGGGGTCGCCCTTCCCACAGGTCCCCGCATTGAGAACAAGCTCCTTAGAGACCCCGTCCACAGAAGACCAGAAGTTCAATGTCGAAGTCTCGATCGTTGGACGCACTACAGGATGCTTCAGCTTACCATCCTCAACTAGATATGCTTCTCTTCCTACGTAACGCTGATTAAAGCGGCGGTCGTCAATGTTCCACTCAGTGAAGGAACGCATGTAGACACCGTGCTTCACATCCTCGAAGAGCTCCTCTTCTGACATATCCCCTGGCTGAACGTAAGTGTTAGCCATCCTGACGATGGCTTCCCTGTCGTAATTCACTGAGCGTGAAGACCCGTTGCTCCTTGTTCCGAGTTTCGCAGCGGTCTCACGGTTCTGGAGAAACTCATTGATTATACCGTTCTTGTAGAGATGGCGGGGTTTAGCCTTAACGCCTTCGTCGTCGTACTCGTAGTAGCCATAACTGTTCTTTATCCTCGGGTCGTCCACAATCGTCACAACGGGGCTGCCGATCCTCGTCCCGATCCAGAAGGGTCCACCAGGGTAGATGAAAGAGCGCCCAGCCTGGCTCATCTCGCGACCAAGAATCCTGTCTGCCTCCATCGGATGTCCACAGGACTCGTGAGCAGCGATCCCAGCAACCTCTGGTCCGCAGATTAGGTCCATCTTCCCCGGCGTTATGGGCTTTCCCTCTTCGACGAGTCTCTTCAGAACCTTAGCCTCGTGACTGATCTCCTCAGGTATGTTCCACTGGTCAAAGAACTCCCATCCGCCGCTGCAGCCGAACTGCCTTGCAGCCTGTTCTGGGTGTCCCTGCTCCACGACGGTGATCATTGCTGTCGCGAATACCTTAGGGATAAAGGAGGTTATTCTGGCTCCCTCAGTGTTGGCGAAATACTTCTCCGTAGATGTAATTATGCACTGTATCACCCTTGCAGGGATGTTGATGCCCAAGGAGATCAAGGTTTTGTCGACCTCGCTCAATTGAGCGATCTTGCTCTCGGGATCAACATCCTCGACCTTCACCTTCTGCTCAACGCTATACTTCACCTCCACACCTTCCTCCTTAGCGAAGACTATCTTATTTCTCCGATTGGCGCTTCTTGCGAACTTGTAGGCTATGTCCACGACATCCCTTGCCTCATCTTTCATCCATTTGTTGGTGGAGGCGAAGCCGAGCCCTCCGTCGGCGAGGATGCGAGTGCAGAAACCGCTGTCGACCGACTGAATGTAAGCCTCAACTATACCGTTCTTCAGCACGATCGCTTCTTGATACTCTCTGTGAGCCCTGACCTCCGCGTAATCCACTCCCTTGCCCTTAGCGTACTCTAAAGCATACTCGGCGATATCCTTATTCAATATACTTCACTGCTTACTAGTCTATCCTACCCCACCTTAAAATGTTCATAGCAAACGATCGATATATGGTGAGAGGGGGGTCGTCTTATCTTGACATTCTCAATAGCTCCTTAGCATACTTATTAGCTTCGATCTCCTCTTTTCCTTCTGAAATATTCCAACCCTTGACATAAGCTAAATGATGATAGAACTCGTGCAATACGTTGAACTTGTCAAACCCTTTCGATCGAGTTGCTGCTGGGAACTAGGTGATTCTCTGGTGAGTACTGGACGGTTATCTCGTAGCCGTTTCCCTTTCCTTTTCCGTCGAAGCGTTCGCAGACGGAGTATAGGTGCATGTAGTAACCGTTTTCGTACATGTCGACTGGTACAAGGTATCCGTTGCCGCCGTTCTTGTAGGTTTAAAAATTTGGCCAGTATGGTCTAATCTCTTCCCCCTGCGAGACTGACTTTGCTGATAATTCCCGTTGCATTGGCTGGTGGATCGCTTGTTTCAATACAATCGATTGTCTGCACAGAGGTTAGTTAAGTTATTGGGGGGATTATCAGAGGTCTGTGGGAAGGTTGATTGAAACTCTCTACTATTATTTTTGAGCTTATGTCGATCGACTAGCAGTGTTGGTATCTTGCCTATGGGAAGGAATCGGGCTTTCCCATAGTTGGGCTCTTTTCATTGATGAACTTCTCGATCTCCTTTTCAAATTCTTCGATGTCTCGGAGGTTGTGTTTGATTATTTCTAAGACCCTTTTGTTGTCGACCTCTCCATACCTGTGGACCAAGAGATTCCTGAATCTAGCCATGTCTTCTAGCTTGGCGGCAAGCTCTTTTCCTATGACTCCTTCCTCTTTAAGAACTTTGAACATCTCGCTGTACTCCTCGGCCCTTCTAAAGCCCTTTACGGAGATTATGTAGTTGGCGATGTCGATGCAAGCCTCAATGATTTCTAAGAGGGAATACTTTGCGGCTTGGATGTCTTTATAGCTCTTTACGAATTGGTCTGGGCTCAGGGTCTTGAATTCCTCTAGAAATCTAAGGTTGCGGTCGATGATGTCGAGCTTCCCTTCTATTATCTCCCTCTCTAGGCTCATGCTAACAACCTCTCTCTCCTCTTTTCGTCGTACTGTTTGTAGAAGGGTTTGAAATCGATGTACCTGTCTATGACATAGGTCTCAAATCTCACCCTCTCCCGTTCATCTGTCGATAGGATGATCTCTCCCCATCTAATTACTTGGTGGAGGAAGCGGTAAGGCCCTTCGTTTAGAATCCTTACGTCCACCTCTTGATGAAGACCGCATTTCTCCTTTATCTCTCCGGCGATCCGAGCTGGGTATAGGGGTTCTGCGTCAAACTCTTCCTTTAGGAGCAGCCCCACATCTATGTCGCTTCTCTTCCAGTCGTAACCCTTAACCATTGAGCCATAGAGGTAGGCTACGAGTATCTCCTTGTGCTCCTTTAGAACTTCTTTGATCTCGTCCTTCAGTTTCATCTCGTCACCCGAACCCCCCAGGGTTGTCTATTTCAAGGATGAATTGTGTCAAACTTAAACACTTTGATGTGTCTCCGAGAATGAGTCTGTGGCCTTTTGGAATATTTTGTTCGTATCCGAGGATTTCTACGTTTCTTCCTATGAGGCTGTCTGTGATGCGTCTGTCGCAGTCTATGTGGGTTCCTTCCATGATGATGCTCTCGATCTTTGTGTTATGGATGGTGGTGTGGACTGTTTTGGATGGGTTGTAGAGATTTTGCTTGAAGCTTTCTTATGAGTTCGTTGGCTTCGGCGCTCCACTTGTATGGCGCTCTTTTTGGGTAGAACCGCTAGGATCTCCTCAGCCTGCACATGACTCCTAGGAGTCTCTACTGCGTTTGGTTCGACAACTCCTTTGCCTGAGCTTGCTTCGAGTTTCTGAACTGCTTCCTCAAGAGTGGGCTCCGTTTGATTCAACTTTCCTTTCACCTCTGTAAGTTTGTTTGAGATGCCTTCCCACACCTCGGCTGATGCCTCTGGATCATGCCTCTGGGATGGTAAGTTTTGCATGGATGAATCGTCCGTCCGTTGATTAGGTAGCGTCGTTCCTACTCCTTTAGGAGGTTGCCTACTCATTAGGAGCCTTCTGTAAGCTTAGCTCTTAGTTGGGTATCAATATGGGTTTTGACAATAAGATTTTTATTTGTCGTTTTTTAATCTATTTGTCGGTGATGGTTGTGTCTGTTGAAGTAGGGAAGTATGGTCGTGTGGTTCTTCCCAAGGAGCTTCGAGAAAAGTATGATGTGAGAGATGGTTCGAGGTTGATTGTTAGAGATCTGAAGGGTCAGATAGTTCTCCTTCCCGTTAGGACTTATGAGAGTCCAACGAAGGCCTTGCACGGTAGCGTGAGGGCGGAGCCTCCCATTGAGGAGCCAAAGGAAGTGGCTAGGGCATACGTCAGGAAGAAACTGATCGAGGAGTTAGAATGACGCGGTTTGTAGATACAAACGTGTTCATCTATAGCATCACTGGCCACCCTTTATTCGGTGAAAACGCTAAACGAATTCTTGAGCGCATAGAGCAGGGGGAGGAGGCTGTAACCTCGACGCTGGTTTTGTGTGAGGTTAGTTGGGTTTTGGAGGCTATGGGTAGACAGGGTGATATTAAGCCTACCCTTGAGAAGATTCTGTCTTATAAAAGCCTTGAAGTGGTGGGGTTTGATGAAGATGACCTTCTTGTTGGTGCAAATAACATGGGCCTCTATGGCATTGACTTCAACGACGGAATCAATGTCGCCGTGATGACTAGGATGGACATCTTCGAGCTGTACTCAAATGACCACAAACACCTGGGAAAAGTGGACTTCCTAAGGTTGTTTTTTGAATGATTAAGTCTGCATCGACGACAAAGCAGAGAAAAGCCTTGAAGAAGTAGACCTTAGTGGGAGAGATTTCCCGCTTTTGATGGGGACGATGTATCTCGTTCGCTGGTGGTAAGGCTTCCTAGAGGGGCTCTGCTGCTTGTAATGGCACCTGACTTTCGCAAAGGTTGGTGCTGATGTGGTTCTCGACTTTTTGGACCTTGGGCAGGTCATAGTAGTGGTGTGGACTGTCTTAGACGGATTGTAGACATGTTGCTTGAAGCTTTCTTACGGAGTTCGTTTGCTTCGGCGTCCCATGTGTATGGCACTCTTTTTGGTGGAACCGCTAGGATCTCCTCAACCTTCACATCGATCGGAGGTGTTGTTGGCGCTGATGTTCTTCTCTTTTGCAGGATTGGTTTGGATTCGTGTGGATGGTTTTTGAAGTTTTTGTGTGTTGTCTATAATGCCATAATGCCATTGATTCTTGGGGAGTTCATACTTTATGGGTCACTATGTTAGGTTTACATTTTGATGGTGGTGTAGATTAGTTGTTCTTCTTTGGTTCCTCTTCTTCTTCGCGCGCGCGCGCGCGGTGACTATAGGCATCAAGGGTAGAATCTTTCTATACGGAGGCTCCTCGATCCACCTTTTCTCTTCAACAGTGTTTATCGATATGTAAGTTTTCGAGTCTTTTTGAGACTATAGGTTAGCTTCGATGTGTCTGTGATCTCTAGTTTGCCTCTCTAAGAAGGCTTGATCCTTGCGACGCTGAAGACCTTGTGGCTGAAGAGATAGACGCTGATGAGGACTAGCCGCTGATGGATTCCTTTGTTTTCGGTGTGCTTTGCTTTGATAGGAGAGAGGGTATTCTTCATCATCATGTTGGTTTAGATAGTGTGCTCCATGGATCTGCTCAGTGGGGGAGGGACCGGAGGCAGTCATGGTGGTTTACTTTGGGGGGGTCGAAGGTCGATCTTGCCTGTCTTCGCTTGCACTGTTAGAATTGAGATCTTTAGTCTGGGCTCTTCTTATAGTCTGTCTAGTGCTTCATGGAAGTTGTGGATGATTGTCGGTGAGAGCCAGAAGCCTTCTTCAAGCATATGTCCGAGGGACTCCTTTGCCTGTCTCTTGTTCAGGTATCCCTCCTTTACGCTTCTCAGAAGTACATAGAGAACCCCTTTGGGCTTTAGGTCTAGGTTTGTCCCTACGTGGTACGCGTCTTCATCGTTTGTCAGGAAGACGGAGGTCTCCTTCTCCAAGGCTAGAGCTATCGCTTCGCGTTCTCCTTTGCCTAGCTCTATGCCGAGCCTGGCCTCCATATCCTCAACCTTGTCCGTGAATTGTCTGCTTGACTTGTAGATTCTTATCCACCCCTCTTCTACGGCCTTCTTTGTTACTTTGGCGTCCTCGTAGCCCTTTTCGAGCCCGCGTACTACAGCCTCTTCATAGACTGCTTCAGGAATCACTATTTGAGAGTATAACTTCTTCAAAAGGTGTAGGATATCGCATTTTCCTAGCCATATGAGTGGGCCAGCGTCTGAGGATGCCGCCAACTAGCCCGCCAGATGCTCGACCTCTTTGCTGAACCTCTCTTCTCCATATCTGAGGGGAACGTTCCTCCGTTTAAGCTCTAGGGAGAGCTCCCTGTAGCCTAGGCCCGTCAGCTCAGCTATTCTCCCGAATGAGACCTTGCCCTTTGTGTATAGTTCTAGGGCTAGGCGTAGCTTCATCTCTCCAATGCCTATCTGCAGGGCCTCCCTCATAACGTCGGATCTCTCCCTCTGAAGCCTCTCTGTGAGATCTTCGAGGTCCTCCATAGTCTCTTCAGGGAGCCTAATGGTTGTGACCTTGAATGTCAAGGCATCCACCATATTCTTTTAGAATACAGTCGCCTATAA
>Ga0315296_10001923_pt1 | contig 17964 bp, 3 predicted proteins | sample YL17G14_18_MG_FD_203921 | JGI IMG/M metagenome (GOLD analysis project Ga0315296, IMG submission 203921) | Sediment microbial communities from Yellowstone Lake, YNP, Wyoming, USA - YL17G14_18 | ecosystem: Environmental > Aquatic > Freshwater > Lake > Sediment | place: USA: Wyoming | collected... | reverse complement strand
GAAAGAACCCTCTTTGAATTCATGCCAGCACCAGGGAATATAAGAACTGATAGTATTAAGCCCTGTAGCTTTCGCCTTTTTTAAGCGGTCTTTCCACTCTTTTCTGGTAATTCTGAAGTAGTGCAATTCTCCAGAATATAAAAAGAAAGGTTTGTCCCCAAGAACAAACCTTCCCTGTTCCACTCTAATTTCCTGTGTCTTCATATCCGTTTATGGAGTAGCGAAGCTACGCTTCGCATTTATAACGCGGAGCTAACGCTCCGCTACTCCTTTCTAATACCTTTGCTCTAAAGCTACTGTTTCAACCCGGTTACAGCGACTCCTCTGATGACATACCTCTGTGCCAGAATGAAAACAATCAGCACAGGGACAACCACCACCACTGCCCCCGCCATAAGCAACCCAAATTTTGTTGCATATTGACCGCTAAGGTTAGCAAGGGCAACAGGTAGAGTGTACATATTCTCTTTAATCATTACAATTAATGGCCAGAGGAAGGCATTCCAGGAACCCATGAAAGTAAAGATTCCCAAAGCAGCCAGGACTGGCTTGCAGAGAGGCAAGATGATGGTCCAGAAGATTCTGAACTCAGAGCAACCATCTATCCTTGCCGATTCAATTAGGTCGTTAGGTATGGTAGTAATAAATTGCCTCATCAAGAATATTCCAAACGCACTTGCTCCTGCAGGGATTATGAGTCCCCAGTAACTATTTATTAGTCCAATACTCTTTAACATAAGAAAGACGGGTATCATCGTTATCTGCCCTGGCACCATCATTGTGGCTAAGAGTAGAGCAAATATCTTTTCTCTCCCGGGAAATCTATATTTGGCAAAGGCATACCCGCCGAGAGAGTTCAAAAAGAGGCTAAATAGAGTTATTCCAAAAGCAACAATAACGCTATTCTTGAAGAATTGCAAAAAGTTGACTTCACGAAATAGCTTCTGATATTGCTCTATGGTTGGATGTTTAGGAATCCACTGAGGAGGATATGTAAATACACTCTCGGCAGACTTAAATGAAGTGGAAATCATCCAGATAAAAGGAGCTAAAGTAATAGCAATACCTACAAATAGTAGAAGATGAATAAGAATTCTTCTAATCAATGTAAGAATCTTTGACAGATTCACTTCTCTCTTCATCTGCTCTCACACTCCCTCGTAGGCAGCCTTCTGGAATCTTACCTGCAATATAGTGAAGGCTACAATAATACCAAAAAGCACATAACCGATGGCGGAAGCGTAACCCATACGGAAAAACTTAAAGCCCTGGTTATACATATGGAGAACAACCGAGATTGTGGAATTTAATGGACCTCCCTTTGTCATTATATAAGGCTCGGCAAAAAGTTGAAAGAATCCGATAATAGTGGTGACGGTAACGAAGAAAGTGGTGGGCTTCAAGCCTGGCAAGGTAACATAAAGAAATCTCTGCCAGTAGCTCGCACCATCCACTTTGGCTGCATCGTAAAGGGTATCGGGAATTGCCTGAAGACCGGCCAGAAAAATAACCATATTATAGCCAAAATTCTTCCAGGCTGCCATAACAATCAGACAGGGCATAGCCAACTTTGTATCACCGAGCCAGTTTTGAGGGGGTAGACCTACTGATTGCAGAGCCCAGTTGATTAAACCGTAATCAGGATTATAGAGCCATCGCCAGACCACGGCTACGGCAACCAGTGTGGTTACCACAGGAGCAAAGTAGGAAGCACGGAAAAAAGATTTGAACTTAATAAATTCTTCGTTCAGAACGATAGCCGTCAGAAGAGCAAGTGAAATAGAGAAAGGAACCCCAACGATTACAAAGTAGAATGTATTAAGCAGTGACCTCCAAAAAATCATATCCCGGAGAAGTGTCTGATAGTTTCCCAGTCCAACAAATGAGATCCTTTTCCAGTCGGCAAGTCCATAAATATCCCAGTTCGTTAGGCTCATAATGAATGAGATAATAACGGGAAGGAAGAGAAAGACAAAAAGAATAGTTAAGGAGGGGATAATAAAAAGATAGGGCGCATGATATTTCTTAAGTGAAACGATAAGTCTATTAAGACCAGAAATTCTCTCCTGTGGTACTTCCGTTTCTTTAACTTTACGGCGAAACCTTTTCCATAAGAAGGCAAGTCCCCATATAAAGACTAAAATTGCGCCAAGGCTCAAGAAGAATCTTCCCTTGCTCACCACCCTCTGTTTTTTTCCCAGTATCTGATTAATGTCACCAGTCAATGTTCCCAATGCCTGAGATATGTTCATTTTCCCCAGAATTAATTCTTCCATACGCATCTGCATAGCATCAGCAATCTGTTCCCATTCTGGAATATTGGGAGGAGACTTTGTATAGTTAAGTTGCTCACCGAAAACTCTCAACATCGGTTTATCGTTAAAGAATGGGTCCTGCCAGGCAGATTTGACTGCAGGAAGGTCTGTGGTCATTCTATACCATCCTACCTGTATCTCTGGCTGGCTCATAAACTCGACAAATTTCCAGGCTATCTCTTTATGTTTTGAATCTTTGAAAATAACTAAATTACATCCTCCTACAAATGAAGTGGGAAACTTCTTTCTGGGCATCATTGCCACATCCCATCTTCCTTCATACTCTTTCCCCAATTCGTTTCCTACGAGTTCTATCATCCAGGGACCAGAGATAAAAATTGGATAGAACCCTGTCCTGAAAGCATGAAATAGGTCCACATCCACAGCCTCGGTAGTGGGAACAATCTTCTCTTCAAACAGCCTGAGATAAAATTTGAAAGCCTCCTGTGTCGGTTCGCTCTCTACATCGGGCTCTGAATTGTCGGGAGTTAAAATGTTGCCACCGTTTTCCCAGATGAACATTGATAGAATATTCCAATCTTTAACCGGCAGCGCCATTCCATACTGGTCAATCTTGCCATCGCCGTCCCTATCCTTGACCAGAGCCTTTCCCGCTCTCTCCAGCTCCTCCCAGGTGCGAGGCGGGTGGTCAAACCCGGCTTCTTTCAGGAGGTCCTTTCGATAGAATATAACCCTTGTATCAACATACCAGGGAATTCCATAGACTCTTCCGTTGACGAGATTAGTCCCCCAGGAAGCAGTGAAGAACTTGTCCTTACTAATAATTCTCGAATTTGAAATCAATTCATCGAGAGGAGCCAAGGCTCCCATAGCTTGAAATTCGGCCATCCAGGTTGTTCCCAGCTGAGAAACGTCGGGGGGAATCTCTCCCACCACAGAAGTGATAAGTTTCTCATGGGCTGCCTCCCAGGGAATAGCTTGGGTAATTACCTTCACTCCCGGATTAGCCTGTTCAAATTTCCGCGCCATCTCTGCAATCTTCATTCCCTCCGCACCCATAGCCCAGACAGTAATAGCCTCCTCTTCCTTCTTCGCCAAGCCCCTTCGCTCCAAGCAAACGAACAAGAGAAGACTCGCTAACGTTAATATGCAAAACTTCTTAAGCAAACTTCGATTTCTCATACCTTCCCCAGATCATAAGGAGTAGCAGAGCAAAGCTCTGCATTATAATCGCGAAGCTTCGCTTCGCTACTCCAGTTTTGAAAAGGAGTAGCGGAGCGCCAGCTCCGCGCCTACTCCAGTTTTGAAAAGGAGTAGCGGAGCGCCAGCTCCGCGCCGTGAGTTTAATAGAATTCTTCTATCCCCAAGAGATACTCTGCTCTCTTTCCAATTTCATCATTATGAAACCTATTCCTGATTATTCCGGCGTTAAGGTAATTGTTAAGTGCAATCAGTATCATTGCCTGGTCAAGACATAAATACTTCTTGGATACCTCCCCTGTCTCAACATTTACTGAATCGTAAAATCCATAGTCCCCATAGACATCAGGATAAACCTGGAGAAACTTTTTCAAATTGGCAACTGCCTTTTCCGGGACAAATTCGAGAGCCAAGAAGGTCGCATGAGGAGTAACAATTCCCGCATCGTAACCTTTCATCCCTAAATCTTTTACCCCATATGCATCATAACCTTCGCCTGGAATCGAGCAGGGTGACAAACCCCAAACCGGATATCCTTTCTTCTTTGCAAATCTGATATGTGCTTCTACATACCTTGAATTATTCAAAGCAAGATTCTTCTTAGCCAACTCCGCCTCTTTAATCACCAGAGTGGGCATTAGCCCCTCGAACATGCTCCCTCCCCAACTGGGAACTATCTCCATTCCATCGTATTTGTAATAACCTTCAAAGACATCTATACCTAAATATTTCTTAAATTTACCATCGGGAACCTTGTTCTGCCATTTCCATTCTTTAGGGAAAGTACGATATATTTTGAACCAGTGTTCCGGAGGGACATCGCCCTTGCCGATAGCCATCAGGCTAATTGCCCTCGCCTCGGTATAGAAGGCTCCATAATGGTACTCTGAATACCTCTCCTGATCAATATGGTAACCGTGACGCATCTGTCCCTGGACGCGGTCGTAAAAGAAGGAAAAGTCGTGGGAATCGATTATTCTGGTACATCTCTCTCCCATCTCTTCGGGAAAGGCCTGACGGACGATGATTAGACCCATTATAAACCACCCACTGTCCACAAAGGAAATAAAATTACTCGTGGGATTAAGTCTACTCGTATCGTAGTAGTTAAACATAAATCCATGTGCCTTTTCTAACCTCTGAGCTGTGTCCAGCGCATCTCCTATTTTCTCTACCGCTTCCTTTCTATTGATAAATCCTAGGTCATAAGCGGAAACAATCGACATAAAATAGAGCCCCAAATCTGTAATGCTCATATAATCACCCACTGCTCTTCTCGGCGCAACCTGAACATAGTTCAGTGGAATATTCCTTTTCTTATCCACTATATCCCGGAAGTATCCCCAGGTATCCCTGGCTATAGTCTGGAGAAACTCTTTGTCTGTCTTCGGCATCTCTCTGTTTTTCAAAACAATTTCTGGAAATCCTTTTAGATTATCTATCAGTATTTCGGTACGAGAATCGCCTATAACAAGATCTGATGACTTGACCTGCTTTGTTTCCAGGTCGCATCCCGGGGATAGAAAAATATCATCAATGTAGATAGTTCCTTTTGGTTTAGTAACGATTTGAGAGTCGAAAAGAATATCAAGTTCACTCACTTTACTCCAGTCACTGATTCCTTCAACTTCACTAAAAAGGATAGGAACAATTTTCCAAGCATTGGTCACTCCCGTTACCGGGTAGGTCCCACTCTCTTTTATACTCTTGAAAATTACATTGAATTCGGTGGTGAATCCCGCGTTCATATCACCTTTCACATAGAATACAATACCATCAAAGATGTCAGTAATTTTTTCGCCAAATTTAATACGGTAACCGTTGAGGTTATTATTAGGAGGGTTGAGATTGTAGTCGAGTTTTAGCGAGAAACCTTCTTTATCCTCTTCTCGATTTGAATCGAAAGAGAGAACACAACCTTGACTTGGTTCTCCCCAATATGGCTCCAAATTTTCCCTTGATTGTTGGTCGAAATTGGCTAAAGATACTGACCCTTTGGGAGCATCCGCCGGCAGGCTATTCGCTTCTTCAACGCAAGAGCAGAGTGACATCAAAACCAAAAGCAGCGCAAGTGATTTACTGATAGGCCTTCTCATCGCATAGCTTCTTCCTAAGGGAAGGATTTCTGACTACCCGAAGTTCCCAGTCAATAGTGGGGCTAATAGCCCGTCGCATTCATAACAGTTGAATACTTTATCAGAAAAAAAACTAATTGTCAATAATTTTAATCCTGTTGATGTAGCTGCGGAGCGACAACCCTGCGTTATAATGGCGAAGCTTCGCTTCGCTACTCCAGTCCTAAAAAGGAGTAGCGGAGCGATAGCTCCGCATTATGATTGCGAAGCTTCGCTTCGCTACTCCAGTCCTAAAAAGGAGTAGCGGAGCGATAGCTCCGCATTATGATGGCGAAGCTTCGCTTCGCTACTCCAGTCCTAAAAAGGAGTAGCGGAGCGATAGCTCCGCATTATGATTGCGAAGCTCTGCTTCGCCACTCCAGTCCTAAAAAGGAGTAGCGGAGCGATAGCTCCGCATTATGATTGCGAAGCTCTGCTTCGCCACTCCAGTCCTAAAAAGGAGTAGCGGAGCGACAGCTCCGCATTATGATTGCGAAGCTCTGCTTCGCTACTCCAGTTTTTGCCACTACATTACATTTTAATAGATATTTTATTTTATGCCTGGACTCTGTATATCTTCTTCTCCATCTCCATTCGCTCTAAATATTTTCTGGAAACCGGCGTTGCTGGTAGGATGACTCTGTTATCTTTTCTAATTATGTTTAGCAGTTTTTCTGCTTCTTCTTTTCTATAGTTCGCTTTTATGAAATCTATTAGCCACTCCGAGACTTGACCCTCAATAGCAACTACAAGACCAGCCGCTGTGGAGAGCATCTCTCCCTTCTTGGGCGGAGATAGGATAACCCACAAGATCTCCTTCATCCTTTCCCTCCATCTCTTCTCGTTATCAGTGAGGATGGTTACCTCCACTCCGCTAACTTGTTTCGCCTCTTTTCCAGTCAGAGCTCTAATCACCGTATCATATACGTCCCTTGTTCTTATCCATTTTCCCGTCTGCCTCAAAGTAAGTCTATCTAACACCAGCCGCTTATCTATAAGCTGACCAATAACTTCTGCAGGCAACCCAGAATCTCTCATATAGTCAATAAGCATCTGTTCCATTACTTCTCTACTCAACCCCCTGATATTGGAAACGAAAGCGAACTTAATCTTACCAAGCTTCCCTTCTTTTTCGGCAAACCTCACGATATTCTCCATCACTTTGAAGGCTCCCGGACTTCTCGGCTCAACCGATATCTCCCCGAATTTAACCTTCACTTTGAACAGGCTGGGCAAATCGAAGACAAAGACTTTCATTCCCTCAAAGTCAACGACCTCACGACGGATTTCGTAGCCAGCAATCGGCTCAAAGGCGGAAATTTCGGAAGTCCTACCCACCAAAGCAGGCATTGCTCTTACCAGAGAAGGAATAATCTCCTCCGTTAGTCCTTTTTCTGGAACTTCCATTATCAACTCAAGCATTGCTGGGCCTAAAGTATATTCCACTCCCTTATCCAGCCTTTCAAATATCTCGCCAGCAATCAAATAGTAATTGATTAAACCAGCAAGCTCGCGATTAACCTCTGCTTCAGCCGGTAACCTTCCCTGAACATTCAGAATCATCGCATAGATTAGCTCGTGAAGAGCCCGATAGAATATGCCGTTGAGCGTGTTATAACCCCCGTTCAGTATAACCTCAACTTGCCACTTTTCTGCTCCAGTCTCTCCTACCTGTAGCATTGCACGGCTCTTTATGAAGACTTCTTTCCCTCTCTCCCTGGCTATCTCTTCCTCTAACTGCTCGTACTCTTCCTTGGGTAGATAAGTCAATTTTATTTCCTCTTCCTTTATCCTGGACAGGAGAATCTGGCCACGACCAGCTCTGAACACCTGCTCCAAGACCTGCCAGAGGGACGAGCCATGATTCCATATCTTTGCCCTTATAACTGCTCTGAGGACTATCTCTTTTTCAGGAAGTGTCAACTGTTCAACCCTGTTCTCCCGAATGGCTTCAAGAATCGGGTGGACACGGAGTTCCACCCCTACGCTCGCAATCTCTTCTTCCACTGCCCTCTCCACTTCCTTCATCTTCTCTGGCAACGCCAGTTGCTTCAATAGCACCGTACCGTACTTCTCTCTCAAGTTTTCAACCCTTTCGGCCCATTCTCTGGCAGCGACATTAAATCCAACCTCAGGAGCGAGTTCGTGTAGGAGTTGCAAGGTCCTCAACACGAGGCTCTGAGAGAGAAACTCCTTCTCAAAGCTGGAGAGAATAGCTCCTTCGGGAATTAGAACGCCCAAGTAGAAATAGACAACCTCTCGTATGTAGCTTGGCCTATTCCTCAACAGCTCCTGCAACAACTCCTCCAAAGTTAGACCCCTTTCCTTAAGCAGCGCGTTCTCTATATCCTGTCTTCTCGGAAGTTCACTGAGGACCATCTGAGTGAAGTTAACAGGCTCTCCCCTTAGAGTTCCTACTTCAACCTTAGCAAGTGCCCTTGTTATCGCTTCTCTCTCTCCTTCATTTTGAGGAATAACTCCTCTCAGGAAGTCTTGAACAATCTTGTTGGCTTCTGCTTTTACCTCTGCGGTAGTTCGACTCATCGAAACCGCACCACCTACCAACGGTAATTCCTTTCCTACAGCTTCTACTAGCCTGGCCTCTATGTCTTCGGTATCTCCAAAGATAATCTCTCCGGTTGACACTGCCCTTTGTTCAATCCATCCTTTCTTCCATAGCGCATATCCACCCATAAATCCTAAACTTGCAATGCCTGCTATCATCATAGCCTCTGGTATGCCTATCTCTTTTCCTCCGTACATTCCCATATTGCTTAACATAAAGATACTTAGCAATATCCCAGGTAGAAATCCTTTTGCTATCCTTATGAATTTATCACTAAACTTGTGTGGCGGTTTTATTTCTTTTATTTCTATAGGTGGTTCTGCGAGCTTCTTTTGAGGTTGAGTCAATAAAGTCACATCTAATCCTTCAACTATTTTCCCTGCATCTTTTACTCTTAATCTCTCAAACTGCTTTTTAAGAACTTCCTTAAATTTAGCTGTGGGCATAGACTGTCCTGGGATAAGTGGAGTGAATTTATCACTAGATTTCTTCTGTTCAGCTTTTATTTCTCTTATTTCTATAGGTAGTTTTGCCCGATTCTGTTGAGGTTGCATTAATGAAGTCATATCTAATCCTTCGACTATTTTTCTTGCATCTTTTACTCTTAATTTCACTAGTTGTTCCTTAAGAATTTCTTTAAATTTAGCTATATTTCCCTTTATCTGTGTACTATCAATCGGAATAACACTTTCTCCTTTCTCAGTGTGGGGTGCTCCTTTCCTTACAATCGGCATAGCCTGTTCAGAGGTAAGCGGAGCCAGTAGCTCTGCTCGATTACTCACCAAAGTGGCCAATGTTTCAGGAATCTGTTTTCTCTTATAGCTGGAATACGCTGAAGCTGCAACGGTTGGCGCCAGTATTGCCTTAACTTGCCAATCCTTTATGCCAAGTTCATCTGCTATCAATGAAATCTGTTTTTCGTCAAAGGCTTTCAAAACTTTGTTCTGGCTGGCATATGCTTTAGCATATTTGAAACTATAAATTCTCCTCTTTAGCCAGTTGGCATCTCCCATTGAGAAGACTTCTCTTTCAAGTTTGTCAATGCTATCTACCGCTGTAGCCAGACGTTTTACAGCAGGTGTCTCGATGGTTCTGTATGTTTCAGGCTTGGTCTCTTTTATATAATCAAGCATTGCTGTGAGTTTGTCAGAATACATTATATCAGCCATTTGTTGGAGCGATGGTCTCTTAACACCAGTTCCAGCAAGGCTACTATATGATGCAATTGCATTTTCAGCTACAGGTCGTGTAAATTCCGGATTGACTGCAAAATGGAGTGTACTCAATATATCTTTGTAGAGTTTGACATAAGGTTGAGCTATTGATTTAAGAGTAGTATAGGTCGGGGAAACACCTCCTACCAGGTTTGTTTGTAGATCTTTGAGTGCTCCTAAGAAAGCGAAGGTGTTTTTCTCTTCATCGCTAAAGTTGTAATAAGAGGCCAATGCTGAAGGAAGAGTATTTACAGTCCCGTCAAAACCATATTTATCAGGTGACCTTACTATCATTGTTGGCAATCTGAAATTGTTAACACTGCCGTCAGGGCCGCGGGATAATTCAAAATCAGCCAATGCTTGTTGCATATTCTTGCTTAATTCGGTTCTATTAGGCATAAAGGATGACAGATACCCTGTCCACTCTTTTTGAGCAGCATTTGAACCGTTTGTGGATATCATAGATTGAACTTCTTTTACCTTGCTCTCAATCTGATAGTCGCCGGGCACTTTGCTGGCAGAAGCAAACTTCGAAAGGACCTGTTTTGTTGAAACCACCATTGAGGTAAGTAATCTATTTTCCGGGAGGCCTGTTGAAGGTAGAATCTCTGCCTCAGCTGGCCTGTTTGCAGCAATTAGATCCTTGTATCCATTTGCAAGATACAATGGCTTATCGCTTATCTCCCCCGATTGCGGTATTTTCAAGAAGTCTCTTTCCGTTATACCCTTTTCGCTACCCACTCTTTCCAATTGCCACTTTTGATATGCCATCATCGTTCTGCCTGTGTCTGAGGTTATCTTACCATCCAGTCTGTGCCAGATGCCCCACGCTTCTTGCAGAGCCTGGTTGACATAGTTTCTATGGAGACTCGTAGCGTCTCCGAGGTCATAGCTTATATCAAGGTTGGCCTGTCTTGATCCGCCATTCAGCACCCTTTCCAGCTCTCCCTGCACTAAAGTCTTATCCTTAAGCGATACACCTGGCATCTCGATAAAGGTTTTTAAGAATCCTATTACAACATTAGACCTATACGTATCCTGGAGCATAAACGATGCTGCATCGCTCTGCTTCTTGCACTGCAGGTAGTCTGCGTTTAATATGACTTTTTCCATAAGTGTCATATCTTTTATTTCTTTTTGGGCAATAAGCTTTGATGAAAGTTGTACTATTTCCGAATTCATAAACCATTCGCGTACCTTTTGATTATTGCTAAACTGCAAGTTCTTGTCAAGTTCCTTATTGTCTATGCCCAATATATATGTGGCTGTATCACCTGCTTTTCTTTTAAAACGTCCTACCAGCTGACCTGCTATGTCTGCCGGAATCGTGTGGAAATTATCAACATAAATAGTGGCATTCCAGTTCTCTGTCTTTTTGCCCCAGTCTAAACCTGTAAATCCGCGGTAACCAGTTATAATCAGTTTACCTTGTAGATTACTCTCTTCTAATATTTCTCTTATATGTTCGTCTGTTAAGCGAGGTCTTGAATCTATGACGATAACCTCAATCTTCGGCCCGCTGTCTTTCCATTCCTGTCTGAATTTATTTATTGTTCTCTTTATGCTCGCTATCTTTGGCTTACTTAAACCAGGAACAAGTATAACTCCGGTCTTGCCTGATAAAGCAGCAAGTAATGTCTCGGCGATTCCTTGCTCTGGCTTTGTGATAAAGTTTGCCTCGGTTATGCGTCTATCGCTAAGTTTGGTAGAAAGGCCTGGCGCACTTATGTTAAAGACTGAGCTTCCTATCTTCTTCTTGCTTAATAATTCAAGACCTAATATGGTACCTGTCTTACCACTGGTCCAAGCAAATGGGTTAGCGACAACCGTTGATATGGCGGACTGCATTGTGGTATCACCTTTCTTGACATAATGTACGGGATTCTTGCGATCTCTTAGGGCCAAGGCAATCTGATAATCGAGATCCTGGAAAGTTGATGTCAATTTTGGTTTTTCGTCTAAGACAGGATGGATACTATTTCTTGAATATCCATAATCAACTTTTTCTATCGAATATAATGCACGCAGTACTGATTTAACAACTCCTGAATATTTCTCTGCTAACTTGCCAAGAAGTTCCTGTGCTGCTTTACTTAAATTGTAATCTCCCCCATCTAAACTCCTTACCCAGTACCTGTCTGTCTCTTTATTCGCATCGCGTATTGCTTTTCCTGTTTTTACATCTATTATCTTATCTACAACCTTTCCGTTCTCGTGCTCCTGCCTACCCATAACTATTTTCGGATTCTTACCTGTAAAATAGCTTAATATGTCTTCTACTACCTCTATCCTTCCAGCATCGGCTCTGCCTAAAGGTTTTGACTCCCTCGAAATTATTGCTGCGTCTGTTGAGGTTAGGAATTCGTGTACTTCGTCTATGTTCTGGTCTCTTGCTCTTAACATTGCTATCTTTAGGTCGGGGTGCTCCGGCCACAGGTTTCTCAAATGGCCAGGTGTAGCTGTTGCATCACATATTATAAGCTTGCTCGAGTCATTGAAGGCAGATACAATAGTAGATATTGGCTTTGAATGGAAAGCATCGGTGACATCAAATGGTGTCAAGCCTGCCATAGATAGTAACCTTCTACTTTCGCTATTGCTATATTGGGTCCTGTTTGAATCAACAAAAATCTTTCCATAATAGTCTTCGCCGAGCACCAATTTCTTTGCCATAACCTGGGCTAAGAAATCTAAGGTCTTGCCCGCCGCTGTATCTAAGCCTGGGGAAAGGTTCATGAGCCCAGCTAATTGGTCTATCCTCTGCTGGGCATCAAACTCAAATCCTTCTCCTTTTACACGGAAAGTAGCTACCTCAACGAAGATCTTAGCCAGTAAGGTCTTCGCCAGGTCTCCATAACGTTGCATGAATTTCTTACTGCATACAGCTTCAGGTGTATTGAAATATTCTTTCATAAATCTTTCTTTGAATTCCATATCTTTCGACTTGTCCAGGCCTATTTCCAATGCCAGATTCTTGACTTTTTGGCGAAGTCTAAGATAGTCACCATAAATAATGCTGTGCTCTCCCGATTTGTACACCTTTGCATAATATTCATTCCACTTTTCTCCTAAGTTCCGGGCAACATCAGCTGGAGATGTGGTTGAGCCAGGCCTTAGCCCATTCTTCTTTATATGTTCCAGCAATGCGTTCCCTTCAAGCATCTTGCCTGTTCTGTCAAACAACAGGTTTTGTATTTCAATAGCTATCAACTTCTCAGCGAACTCTACAATCGGCTCACGCTTCTTTGAAACATAGCAGTAATAATCTTGGAGCGTTTTTACCTGCCGCTCTGATAGGCCGAGGTCAAGAGACCTCAGCTTGACAACTGCTTCTTGTCTTAAGTAGCTCATTGAACCTTTCTTGCCCACTGGTTCTATTACTACGTTGCCAATTTTTACCCTTCGTTCTGGATTAGTAAGCATGTATAATGTTTGAAAGTCGTATTCCTGCAAGAGCTTGCCTAATAGTACATCAGCTGCGATATCTCTCCAAAGTTTGCTTTGCTGATTCTCTTTATAGTAGGCTGCTACCCTCCCGATATTTAAACCACTCATCCACTGCCTGAGTAACATCGGTTTTAAGTTGTTGGCATCCTGTTGTGTAAACTTAAGGCCTAAAAGCCTTGAGTTGTATGTCTGCTTTGTTTCATCTTTTGTAAACTTATCGAGCGAATTAAACAGCTGGCGTGCCTGTGATCCGCTTAGCTCTGCAACTAATGGACTATACAGAAGCCCGAATGCGTAGGACCGCATATGCTCATTAGTCTCGATCTTTGTGGCGTTGTATCTAATTTCTCCCTTTCTGCTCAGGGGCTGAAGCGCCCCAGATGACTTGTCTGAACCTATATAAATATCGTCAACAACTCTCTTTGAGGCAAGTTCAACGAGCCCGTTTCTGTCAAAGAATAAATTGCCGTAATTGCTCAACCTTACCTTATCCGATTCTGAGGTCAATATCTTAATGACATCGTTCTTGGATAAGCTTTCAGGATGATGGTCTAAGTAAAAGTCGATTGTGTCGCGAACTAGTTTGTAATACTTGGAACCTTGCGCCTCGCTGGCAAATCTTATCATACCCTGGAGGTTTCCCCCATACTTTCTAACGCCTGCAGATACTTCGGCAAAATCAGATAATGCCTTATAGTAGGAGTTATTCTGCTTAGATATCTTTTCTACAGTATTCTTCCAAACATCTCCCAGTGTTAAACGGTCTGATTTTGTACTGTATTTATTCCTCCATCTGGCATCTCTGAACTCGTTCAAAAATTCCCTAAATCCAGATTTTCTAAAATCTGCACTTAGCCCGTTTCTCTCGAAAGCCCGTGCTAATATCAGCCTGTCTTCCTCGGGCACTCTGCGACCCATACTCATAAACAATGATGACCATACTGCCAAATCTTTTCCAAACTTGGAGAATGCGTAAGGCGAATATTGTTCTTTAACATAATCCTCAAAACCAGCTCCGTATTTACTCTCGTCAAATTTGCCCAACGCAATATCTGTATAGGCGCCCAGTCTTTCTGAGAAATCAAGCGCCCTTTCCACACCACTTACAAATAAACCTATTCCCAGTAATGAGTCGACATGACCAGCTGAAAAGCTGCTTAATACCATATGAGCTGTGGTGCCCGGTCTTGCTAACCTGCCAGGATTAAGCCATCTTGTAAATAGACGTGTGCCAAAGTACTCACCATTTAATAATTTCCCATATGATACATTCAAGCTTCTGTAACGCACAGCGTTCCACAGAATCTGAGGAAGGTTCGCAATCCTTGTAAGGTGTGCTCCACCTTCTCCTGACGCTGTGTACACGTTATGAAGTAAACCGCTACTCTTATTAGCTCTTTCTGGACCGCCGAGTAAGTAAATAATAAGACCCATATACAAACCCTGTTTCGGTGAAAGCATAGTCTCCGGGAGGACTATGCTTCCCAAATACTGGAAATAACTATCTATAGGTGCATATCCACCTTGAGTCTCGCGACGGAATAGATGCCATACTGTTTCCCCGGTCTGTCGGTCAGTGAAGTTGAATCCCCATATTGTTTTATTGCCATCTTTGCCAATTGCCCTGGAATCTATACCAGCTAATCTATCTACTGAACGTTCAATACCTGTAAATAATGTGTCCCAAACAGGCCGAGCAGAAGACATTGTAAATGTGACAACAGGCCAGGTAGCTGCACCGATAACCATTCTGGTTGTAAGTATGTCTATATCGGTTAAGGTGGTGGCTTTCGAAATTATGCTCTCAACATGGCTTACCCTCGCTTCAGGGATGGTTTCCTTTCCAAGATATTCTGCGGCGTTAGGCCTGACTACACTGTTCTTTAACCCGTAGTATGCTAATATCTCAGCAGTAATTCCGCCTGTTAACCAGCTGGTGATTATCTTGCCTGGTTTATCATATGGGATCGTAAACTTAAGTTTATTCCAGTCTTGTGCATTTAACATATCTTTTGCTGGACCAAATAGGAAACCACCATATCCTAAAATCTTTGCATGCCTGGCTACTCCGGCTAGGAATCCTTTCTCACCATACAGGATATTTCTAAGAGCCGGTGCCTTATCGTATACAAGACCAATCCCTGCTCCGAGCAGAGTATTTACTGTTATGTCTCCCCATCTTAATCTTGAAACGTCGTATCCATCATATGTATCTCTTATTTTGAATAAGTCGAATTTCTTGCCAAATGGTTGTCTCATAAGTTCGCCTAAGAAGACTGATGACCCGGCAAATGCTGGTGAGCTTAGCTGCTTGGCAACAGGACTCAATAGCAACCCTGACAAACCACCTGTAGTCGCATACCAGACTCCTTTTCCATAGCTATCTATGTCTCCACGGTATAACCCTACTCCTATGTTGGTACCTGCTCCGGCAAGAACCCTTCCTCCCACATTGGCATAATTGGCATATTTTCCACCTTTTGCTACAAGATTCGCCAAATGCCCTCCACCATAGAAGGCTGATTCTAATGCGTAGCCTTGACCAATAGAGACAAGATTCTTGTCGAATGTCTGCACACCGCCTGTATTCATAAGGCTCTCTAAATTATCAAAAGCCAACTTTATGTTTGCTACTGTCCTGCCTTTATACGCTATGCTAAGCGCATCTGCAGCAATTCTTGAGCTTAGAGGTAAATTCGCAAAGATTGGACTACTCTTACGTAGTGTATGTAATGGCTTGCCAGATTCAGTTAAAAGGTTAAAAGTTCTACCACCTTTTTTCACTAATTCAGTGGTTGTTCCTATCTTATGTGCCCAGTTGGCAATGCCAGCTGTAGTAAGATAGGAAAGAGATATACTAACATTATCCGTAAGTGATAATGGCTTACCATACTTGTACTCGGAAAGTGCATTTAACCCAAGAGTTGTAGTTTCTGTCCAGCCGGCAGTACTCCAGAATAGCTTCGTCATACCTGGGTTAAAGAAGCTTCTTGTTGCAGCCGTCGTGGCAGGTGCTCTATAAAATCCCAAAACTTTTGCTCCTCCAACTATTTCAAGCCATCTCTGGGCGGCTATATAAGAATATCCAAATGGCTTCATCCAGCCGCCTTCCTGGATCATCAATTCACCTTGAGACATTTCCCCTCTTATAATTTGAGGAATAATTGCCTCGTAATCGCCTGTGTACACGTTGAGTTTCTTCCCGACGTAAGTGCCGAGTTGATATGAACCTACCTCTAACCCCCTCCAACCAGAATCGATGAACGCTACTGGAGAAAGTGCAATAGTCTTGAGTGTTCCTCCAAAGCTCTCTAAACCTTTAAGGTTATAATCGTATCTATCTGGATATATTGATGCAGCAAAATACTGAATCGGAGAGCGCAGATAAGAGTAGAAACTCAATACCTTGTCCTCCATAAACGGAAATTCTCCTGTTTTCAATTTGCGGTTAATCTCTCTTTTGGTTTCTTCAGGTGCGTGCCTTTCTATTTCTATCCAACGAGGCACTTGCTCAGCTTGGAAACGGGCGCTTTCATTATTCTGTAGCAAATTCACAAGTGCTGCTATATCATTTTCATACACACCTGCTTTTTTCATCATAACCCTTAAACTCGCAGATGGACTATACTCAGCAGCACCATGACTTTGTGGTAGCCATTCCTTAATCAACTTCTCGCTAAGCCGAGTCAGGTAAAGGTTATCTTCAAATTTGTTATAGTAGGTCTTTAATTCCTCAAAACCTTTTGCTAATTCTGCCTTGTTTAGAGAACCATAGTTTTCAAGTAACCTGCTTGCCACTTTATGCAAAGCATCTCTTTCATCCATTGCCCGCCACTCTCTCTCAACCGCGGGGTGCACGCTGTGATTATTAAGCATTTTCCTAATATCTTTTCCAGACAACGTGGGATTTGCCTTCAGTATCTTAATCTCTCCTTCTACTTTTTCTAATTCAGTCTGATATTTTTCTATCTCTATTTTTGTACTATCTATGTTTTCCTTTAGTTCAGTTGGATTGCTATAGGGCGTTTTGTTACGTAATGTATAGCTATCCACATATAATGCTCCCTTTAATGAGCTTAATCGTTTTTTCAAATCTTTTTCCAATTCTCCTAACATAGCAAGATGCTCTTTTCTATCAAGTCCCGCACTCTCACTGGCCTTCTTCAATTTTGCTAACTCAGATTGACAGTTCTGCAAGCGTGTTTCTCTTGTCTTATTCAGCTTACCTATTTCTGTTCTGGCTTGCTCCAATCTCTCTACTGCCTCGGGATGTCTCTTCATATAGAGAGCTATCAAATTCGCATATGTCCCAGTAAGGGCTTCACCAAGCAAGTATTTCTTCAGTACCTCGTGACCGATATCCGTTCCCACACTATGTCTAATCTCAGTAACAATATTGTCCACTTCCTGAGAAATAGCAAACATCTGGTCTTTTAACTCTTTTTCCCGCTTCGTTATCTCTTCTTTGGAAAGCAATGCCGTTTTTTCTACAACAATATTTAAGAATTCCTTCCTGGCATTATCATCAAGGGCTTTCTGGATGGCTTCGTCATTGTTTCTATTTTCTTTCTTAAGTAAGTTAGGTGATAAGATTGCAAACTGAGTTATTAACGTCTCTCTATCTTGTCTGGACACCTCTTCCCGTTCAGTCAAAATCTTCTGGTTGTATTCCTCAAGTGCCTTCCGGAATGCTACGTCATCTTTCAAATCACCTTTATACCCAATCTGTTTACTTATAGCTTCCCGTTCAGTCAAAATCTTCTGGTTGTATTCCTCAAATGCCTTCTGGAATGCTACGTCATCTTTCAAATCACCTTTATACCCAATCTGTTTACTTATAGCTTCCCGTTCAGTCAAAATCTTCTGGTTGTATTCCTCAAGTGCCTTCTGGAATGCTACGTCATCTTTCAAATCACCTTTATACCCAATCTGTTTACTTATAGCTTCCCGTTCAGTCAAAATCTTCTGGTTGTATTCCTCAAATGCCTTCTGGAATGCTACGTCATCTTTCAAATCACCTTTATACCCAATCTGTTTACCTATAGCTTCCCGTTCAGTCAAAATCTTCTGGTTGTATTCCTCAAATGCCTTCTGGAATGCTACGTCATCTTTCAAATCACCTTTATACCCAATCTGTTTACTTATAG
>Ga0315296_10001922_pt1 | contig 17966 bp, 32 predicted proteins | sample YL17G14_18_MG_FD_203921 | JGI IMG/M metagenome (GOLD analysis project Ga0315296, IMG submission 203921) | Sediment microbial communities from Yellowstone Lake, YNP, Wyoming, USA - YL17G14_18 | ecosystem: Environmental > Aquatic > Freshwater > Lake > Sediment | place: USA: Wyoming | collected... | reverse complement strand
GTAGCTGACATCGTTGGTTCTATTGAGAGTGATGGACTATTCTATGCCATTGTCAACAATGGGGATGCCTTTGGAGGTTCAGGAAGTCCCTATGTAGCCAAGACGGTAAACGCGGGTGTGGCATGGACGCATAGTGGTGCAGTTTCGGCTGGCAGTTACCCGCCAGAGTGGGCTGTTGGTCAATCTCCTCCACCTTTCCGCAAAAGCAGTATTGACCTTGGGGCGCATAGTGCAGGACAGATGATTTATGTAGCTCTTCGGGCTTTGGCTTGGGAGCCAAATGTCCACCGATCATTGGATGGATATACAACATGGGCTACGATTGCACTATCTGGGTTTATGGGTAACTTTGGTGCTTTGAGGATGCATATTCCCTATGTTAGCCCATCGTGGGCAGACACATTAGGATATCTACTTACTGATGATTCATCCAATAATGTAACAGGCATTGCTAGGTCAGCAAATCTCAAGGCTGCTGCTGCAGCAGTAACGTGGTCTCAGCGAGGGTGCCCACTTGCAGGAGGTGATGCACTAACTAAGTTTCATAGATGGTTTGATGTTTGCTTCGACAATCCAGACCATTTGGCACTGTTGCTATCCTATGCTGTTGGGGCCACAGAAATGCATGTGGTCACTTCAGATGATGCTGGTGTAACGTGGACAGATTGGGTTAGGATTTCTGCTCCTCATCACTGTCTCTCTAGTGCAGCCTTCTTTACTTGGAACTCGGCGCAAGTCCTAGAAAGTGTACTGTGCCATGACTATGACAATAGCAAGGTCTGGCTCATAACCCCAGCAGGTGCAGTAGATAAGACAGGAGATTTATATTCCATAGCACCGACACTGGATTATGTAACAATGATTGACCGTGATACGATGGGGGCGGCGTAGTGCCAACACGAGAAGAAACCATCGAAAAGTGGAAAGGATTACTAGCAAGCAAGGCAGATGTGCTGATGTACCGCTCTGCTTTGACTGGGGATGGTTCGACGGCAACGACCTGTGATGTAACAGGAAAAGATGGATGGGCGTGGGTTAGATACAGCGAGAAGCAAGACCGTGCAAGCCAAGTGGTGAATCAAGTTATGCCAGGAGCACCACAAGGCGTTCCTGTAATGGTAGGCAAGAAGTACCCATCGGATAAGTATTATCAGATTCTTGGTGTGAACATGGAGTTGTATTATGAGCATACTAACCCAACAGAATATGTTAGTTACCTAATCGCTGCTCATGGCCCAACACATTTATCTAGTGGTAGTGATCCTGCTTACATTGACTCAGGAAACTTTCTACCAGGAGCAATAACAGAAACATCACCAGCATCAATGTTCGTTCAAGGGAATGCACTACTCTATGAGTACGGCGGCACAGCGCGAACGTTTGGTGGTGGCGTAACGGACTTGACGCTGACTATCCCTGGAATTGCTGGTACTCACCGATACGTGCTGATAACAATTGATCCAGACACCAATCTGTTAAACTGGACGATGGGTATCCCGTCGCCGCTACCTGTGGTGCCAGGGATTCCAGCGATTCCACTGGCACATATTCCACTGGCGGTAGTGATGGTAACGAATGGCGACACATCATTGCCGCAGAGTGACATCTATCAATATAAGTATCTCTTTGGCTCATCGGCGTATCTTTACTGGATTAACCAGGTAGCTGGTGCTGTTTCTGATGAAATGGATATTGAACTTACCTTGCATGAGGTAGGAGGATAACAGTGGCACACGGGAACACGGTTCGTGATGGCAGCGGAAGTACTTTTTGGCAACTCATTGATGCTCTTGGCAGACTCAGAGTCTATGATGATTGGACACCTAGTCTTCAATCTGATGAAGCGCTCAACGATAGCGACAAAACTTTCACTGTTCCTCCATTAACGCAGTGGAAAATAAAGTGGATTTGGGTTGAGTACATCTCAGATGGAAACGCTGGAAACAGAGAACTCGTTGTCGAGATACAAGATGATGCGGCGGATGTTATTGCAAGAATCAAGGTCAGCATTGTACAAATAGCAAGTATAACGCGATACTATATGCTTGCACCCAACGTCACTGAATTGACTGCATTTCGTGGAACTGTTGCGGCAGATTATCTTTCAACCATTATGCCAGAATGGGTTTTACCAGCAGGATATATTGTGCGCATCTGGGATAGTGCAGCGATTGCAGCGGCGACAGATGACATGGTGTGTCAAGTCATGGTAGAATCTAGGCCGATGCCATAGGAGTAACCGATGACGGTAACTCGTCACCACGTCAAACTAGAATATGAAGTGACGGCCATCAATGCCGCGCCACAGACGGTGTTCCTTGCGCCAGTGACAAAGCAACTCGTCTGCTTCTACGTCGTCCAAGAGGTGACGGGTGCAGGAGTGGCAGCAGGAACGGTAACTTGTGTGCCAGGAGCCAACGTGAACCTGTACACTGATGGCGTTGATACATGCAACCTAGCCATCTCAGCAGCAGGTATTGTCACTGTCTCGCGTACTCTTGGCGCAGATACATTCAACGCAAGACTGTTTGTGGTGTGGATTTAGGAGACAATAATGGATAAGTTGCCTGAGAAAATAAAACAGAAGGTCGAGAAACTTTTGAGAGAACTTGAGAAGATTGAGAAAGATCCCAAGATGCGAGAAAGAGCAGAAGAATTTCATAGGCAACTCACGCGACTGGAACCAGAGGACTTGTGGAGGCGGTATGGACAGTAAAACGCTTTGGATTACCAGACTAACGTGGTTAGCAATAGGACTAGCCATCGCTGTTGTGATAACGCTTGGCATCTATCTTGGCGACCGCTACGGCGTCTGGGATAAACTGTGGGAGTGGAGTGGACTGTGGCGATATTTGCCATCAGCAGTAGAAACATTAGAGCCGCTTACAATGCCAGCGGGAACTAATCTGCTTGTGAATCCATCCTTTGAGGGGACATATACCGAATGGGGTGTTGGTGAAGTCAAAATTGCTCAAGGTTGGCAACCGTGGTACAGTGATGGACTGAAAGAGATTCCTGGTATCGAGGGCGGATCTGCTAGTACTGTTCCAACAGCTAGGCCAGAGTATCGAGCCGCGACACTTGCCATTGATCCCTATCGCGTGCTCGATGGTGAACAAAGCCAACTTTGGTTTAGTTTCTACAAGACCAACTATGCAGGCATCTTCCAGCAAGTAGTAGCGACCAAGGGAAAGACTTACCAGTTTGGCGTGTGGGCGCAATCTTGGTCCAGCAATGATGATGGCAATCCTCACACTTCCCCTGGCGAGTTGTATATCAGCGTAGGTATTGACCCAGATGGAGGTACTTGGTGGAAGTCGCGTGCTATTGCGTGGACGCAGTGGAGCCGTGTAACCAATGTCTTCCAAGAGTTTGTCAGCCTGCCCATCACAGCCAACAAAGATAAGGTAACAGTCTGGGTTGCGTCAGGGGAAAAATTCTCACTTAAACACGGCGATAACTATGTGGATCGTGCAGTGATGGTTGAAGTACCTTCTGGTTTGGAACCATGTCCAACACCAGAGCCAGGAACAATTTGCATCTGCAATTGCGAGATAAACTACGATAAAATCAAAGAACTAATCAGTGACCGGCCTCCGATCAGGTGGCCTCGCTGAAGGAGGCAAATGGAACCATTGAGTATTACCACCATACTGACGGCACTCAATTCCGCTGGTACTGTTGGCATCTTAGTTGTTATGTTCGTACTGTTCTATCGTGGTGATCTGATGTCACGTAAGACGTATGAGGAACTGACGCGACATGTGTTAAAAGAACTTTGTGACCAAATCGGAGACCGCATTGAGCGGGTCGTAGACAAACTAAACGAAAGGAAAGAGGCAAAAGAATGAAAACCCCACTGTTACAAAGTAGAAGGTTCTGGACATTGATTCTGGACACCGTGATTAGCCTTACCTTGCTAGTTGTCTCTTTGCAGTTCGACAAGGCCACACAAGATTTGGTTAAGACAATCGTCTTGGCACTACAACCAGTATTTGTGGCACTTATCGCTGCGTTCACCGTCGATGATGTTGCAGAGGTAAACAAGCAAACACGCATTGCAGAAGCGCAAGCGTGGGCAAAAGCAAAAGTCGAAGAGGATTGTTGCTGCAAGTAGCCTAGAGAAAGTTTTAGGCGGGTAGCCTGGCCTAGGACTACCCGCCTTCAGAAAGGAGGTTGAGATGAGAGGGAGATTCCTCGCACACTCAGAAATATTATATCACCAAGATGGCTCTTTGTCAAGAGCCTTGTGGACCTGTTATAGCCCTGTTCAACTCATAGTCAGAACCCGTTGCAGAGAGGTGTCGCTGCGCTGATTTATGCGCCATCCAAGACAACTCATCTTCAGCAGGTGGCACAAATGTTGGCACACAACCACAAGCAAAGTCCACGTAGAATTCTTCATCAGTTGGCGTAGTTGCTTCCGCGCAATCAATGCGAATAGCAATCTCATTGATTGCCCGCCCCAGTGCAATCTCTTTGCCCCTCTTAGTCGAATACCAATCCGGCCAGTTTGCCTTTGAGTGCCCAAAGTCGATATAACGCTGACCGTTATATTCTACCTCTGCCACGACGGTACACCAGGGGCGGCGTTGAATGACAATGATGCGGGCCTTGCGAGTCAATTCGGCCTTGAGTGCTTTGAATTCTTTGCTGTTCATCTCAATTTCCCTTCTTCAAGTCTTCTGGCAGTGGTAGCACTTTCAAGTAGTTGAACTGCCATGTTAGATGTTCCCACCAGATGTGCAACAAACCAAGAGACGTTTCAAAGACGCCACCAGGATGGTTGTGCTTGTTCAGCCATCTCATAACTTTGAAGCCAAGGTCTATCTGTTCGTCAGTCATTGAACTGCTTTTCTCTAAGCAGCATGTCAGGGGCGCGGACTTAACGATTATTGTAGGTAGTGTTGTCGCATCCCACTATCCTACTCACGCTTCTTTTCGCCCTAGTTTCACAGATGCGCTGTGACATAAGATTACTCGTCCGCACCCCCGACTTGCTACTCAATGTCCCTCTCAGCTATCGTCTAGCCGACTTTACGGCCCCCTCGCCGATCCACCATCAATCCGAACCGCCGTCACGAGTAGCAGAGAGAGTATTGATATTGGCACTGGCCTCATTCCCCAGAGAGACACCATCCCTAGCAGGTTTACCTGGGCAGGACGTCTTTCTCTGGCCCGCAACCGTCAGTTAGGCAGAGGCCGGGCGGGGCAGTATTTTTGCCAAGGAATAATGCAGACTCGCTCTTGGCTCACTGACGATCACACCCGCGCTGCATCACAGTGCCAACTTGATTCTCAAAGATGTGCCGGTTACGGGCTTCTATCCGGCAAGGTTCAGTGCAGCCACTCGCCAACTCGTGGGTTGACTACTAACCGGGCCTACTCCCCAACGATGTAATGCGCATTGGAGAGATACCTTCGATTTCTTTGAAGTGGGACAAGCATCGCTTGTACTTGCATTGGTCTCTCGCCGTATGTCAGACTGACCGATATTCCAACGACCTCAGAGTTTGCCTACTAGCGCGTAGCATAATAGTAGCAGGTCTACCAGTCAAGCACGTCTATCCGTGCGGCCCACTCATTTGCACAGGGCAGGAATTGAACCTGCTGTGGGGACTCATGGACTTGAGTTCGAGAGACTTGCCGATAGTCTCACCCCAACTTATCACTGGACGGCCTTTGGTTTTAAGGCATCTCTAATGCTAGCCAAAGGTAGGTCGGTGATCAAGTTTCACGTCTCCGTCCGCGTGCCTGTGCATAGTTCGGCGTTACATGATGTCAAGACGAATCAGCATTGTATAAACAATGAAGGCTATTCCGCTGAGGGTAACAAATCCAAAAAGGATATAAAAAAAGCACACAATCCAAATGGTCTTCGTTACGCGGTCAAAGTGTTTATCAAACTTATCGTGGTCAAACATCTGTACTTCCTTTCTATGTTGGCATTTGTGGGTAGGGAATTGTTATCTTAGTCGCTAAGAGTTATAAAACTCAAAATGCTAAGTCATAGCATCGCCCTAGTTTCCACATGACAACAAATGGAAACTCTCTGCGTCCATTTCAACATGCCAACTTCCTGGTTTGGTATGTCCCATTGAATAACTTTGAGTGCGTTCTACTTTCAATATCCCTGCTACTGTTTCCCATATTTCGCCATCAGCAAACTCAAATACTACCTTGACGTTTTTGCTCTCAGTGAGTCTCTTCCATAATCCCTCACTCATAATAATCTCCTTTCAAACTTGTGGACAGTCTGGACTTGAACCAGATTATCGGGTGCTAACCGACACGTATTTGAGTTCTCGCCTCTACAGTTTTGCGTGCCTTTTTCTAGCTTTTGCTCTACCACGCCGCTGTCCATAGTTCTTCAGATAATGATTCATAGATAGGGAGCGATTGGGCAGTTATCCGATATTTATCCCGGTCACTCAGGCTAGAGCTTCATTGCTTAGATAATTGGTAAATCATCTAAGGCTGGTCTAGCACGCAGGGCCTCGGTCTGCTTGCTCCTCGGACAGTCTCGTTCGCCTGTCAATTCAGGCGCTACCCATGATTGCCAGTTACTGTGCTTCCGGCGGAGTTTATACTGCACTAATCGTGCAGTTTTTCCCTACACTGCCCCTCGGCTCTTTGAGCACTGTGCAATGCCTTCTCCAGGTTCATCCCCGCCTTTATAAGGAATTCTTCCGCCCGACCCATAGAGGGTTGGTCTCCGACCCAAGCGCAACCTAGTGATATCTCTACTCTCCAGATCCGTATATTCCGCATGTCCTTCAGCACTTTAGGACGGCCTGTCGTTGCGAATCGACACTTGAACAATTGGCACTTCAAGGAGACTTGTAGCCTTACACCTCAGCCTGCTCAGGTCTTGGGATTCAGTTGTTAATACTCGTGCTTATCGTCGTCAGTCAAAAGGGGGCGACGAACCCATCGATGGGCGAAACCGTCAGCACCCAAGAGTCGATAACGTTCCTCTTTGATGCGCTGCTGTTCTTTGATAACATCGTCCTCTTTGGCAGCAGCGATGGCTTTGTCCAATGCAATCTGTGCCCTGATGGTTTTGAGTCCCTCCAGCTTTTTCTTGTCGAAGTCCCTCACCTATCCTCCCAATCCCCCACCCGTGCGTGGGGAGAACTCCATCCAGCTCAGCGATGAGTGCAGGCGTGGACCCAATCCCCCACCCGTGCGTGGGGAGAACCCTCTATGTAGGGTTCCCTCTGGGACCTACCACTATCACTAGTGTGCCCAGTTCCTGGTTCACAGCAGGATCTTGCCGCATCCTGACTCCCCAGACAATCCCCGCAGGTTTTGCGGTTCGTCAATTTTGATGTAGGGGCCATCGTGGTGCTTGTTTGTGGTCCCCTCGAATAAAATATGCGCTTTCCTCGATGGCCCCATCTACGATATTCGTCTTGCCTCTATATCATACCACATATTGTGGAGTTTGTCAAGAGGCAGTTTCGCCTAATCCATAAATCCATCGAATGGCATCTCAACCCGACCACACTTTTTGCATGTGGCGTTGGGCTGTCTCACCAATTCTTCCAGTCCATTGACTTGCACTGTAGCATCTGCCGTGACGAACCGACCACAGGTCTTACAGACTGGTACGAATTGCAGACCGCCATCGTAGCAAATGCGTCTGAATCTCTCATACTCATACATTCAATATCTCCATGAGTTTGTCAAGAGGCAATTCGATGCAAACTCACAGAACCCTTGAATCGCCGTGCGTGAATACCACACAGAGATGTACCAGCGACATTCATTGGTTTGTAGATGTACTTTGCTGGCCTGCCACAGGTACATTTCTCGACGATGATAGCATTCACTTGTCCTCCTTTGGCTTGCATTTAATCCCATGTAGTGGACAATCGTCCGTTATAGTGTACCTTATTTTCCCACGGTAGTATTGCCCTGCGCCATGATGGTTGATATCAAATGGACAAGTACATCCCGCCTTTATCGCATCATCACTGCCAGGAGGAAAGTCATTCGCCATCTTGCTTCCCTTGAGCCAGTACATAAGAATTACCCTCGCCTTGCCTTGCCCTGCTCTGCTCTGCCACTAATTCGCCATGATAAAATCTTCTATCCAGTTAGATGTCTGTGTGATACTTGCCCTGAGTGCCACTGCAACCCACTCAAGGGGTGTCTCATTCATCACCGCCTTAGCAATGACAGCCATTTCAGCATCCGTGGGCTTTCCTCTTGGCTTTCCATATCGCTCTTTTCGTGCAATTAAGAAGTCTCTTGCTCCAGGTAAAAACAACAGAATACCATGCTTGCCGCCAGGAGCTCGCCTAGCAAGTTTAACATGCTCTAGGAGCGAAAACCATGTGTACGCTAGCCGCTTGCTAACACCGTACTGCTGTTCCAATTCCGTTGATGTGTACCATCCGTTAGTCATTGTTCAATCTTTGCCCCTTTTGCTATTAGTGGAACCTCTGTAAAACGAATCACAAATAAACTGCCACACTTTTTACATATATGCATCGAATGTTCATCAATCCAAGACCAATGATTGCCACATATTGAGCAAATCACTTTATGTCGAGGTTGTCCAGTTGTGCATTTAACCGTCATAGTCCTACCTTTCTAAACTGGTGCGCCACAATGAGGGCACTTATTGTCAGCGTATCCTATCTTTATACCACAATACTTACAACGCACTCTTGGCGGCGGTGGAGGTGGCACTGTGCCTAGATATGGGGGGATAAGTCGTGTTATTTCTATTCTGCCTTCTACAACTTGACCAACAACTTTCATAGTTTTGGCCTATCTAAAATGCTTCCATTCCACGTAGCAATAGCGCCCTCTTTGGTTCCTGAACCTGGTCCTCTGGCATTGCACGCACCACAAATTACCCAATAAAAGACGTTGCCTTTATCTATCCAGAATCCTATTGTTCCATTGCCACAAAATGGGCAAGGGCACAGAGTGTACACTTCGTCTTCTATGGTGACAGATATTCCTATCATAGTCCTGCCTTTCTAGCCAATTCTCTCATAGTATTACTTATAGATACATTGTGTAGCAAAGAGTGGAGAGTGATAACGTCGCCCCATTTCAAGCAACCGTAGCAGCGCCAGTGATTATCAGGATATATACAAAAGCTTGCATGTGTATCATTGTGGCCTGGGAGAGGGCAGTTAGTATGTTGGGCATGTCGTACTCGTGGCAGGTTTAGTAAGTCCTCGATGCTCACACGCTCTTTGATCGCTTCAATAGAGATACCACCAGACAGGTGTTCTCTCATAGCCTCATCAAAGATATCTCGCTGAGATGGCGTTGATGGTTGCTGCCGTTCTTGCGCTGGTTTGTAGTTAGGTAATAAGTCAGTGATGTGCTCAATGCGTCCAATGTTCTCAATGCGCCCAAAACCACGATACTTGATGCCGCTAGGATGCACCGATGGGGGGCAGAGACAGTAACCACGGCTCTTCACATCAACTCCCTCACCATGCCACTCATCACAAGCCTCTTCGCACCACCAGTAATAGTGGAAGCCTCTCGCTGTCTGCACTCGATACGTATTCAGTGCTGCCAACCTCTCTGCTGGCAGACTATTCACCCACTCGCTGTGCCGCGTCATATTATCGAAGTCCACGATGACAAGCCCCCTCCCGGCGATGACAGCGATACTATAGCCACTACCATCAAACCACGCCCGCAAGTCTGACTCAGATGGTAGCACATCTTGGTACTGCTTCCAAGAGGATAGTGCAGGGCGTTTTGACATAAATAGAATTGGAATTGTGGAAACGCCCAAGTCGCGCCAAGCCATCGCTGTCTCGAAAGCGCCCCCCATCTCGGCCTCCTACTTGCTTGCGTGTTCTACTGCCTTTTGCCAAGAGTATGTCTTACGTTCTTTCTCTTCCTGTTGCTTTCCCTTATTCCAATTCTGAATAGGACGTAAATATCCAACGATTCTGGAATAAATTAGGCACTCTACTTTCTTTATTGTTGCCATCATTGCACCTCCACTTGTTTCTGTTCCTCGAACTGTGCCAAGAGCCGTCGCCAGCTATCTTTATCTAATTCCCATTTGATACGTTCCTCAACGTGAACAAACCACCAGAACCTCTCCCTCTCTGCTGTCAGCCCTTCCTCGCGAACAAACTGGTTAAAGTCCATTTGTCACCTCTGTCTATGAAAAGAGAATTGCATCTTAAACATTTTCGCGCTTGACCGAAAGCCGTGCCTACCCATATAGACCATTTGTGAATACCAAACCAACAGAGGAATCTCATTAATCGTTAGCCTTTCTCCGCAAACCACTTACCTACAACCGCAACGATGGTGCAGATGGTGTTTATCGTCATACATACTACTGCGATGTCCATCCAGAAGATGGCCCTCTCCAAGTAGTCCTTCCTCTTCCACCACTCTCGCACTCTTCTCATTCTAATCTCTCTCATCTACCATCGCTGTCATATTTGCTTCATGACTTCGATTGCATCAAGCCAACGTTGACTTGGATTAAACTTTTCGCCACTGTCTAGTTTCTTGAGTTCCTCAGCAAACTCATCGGGGAATCTAAAGTAGATAGTTGCATAGGTGTAATCAAAGTCATCATCTTCATCACGCAGATAATACGGATGTTTCGGAAGTTTCTTCATGATGCAGCCAAGACATGAGCAATCAGTGCCCTCTTCTTTTTCCTCCCAACATTCACGATTGCCACCACCATTGCGCGTATAGACGGCAATCTCATCGTTGGCAACAAAGCAATCGCGGAAGCGGCCAACATCGCCGCGAGTCAAACCAAGAGTTGCTAAGATTGCATCACTAGCAGAGTTTTGTCCAAACACTATGTTATATAGTCCCATCATTTCCTCCTTCTTGTTTTTCATTTGCTATCGCTCTCAGCAGCAGACCCAAGACGACGCCAAGAGCGCAACAGAGAGTCACAACCATCTTAGCATCCTCTCTCTAAACGCCAATGCCAATCAAGAACATACCAAGAGAGAAGAAGAGAGGTTGTCCCTAAGATGAGATAGACTTTAGGCCATTGATAGATAGAATAGGCGACGACAGTTAAAAAGCCAGCAGTCTTCATAAGCATTGCTATGCCTCGTAGCCACCACCTCTTTGTTTCCACTCTTAATCTTCCTTTATCCTTTTACCACAGAAAGGACAGAAGTTGATAAATACTGCTCCTTGCCCCCTCTTGGCAACTCGGCCACTTGGTGTCAACGGTGTCAACTGCAATGCCCAATCACCAGCGGTAAGACTTAGTGTCTTTGGATTCACCTGAATAGGCCGATACACTGGAGAGCCATTTCTTTCCTCCAGCGTTTCCAATGCCCCACAACATGTTACTTTGGATTCCATCTCAGTTTTCCTTTCTAAAGCGTGCTAGCCAGTCTGGATTCTCAACACACCACTTCTCCACAGCATCTTGGCCGTCAACGTGCATCACGCCCACCAACTCGCCAAGACAGCGCGCAGAGAGCATGTTCATACCAGTGACGACTTGACCCGTGTCGCGTTCGTAAGGAACAAAACACGGAACTTCAAAAGAGACATCAAGTAGCCATTCAGTCCACATCTTGGCCTCTTTTCACCATGTAAAAGTATGATCCATCACCCAAACCCAGAACCCATCAAGGCGACTTGGCTTTGTTATGTTGCGATAAAAATGTTTATAGGCCCAGAGGTAGATTTGTGCTTTCAAGTTATCAAACATCTCAGCCTCCTCTCAATCCCATCCCATTTCAAGAATTTCTCTTTCCCGCTTCGTCAATGTTTCATCTATCGTTGTCTCATATGCCTCAAATGAGGCAGAACCAATTTGCCTAACGCATATTACCTTGATAGGTTGCCCTGGCGTAAACTTGTGGCAATCACAGTCTTCACAGGCATATTGGCCTAGTCTGCCCCACCATGTATGTTGCCTGCGTCCATGTCCACATTTGCACACATCTTGTTTGCTGTTCATCATTGCCTCCTTCCCTCTATGCCATATTATACCACGCAAAGAGGGTTTTGTCAAGAACTAAAAGGGTTTTGCTGCCAATACCCTGCCCGTACGTGGAAAGAACGTGTTTTTGACTCTTAACCCTTGACAAACCACTCCAATCCCCCGCCCGCGCGTGGGGAGAACCCTCTATGTAGGGTTCCCTCCGAGACTAACCACTATCGCTAGTGTGCTCGGTTCCTCCTTCACAGTAGGGCCTTACCGCACCCTAACTCCAGAGGCAATCCGGGTAGGTTTTACCCTTTATCCGATTGTTAAGCAGCTAGGGACACTAGGTTCCTGGCAGCATTCAGATCCCTGTCAATGATCACGCCGCAGACTGGACAGATATAGATCCGATCTGACAACGTGAGCACTTGGTTAGTCGCGCCACAATGTGAGCAGAGTTTGCTACTCGGATACCAGCGATCCGCAATCATCACCTTCACACTATACCACTTGGCCTTGTATTCGATCTGCCTACGTAATTCGCCCATGCTTGCGTCGCCAATGGCCCTTGCCAAATGGTGGTTCTGTTCCATCCCTAGCACGTTCAGATCCTCAATGACCACTACATGCGGCTTGGCTCTCGCCGTGACGTAGTAACTCACCTGGTGCAAAGCATGCTTGCGAATGTTGGCAATCTTGGCATGGCAGCGCTGGAGTTTGCGGACCGTCTTGGCACGGTTTTTGCCGCCCTTCTGCCGGCGCGACACCTCGCGCTGAATCCGTTTGAGTTTGCGCTCCGCCCTGTAAAGGGCCTTGGGGTTCTCGAACACCGCCCCGTCCGAACAGACAGCCAGTGATTTAATACCCAAGTCCACGCCGAGAATGCCCTCCCCCTGAACTGACTCGGCCATCTCCTCTTCGACTAGGATGGCGATAAACCAGTGCCCAGCCCGCTCGGAGATAGTGGCATAAACCCCATATTCGCCCTCAGTCGGGATATAGTCTCGTTCGTGAAGTTTGACCCAGCCAATACCCGTCAGACGAACGCGGTCAGTCTCGATCTTGGTATTGCGTAGGGAGAAGCGGGCAGCATTACGCTTGCGGCTCTTAAACTTGGGGAATCCTGGCTTCTGGCCCGCCTTGACACGGCGGAAGAAGTTCTTGTAGGCTGCGTCCAAGTCGGCAAACGCTTTTTCCATGATAGCGTAGGGCACCTCGTAGATCCATGGGTAGAGTTCAGCCTTCAAGGCGTTGAACCGGGCACGTTGATCATACTGACTCGTCTTGATCTCCTTGATGCGCCGGTCTTGCCGATCCGCCAGCGCCCAATTAAAGACAAATCGTGATGCACCTGCACACCGTCGAAAGAAGGTTCGTTGCTCATTGTTCAGATCAAGTTCAGTTTTGTAGGCCCGTAGTATCTTCATCAATTCCCCAAAATGGTGAGGCCAACAAGCTAGCGCGGCTGTTTGTCTGGAACACCCGTGCTTGTTGGCCCCATAAAAAGTAAAGCCCCACTTGCGGGTTCTGTTCCAGACACTTAGAGTCTACCATGAGTTACACGTTCTGTCAAGTCTACACTCGCGCAACTCTTTGTAACATACCATTATGAATATGGTGTTTTTGCGTTTTTTTGGGCAAATGTTTTGCACACATAGCATGTAGTCATGTTCATGCATGTAGAATGTTCATGCCTAAATACATAAGAAACACCATAATCATAATGCTACATACTAACATACTACATACACTACTATATACATACACGTTTGGACTCGTGTTTTTTTGTGTTTCTGGCATATTTTGGTGTGTTTTTGGACGCCTTAATAGCTGTGATGTGACTACAATTGCCGCCATTTTGTGTTTGATGCCTCAAAAACACCTCAAAAACACAAAAAACACACGAGAAACACAACTTTTGTGACGTATATCTACATGCAATTCTCAGAACAGACTACTTTTGTTCCTGATACCTAGAAACACTTGCATCTTATCCACTGGTGGGTTCTTCTGCCTTGATGGGTGGCCAAGGCGTATCATCTCATTGCGGAACCGCCTCGATGCGACTGCTTTGTAGCCGTTGGTTAGACACCACTCTCTGTAGATGCGATAGACTTCTGACACCTGCGAACAGCGAGTCAATTCCATCTCAGTGATACACTCATCGTCAAGGTACAATGAGATGGGGTTAGCCTCATGGCGATAGGTAGCTGTGACCATAGCAACTTGAGATGGTTCTGCGAAGAAACCGCGAGAGTGCAGGTTGCGTAGTCCCTTCATAGCCCAGTTGAATATGCCAGGTAACTCTAGGACTAACTTCTCCTTCAAGTCCAAGATACGTTCACGTCCCTTGAACTCTCTGTTGAATGGAATGACACGCACTCTACGCCAGAAGCCTTCACTAAAGTCTGCCACTGCTGGAAGTGTGTTCATACTCCACCACAACTTCACTCTTGGATGGAGTGTGAATGGGCGCTGATGCGGAGAGCGTGCCATCATTGTATCACCTGCCACGAGCGCCTTGATTTGTGCATCGTCAACGAGGTTGTCTGTGGCATTTGCCTCTGAGCAGGCTGCGATGCGCTTACCAGCCAATTCTGCAAGTTGGTAGGCGTTCTGGCCCATGAACTTCACATTTAATGGAAAGAAAGCACTACCCGCAAGGGTTTCGAGAACATAAAACAAGACGCCTTTGCCATTACTGCCACCACCATAGCACCAGAAGGTGACATGCTGAGATACATCTGTGGTTAGTGAGTAGCCAAGAGCCTCTTGGATAAACTCTATCAACTCAATATCTGTTTTGAATGTCTCAGGCCAAACGAATGTTGTGGACAAGTAACTTAGCCAAGCAGGGCAAGCAGCACCAGGATCGTAGGCAAAAGGCAGTTGCGTGGTAAAATAATATTTGCTATCGTGGGGATAAAGTACGCTATCATCTAAGTTGAATACGCCGTTCTGCAAGCATATCAGGTTCGTTCGCTGATCCATCTCTTCCTCTTGGACAAAGAGATGGCTTCTGATGTGGCCTTCGATGGCGTTGAAGGTGCTAGTACCCGGACGACAGCGGAGTTGGCCTTCAAATTCCTCCATGATTCCCCAGATTTCTTTGTCTATAATTAAGTCATGAGTCTTGTTCCATACGCCGTCTTTGTATTGGTGCCAAGAACCTCTGGCATATAAAGTGTTTGCATAATGTCGTACATTGTAGTTCCTTGCAATCTCAGTAGCGGTGGCTTGCGTAGTCTTGGTAGTCGTTTGCTGTTGCGACATTGCATTCTCCACTCTTCGTTAGAGAGTATGAAAGACGTATTTTGCGCGGAAGTAATCAATTACCCATCTAACATTAAAGTTGTCAGGAAAAGATTTCCATTCACCTTGGATACGCGCTTCGACAACTTTGCAGTGTGCTACGTCAATATCTTTGTCACGGGAGGTGTTGTGTTCGGCAACGATAGTGATTGCAGCCTTCCCAGTAGACTCGATATCGTCAGTAAGTCGTTCTAATGCTAGTCGTTGCCCATACGGTAGTTCAGCATTGGCAAATTTGAGTTCAATAAACACAAATGCCAAATTTTGGAAGTCAATCATCCCATCTAAGTCAGTCGGAGTAATGTTACCATATCGCAAACCAGAGTAATCTTTTACTTGATTGGCATATTCTCGGTTTCTAATTACACCTCTATTATCGTCGTTGATAGTCGCCATAGAACCAATCCAAATTTGTTGAACTCATTGTGAAATTGTACTCCATTAGAACCAAAGTAAAGGATACCTTGTCCCTGTAAAGGGGCACCTACTTTACCATCTGGTGCCCAGAACTTTACCCGCGAAGAGGGGAAACAAATCGCTGTAGTTACAACAGCCATTGATTGAAACCAACCAGTTTCAGTAGCGTTATTGACGAGGGCAATAGCTTCTGGCACGTCGCCTTGAGAGTAGGAAGTAGCAAGTTTCTCTGAGAATTTCTCAATGAGGCCGGAGGCATAGGGAGGATTCATCCAAACCTTTCCGTGCCAAGGATGCGCCAAACCATTTTCCTCAATGCTGTAAAACTTTGTCGCCCTGATTACTTTGTTTGCCTCTTCGGTACTAGCAGGATCAAGGTCTATCGTACCCATCACAGCACGAGCAGCCTCAATATAGTCTGCGGGGGTATACCATTCGTTGTTACCAGAGTTAAAGGCGACGTGGGGCAGTTCTTGCTTCGCAGCACGCACTATGCCAGCAGTTGTTAGTTCTTTTTCTTCAGCCTGTGTCTCTGCTATATAAGCCTCAAAATCCTCATTTGGCATTGAGGCTATGACTTGCCAATCCCTCGCATCTCCCTTCTCGATACCAAGTTCAGCGTAGGTAGGAGGCTCATCTACAGGCGGTGACCCTAGGTCACCGCCTGTAAGATGCTCTTGTATTTTCCCCCGCGCACCTACTGCCTTTGGACAACTCAGCAAGATTTCTCCGCCGCTTCGCTGTCCCCTGATTTTATATTCTGCAAAGCGATTCTGCCCCTGAAGTCCAAGTCCCACTTTGCGTGCCCAGATGCGCCCCAACTCAAGTGTGTCTACAACTCGCTTTGCATCCTCAATTGTATGAATTTCTGCTAGCATCTGTTCCGCTTGGTTTAACACAGCGAGTTCGTTCATTATCTCTCCATAGAAAAGAAAGGCCGTGCACACTTGGGAAGCATACGCGGCCTTTCTGTTGTCATTGGTTGATCGTTGCCTAGATGTGTGGCACCATCATTGTACCACTAAGGCGGCTTTGCGTCAAGCCACTCTCAGCGTCATCGTCACCACGAGATGTGGAGACCAATCTCTAGCAGCCAGAAGTCCACGCGGATCAGCGTGATGAGTTTGTGCTGTGCCATGCTGAAATCGAGCAGATTCACGCCCAGCCATCCATTGTTGTCCCAACCTGAGACGGACTCTAAGAGTACTGGTCCTAGTCTCAACTCTAACAACCGTCGGTTCTTACATAACCACTTCATAGTTCCTCCTTTCAAACTGCTCGCCCGCCGTATGGTTGCTCATGGGCGATCCTGATGCAGGGGCCTCATAATCTCCTCAAGCGGGCGAGCAGCCAGTGTCATCTCAGCGTCGCCGTGAGCCTGCCAGTCCAACAAGGCCGGCCACCACCAAGAATACTACGAGAAGTTTGCCGACACCGCCAAGCACACTCAACGTCTCAGTGCCAGTAGTCTGTGATAGAACAAAGAGGAACCCCAAGATAAGCATCCCCAGTACACCGTAGGTAACTATCTTTGTCATCTTAGTCTCCTTTCACTATCTATCAACTTGCTTGATCCCGCGCAATCGCAGGATTTCCGCCTCGATGTCCTGTAGCCGCCGCTCGAATGATGGTGGTTTGTACAGCAGAACCCAGTCTAGCGCTTTCTCGATGCGGCTTATGACATCCTCAACATGCAGAATATGAACCCCTTTAGTCACTCTCAGTCCTCCTTCTGTGCTATCTTGCAAACGTATCGGCTGGCTATTTGTGCTTGCCACCAAATGCGGAAGGCTGTGTTATCATCACCATGCATGCTACCAACCTGTTCTGTGCCTTGGTATAGTAGTGTGGTATCATCTGAGCCAAAGTAGATATCAGTCAGTAAGAACATGTTGTAGGCGTTGTCGCCAATCTGTATCCAGTTACTCACTCTTTGCCTCCTTCTGGTCCTTCGTCAACTCCGCGAATACCTTTGCTACCTCTTCTGGCGTTGCTGGGATGGGGTTAGGAAGTCCTACTGCCTCTGATGCGGCCATCACAGCATCGGGAAGGTAACCACTCGCCAGCAAGTCAGCAAGAGTCTGCGGTATCTTTTCTCCTTCTGGTTCCTTCTGGTCGCTGTCGCCTTCTGGTTCTAGCCCATCAACAACAGTAGCAGTGCCTTCGATGATATCGCCCTCTGCACTAACCGTGGCCCCCAACTCTTCAGGACGCAACATGCCGCCGATAACATCAGGGAACACGATGTCAGCACAGTAACCTACAGCGCGCCATCGCAGCATGTTAGCAGGATATTTGTCCCATCCACCTTCTGGTTTGATAA
>Ga0315296_10001921_pt1 | contig 17977 bp, 13 predicted proteins | sample YL17G14_18_MG_FD_203921 | JGI IMG/M metagenome (GOLD analysis project Ga0315296, IMG submission 203921) | Sediment microbial communities from Yellowstone Lake, YNP, Wyoming, USA - YL17G14_18 | ecosystem: Environmental > Aquatic > Freshwater > Lake > Sediment | place: USA: Wyoming | collected... | reverse complement strand
CGAGAAGGACTCCTGCTCGCCGACGTCGGCGGCGGGAGGCCCGGCGATGATCGACGCGGCGAGGTAGATGACCACGAAAATCCCGAGAATGATAATGAGAATCGTGAGAGGTCTCAGGAGGGGATGTCCGGGAGCGATTCTGCCCACGGGCGGGGGCAGGCGCGCGGGGGGCATCCTGACTTCATCCGCGGGGAATTCGACGAGCCTGCCGTTTTCATCATCGTCGATCATCGCTGCCCGGACGCCTCGTCCCGGTCCTTGATGAACAGCTTGTCGGCTTCGGCGAGATTGCTGCCCTCAAGCCCGGAGAGATACTTGTGAAGTATCACGGGAGCCTCCGGCCTGACCAGTTCTTCGGCGAAAGTGCCGTCGCGTATCTCATCGAGCATGTCATCGAGGATCCTGCGGGTATGCTGATCGACGAGGCGGGGTCCGCGCGTGGCTGCGCCGAACGCGGCGGTCGGACTTATGGCCCTGAATGCGTCGACCACCCCGAGCTGATCGTAGACGATCGCGATGTGCGGGAGCTCGTAGAGGGTGCTCATCCTGCAGATCGCCGGATCGTAGCCGGCACGGATCATCGTCGCGACCACAGCACGCAGGAGCTCGATCACTCCGCCGACCAGAAGCGCCTGCTCGACAAAAAGATCGGTCTCGACTTCCTCGCGGACCGTGCTCCAGTGCACGCCGGCGCCGGGACGGGCGCATCCGAGTGCAGCGGCCAGGACCTCCAGACGCTCGCGGCAACGCCCGGTCGCGTCCTGAGCCACCGCGAGAATCGCCGGAAGCCCGCTCCCCTCAGTGTATAGCCGCCTCATCTCGATCCCCGGACCGTGCGGCGCTATCAGTCCGCAATCGAGACCCTTGCGCGGACTCCAGCGATTGAAATGAAGCGTCGAGCCGTGCGCAAGGACGACGAGAGACCCGTCCGCAACGTCCGCCAGCGCCTTGTCCGCCGCTTCCGATATGAATTCATCAGGTATGAGAATGAAAATCGCGGTGGCGTCTCTCACCGCCGAGGGGATGTCCTTCACGTCGAGCCCGTCATGCTGAGCCCTTGTACGCCTGGGGCTTCCATCCCTCAGCCCGACCACCACGGGCAACCCGCTGTCGCGCATGTTCAAAGCCTGCGCGCGGCCCTGGTTGCCGTACCCGATTACCGCCACCCTCTCGACCGGACCGTCCGGCCCGACGAGCGGCGGGGTCTCATAGGTCCTGTATGGGGGAACTGGAGCGGCCATGATGCCGGCACGAACTCACTCGACGGCTGCGTGACCAGCCTTCTCTTCGCGCAACCTGATTATCGCGAACACGCAGTAGTTGATGATGTCCCTGTACTCGCTCTCCCTGCCCTCCGCGACCCTGGCCTCCTCACCTCTATTCGCGAGCTCCTCCAGACGCTGAATGCGCTTCACCTTGATGAGTATCTGGTCGGTGATCGACGGCAGGCGCATGTCGCGCCAGCTCTCACCGTAGTCATGATCCTTGGCCTTCAGAAGCTCCTGGGCCTCGGCAACAATCTGATTGTACTGCCTGATGGTGTCGTCTATCGGCATCGGCTCCTCCACCAACCCACGGGAGTGGGAGTAGTATACCAGACGGGGGGATGTCTCGCGCAGCCGTGCCCTGGGTGCGGGACAGGGGCGGCACCCATCAAGGTTGGAGCAGCAGAGGGTGGCCGTCACAAGCGGAGCGTCAGCGTAGCTTGTGGCGGTCTCGTATTATGATTTTCAGCTATTCACAAGCTCATGGGGATGGGAGGAGTCGGACCATGATGTGAGACACCTACAAGCGCGGGGGCGCGCTTGTAGGCGCCACCAGCGGATTGGAGGCGCCACCGGCCGTGTTCGACATAATCGTGTGGCGCCTGCAAGCGAGCGGAGCGAGCTTGGAGGTGTATCAGCTAATGTAGACTACGGATCGCCCTGCGGTCCTTTGTGGATTCGAGGTCGCGGGGAAGTCAACATAAGGTGAGACACCTACAAGCTCGAAGACTCGCTTGTAGGCGCCACCGGCCCCCGAGGAGTCGGCAAGGCGCGCCTTGGCTGACCGCAAGCGCGGCCGGGCCGGTAGGCTCGGAATGCAGGCGGGACGCATGCGCTCCAAGATCGCTTCCAGTGCTTGGAACCGTGGGATTCTGACCCGCCCGCGCGCAGCCGAAGAGAATGACCGCGAATACCGCGAGCGTCGCGATGTACCTCATAGCATCGCCTCCTTCTTACGGGAAGCCCAAGGCTGCACTTTCATCTGCCTTCTCCGTTCCCTATATCTCAATCAGAAGTCTACCACACCCCGGGAGTCTGTCGAGGATCCAGCGCGAAAAATCGAACCTAAAATCATCCTGGGGACAGATGCGCGCCCCCGGCGGAGCCAGGGGGCGAAGCGCTTGAATGGTATTCTCGGATTGTCGTGAAGATGCGAGGCGGAAGCGCGCTCATGTAGCGATGTCCGCGTCCGAAAGCTGCATCAGCAGCGTGTCCGACAGCTTGTCGATCTTCTCCTCGTTGTTCTCGGTGATCGCCTGCTCAAGCTGCCTGACGGTCTCCTCGATCTGGGCGCGCATCTGCTTCGGAATGCCGCCGCCCCTGTCGGCGAGGAAATCGCGGGCGTCGTTCAGGTAGAACTCCGCCTCGACCTGTGCTGAGGACTTGCCCTCCTGTTCCCGACCGGCCTTCACCGGAATCCTGCCCCCGACCATGTCGTCATCCGCCATCTCGGAGGCCGGGGCGAAGGTGATATTGGAGACCATGGTCCTGGCCATGGCCTTCTCCTCATCCCCGAGGCGCTCCTTGGACTGCTTGATGATGATGTTCTTCTTGGCGCCGGAATCGCGGTCTCGTGCGGTGACGTTGACGATGCCGTTGACGTCGTAGTCGAATATGACCTCTACTATCGCCTCGCTCTTGGGCTTGGGAGTGATCCCGCTCAGCACGAACTCGCCAAGGGACGTGTTGCGACTGGCCCGCTTGTGATTCCCCTGCAGGACGTGGATGTTGGCCTCGGTCTGGTAGTCCGAGGTGGTCACATAGCGGCGCTTCTGGCTGCACGGGATTGCGGAGTTGGCATAGATGATCGGGCTGAATCGGTCATCGATGACCTCGATGCCGAGAGTGTAGGGAGCGACGTCCACAACCACGAGGTCGTCGAGCTGCCCGATCTTGACGCCCGCCTGGACCGCGGCGCCGATCGCGACGCACTCTTCGGGATGAATCTCAGCAAGCGGCTCCCGATCGAGGACATCCGTAACGAACCGCTTCACCGACGGCATCCGGGTGGTACCTCCAACAAGGATGATCGCGTCGATCCCGTCCTTGTCGAGCCCGGCCGACTCCAGCGCGTCTTCCACCGGCTTCCTCGTGGCCTCGATCAGGTACTCCGTCATGCTCTCCAACTCCGCCCGGGTGAGTGTCACGTCCAGGTGCTTCGGCTCATCCCCCTCGGAGTAGAGAAAGGGTATGTTGACGTTCGTCTCGAGGAGCGTGGAGAGATCGATCTTGGCTTTCTCCGCCGCCTCGATGATCCTCTGGCGGATCGAAAGCCGCATTTTCTCGTCCTCGATGTTCTTGAGGTCGACGTTTTCCTTTTTCTTGAACTGCTCGTAGAGGTAGTCGGAGACCACCTGGTCGAAGTCGTCACCGCCGAGGCGGTTGTTGCCCGACGACGCGAGAACCTTGAAGGCGCCCTCGACCATCTTGATGACGCTCACATCGAAGGTGCCGCCACCGAAGTCGTAGACCAGGATTACCCTCGATTCCTCCTGGTGCTGGAACCCGTAGGCCAGGGCGGCGGCGGTAGGCTCGTTGATGATCCTCTCGACAACGAATCCCGCTATCTCACCCGCATCCTTCGTGGCCTGACGCTGCGCGTCAGTGAAGTAGGCCGGGACCGTGATCACAGCCTCACTGACCGGCTGGCCGAAGTAACTCTCCGCGTCGCGCTTCAGCTTGGCGAGAATCAGGGCCGAGACCTCCTGGGGTGTGTACTCCTTGCCTCCCAGCGTGACCCGCTGGTTGGTTCCCATGATTCTCTTGATGGACGAGACAGTCCGATCCGGATGCGCGATTGCCTGGTTCTTCGCCGCCTCTCCGACCAGAAGCTCGCCAGTCTCCGAAAAGCCCACTACGCTCGGCGTGAGCGTCTTCCCCCGTTCGTTCAGTATCAGCGTGGGCTTTCCATCCTTGATAGAGGCCACAAGGCTCGTCGTGGTCCCGAGGTCAATGCCGACGATCATGCGAATACTCTCCTTCCAAACCGGAACATCCGGCGTGGTTCCTAGGCGGACGGACTAGAATCAGTGCAGATGATATGCCGTGCCTGATCTCCCCGAACACCCGAATGCTCGATGTATCGGAATGGTTTTGATCATACATTGCCCGGCCGACCCGGCGGCCATGCATACAGCCATCCTCTGGTCGGTCGGCCGAACAATAAAGAATACCAGAAAACCGCCTGCCTTGGAACCACCATTATGACATTTTATCGACTAAAAAGCACAAGCCTTGGCGCAGGTATATCCTTCCCTTCGGGCCACCCGGGTCGACTCCCTTCGCTCGGTTGGACCTTGCCCGTCTCCATGGACCTCCCGCAATGCGCCTCAATCATCTATCAAGTCCGACCGCTTGCTTATTGTCACTTCCGGAGTCCGCAGGATCTTCTTCCCTATCACGAAACCGCGCCGCTCGGTGCGCACGATCGTGCCCGGCGGCAGATCGTCCCGCAACTCCGTCCCCACCGCCGCCTGGAACTTCGGATTGAACATCCCGTGCACCGGGATCTCCTTCACGTCACTGTTACGAAGGATCAACAGGACGGAGTTGTAAATGGCCCGAATCCCCTCCATCCATTTGGCGAGCCTCGGATCAGTGCTCTCGCCGAAAGTGGCGAAGAACCTGTCGAAGGAATCTATCACCGGGAAGAGCTGCCTCAGGAAATCCTCCCTGACCGCGTCCTCAACATCACCCCTGAGATTTGCGACCTCCGGCTGAAGTCTTCTCAGCTCGTTGATCGCCGTGGTCAGGAACCTGAGGCCCTTCTCCTCCGAAAGGGGCGCGGGACCCTCAGGACGCCTGCGGGAGCTCTTCACAACCTCGAGCCGGATCTTCGATATCTCCTGGAAGAGCTGGACGAGATCGATATCCTCGAGGTCCGCGAGCTCGGCTCTGGTGGCCCGGACCTCATCCGGCCACGGCACATCCAGCGGCCGATCATCGGAAAAATCAACATGCAAGTCGCGCATCGTTTCCCCGCATTATATCAGATATGCCGGCAAACCTTGCCTTCTCAAAGATGGTTTCTACAACTCAGCGCCCTGGGAGATGAGCGCGTCCCGAAGATCGGGATACGCAAGCTCCCGCGGAGTCACCCCCCTCAGAACGCACAGTGCCGCCGCCGCACCCGCCGCATGACCTGTTCCGCTCGCCACCGGCATGATCCGCACCGACCCCAGTGCGACATGCGACACCGAGATGCATCGCCCGCCCAGAAGAAGATTCTCGGCCCCAAGTGGTACCAGGCAGCGGTACGGAATATCATAACTGGCCCCCTCCTCCAGTTGCAGGCCCACAACGCCGCCCCCCGAATAATCAGCGCAGTGGATGTCGATTCCGTACGCCCCCCTCGCGATAACGTCGGGAAATGTCCTCCCCTCGAGCACATCCGTCCCGCTGAGCTGGTACTCCCCCTCGATCCGTCTCGATTCCCTTATCCCGACCTGTACCCCCGTCTCCTGCAGGTACGCATTTGAGAAGCCGGGTATGTTCTCTATCAGGAAATCCGCGAGAAGAATCGCCTGCCGGCGCGTCTCGACCGAGGCGTAGGTAAGGTCCGCCACGTTGGTCGCATCGATCTCGAACGCCCGGGTGGCATTGACTGACACAACGCCGTTCTGAAGAGTCTTGTCGAAGTAAATCGTGCTGACGGGAATGTCGGCCGGGAAACGGCCTTCCTCGACGGCTCTGCGGAAAATGTCCGCAAACAGATAGTCGGCCGGAACAGTGCCACCTGGCCGATCGGTCCTGCGCCCCTGCTCCGCGAACGCGACCTGTTCGTTCACCCCGCCCATCCTGAAAAACAGCGTCGTCGACTGAGTGTACTGATCGTACCCCCGCCCGATCTCGTACGGGCATCCCGCGCCCGCGGCGATATCCCCGTCCCCCGTTGTGTCGACCACCACCTTAGCCACGATCGCCAGACGGCCCGACTTGTTGTCGACTATTACCCCCTCGCAGAACCCGTCCTTCATGAGCGGACGCTCCGCCCACGAGTGAAGCATCAGCTTGCTGCCCGAGCCGATGACCATCTCGTTCAGCACGTACTTGAGCTGCTCCTTGTCGAAATAGATGACTCCGGGCCGGGTTGGATCGCGCCTGGCGGCGTTTCTGGCCTCAAGCTGCCGCACGATGTCGGCGAAAATGCCCTTTACAAGGTCCCGGCCACGGGCCCGATTGGTCATGAAGGGCATGACCATGCCCGCCGTAGCGGTGCCGCCGAGAAACTCGTACTGCTCGACCAGGAGGGTCTCCACGCCCAGTCTTCCCGACGAGATCGCCGCGGAAGTGCCCGCCATGCCTCCGCCCACGACGCAGACATCGGTCAGCACATAGCCGTCCAGGTGCCCGCACTCGTAGCGGGCCTGAAGGTCGGCGATCCGCTCGGGATCTGAACGAATGACGGGCAGATACGGCGCGCGCGGGCCGCTGCCCTCCTCCGTCAGCCACTGTTCGAAGGCCGCCCAGGCCGCGGCGACCGCGCTCTCGCTCGCCGGCGGATCGGACGCGATCAGTCGGATATCGTCAAAATACAGAGTATTTATGTCAACCATCTCGGTGTCGAGCTGGCTCCAGCTTACGCGCTTCATTGACGCAAGATTCAGGCCGGAATCGACCAGATCGGCGACCGGCTGCCTGAGTCGGCACCACACGCGCGGCGGAAGACTGTAGCGGCGCCAGACCGACGTGACCCCGTCGGCGTACTCCACGTCCAGGGTCACGGTGAATTCCTCATTATTGAAGATGGCCGCCTGGAACTCGCTGTACGCTCTCCAGTCGGTCAACCGTCCGCGAGCGGGATGCATGAGAGTGTAGAAGATCGGCCTCTTGCCCTCACGGACGGCGCCGATGTAGTAGGTGGCCGCGCACGACGCGCTACCGGTGCGGGCGACGTCGGTCGAAGGCTCCACGAATGTGTTCACGTTCCCGTAGACGAATCGCCCGACCTCCTCGGGGTCCTCAAAATCGAACAGGACCACGTCCCCGTTCGGCTGAAGGACAGGCGTGAGATGGACAGCCGAGACCCCTTCGGCCTCCTCCGTCGCTCCCGCGGCGGCTCCGACCGGAGCGCGCGACGGGCCGGTAAGCGACATCAAGGCCAGTCCCAAAGCGGCCGCCAGCACCACGGCCGTCCAGAAAATAGCACCGTGCTTCGTCATATCGTTGACCTCAGGCAGACATCCATCGATGCCCACCTTTCGGGGCATTCTACCCTGCCATCCTCATCAATGCCAAGTACGGGGGGAATCGGAGCAAACCTGTGCCGCCTCCAAGCGCAGCTTGGAGGTGTTTCACCTCATCGAGACTCCGGCCCACGTCTTGCATGGAGTAATCTTGTCGTGTAGCATTGAACGAGAGGAGCGATGAATGATGGTTCCGGAGCGTGAGATGCCTTGGGGTGACCGGGTGCTCGCCGAGATGGTCGCCAGGCTGGTTAATGCATTCAAGCCTGACCGGATCTATCTCTTCGGGTCTCGTGCGCGTCGCGAGCAGAATCCAGACAGCGACTACGACCTTCTTATGGTTGTCGAGTCATCCCCGCACCCGCGATACAAGCGCGAGCAGGCTGCTTTCCGCGTTCTGTGCGGCGTGGGGGCGCCGAAAGACGTAATCGTGCTCACTCGCGAGGAGTTTGAAAGGAAGCTGTCAGTCGTCTCCTCGCTACCCGCAGCGGTCGAGAGAGAGGGGAGACTGATCTATGCAGCCTGAGAAGGCCGAAGAAATCCGCTCCTGGCGACTACTGACCGCTATGAAGCTGCTCAGACAACCTCCGCGCAAGTTCTTCGCCTTGCGCGTTGTACTGGTCGATGGTGTCCTGATCGAGCCCTTCGGGTCGACGCACCTTCGAGGCAGAACTCGCAGGGGCGAGAGATTGAAGCTGGCAACCTATGTCTGAGGTCTGTTCGGGTGAGAGGGCTTGACCTCCGCGGTCGCCCTCGGCAAACCACCAAGTGTCGCTCTGCGGCTCGTAGATTGCCCATCCGAAGTAGACGACGCCTCTGCCGAAATCCGGGTCGTTGGGGAGGCTTGCCGATATGTAGTATGAGTTTGTTACAATCGCCGGCTCCTCAGCGACTGGCGAATCGAAGATGCCCAACATGCAGTAGGCATCATTCGCAAACAGGCTAGGCATGTAGTACACAGCCAGGAAATAATACACGCCCCAGATTACTTCAGGTTTGGCGAGATACGCTTCAGCAGGAATGCCCGTCCAATGCGAATCCGGCGATAGGTAACCATTCGTACTCTCAGGACCGAGCCACGGGCTGGCCGGGATATAGCCGCCATAACCATCCGGCTCGAAGACCCACAGGTCCAGATCGACCTCGGTGCTCCAAACGAGCATTGCCTCCCAGTTACCGGGAGCGGTGCCCAGATATGGCAGACCTTGATACGCGTGCGTGATAACCCAGTTCCAGCCGCTGGCTCTCACGAATCCCATGCTTGTGTAGTAACCGAAATTGGATTGCGTCCAGTCTCTCTCGGTTGGAAGGAATATGTTCAGTCCGCCCACACCATTGACGTTGATATCCTCACCCTCACCGAACTCCCGATTCCCGAATGTCCAGGAGGGCTCCTCGGCATCAGTCACGAAGACCTTGTTGTAGACTACGGCTTCGTGGACTTTCTGTCTGACATTTGCCAATGCATTGTTCAGAGCACTGTTGGTGACATGATAGGGAATCACGTTCGTGAAATTGCAGACATCTACGTCTCGAAGGAATCTTATTGGTTCGTAGAACGTTGACTGGAGCTCATCTGACGAGATGATCTTCGGATCGGCGAGGAAAGGTACGAGTTGGCTTACGGCACCTGCGATAGGAGCAAGCTTCGAAGTCTGAATGAGCGACTTTGTGACGCTGTAATTGCCGTCCTCTGTGTACGCGCTGACATACACGTCCACCATCCGCTTCCCAACGGTCAAGGCGTCTGAGCCTGGATTTGCGGTCAGGAAGCTGGCGAAGTCCTCAAAGCAGCCGTCGGGACCAGCGAGCATGATCTTCTGTGAGGCACAAATGTAGTCTGTGACGTCCTTAAGTTGGTACGCCGCCTCCACACTTGCCATGTTGCACGCTGTGAAGTCGAGGAGGTCGAGATGCACGCCTGAGTTCCTTATCGCCGCCTCGATTTCATGAATGTACATGATCCCACCCCCCTCGGAGTCGTCCCTGACTGCCGCGGACCCGGCCCTGCCTGGCAGCCAACTGCTGCCGTGATCCCAGATGATCAAGGCGTAGTGCTTGGCCGGGAATCGCTCCTTTGACCACTTGATGAAATTCGTCAGCTTCACAGGATCAGCGGAGTTGAAACCGTCAATCGGATACAGGACAGCTTTCGTGTCTGCGAGATGGCTCTGGACGCCTTCCTCTGGATGCTTCGTGATGTGCATCATCGGAGTGACGAAGTTCCCTTCTCCGTCGAGGATGGTAGCCACGGGTGCACCATACTCGTCCCAGTACAGATAGAACACGTCCGCCAAGGCCGTGAAATGAACCTTGTCGGTCGAGCCGACCTGCTCCAGTTCGTCCAGGTCCGCCAGCGCGGCCGGCGCAAGATTGTTGTCACCTCCCATGTAGAGCATGACCGTCCATTCGATCTCCTTGGTGGGCGGTGGCGGCGTAATCGGGCCGCCGCCTCCACCTCCGCCGCAACTGAGGGCAAGCAACATCATCCCCGCCACACTGAGAAAATTGACCTTGCGCATTATGGTTCCTCCCGTGAAGTTCTTCACTCCGGCACGGACGCCCTTGTACCATACGCACATGCGAGATGTCAAATGGCATTAGGGAGTATGTGATGGCTTCCGGAGGATCGTGCCAGGAGGAATCCGCGCTTTCGGAGGACGGCGATCACCTGTCCCGCCGTATGCCACCCCCTCCGGTTGATTTTCCGGCGTTTCTCGGATATATTTTTGGTGCTGAGGGACCGTGCGGGTTCTTTGGCATGCGGGAATAGCTCAGTTGGCAGAGCGTCAGCTTCCCAAGCTGAATGTCGCGGGTTCGAGCCCCGTTTCCCGCTTATATGGCGACGTAGCCAAGTGGCAAGGCACGGGTCTGCAAAACCCTGATCACCGGTTCGAATCCGGTCGTCGCCTCCAACAGCAAGAGATACGCCCGGTGACGATAGTATTAAGGGCGCGGGCGCGTAGCTCAGATGGTTAGAGCGCTACCTTGACAAGGTAGAGGTCGTTGGTTCGATCCCAATCGTGCCCACCATTCACGAAAACGGAGCCGCGCCGGTTGACTATCGACGCGCGCTTTGTTAGATTAACCCGTTGCCCGTTTGGCGGGCGCAAGGAGGTCTCTTATCGGACGTCGAGGCAGGCGGCCGCAAAAGTACGAGCCGCGAATAAGGACAAACAGGTTCATCCGTGCCCCCGAGGTGCGTGTTGTCGGCTCGGACGGCCAGCAGCTCGGGGTGATGAAGACACGCGATGCGCTTGACAAGGCCCAGGAAGAGGGCCTCGATCTGGTCGAGGTCGCTCCCACCGAGAACCCCCCGGTCTGCCGGATTCTGGACTTCGGGAAGTACCTGTACGACGAGAAGAAGAAGCGTCGGGAGTCGAAGAAGAAGCAGATCAGGGTCGAGGTGAAGGAGTGCAAGTTCCGTCCGAAGATAGGAGACCATGATTTCGACGTGCGGATCCGTCGGGCGGTCAAGTTCCTTGAGAAGGGGAACAAGGTGAAGCTGACGGTGATGTTCCGGGGGCGTGAGCACGCCCATCCGGAGGTCGCCGAGCGGCTGATCCTGCGAGCCTTCGAGGAATTGAACGATCTGGGGAAGATGGAGGCTCCGCCAAGGAAGGAAGGACGCGACATGCACACCCTGATCGCTCCCCTTCCGGAGGCGATCAGGAAGAAGGCGATGAAGGCGCGACAGGCGGGGCCGAAAGCGGCGGATCGTGCGGTGGTGGTCAAGCCGGTGGCGACAGTCCGCACTGCGCCTCCGCCGGTCGAAGAGGAGCCTGAAGAAAAGCTGAAGGATGAGATTAACGAGCCCGAGGAGAAAGGAGTCGAGTTAGAGGACGAGGAGGATGAAGACGAAGACGAGCTGGATGAAGAGGAATCCCAGCTCGCAGTGGAAGAGAACAAATAGCCCATCGAGGGCATCGCGGAGCTACCGATCCGAGGGCCCCGAGCCCTCGGTGACTTTTGCCAGGACAGAACCATGCCGAAGATGAAGTCACATTCAGGCGCCAAGGACCGGTTCAAGCAGACCGGGAACGGGAAGATTCTAAGGCGCCAGCAGAATCACGGTCACAATCTGACGAAGAAGCGTCCGAAGAGGAAGCGGAGGCTGAAGATGCTCGTACGGCTATCGCATGAGGATTCGCTGATTGCGAGGAAGCTTCTCGGCAGATCGATCAATAATGAATGAGCGCAAGTCGAGGTGCTGGACCGGAAAGAACGAGCCGGAAGGATTCGAGACATGACACGCGTCAAGGCCGGCGTAACAAGACGCCGGAGGCACAAGAAGGTGCTGGCGGCGACGAAGGGATATCGCGGCGCCAGGAGTAGGAGGTTCAAGGTCGCGAAGGAGGCCATGATCAAGGCGCGGGCCTACGCCTTCCATGACAGGCGAGCCAGGAAGCGCGATTTTCGAAGGCTCTGGATCGCCCGGGTCAACGCCGCCTGCCGCCAGGCCGGAATGTCCTATTCCGTCTTCGTAGCCTCCCTGAAGCGTAACAATATCCGCCTGAACCGCAAGATGCTGGCCGAGATAGCGGTGAGACATCCGGCGGCATTCCAAAGCATTGTCGATTCAATACGGGACTGATCCCGAGGGGAACGACTCAATGGGGTTTACCCGCTGATATCCGGCGAAAATCCGCGGGCTTCCGAATTGGAAGGCCTCGGTTCGTCGCGCCCGAGAGCGATACGAGCCGAGGCCTTTTTGTGTGCGCGTTTCGTGCCGGCGTTGTGGTACGATAGCCCGCTGAGCTCGTGTCGCAGGGAGCCGCCGGCTGTCGTGCCTGATCCAGCCTCGTATCTCGGACAAGAGAGCTGAAAGCTATGCAGGAATACATGAGAAAACTCGAGGATGTCGAATCAAGGATCGGCGCGATCGAGCAGGACCGGGCACGCGATGAGATCGAAACCATCGGCAAGGAGCTTTTAGGCAAGGGCGGAGCGTTCCAGGACCTGATGAAAGGTCTGAAGGACCTGCCCGCCGAGCAGCGTCGCGAGGTCGGGCGCCGGGTCAACGAGCTTCGAAGTCGCGCGGAAACCGCGATCAGGAGCCGTCTCGGCGAATTGAGGGCCGCGCTCGGCGAGGATGTAAGCGATCTTGACTACACGCTGCCCGGAGTGCGTCCTGCGCCCGGCAAGCTTCACCTCCTCACCCAGACGACGAACCGGATTCTCGGCGTATTCCGCGACATGGGCTTCCATGTGCAGGAGGGGCCGGACATCGAGGATGAATGGCACAACTTCGAAGCCCTCCGCCTGCATGCCGATCATCCGGCGCGTGATACCCAGGACTCGTTCTACCTGGCCGAGGACCGCCTTCTCAAGACTCACACATCGCCCATGCAGATCAGGTACATGGAGAACCATCGGCCGCCCATCCAGATGGTCGCGCCGGGATACTGCTTCCGAAGGGACCCGTTCACCAGCCGGCATTCACCCGCATTCTTCCAGATCGAGGCCCTGATGGTGGACAAGGGGATAACATTCGCCCATCTGAAGGGGGTGCTGATCGAGTTCGTGAGGGGTTTCTTCGGGAGGGAGCGAAAGGTGAGGTTCAGACCCGACTTCTTCCCCTTCGTCGAGCCGGGATGCGAGCTTGCGATCGACTGCTCGCTGTGCGGCGGGGAGGGTTGCAGGCTGTGCTCGCAGTCGGGCTGGATCGAGATTCTGGGCGCCGGGATGGTTCATCCTGGGGTGCTGGAGAACTGCGATATCGACCCGAAGATATACACCGGCTTTGCATTCGGGATGGGGGTCGAGCGTCCGGCGCTGATCCGCTACGGCATCGACGACATCCGTCATTTCTACGAGAACGATTTTCGATTCCTTGAGCAGTTCTGAGTGAGCGACTCGGAGGACTCAGAGATATAGCGGCAGAAAAGCTGGAGACGGCCGTTCGTGTGGAATCGTCACGAACGGCGATCCTGCGGGAGAGCAGAAGGAGAACCGGAGTCGAATCATGCAAGTACCCTTAGGCTGGCTGAGTGAATTCGTTCCTCACAGCCACGACCTTGAGACGCTGCAGAACACCCTCACATCCATCGGGCTGGAGGCGGAGCCGTACGAGCCCGAGCCATTGGATTTCAGCCGCGTGTTCATCGGCAGGCTGGTCTCTCGGGACAATGTTCCCGAAGGTCGCGGGTTTGTGTACACGGTCGAGGTCGGCGACGTGTTTGAGGGTGGCAGGGTCAAGATTTTCTCGACCATTCCCGATCTCGAGGTGGGGGTCAAGTATCCCGTCGCGCTGCCCGGGGGGAATGTCGGCAGCCTCGAGATCGCCGAAAGGGACTACAAGACATTCATCAGCCAGGGCAAGTTCTGTTGCTCGACCGAGCTCGGCCTGACGAAGCTGGAGTATGTGGAGCAACGAGACGGCGCTGTTGAATGGGCCGACGGGCTTGAGGACGCAGATGGCCGTGCGCTCTCGATTTTCCCGGACTGCAGCGATCTGGAGATCGGCACCGATCTGGCGAAATGGCTCATGGCTGACAGGGCGGTGACGATCGAGCTGACCAGCAATCGTGCCGACTGCCACAGCATGATCGGTGTGGCTCGCGAGATGCAGGTCGTTACCGGCGCCGAGCTCAGGATGCCCCTGATGATGAAGGACTTCGAGGAGACCGACGGTGTAGCCGAGGGCATAACCATCAGAATCGACGATCCGACCGGCTGCCGGCTCTACGCGGGGCTGGTCATCGATGACATCCGCATGGCGCCCAGCCCGCTCTGGATGGCCCGGAAGCTCTTCTCCGTCGGCATGAGACCGATCAGCAACATGGTCGATATCACCAACCTCGTCCTCTATGAGTTCGGCCAGCCGCTGCACGCGTTCGACCACTCGCTCCTGAAGGACGCGACGATCATTGTCCGCAGGGCCGCGAGCGGGGAGAAGATGACGACTATCGACGGGATTGTCCGCGACCTGACGCCGGCGGACCTGGTGATCGCCGACAGCCGTGATCCGGTCGCGATCGCGGGGGTCATGGGCGGCTATGCATCCGAGGTCACCGGCTCGACCGCCCGGGTACTTCTCGAAAGCGCCTGGTTCGATCCAGTCAGCATCAGGCGCACGTCGCGACGCCTCGCCCTTCGCACCGAAGCAGCGATCCGGTTCGAGCGAGGGGTCGATCCAGCGGGAATCGTCCGCGCAGCCCAGCGTGTCGCCTACCTCGTCGAGGAGCTCAAGTGCGGAAAGCCCGCGCGGGATATGGCGGTAGCCAGGGAAGGCGAAGAGGAGAGAATCCTAGTACGTCTCCACGAGCAGCATGTCGCGAACCTCCTCGGCACCGAGATTCCCACCGGACAAATAGAGTCCATCCTGGACGGCCTGGGCTTCGAGGTGAAAGGTCTGGCGCCGAGCTGGGAGATCACCGTGCCGAGTTTCCGCCGGGATATCTTCATCGCGGAGGACGTGATCGAGGAGATCGCCCGGCATGTCGGCTATGACAACCTTCCCGAGGCGCTACCCAGGCCGCATATGCGAACCGGGCTGATCGACGACGACATTCGTCTCAGGAACGAGATCAAGGAGCACCTCGTCGGACTGGGGCTCTGGGAGCTCAACAGCTTCCCCCTGTGCGGCAACGCCGGCGTGGCTCAGCCGAATCCGCTTCTCCCGAACGCGTCGCCCGCCAGGATCACCAACCCGATCAGCGAGGACGCGTCCAATCTGCGCATAGGTCTTGTCCGGGGCGTTGTAGATACGTTCGTCCGCAATCTGAAGCGCGGGGCGCCAATCCACGATGTATTCGAGATCGGCAAGGTATACTGGCACGATGGCGACGACTTCCGGGAGAGGAAAGAGCTGATAGTCGGCTGTCTCGGCGACCGCGTCGGGAAAAAGCAGGGCCGCACGCTCGAGAGCGGCTTTCTCAGGCTCAAGGGTTATGTTGAGGCCCTGTTGCAGACGGTCGGGATTGACTCGTTCGACATAGTGGCGGACGAGCAAGCTACCGAGGGCACGCTCAGGCATTGGATCAGACATGACGGGGAGAATATAGGAGTATTCGAATCGATTCCGGCGGAAACACTGGGCGGGGAGACGTTCGAGCGGGCGGTATTCACCGCGTCGTTTCCATGGGTGACGATCCGCGATCAATACGTAATATCTCAGGAAGAAAGAGCATTCCGGAAGCTCCCGAGCTTCCCTGTTGTCGAGAGAGATCTGGCGTTCGTGCTGGACGAGTCGGTGGCGTACAAGCGGATGCACGACGCCATCCGTGCTGTGGGCGGCGAATGGCTCGAAAAGGTCGAGCTTTTTGATGTGTATCGCGGGAAACAGGTGGGAGATGGGAAGAAGAACCTTGCGGTGAACCTGATTTTCCGGCATCCCGCGCGTACGCTCACGGATGCGGAAGTGGACGAATGGATCGATACAATAACCAGCGCAGTCATGGATCGTGCCGGCGGCAAGCTGCGTGACTGGTGATCGGATGTAACCCGGGAACCCTTACGGCAACCGTCACCCCACCTGCAAACCGCTTGACGGGTTCCCGGGCTACTTGGTGAGATGTAACCCGGGAACCCTTACGGCAACCATCACCCCGCCCGCAAACCGCTTGACGGGTTCCCGGGCTACTTAGTGAGATGAGCGAAGACGAAAAATACATGCGGCGAGCCATCGAGCTCGGCTGGCAGGGGATCGGACGCACCAGCCCGAATCCCCTGGTCGGATCGGTCGTGGTCCGCGACGGGAACATCGTGGGAGAGGGATTCCACCTGTTCTCGGAAGTCGACCATGCCGAGGTCATCGCTCTGAGGAACGCCGGGAAGAAAGCGAAGGGCGCGACGGCGTACGTGTCCGTCGAGCCGTGCTGCCATACCGGCCGCACCCCCCCGTGCTGCGATGCGCTCATAAAGGCCGGGGTCGCGAAGGTCGTATACGGAATGAAGGACCCCGATCCGCGCGTGAACGGCGGCGGTCACAAGGCTCTTGCGGACGCGGGGATTGAGGTTATCGGGGGAGTGCTGGAAGAGGAGATTCGGGAGCAGAACAAGTTTTTTGTGACAGTGCACGAGAAGGGAAGACCTTACGTACTTCTCAAGTGGGCGATGACGATCGACGGGAAGATCGCGACAAGAACGGGCGACAGCAGATGGATCAGCAGCGAGGACAGCCGCAACGTGGTCCATCACCTCAGGAACATCTACGATGCGGTCCTGGTCGGGCACATCACCGTCCTCACCGACAATCCCGTCCTCACATGCCGGGTCGATCTCTCCAAGCCGCTCCCGAGGGAGATATTCCCCGCAGCTCCCAAGGACATTCGCAATCCCACGCGCCTGGTTCTCGACGCTCTTGGGGCTACGTGCGCGCTTGCCGACCCGCTGATCTTCAAGCAGCCGGGCAGGACGCTCGTGGCGATCGCGCCGGAGTCAATCTGGGAGGACACGCGCGCCCGCGACAGCATCAATCGCGAGGTGATCGAGCTTGTAGAGTGCCCGCTCTACGGCGGTCATATCGAGCTTACCCATCTCCTCGATGAGCTCAAGAAGCGGGGAATGAACAGCGTTCTTGTCGAAGGCGGCAGCGGAGTCCACGCGGCGTTCCTGGAGGCCGGTCTGGCGGATGAGGTCGCTGCGTTCGTGGCGCCGAAGGTTTTCGCGGGCGACGGAGCGCCTTCGCCTGTCAGCGGCGCCGGTGTGGAGCTCGTCACGGACGCCTGGCATCTCAGCGATGTCAGGCACATCACGATCGGGGAAGATGTCCTGATGATCGGCAGAATCGAAGATGCCGAAGAGGTCATGCGCTAGAAGCGCATGCTACGAAGAGGTCATGCGCTGGAAGCGCATGCTACAAAGGCGGCAACTGACCGGTGTTTACAGGCATAGTCAGAGAGATCGGGAGAGTTGTCTCAGTCGAGCGGTCCACTGACCTGGTCCGGCTCGACATCGACTGCCCGACTATCAGGCCGGACATCGGCGTTGGAGACTCAATCGCCACCGACGGCTGCGACCTTACCGCGACCCTGCTCACTCCATCCGGCTTCCGCTGCGATGCAACGAAGGAAACGCTGAAAAGAACGATCCTTGGGGCGTTGAAAGTCGGCTCGAGCGTGAACCTGGAGCCGTCCCTGACGCCCTCGACTCCCATCAGCGGGCATTTCGTGCTCGGACACATCGACGGCGTCGGCGAAGTCCGCTCTTTCAAGCGAACCGGAAATCAAGCCGAGATTGTCATCGCTCCTCCGCGGGCGCTGATGCGATTTATAGCGGAGAAGGGATCGATCGCGGTATCGGGAGTCGGCCTGACCGTTGTTGATGTCAGCGAGGGCTCATTTTCGTGCTGGCTGATCCCCTACACGCTTGAGAACACAACTCTGGGCTCGATGCGACCCGGCGCAAGGGTGAATATCGAGGTCGATGTGCTCGCGAGGTATGTCGTCAGGGCCCTGTCCTGCGGCGTCCACATGCTCGAAGACTCGCATGTGGACGCCACCGCGCGCAAGGAAGGCATCACCGAGGAATTCCTCCGAGAGCACGGATTCGGCTAGCGTCCTGCATCCTGGTGCCGCGCATTGG
>Ga0315296_10001920_pt1 | contig 17980 bp, 16 predicted proteins | sample YL17G14_18_MG_FD_203921 | JGI IMG/M metagenome (GOLD analysis project Ga0315296, IMG submission 203921) | Sediment microbial communities from Yellowstone Lake, YNP, Wyoming, USA - YL17G14_18 | ecosystem: Environmental > Aquatic > Freshwater > Lake > Sediment | place: USA: Wyoming | collected... | reverse complement strand
TGATGTGCATGTGGGCATGATCGCTGTCACAGCGGGTTTTTCGCTCATGATTTTCTGAGCCTCAAGATATGATTTGGCATATCCTTACAGCGGGCTTACTTATATGCCCTATGCTCAACGTTCAACCGGGTAAGGTGTGTGGAAAACGCCATAAAATCACTCCACGCGGAGGCGAAATGTCATGCAGAAACAAGAAATGTCCTCAAGGCGCAATGAGTTTTTTCTGCGTCTGTTCACGCAAAAATCTTTTCACATCACGATGCTAATAGGTAGAAGGTATGGGCGTCAATCTACGTGATTTAGTTTCAAAGGTCACTGTTAGCTTAGCTGATTTGAGCGGTAAGTCCATGGCCATCGACGCTTACAACGCGTTATATCAATTCTTAGCCATTATACGTCAACCAGACGGCACGCCATTGAAGGATCATTCGGACAAAGTAACGAGCCATCTTAGCGGCTTGCTCTACCGCACGAGCAACCTTGTCGAGATGGGTATTAAGGCGGTTTACGTGTTTGATGGTGTTCCGCCGACCCTTAAGGAGGTGGAGATTAAGCGTCGAGCCCGGGTTAAGGAGGAAGCTTTGGTTAAGTATGAGAGGGCGTTGCATGAGGGTAAGATGGAGGAGGCTCGGATGTATGCGCAGATGACGTCTAGGTTGAAGGATTACATGGCTGATGATGCCAAGCGTTTGCTGAAGCTTTTGGGTGTGCCATGGGTTCAGGCACCCAGTGAAGGTGAAGCTCAAGCGGCTCACATGACTATGAAAGGAGATACCGACTATTGCGCTAGCCAAGACTATGACAGTCTGCTGTTTGGTGCGCCTAGGCTTATTCGCAACGTGACGATTAGCGGAAGAAGGAAGCTGCCTAGGAAAAATTTGTATGTCGAGGTTGTGCCTGAAACCGTTGAGCTCGGCAAGGTCCTTAGCGATCTTGGTATTACTCGTGAGCAGTTGGTGGATATTGGTATTCTGGTGGGCACGGATTTTAACCCTGAAGGCGTTAAGGGCATTGGACCCAAGACGGCTCTGCAGTTGATTAGAGAGCATGGCACGATAGAGAAGGCGTTACCTGCATTGAAGGAAGCGAGTTTTCCAGTTGAGCCTCAGCGTATTCGTGATATTTTCCTGCATCCGAATGTTAGGGATGACTATCCGCTGGTGTGGCGTGAGCCTGACGTGGACGGTGTGGTGGCTTTTATGTGTGGTGAAAGGGATTTTGATGAGGAGCGGGTGCGGAAGGCTTTGGAGAAAATGAGTACGGGTATTAAGAAAAGCAGGGGTGCGACCACTTTGGAGCAGTGGTTTGGGAAAGCTTAGCAATGCTCGTCTCTGTCGACTAGTATGTTGCCTTTGTCTATTACCACGGTTTTGCCTTTTCTGGCGACTAGTATGCTTCCAGATCCAAGGGAGACGCTTTCTGAACACAAAAGCGTAGACTGTTTGCGGCGGGTTTCAGTTTCAGATGTTATTAACTTTCGCTTGGCTTAGGTAATAATAACTTCTTTTGTGTTGGTGGCTGTGGATCTGTCTAGAAGTAGAAGTCAATTGGTAGTGTCTTGCGTCTTCTTCTACGTTGCCGCGTTTGGGGAAGGTCTGCGTGTTGTTTATGTGCTGTGTCCGTATCTTCCTGTTAATGGTACGAAGGCTACTCCGCCCAAGTTTTCGCGTGTGAGCCGTGTGTCCTTTTTGGTTATGCGGTACAAGGTTTGGTAATAGTATGTGCCGCCTACGGGTATGACTAGTATGCCGCCGTCTGTTTCGAGTTGATCTGTTAAAGGCTTGGGTATGTCTGGTGCGGCTGCTGTGACAAGGATGCGGTCGTAGGGCGCCTCAGCAGGGTAGCCTTGGGAGCCGTCATGATGGATTATTGTGACGCGTTCACTGTAGCCGGCTTTTTCTATGTTTGTTCTGGCGTAGTCCGCTAGGTCTCGGATTATTTCAGTTGTGTAGACGTATCCCCATGAGGGCTTAGGTTGGTCTGATGGCGCTATTGTTTCAGCTATTGTGCAGGCGTGCCAGCCGCTGCCTGCGCCTACTTCAAGGACCTTACAACCGACTTCGAGTTGTAGTGCTTCGTTCATGATTGAAACCATGTGCGGCGCCGAGGCTGTTTGGCCCCAGCCGATTGGCAATGGCGCGTCTATGGCGTAGCTTTGTTTCATGTGATCTGGTAAGAAGGGTTCGCGGCTGACGAGGCGCATAGCTCGTGTGACGTTTGACGTCTTGAGTATTCCTTCGGCTATGAGGTTGCGGATTAGCTGCTCCCACTCAGCCTTAACTGTCATGCTGTTAACAGGTTCCTGACAGAACAGTGATAATCAGCAAATCGCGGCTTAAGACTTTGCTGAGCTTGACTAGCTATACGCTACAGGCTGAGCTTACCTTCTTCACGGTTCTGATTAGAGGTCCCATCCAATCAACTAGCTTGTTGACGACGACGTAGCATCTTCTGTGCGCGCGAAATGGTAAAGGTAAGAACGTTTGCTTCAGATAACCATGCAAAACGACGCTTCTTTGACATTTTCCAGAGTAAACTGCAGAAGCCCAAGCAGACATTCAAACCCTCCGAGCCTAGATGAGTAGCAGGAGAAAATACGCGGAGATGAGCAATACGATGATCGATGTGGGCAGATTTTTGTTCATACGTTTTCGAGATTTTTGCCAGTTCTCATTTTTCCCAGTACGGGGCAGCAGTATGAACCTCAATAAAGATGGCAAGCGACAAAATGGTGTTTTTCGATTTCTTTAAGCTCCGGCTCTTTTTCAGTGCACACCTCCATTTGCTTCGGGCAACGAGGATGGAACCTGCAGCCAGCTGGTATGTTAATGGCCGATGAAACTTCCCCCGTAAGGTCAACCGCTTTCCTTTTCTTATCAGGATCAGGAATGGGAATAGCAGACAACAGAGCCTGCGTGTAAGGATGCAGAGGCTTCGAAAAAAGCTGTTCCTTGCTGCCCATCTCTATGATTTTGCCAAGGTACATTATGCCAATTCTGTCCGATATGTACTTGGCAACTGCCAGATCATGCGTGATGAAGAGGTAGGTTAACCCCAGATCCTTCTTCAAGTCCAGCATCAAGTCGATTATGGCGGTTCTAAGAGACACGTCAATCATCGAGACCGGCTCGTCAGCCACAATGAACTCGGGCTTCAAGATGATTGACCTTGCCATTGCCGCTCGCTGTCTCTGTCCCCCGCTAAGCTGATGAGGATACAGATTAATCAGCTGCTCTGGCGGAGCTAATCCCACCTCGCCAAGCACCTCTAAGACTTCCTTATTCTTCTCCTCGCCTTCTGCCAAACCGTGTATTGCAAGAGGATGTCCGATGGCATCGCCTATTCTCATACGCGGATTAAGTGAAGCGTAAGGATCCTGGAAAATGATCTGCATCTTCCGCCTAAGCAGCCTGAGCTCCTCACCCTCAAGTCCCGTGATGTCCACACCGTTGAAGAAAATCTTGCCCGACGTCGGCTTGAGCAGCCTCACAATTAGTCGCCCGCTCGTCGTTTTTCCACATCCACTCTCTCCGGCTAGGGTGAAGATTTCTCCCTTCCTTACTGAAAAACTCACATCGTCAACAGCCTTAACATAGCTCGTTTTCCGTGCAAAAAACTGCTCAAGAAAGCTCTTCTGAACTGGAAAATACTTCCTGAGATTCTCAATCTTCACGATTTCACTCAATGTGAGTGCCTGCCTTCCTGATTGTATAAGAAACATCTCACATAGTGACTTTTCTTAAGATCAATTAATTCTGGCTCTGTGATTCTGCATATTTCCATGGCGTAAGAGCAGCGAGGCCAGAAACGACAGCCTTTAGGAGGATCAAGCATGTTCGGAGGTGAGCCGGGAATTGCAGACAGCTTCTGGTCAGACAATTCTATGTTCGGAATGCTGTGCAAAAGTCCTTGCGTGTAAGGATGGCTGGGTGCCTTGTGCAGTTCCTTGCTATTTGCATATTCGAAAATTTGTCCAGCATACAGGACTATGATTTTGTCGCATCTTTCCAGAATTATGCTCAGATCGTGTGAGATGAGGATAAGGGCCATTCCATACGCTTTGCGCAGACCTTCAACTAGGTCAAGTATTTTCTGCTGAACTATGACGTCTAAAGCCGTTGTTGGCTCGTCAGCTATCACTAGGTCAGGGTTAAGCGCTATGGCTAACCCTATCATTATACGTTGTCTCATTCCACCGCTGAGCTGATGCGGATAATCATTTATTCTCTCAGGCAAGATTCCAAGGTTTTCTAAGATATTTTTAGCTCTGCCCAGCGCATCCGCTGCACTTGTGTCAGGCTCGTGGGTGCGAATTAACTCGACAAAATGTGCACCGATTCTCTTCACGGGATTTAGCGACGTCATAGGGTCTTGAAACACGTAGGCGACTTTTCTGCCTCTGATTGACTGCATCCTGTTTTCCGGCAGTTTTACGATGTCTGTACCGTCAATTCTTACATGACCATTTGTTATGACGCCTGGATAAGGGACAAGACGTATTATAGAGAGTCCAAGGGTTGATTTTCCAGATCCGGATTCGCCAGCCAATCCCAATGTTTCGCCCTTATCCAGGGAGAAGGATGCATCTTCGACAGCATGGACTGTTCCTCTGCTGGCACGGTAATCCACTTCTAATGATTCAATTTCCAGCAATGGCATTTTTGTCACCTCAGCGCTGAAGCTTCGGATTCAGCAATTCGCTCAGTCCTTCTCCAATCAGTGTAAATCCAAGTGCGAGAAGAACAATCATTATTCCTGGAAAGGTTATGATCCACCAAGCACCACTTCCGAGGTATTGTCTTCCATCTGTCAAGTCCCATCCCCAGTCAGGAATGTTCTTTGCCACTCCAAGACCAATGAATGTTAAACCCGCAGCGGTGAGCACGGCGTCGGCAAAATTTATCGTCACTACTACGACTATCGAAGGTATGACGTTTGGAAGGATGTATCGGAAGAGTATTGTGTGCCATTTCGCCCCTGCCGCCCGAGCCGCCTCAACATAGGTCAACTCCTTTATGCTCAAAACCTGACTTCGCACAATCCTGAAGTATGACGGAATATAAACGACGGCAATTGAAAGAGCCATGTTGACAACACCTGGACCCAGCATGGCAGCTATCGCGATTGCTATGACCAACCCCGGAAAGGCATAGACTGCATCAATCACCAAGGATGTAGTGCTGTCAACCATGCCACCTGTGTAAGACGCGAGAAGACCTATTGGCACACCCACAAGAAAACAGATCAGAACAGACAGCGCAGAAACCTGCAGCATTAACGAACCACCCCAAAGAATTCTACTGAACATGTCTTGGCCGAGGTGGTTTGTGCCCAAAGGAAACTGTAGGCTTGGAGAAGCTCTTATCGGACCAACACGACTTGCGATTGGACTGTGCGGGGAGATCCATGGTGCAATCGCAGTCATAATGACAATACTCGACACAATTGCGATTCCAACAAGAACCATCCATCCTGAAGGACCCCTCCTGGCCAGTGAACTCAGTCCAGGTATCAGGCTCGACAGGATGCTTCTTAGTTTGGTCTTGGTCTTTCTCATGACTTCCTTCCCTACAGTCTTATCCTCGGGTCAAAGTACGCGTACAGAATGTCTACGACAAGGCTAACCAACGTAACGAAAAGACCGAACATTATCACTGCACCTTGAATAGCTGTGTAGTCTCTGAAGTTGATTCTTTGAACAATGTAGCTTCCAAGTCCAGGCCACGAGAAAGTTGATTCAGTGAGGATTGCTCCGCCGAGCAGCATCGCAAACTGTAGTCCCATCATCGTAAGTACTGGCAGAAAGGCGTTCCTCAAAGCATACCCATAAGTGACCGTTCCTTCTTTCAATCCCCTCGCTCTTGCTGCCGTTACAAAGTCTAGCCTAAGAGTTTCCAGCATGTTGCTTCTTGTCAGTCTGACGAATATACCTGAAAGAATGATTCCAAGGGTTAAAGAAGGCAGCAGAAGAGCTTTCAATGATTCTAAGAACTTGTAGGGATTTCCCCCTAGAAGGCTGTCGATGGTGTAAAGACCTGTAATGGTAGCTGGTGGATCCACTCTGGGATTGATGCGCAGGCCTGTTGGAAGCCAGCCCAAATAGACCCCAAAGATCAACTGAAATATTATGCCTAGAAAGAACACTGGAATTGCATAGGCGACTGTCCCGAAGCCTCGTATCAAATGGTCTGGAATCGAATTGTATGCCTTTGATGATGCCACGCCGAGCAGTATGCCTACCACAGAGGCTATTGCCATAGAGTAAAGCGCCAGCTCAAGTGTCGCTGGAAACGCAGAGAATATCTGTCCACCAACTTCTTCAAAGGTTTGCATCGATTTGCCTAAGTTAGGATAGCCATGCGCGACGAAGTAATTAACGTCCACGATGCCCAGAAGATAGTCTGCATACTGCTCCCAGAGCGGTTTATCCAGCCCTAAGATACGTCTCATCGCATCCATTTGCGCTGGGTCAGCCTTTTTCTCAAAGTGCAGTGCGACGGGATCACCGGGCAGAACACGCATTATAACGAAGACCATGCTGAGCAGCAATAGGAGTGTCGGTATTGTAAGAAGTATCCTTGTAATGACGTACGTTCGTAGACCCATGGCTTGCACTTTACGTTGAACAATGACTTATGGCTTTTCTAAGATGAAAGAGAAAAAAGGGGAAATAAAGGTTTACTACTTGGATATCAGCCAATATCGCATGTCTTGTGTGATGTCCAGATAGATGCCGTAGACGGTTGGTTTGGTTACTGCCCATGCGCCACTTACCCAGAGCGGGACAACTGAGCATTGGTCTACTGCGATGTCGTCGATTTGTGCGTAGAGTTGCGTTCTGAGCGTTTCGTTTGACGTGGCTCGTGCTTGATCGTAAAGGTCGACCTGTGTTGAGTTGGAATAGTTCGTGTGAAGCCATGAGGCCCAGTAGAGAAATGAGTAATCGTCTGGGTCGACGTAGTCGGGGTACCAGCCGTATATGAAGGCGTCCATGATTTCGCTGTCTCTGTTGGACTTGTAGCTTGCCCACTCCGCAGACTTTAGCGTCACCTGTATAGCGCCAGGCCATGCGGCTTCGATTGATTCTTCATAAAGTAGAGCTTGATCAGCGCTACTTGGATAGTGTCCAGATGATTCATACCACAAATCGAATTCCAGCGGATTAGATGTGCTGTAGCCTGCCTGCGTGAGCAAGCTCTGAGTAAGAGCGTAGTTTTCATCCAACCCCGCATCTTTAAATGCTTCAGTGTGTCCGAGCATGCCCGGGGGTACTATGCTGTATAGGTTTTTGGCGAGACCTAGGAAAACCGTTTCGGTAACAGCGGTTCTGTTTAATGCAGCTGCAACAGCCATCCTTACTCTTTTGTCGTCGAATGGCGCGCGTTCTGTCTGGAAGCATAAGTACTGGATTTGCGCGCCTGTTCCCCACCAGACTCTTAGGTTGGGGTTGTTTTCAAGGTCTAGGACGTCGGTTGGTGATATGTGTCTGAATGCCATGTCTACGTCGCGTGCTTCGATTGCCAGCCTAAGCGTTGCGGCGTCTCGATAGAATCTGAAGATTATGTGCTTGAGTTCGGGTAGGCCGCTTGCGAGGTCCCAGTAGTTAGGATTAGCGTCTAATTTGATTTCGTTGTCTCGTCCAGCTACGCGGTCCCATCTTACAAGTGTGTATGGTCCTACGAATGCTACTGGTGTGCTTGCGCGTGGGTTCGCTGCTGTGTAGTTGATTTGCGCTATTGAGGCGTATCTTTGGTCAACGATGGCTGATGATCTAGCGGCCAGTATGCCTAGGAATGGGCTGAACGGGAATTTGAGGTGGAATCTGACTTTGTATGTGCTTAGGACTTCTGTCCTGTCAAAGATTAGGTCATAGCCCAGTCCGGCTGGCGCGCCCTCGGGTATTCTAGGTATGAGTGCTATTGCTCTGTCAACGGAGTATTTGACATCAGTCGCTGTGAATGCGACTCCGCCTGGAAAGGTTATGCCTTGTCTTAGGTTGAAGTCCCAGGTTTTGAGGTCTGCGCTGGCGTTCCAGCTTGCGGCGAGGTCTCCAACGAAGTCTGAGCCTGTTACTGATCCTGGTTTGACGCTTACTAATGTGCCGCTGATTTGTTGCAGCATGTTCCATCCGAAGTAGTCGTAAGCTTGTGCCGGGTCTAAAGTGAGTTCCACTGAGTCGGTTGTTCCAACGATTAGTGTTTCTCTTACGGCAAGGGTGGCTTCTAACTCGGCTAGTCTTGCTTTGAGGTCGGCTATCTCTGCTACGCTTGCATTAACGGTTTCGGCTAGGGTGCTGGTGATTGTGGCGAGGTCGTCTATGCTACCTGTGAGCTCTGTGACACCGTCTGTAAGTGTTATCAGGTCGTCGCTCATTGCAGATATGTTGCTTAACGTTGTAGCCGTATAGTACATTGTACCGCTTGCCACGATTATGCCGATAAGCACTAGGGCAATTATAGCTAAATCTACTCTTTCTACCATTTTGGTTTTTTCTCCTCAGAGAATCTGCAATGTTACTTTGGTATGGCTTATTAATTTAAGATTTGCGTGAGTTCTTGACGCGCGTCGCATTTTATTGAAAACATGCTTTGAAAGTGATCATCTCTCCCTATGAAAGCATAGATAACACGATTCAACCCGCACTGATAATTCAGAATTCTTCCTGCTCAGGTTTCTGCATCGAATTTCCATTCGATTAACATTCCTGCCTTACATGTCATAGGTCCTTGTCTTTCCATTCTGCTTCGATTGCTTTAGGTATTTCTTCCTCGTATTCTTGTTCCCACCATTTTGCTACGCTCTTAGCTGCAAATCCATCTGCCAATGCGGCAACGATAAAGCTAATGACGGTTGCTGCAATTCCTGGGAAAACCAAGTTTAGAACTATTGCCGAGATGCCGTTTACTATTAACAATACTATGAATAAGACCAGCCCATGCAAAAGTAAATCCCCTAAACCTGATTTCACTTTGAACCACAGCCATGCAGTTATTACACTATTTAGAGAACCTACGATAAGAAAAAGTAACCCGAGTCCAATTATTAAGCCTATTATGAAGCCCAGACCTACTAGAACGACCAGAATAAAAGCCCAGCCCATACCTAGAATGAGAAACAAGATAGAAAACGCCAATCCATGTAAGAAATATTTCGCTAAATCCTTCAGGTTCAGGTTCTGACCTTCTTCTTCTACACAATATTCAATACAACTTGTATTAATGATTTGAGCCCTTTTCCGAGTTTCTACACGGAATTTCTGCGCGCATACACAAGTTTAAATAGGTTAATGTATCAACAGATTTGAGACGCGAGAATTAGAGTTCCATGAGAAAGCTAGTTTTCCGTTGACTGTAGACGGAGGTGTAATTGGATTGTCGTATAGAGAAAACCGAGAAACGCACAAGGCCGTATGCGCTGATTGTGGTCAAGAATGTGAAGTTCCCTTCAAACCTGACGGAAGCAGACCCGTGTACTGCCGAGAATGCTATTCTAAACGAAGACCCCCGAGAAGATACTAAGCTCACTGGCTAAGAATCTTCGGTTCCTTTTACACACTTTTTCTTTTTTTTTATCGAATCTATAAAGAAGATTGTCTCTGGAGTTACCGCTCAGAACAACTCCATGTTTACACGAGTTAACGTGTTCACGTGCACATAGAAATTCCGTCCCAAACTCACACTAATCGGAGTCTCAAGCTTCGGCTTCTTTCCTGCGTTCGCTCTGAGAAATCACTACCTAGCGTTGGAAGCAGTTTTCTAGCTTCTCTGGAGATTCCTTATCCCTTTCTCTGCTTGATAAACAATGGATTTGGACAGGCGGATAACTGCTATTCTACGGTTACTGATTTCGCTAGACGCGCGCTACTGTTTTGGCAAGAGCTCTGCACTCAATGTTCGGGAACGACTGAATGTGCTCCTACTAACGAGATACCCCTTAGTTTTATGCAAAGAAATTCTATCCAGCCAACCAACTCTGAACGGCGAGGAAAAGCAATAGCTGAACCGAGCTAATGAGATTGAATGCGTTAAGGTTCACGCTACAGTGGTTTCCGCGAGTCTGTCAAGGATGCAGAAAAAGCATCTAAAACAACTAAGCCTTTTTCCACCGTCTCGTTGTCTGTTTTTGACGTTTTTTCTATACCTTTTAGCACGTAACACAGACCCAAGGTTTCCTTAAACTTAACTTTGTCTGGGTTCTCTTCTGCATCAATTTCAAAATCATGAATGAACTTGCCGATCTCTAGAGCAATTGGGTCTTGTACGTTGTATTTTTCCGCTAAAATATCATATGTTGTTTTTTTCTTTTCAACTGGCTTGATCTCCGCTTTCGGTAGTGTGAAGGCTATTGCTCCTTTTGGTATTGGGTCATCTTTAGAAACAAATGCGAATCTAGCTTTCTTGTCAATGAACCTTTTGACTAGCCAAGCAGAAGCACACCGGTCAACGTGAGGATTATGCCGAGTAACCCACAGCGTTCGAATCACCCATCAAAAAAGCATATGGAACTTACTCCACTAATTTCCTCTTTAGGAATTCTCTTCGCTGTTTTCTGTCCATCTTTTCGATCTCATCTTTGTATTTGCCGCGAACAAGCTTCAATTTGCAGTTAGTATAGAAAGCATCGTAGACTGGTCTGGCTTTTTCTATAGCTTCGTGGTCGTCCTTAGCCGCCATACCAATTCCCGTCATGATTGCTTCCAGCCCCGCGGCTTCGGGAACAGTTTCCATCTTATCCGTGTCTGCCGCTCGGACGATCTCAGCAAGTTCCAAAACTGCTGGGTCATTTATCCTGTATTTCTCAACTATGGAATCAAAACTGCATTTCTCGCCATGATGGCCTAGCTCCACATTAGGGGCATCATAGGGTATTGCTTTCTCCTTCTTCACGATTTCCTCAATCTTCTCCACTGGAACGAAGACGAATTCAGCCTTGGGGTCAACGAACCTCTTGATCAGCCATGGACATGCTGTTCTGTCAACATGCACATATTGTCTTGTCACCCATTTCATTGCGTTTCACCTACCGACATCTGTGAATACTGGACTAGTAAGATTTGCCCTTTTCGAGTTATGGATGGAATTTCTATCCCCTACTCGTACATCAACGGTGAGAGGCAGAACTGACGAAGACTGAGACTATGATAGAGATTCCATGTGAGCTTGTTGGTCTATCTCTGCAGGTAGCCTATCCATCCCATGTGAGAAGGTTCAACATCTATTTGCCAAAGGAGAGCTATCAGCTCCCCAAAGTGATGGATGTTCTCAAGTGCCGCATGAGCCAGAACATCCTCAACCTGAACTGATATAGTCGGCATATCTTTTCTTGGCAACTCTACCTTTTTTTCAAGGTCTTCAGGCTTCAGGTTCGCCACACAGGCTTTCGCTTTTGATTCAACCTCTCTTGCACGTTTTCTAATGGAATCTATGTCCTGAAACTCATCTGATTTCCGTGGGACCCAGTCTTTTGTTCTTCCGGGAATGACATAGTTGACAAGTCTGTCTTCAGCGTCAATAGTATGTAGAAGGATATCTCTTAAACAATCAAAACTAGCCCCACGGCTTTCTACAGCCTCTGCCCAGGGGAGAGAGGCAATCTGTTCTAGGTATCGATTCCGAAGTACCTGACTATATTCAAAAAGCTTCCTCGAATCCATACAACTCACAACCAATGTATCCTAAATGCTGAGAACTAGATAACAGTTACGTGCAATTCAGTTCCTTTAACGCACGCTAAAAAGAGCACTCTGAATTCAAACGGTGCAGGGCAATGATGACGAAAAGAAGGGGAAAACCTAAGCGCAACAGGACCGACTATTTGCTATTTCACTGTCACTGATTTCGCTAGGTTACGTGGCATGTCTGGGTTTAATCCTCGTTCCATGGCCATATAATAGGCAAACAGCTGCAATGGAATCACGTACAGAATAGGCGAGAGAATCTCTGGAATGCCCTTCGGCACTTCAATGAAGTCATCTGCATATCGCTTGATTTCCTCGTCGTTTTCCTCACACAGAGCGATAATCGAGGCGCCTCGTGCCTTCATTTCCATAATATTGCTGATAACAGCTCTGTGCGTCTCATCCTTCGGACAGATAAATACCACAGGAAAGCCTGGCTCAATGAGGCTAATGGGACCATGCTTAGATTCGCCGGCAGGATATGCAATTGAGGGCACGTAGGATATTTCCATTAGCTTAAGCCTGCCCTCACTAGCCGTAGCTGAGCTGATGCCTCTTCCCAAGTAGAAGAAACACTGGCTCTTACTATACTTCTGAGCCAAAGCCTTAATCTTATCACTCTGCGTCTTCAGGATCGTTGTAGCAAACTCGGGAATCTGCTCCAACCTTTCCTCCAGAAACTCGATCTCCACATGCGACACTTTGCCGCGTTTCTTAGCCAACCTGAGCGCCAACTGCGCCAACACGCTGAGTTGACTCGTAAAAGTCTTAGTCGCAGCCACGCCAATTTCAGGCCCGCTCTGCTGGCAAACATAAACTCGAGCTAGGCGAGTCAGAGTTGAGGCAATCACATTGGTCAACCCCAAGACAGTTGCAGCTCGCAAGCGAGCGTGATCCAAAGCTGCCAACGTATCAGCCGTCTCACCACTCTGACTGACAAAAAGAATCGTGCTGTCAATATTCACCGAGCGACCATGCTGCTCAATGAACTCCGAGGCGATTATCGGATGAGTAGCCAGAAACGCCAACTTACTAAACATGTACGATGCAGCTAAGCAAGCGTGGTAGCTAGTGCCACAGGCTACAAGGAACACTTCACCGGCTCTGTCTAGGAACTCGGTCATCAAATCCAAGAACTGGTTCTGCAGCCGCAACGTGTTTCGCAAGGTATCTGGCTGCTCGTAAATCTCCTTCAACATAAAATGCGGATAACCCTGCTTCTCAGCCATTTCAGGGTTCCAATCGACAACTTCAGGCTCACGGGGCACAACGCTCCAATCGCTAAGCCTGCGAATCTCGTAGCCGCCCTCACTCAAAACCACTAGTTCGCCATTCTCGATAATCAGCGCCTTCTTGGTTAAAGGCAAAAACGCAGGAATATCCGAGGCACAATACACTTCGCTTTCATTAATGCCCACAACCAGCGGACTCTCTTTACGAGCACAAACAATCTTATCCGGTTCACGTGTGGAAACAACTGCAAGAGCATAAGAACCATCCAAGCGCTTAGCTGCGTCACGCACAGCTTCAACCAGCGACAAACCACTCTTCACGGAGTCTTCGATCAGATGCGCAACCACTTCAGTATCTGTCTTAGACTTGAGAACATGACCCGCCGCTTCGAGCTCAGCCCTCAAATCCGCGAAATTCTCGATAATCCCATTGTGCACAACCGCAATCTCCTCCCTACAATCAGTGTGCGGATGCGCATTCACCTTGTACGGCGCACCATGCGTAGCCCACCGCGTATGTCCAATGCCGATCCTGCCGGGCATAGCGTCAAGATCCAACAAGCGGTGAACGTCGTCGATCTTGCCAGCGTCCTTCTTGATGAACAGCTTGCCATCATCAACCGTGGCCAGACCAACAGAATCGTAGCCACGATACTCAAGCCGTTTTAAGCCCGCATGAATAATGGGCGCAGCTGAACCCTTCTTCAAAATGCTGCCAAATATCCCGCACATCCCCGATGACCTCTCTGAGCTCCAAATCAAAGCGACTTTGGCTATTCTCTAGGTAGTTTCAAGCCCATACAATACAGGAGGGCGGTCTATAAGCATTCTTAAGAAATGCGCAGTATTACTAAAACGAATTTCAAAATGGCTGATGAACCCGAAAACGGCTTAGATAGACCACCACTAAAAAAAGATTATAAACGGTCCCGTGTAGACCTATAACCAACATAGCTTCAAGAAGCAGAAGGATGTAAGAGCCAGAATTGACGAAGCAGAAAATCACACGCTCCAGCCTCCAAGCCGCCAAAGACAGGCTAGAGAGAGCAAGCATTCCATGGGTCGTTTTCGCAGGCGCCGCCGCCCACTGCTACGGCAGCACAAGAGAAATCACTGATATCGACGTCTTAGTCAGACTTGAAGACTTGGAAAAAGCCAAAGCCGTTCTAACAAGCATCGGTTCCGAAGCCTTCGACGTTGTGGCATTCCCAGACTTCTTCCTAGACGATGATATGATCAATAGGACAAAACAGAGGAAGCTTCTAGGCGTCACGGTTCCAGTCATACCTGTGGAAGATAACATCATATTAAAGGCAAGACTCGAAAGAGGCAAAGACCAAGGAAAACACGACGTAGAAGACATACAAGTCATGGTCAAAAACGAACCCATAGATCTCGAATACTTGAAGAAAAGAATCCAAAGATGGAAAGCCGAGAAAAGAGCAAAGGCTCTACTTCAAACGTTGCTACAGGAGAAGCTGTAACCGCTCTTGGCGAAAATAGAGTTCACTCTATTCTGATCAACCGAACCATCAGAGCGCAGAGAATCAACAAGCCTATGGCAAAGATGAATGGAGAAACCAACCCAAAGCTCAGATTTTCAATAAGAATTGCAGCCACCAACGGAGACGCTGCACCTAGCAAGTCGTGAGCGAAATAAAACAATGAGTAAGCAGTGCCTCCGCCAGTCCTGCCCATCAAACTGGCGACCATCGACGTGGAAGGCGTCCACAGAGCATGCATAAACAGCTGATACATCAAAAACGAAAACATTGCAAGAAACACATAGGGAATGGCTATCAAGCCCAGCAAGAACGCAAACTGCCCGAAATAGATCAGTGCCAAGGAATTCCTGTCGCCGAATCTGGCGCTTACGTATCCTGCTGCTATGGAACCAACGATGCCGATGAGTGGACCAATGCCGAAGATTATGCTCGCCACTTCAACCGACAGATTCTGCGTCGAGGTCAAATAAGTCGTCATAAACGCTGAAATGCCACCGTTAGCCAACGCATTTAACCCCATCGTTGACACAAGCACGAAAAAACTCCACTTCCTCACTGAGCCTTTCTGCGAATAGCCCTTAGCAGCATCAACCAAAGCCGAATCTGATGCCTCAGAGCTTCTTGCTTCTCTGCCAAGCTGCGGAATCCCCAACCCAACAAGAGCCATTGCCCACAACAACAAGGGAAATGAGAAGAGCAGGTAGCTGAATCTCCAGCCGAAACCTGCAAGCAATAGACCTAGAGAAATCGTCCCCATAGCCTGCCCGATGCAGCCTGAGGCTCCATGCCACCCAATCGCTCCGCTGCGCTCCCTTCGGTTTGGAAACAACTTGCTCACAACGCTCATTCCCGGCGGATGATAGAGAGTAACAGAAATCATGATCAACGTAATCGAGACCATGAGGATGAAAACGCTGGTCGTCTGACTAAGTGCGAGCGCTGACAGCCCGCCGACGAGCAGGCTCAGAACAATAAATGGAAACGAACCGTACCTGTCCGCCAAGACTCCGACCGGTATGACTATCGCTAAGCGGCAGAGGCTTGGAACAGCCACCAGCAAGCCTGCTTGAAAAATGGACAAGTTGAACTCCTTCATGAAAACGGGCACGAGGGCAGGATGCATGAGAAGAAACACCTCGACCAGCAGATGGCTTAGCCAGATGGCGCTGAAAGGCTTCAAAGCATCACGCCTAATCCCAAGCAACGGCGTCCCTGTTTGCACCATCGTTCTCCCTGTCTGCACCCAAGCCTAGCGCAAAGAGAAAACACAGACAAACTGCAACTACTTAAGCTCTTCAGGCTAAAGCCAACGCGCCAATCATTCGGCAAACTTCTTGTAGGGCTGAAGGTCACCAACCCAGTCTTTCTGATCAACTGGCCAACTGTGAGCAGGATTACGAGGCTTGCATATGACCTCTTTAATTGTAAAAGCGCCCTTCTTGAGGAAACTAGCCGAATTAGTAGCGCGCACAACAAGGGCAGTGTCAAAACCAACCCAAGATCCGGCGACGGCTACAACCTCCTCGCCTTCTTTCACCAAACCATTGTCCGTAGCCATCAAAGCCCCACTGACGCAGACCGACGTGCCCGAACTAACAATCTTGAGACAAAGCCGAACAATAGTGGCCAAAGTAAGGGTGCCCATATGCTCTAAAGCGGCTCCAACATTGTACAAGGGATCAGCTGTCCTGATGATGCGAGCGCCTTTTTTCTCGAGCTTATCCCAGATCGCCTTATCTGGAATTCCTATTCGCAAATCACCAATTGCAGTTTTCTCAACTTTTGTGCCAGCTGCCGAAGTCACAACTACGAGAGCTATGCCAGTGTTCTTCAACGCTTCAACAGCCTTCAAAGCGCTAAGACCAGTCTCAGAGGCAACAATCAGCTTCTTCACGCCTAGTTCGCGAGCACGTAGAGCTGCAAGTTCCAGTGTCTTCTCAGTGTTTACTTCGCCGCAAACATCAAAATAGAAAACGCTTTTCGACTCACCAAGACTTCTTACCATGAGTCGCTCCACGCAAAAGTTGTTCGCTACAAGAGTTATATAACGTTTTAAACCTCTTCCGGCTTAAATCGGCAGTTAATCCTGCAGAAATTAACGGGTGGACAACGAGTGAAGGAAGAATACAAGTACCTTTCCTGCTGCGGCAAATACTACTGCGCCTTATGCGACTACCATTTGGGAACAATCGCTGAAGCTGCAAAAAAAAACTCTCGTTCTTCACTGAAAAATATGGATCCCTAAGACTAATAGTAGAAGCCAGCAAAGCCTGCAACTACGACGAACTTGTAAAAGGTGTGAAATGGATAGCTTCGCATGACAAACCCTGCAAAGGCTGCCGACTCGGAGGAGGCTGGTCATGGTGGCCAGACTGCCCAGTTCGCGACTGCACAATCCAGAAAGGCATAGACTTCTGCTACCAATGCAAAGACTTCCCATGCCAACGGCTGAAAACAGAACCACTCTTGGAACGAAAAAAAGCCATAATCGAAACCAACAATCAAATCAAAGCCCTAGGAGTCGAGAAACACTTCCAGCAGCTTAAAGAACGCTATAGGCGATAGAGCTTCCGCTATTTCTTACGCCTTCAGAATGTCTAAGATTGGCTCAAGACCATTAATAAAATGTTTATAAGGGAAACATCCGTCTACCTAGCAAACCATGAACAAGAAGCTACTGCTTGGCGGCGAAACAGGCAACTACGAAGTCAAAGACATAGCCATACTAGACCGCCCCGAAAGACTCAAAACCATAGCTAACAAGCTAAGCTGGCAAATACTACGCCTACTAAGCGAAAGTGAGATGTACCCCATACAAATCGCAAAGAAACTAGGCGTGCACGAACAGAAAATCTACTACCATGTACGAAAACTCGCCGAAGCTGGCATCATAAAAGTGGTCAGAGAGGAGGAAAAGAAAGGCGCAACAGCAAGATTCTACAAGATCGCCTTCCCAGCATTCGGCTTTGAGCTGCCCTTCGGAAACCGCAAGATCACAACGTTGACCACGCCGGAAATGGATGAAAAACTCACCGATTTCTTTTCACCTTTCCTGAGCAATGCAGTCTTCGACGGCAAAATTGTGGTTGGCAGCCCGGACCCCCATGGACCATTCAAGGCTAGGGCTAGAGATGGACACTACGCTGCATACTTGAGCCTCTTTCTCGGACGATTCGTAGAACTACCAGACGACTTCATGGTGAAGCTTGACGTGGACGTCAAAGTTGAAAAAGAGGAGAAAAACAACCTCATCCTCGTAGGCGGACCCGGCACAAACCTTCTAACGCAAGAGATCAACGAGTTTCTGCCCACACGCTTCAGCGTCAAATCCACGGAGCAGGGATTCTTGTTCGGCGGACTGGTCTCAAAGAAGACGGGAAGCGTCTACACAAGCGACAACATCGGCTTAATAGCGAAAATAGCAAACCCATGGGACAATACTAAACGAATCATAGTCATCGCAGGCAACAAAGCAGTCGGCACAAAAGCCTGCGTACTGGCACTAACAAAATTCTGGAAAGAAACCCTCAGAAACTTCACAGCAGCAAACGATTTTGCCACAGTCA
>Ga0315296_10001919_pt1 | contig 17994 bp, 18 predicted proteins | sample YL17G14_18_MG_FD_203921 | JGI IMG/M metagenome (GOLD analysis project Ga0315296, IMG submission 203921) | Sediment microbial communities from Yellowstone Lake, YNP, Wyoming, USA - YL17G14_18 | ecosystem: Environmental > Aquatic > Freshwater > Lake > Sediment | place: USA: Wyoming | collected... | reverse complement strand
TGACATGGTCAATTCCTGTCCTTTGTGGTACCCTTTTTCCATCGGCATCTCCTCCCTTTCTATTAGTTGGCTTTCCTATAGGGTAGGATATGCCGATTCCTTTTTCCACCACTTTCGGGACACTACCCTTCCTTCGCATCAATATCGTCCAAGATCTCGCCCGACAACACGTTTAACAGAGTCTTGCACTTCAACACTAAGTCGGCTTTAACCCTTCCCAAGCACACGTCAACAAGTTTTCTATTCAAAGGACTACAACGTTTTTAAAGCATACAAATCTTGAGAATTCAAAGATATAAGCGCACATTAGCGCTAGCACGCCACGCGTGAAGTTGTAACTGATCTTGGAGGAGCAATATCTCATGTAGAATTGCTGCCAGATTATGGCTTACCCGCAGTATTGGGAGCTGATATGTTATATTGTTGCGCGCCTGTAGAAGGCATCCGCAAATAGAGCTGCGCCTAGAGCTACCGTTAACATGGGGTCCCATTCAGGTTTAGGAGCCAAGTCGCTTACCTTCAGGATACTCTCTAACCAGTAAACTATTCCGGGATTCTTAGCCAGTCCTCCAACGATCACGAAATCCTTTTTCACACCTAATCTAGTTACCAATATGCTGATTCTCTTAGCCATAGCGTGGTGGTAAGCTACTACAACTTGATCCAGAGGCACTTTGCTTCGAATCAAATCCAGAGCTTCAGATCGAGCATATACCACACAGAAATCAGATAACTTTGGGAACTGATCAGGCTCAAGGGCGATGTTTCCCATCTCGGTTATTTCTTTCTTAGCCAGATCAGCAAATACTTCCATCGAGCGTCCAATACCCTCAGCACATTTATCGTTCCAAAGGAAAGCAGTTACTCTGCCCTTTTCGGTGCAGTGAATTACTTTGCAACTCTGACCCCCAGCATCTAGCACCGTACGCACAGTTGTGCCCCAAATGTGTACTGCCCCTGCGGCGCTGCACGCAACTTCAGATATAGTTTTATGTGCGAATGGCACTTGTGCCCTCCCGCAACCGGTCGCCACAATGTAATGGATATCTTCTAACTTCAAATGGGTTTTAGCTAAAGCCGCATTTATAGCACTGAAAGCAGATTCTTTGGGCATTCGAGTTCTAACCTGAGAAGTTACATACTGTTGTCTATCCAGTAGTATCACAGCTTTTGAGCTCACTGCCCCGATATCTATTCCCGCCACTATCATCTTAGCTCTCCTCCAATCTAACTGTTTGTTAACTGAGGAATAATCAGTCATTTTCCAATAATCAGCCTTCATAACTGGTCACTACGGCGCCTATGGCACCTACATATTCCGGAATGTCCAAAGCGCTTACATCTTGTTTCATTAAACTCGAAAGATGCTTAATAAGTGCTTTAGATTTGGCCAGACTTCCAGCAACCACGATCTCTTTTGCGGGAGGTATATATGTACACATAGCAGCAACCCGTTCAGTTATGAATTTCAAGATAGCATTTGCTATATCTGCAACGTCCATGCCTTCACACATTAAAGTAACCACTTCTGATTCAGCGGATACGGCGCATTGAATAGCAATAGATATATCATTGGTGGATTTAAGCGCTAATTCGGACATTTCCTGTTCACTTAACCCTAAAGCTTTGGCCATAGCAGCGTAAAAAATGCCAAGGCCGTCAGCACATTTATCATTATAAATAACATCTAGGACGTCCCCGTTTTGGTCGTAATGGATAACTTTGCATACATTTCCACCAATATCGATAACAGTTCTGGAATTCTTGTTAAGGAATAAAGCTCCCTTAGCATCCGCTACATATTCGAGTACATTCTTAGTTGCATTCAGCGGCGGTACATCATATATCATATCTTTAAAGATTCCAGTAGCCACAATCCCAGCCAATTCACCGCGTGAAATTCCAACTTTGTCCAAAGTCTGATTTAATGCTGTTTGAGCCGCAGCGACCACGTTAAACCCTGTGGGCACTATGCAGTACCCGAGAATTTCTTGTCCTCTCATTATCACAGCCTTGGTATTAACGTGACCTACATCTAGCCCAGCTAGGATTTTCCCCTTATTCAACTGGCACCACCCCCATTATTGTTTCTACAAAGGCTTCCAACTGAGTTCTAAATTGTGTCGATGGAATAGTCGTATCCAGTTCAAGCTCGGTCCACGGAATCCCCAACTTACCCAAGATAGGCTTCAATGCCGCGTTGTCGTGTGGTTGAGGGCTACAAAATCTCTGATAGATAAATACCATCCCACCTGGCCTGAAGTCCTCGATGAACTGTTGGATGAACCTGAACCTTTTTCTCTCTCCAGTGCCGGGAACATTATCTTTTGCAGGACATGGAATTCTACTAAGGTATCCCTCAGCAAGCGCTTTAAGCTTATCGGGTCTATCCTCAGGTACCTCAAACCAGAAGTACCTACTTGCTGTGCACGAGTCGATGAAAATCAAGTTTGTGCTGTAGTTCAGATGTTCAATTAAATCGAAAATTCTCAGGTCGTCGCAAGCACCTCCTGTTGTCATTAGCCTTATCCCTGGCGGCACTTTGCCAGGCTCTGTTTCTAATCTCTGGATAAGTTGCTCTAGCATTTGATTGCATTCTTGTTTGTCCATGATCTGGGAAGCTAAAGTTACAGTCGCAACTTCCAGCCCCGTTATAGGCGGAGTCTCGCACTTTAGGAATTCCCAAAGCAATTTAAGGAGCCTCCTGTTGTGATTATAAACTTTAATCGCTTTCTCGAGATCACCAGCCGTTATAGATTTTTTCGCGAACTTCTCGACGAATTGCTTAAACTCTCCAAAGGACTCCACTAAAAGTTCACCGGCGCGTTGAGTGTGCACAATATGAGGAAACGGTATGAGGAAGCTTTTTTGTTGGAACCCTGCGAACCTAACCCAAACATTGAACGCCTCGGAGTGATGGATGCAAGTGCTACCCATAACGATCAAATCTAAGTAATCGTAATTGCCTTGCAACCCCTCAAAAGCACAATCATGCGCAAATGAACAATACGTTTCGTGCAAATAGCTTTTCGTGACCGCTTGCGGGATGTGGGAACTGAGAATTCTCACCGGAAGAATTCCAGCTGCGTACAGAATTTCCTCCGGAACGTGGGTGCACATAAATCCAGCTAGAAGCTGTCCTTTCTTTTGTTTCAGGGATTTAGCATATTCATGTCGATTCTCAATTACGTAACGAAAACGCTCAATTATTGCGTTATAACCACTCTCCGTCATTTTTAACAACTCCTTTTTATTTTTATGCTCCTTTTCCTTTTTTGTGCGCTTCCATTAGATGTATTAACAACTCTAGCTTCCGTTGGGCGCCCGGTAGATCCATCTGCCGGACATCTGCCTGATCAGTATCGATTTCTACAGTCGGAATTTCGTTTCTAAAAATGCGCTGAAGTGCTATGTAGCCGTTTCTAAAGTCAGTTTCACAAGTACGAGTAGGTGCTAACAAAAACCCATCTGCCTTATACTCTTTTATCATCGCCTTAGCCATTTGTTCTAACGCCCAGTAAGATCTTACCCCCTGCCAAGTAGGCCAGTTCAGAACAAGTTTAACGAGTGCAGATATAGCATCCCTTCTGTTGGACAAATCCAGCTCGTCCACCCAGTGAGGGTCGAGGGGTTCCCATGACCATTTTCCATTTACGAATCCTCTGAAATTGCCAACCGTGCCAAAGGTATAGAATGAGGCTACAATCTCGGCCCCGGCGTTTCTAAGGGTTCTCGCAAGTGCTGGATAGCCATAGGTATGTGCAAGTCCGCAATAGGCTATTCTGAAGCGTTCATCTTCAACCACGCTTTTTCCAGTCTCAACCATGTATCTAACCTCTTTGAACAACTTCTCATAAATCCGCACAGCCTGATCAGTTGTTCTGTCCACTATAGCCGGGGCGAACAGAGCTATGAGCCGACGCTCATCCAACGGCGCAGGAACATGCTTGTTTAGTGCACATATATTCCCCCATAGAACTAGCACCTTGAGCTCGTTTCTAACTGCCTTGATGAACAGCTCATCCGAGAATTCCCTACCAGTTACTCTCTTGAGCCAAGCTATTCCATCCTCTATCTGGTTACATACATACTTCACAATTTTAGGATCTTTGTCCGCATTCCCCCCGCCAATCACATCTATTGGGTATATAGGAATGCCACCTAGACGCCTAGAAACTTCTTGATACCATTTGGAGTGCTGAGTACATAAGTGCGTAGTCCAGATCAAATCCGGTTTGGGATATCCCTCTTTGATTGTTCCATCCGGAATAGCCATTTTATCGCGGACCATTTCCCCCACAAATAGTTTCAGGTAGCTGCACGAATGAAAACCCAAGCCCGCGCTTTCAGCAGCTGAAATATCCTGACTGGCCTCTTCAGGGAATGTTCCAGCCGTTGACGCGGCATGTGGCTCACCTCCCATTATATACACATCCTCACCTAATCCCTTAAGTGGAGCCAACACGCTCCAAGTAGAGCCTATGCAACGAAGGCCTTCGGAAGCGTATAGGTAGTTCCTATAACAAGTTCTCTGGTAGTTCTTGAATTCGTCCCAAGTTTTTAAGAGATATGTCATGTCTATACCTCATGATGAAAAATTTTATTCTACACCTCATAAATAGTATTCCCTGAATATCTTCATTCCCACTTACCTCCGCGAGAAGCATCTTTTACACACATTATACCTTGCTCGCCCTATCACTAGCTACCCTGTTCTGGGCTTTTTGGACAGCCTGTTATGGCTTCTTGTTGCCCGGCGCTGCCCTCATATCCCCAGCTAACCTACAGACTCAACCACCCGAGCTTAACCTAGGGTGGCCGATTTGCTCCGAGACACCGGCCGATTTAGTCCCAAATATGCATTGAACGCGATAATCTTCGGCTAACTTCAGTATGAATGGTATCCTTTCCCGCTCTTCCCAGTCTTTGGAGGGACAAGGTATCCTGTCAATATAACGAGCCGCAATTGCACTGAGCCTATCTTCTTCTGGGATAACCTCGTTCCAGAAATATCGGCTGCCGGTGCAATGGTCTTCAATGACCACGGTAGCCCCCAGAGATTCTACCATTTCCAAGCACGGAATATCATCATTTTCACTACCGATGGTCATTAGCCTCACACCGGTTTCACTATCGAGCTTTCGCTCAGGTAACTGTTTAAGAGCTTCCCAGAGAAGATTATTATGCTCCTTCTTATCACTCATCTGGCTGGATACCGCCATCTTCATAACCTCTACGCCGGGCAACGCTGGGAGCTCCTTCTTCCTAAATTCATAGACCTGCTTCAACAAGCGCCGATTGGCATTTACTATCTCTATGCCCCGGTCAATGTCAGCATCTGTTATGGGCTTGCCAGTCCATTCTTCCAAGGATTTCTTAAACAAGGCTAGTTCCCCACGCAAATATGGCTTTGCTGCCTGAGATTGAACCTTCATTGGCGTATAGAGGTAATAGGTAAAAGGAGTGGACACATGTATTCTCCAGCTATTAAAAGCGCCACGCATGTGCAGGCATGATTGACTAATCATTACGCCATCTAGGTAGTCATATTTACCTTGTAGTCCTTGAGCCAGACAATCCCGGCAAAACGGACAATACATGCCAAAGATATGAGGTGCAGTAACACTTTGACTTTGGTGACTACCCAGAATTCTAACTGGGAGAATATTGGCAGCATACATAATTTCCTCAGGTGCATAGGTGCAAAAATAACCCATGACCTTTCCCCCCGTCCTCCTCCACTCCCTTACATAGTCATGTCTATTAGTGTATATTTCATCAAATCTCTGGAACATTGTTCCTCCATTTTAACAACACACTTTGTTTTAAGCTTGTAGCTTCTGCTGAGAGAGGTTTACCGCACTATACTGCAGCTATAGCAGCTGCCACCTTTCTCATTATTCCTGAGAATTTTTCTGCGGCTGCTCTCTGCTTTTCAATACTAACTACACTGGCATCAACATACTGTATCGCCTTTGTTTCACAGAACCTGACGCATTGAGGGTCGCCATCACAGAAATCACACTTGATTACCTTTCTGGCCAGGGTATCAAATCCCATAGCCCCAAAGGGGCAGATGGCGACGCACATCCGGCAACCAATACATACATCATAATCAATCTCGACCCTCCCCATCTCCTCATTTTGGGAGATAGCCTTTACCGGGCATACTGCCATACATGGGGCTGACTCACATTGCTGACAGCTCATCGGCACGTATCGCCCTTCCCATTCCCATTTGACTATTTTTAATCGACTTCGGGCGGGATTGCTTACCCCTTCGTGCTTAACCGAACAGACCAGCTCGCACAATCGGCAACCAGTACATTTTTCGTAGTCTATCATTAAAACTTTAGCCATAAAATAGTCCTCCCATCAAATGTTGCCGGTGCTAGAGCATATGGGACGGCTCTTTATCAATGCCGAGCCGTTTCAGGGTCTCTGGAGTGGGAACTCCATTCTCATCCCAGCCGTGGTGCTGATAGTATTCGTCTATCATCTTGTTGAACTTTTCCCTGTCTAGACACAAGCCTCGAATATGAGCTAAACCAATAGGCGCCGGCTGGTCAAAGAACTGGTCAGGAAGCCAATCATGGTTTCTAGTTAAGCCCTCCCTGACATTAAATAGCCTTTCCATATTAGAAATCCTTTCACCAATCCTCCAGAGGTCCAAGGGTGATAGCTGAAGCCCGGTATTATAGTATATTAGCCTTGACCACTCATCGAAGTTGGGGAAGTTGGGGCTGAGAAACAGGGTATGATACTTGCATATACCAAGAGAGTCTACCACTGCATAGCAGAATTCCTGCCACGTAACCTCCCACGGTTTACCAACATAGTCTCTATAGTCTGATGACATAGGGCCATCATAAATTATGGGATTACTATATATTTTCCTGAGCACGGGCTCTGGCAGGTGATACAGGTCAATGGCCGGTCGACTTCTCAGGTGGTCAGCACCCCTAGAAGCTGTAGCTAAACCCAGAGCTAAAGCTGGGGTGGTTCTCTCATCCGATTGTAATGGACTCATGCCTTTAACGTGTAGCAGATACTTGATAGAGTCTTTGCCTATCTTAGCGGCTGCCCGTAGTGGGCCTTCGGCCAATATATCACCCAACCCCTCTCTCCTCCCCACTCGGTGGATCATCTCTATAACGGCCTCTGTATTGCCAAATCTCAACTCTAAACCGTCAGTATCCTTATTAGTAAGAATCCCCGCTTCATAAAGTTCCATTGCCCAAGCCACCATGCTCCCCTGCTCCAATATATCGATGCCGTAGCTATTGCATAGGTGATTGCCTAGCAATACAGTTTGCTTGTCTCTGCAATCTACCTCGCCACCAAAGGCACCCTGTGAGGTGTACTCTGGTCCTTCAGCATACGTGCCAGCATAAGGCCCATCTTTGATGAAATATCGTCCACGGCAGTGGACTTGGCAGCCGAAGCAACCAGCGGTACCAATCATTTCTTTCTCTAATGATTCGGCTTCAATATCTTCACAATCAGTGAGTTGATTTAGCTGGAAGTTCCGAACCCTGACCAATCCAGTACTATTGGTAGCCCCCCAGATAAAGAGCGTGCCCAACGTCTGCATTACTTTGCCTACTTTGGATGAGGTTATCTGGGTGATTACTGCCTTATCATAGTCTAGTGCTTCCTGAGGGTGGGCGATGCCGATATCCATGGTGCCTCTGGCAGCCACTGCCTTGAGGTTCTTTGAACCTAGAACAGCTCCCATGCCTGTTCTACCACCAGCGTTCTTAAGTGAGGTCATGACGTTAGCAAACCTGACCAGCTTTTCGCCGGCAGGACCGATGGTTAGTACTTTTATCTCTCTATCCCCTAGCTCATCCCGGATGGCTTGTTGCGCTTCGGGGATTGTCTTACCCCAGACATTTTTGGCATCTCTTATCTCGATTTCACCATTATGTATCCAAAGGTATACTGGCTTTTTCGCCCTACCCTTTATTACTAGGTGGTCAAAGCCAGCGAACCTCATCTCTGGAGCAAAGAAGCCACCCATATTACAGCTTCCAAAAAACCCAGTTAGGGGTGATTTGCCACCTACATGTGTTCTGGCTGAAGCAGAGGCTAGAGTACCTCCTAGTAAACCAGCACTAATCAGGGCCACATTACCTGGTCCAAGAGGGTCGCCCCTAGGATTGATGTAATTATAGGCTAGATAAGCGTCTATGCCCCTGCCACCTAGGTATAGTTCTCGCATTTTCACAGGAATGGCTTCTTTCGTAATCTCACCTGTAGTTAGATTAATGTAGGCAATCTTTCGCTTTAATGCCATATTGTATCCCCTCTACTTCTTATTCTTACTGCTTAGAATTTTCTGCGTCGTACTCTCTACCTCCGACCACTCGGGACCTCTAAGTCTAGGAAATCCCGGTAACGGCCACGATATACGCCACAGGTAGCCACAGTTAGGGCACCGATAGGTCTTGGAATTTAGCGGTGGTGAAATCCTTTCAAAACAGTATAGGCACCTAACAGCTCCAGTTGTCCTTTCCTTGGCAGTAGACTCAGCTACACTCTCTCTGTTCAACGCCTACCTCCTTTCCTATGTTTCGCCCTCAAGTTACCTTGCAATGGCAAGCGACACTCCATTCTTAGCTTATCCTTAGCACATCAATCATAAACGCTAGTGTCAAGCTATTTGCTTCTCATAGATATCAACTAAATCGCTAATGTTTAACTCCAATAGCTTAACACTGGTCAAGATTTGTTCCACGTTTCTATCCAGTGCTTGAATACCTCCAGATATTCTCTGCAATTCAACTGCCGCCTTTTTTATGGCAAGAATTAGTTCGGCCATTCTCTTTACGTCCCATCTTTGTGCCATTTCAGTTACTTCCTCCGTAGGTCCTTAAATCTCCTAGCTTTCGTTTCATATCTAGGTAGGCTACCATAATCATGAAACTCCAAGTTAAACCCCAGATTCGTCTTGATGACATTTTGCAGAAAAAAACCAGAAGCAGCTACCTTGTAAAGAGCGTCTTTGTATTTTGGCGGCAATACATGTGCAGCGATATCTATTTTCACTTTGTACTCCTACAGTCCCCTTATTCCTACCGAATGGCGTCTGCTACTTTTGGCTTCTTCTATTCAGAGTATTCCCTAAATAGCCTCGTAAAAGGTACTTTCAGCTTAAACAGTCTAACTGCGTTCCCACCCAGAATTAGATTTAGGTCGTCCTGGCTGACATCAAGTTTGTCAAGCTGCCGTAAGCTCCAACCCATTAGATCCGACTGATGCCCTGGCAAACCCCATCGCCTTACTTGGTCTACATAGGTAGAGGGGTACTGCCCTAATCGAGTATACACAAAGTCAGATGCGCCCCAGTCGGTTCCCCAAATTAACTTCTCAACACCTATGTTAGGATCGGCCAACGGCTTCTCGTACAGTTCAGCCCAGTACATACCTGTCTCTATATAGACATTGTCAAAGCTCGCAGCCACCTGCAAAGTGTCATCAATGTACTTTTCTGACCACCAACCCTGCATGCCCCCGTGTGCCATTATGAGAGGCACATCAGTGTACTTGCATTTAATCTCATAGGCCAACATTGGGTCAGCCCAATCAGGAGCAACATTTCGGGATAAGAATCCAGTTCCGGCATAGCCTGATATCGTACCTGTGTGGTAGGATACTAGAACCTTATGTTTCTGAGCCACATCCATGATTTGGCAAATTTCGTCAAATCGCTCCGGCCATGTTATTACCTTTTTAGGTGCTGGATTACAAGGTATCCCCTCACCAATACCTGCCTGATACAAGCCGGTGCCAAGTAGCTCATCGATCTCCTTGGCCGCTGCCTCCGCTGTCCACTCCGCCTCACCACGAAGTGCCTTGTTCCTAGTTTCTACCGCATTACACATAGCCACGAACTTGTCTGGGTATTTCTTTACCAACTCAGCATTCAGCTCATTACTCATACCAAACGCTGGTTGAAGTACACACATATCAACTCCGTATCGTTCCATATCATACAATAGCCTGGCTGAATTATCATACGTTCCCATTAGGGACATCTCTTTGGCCAGCGCCAAAAAGTCCGGCTTAATGCCGCGTTCACGGAACTTAGCTGCATGCCGCTGTGCATGGACATGCGTATCAACTACAAATCGCCCTCTCGCAATCCCCATTGAATTCCCTCCTTTTTGCTGTATTAACGCCTATCTTTCCGACGTTGCATTCAGAATTGACCAATTCTCGGCTTACTCGAAAGTCACTAACTTGCCCTTATCAGATAGGGGGCATTGTGTCACAGTTGTTACTGCGGAGTGTTGCTGCTGCCTTAAGAATATTGGTACCCAGAAAGAGCAACAACCAACTTCTTAGTGGGCAGACACACCTCCTTTCTTCCCTCAGGCTTGTTTTTGGACATCTACTCGGCGGTGATGACATCTTCCGCTACCAAATCAGAGATGTCGTCATCAGTCAGGTTCAGGATTTCCTTACAAACATACTCATTGTCTTCACCTATGTTGGGACCTGCCTTCCACAGTCTCTGATGAGTCTTGGAGAATTTGATAGCCTCATTCTGGTAGGCGCGGTACCCAACCACCTTTTGCTGTAGATAGACAAAATGCTCTCTATACTTCAACTGAGGGTCATTGAATAAGTCTTCCGCAGAGTTCACTACTCCTGCCGCCACGCCCTTTGACTGCATAAGGCTCATCACTTGCTCTGCGGTGTAGTTGATGGTCCAACTTGCGACTAGTTGGTCAAGCTCGTCTTCGTTTTCTTTTCTACCCAGCATAGTGCCAAATCGGGGATACCTTGCCCATTCGGGATTACCAATAGCCTCATCGAATGCCTGCCACTCCTCATCGGTAAATACGCTGATGGCTACCCATCTGTCGCTACCTCGGCAGGGATAAATCCCGTGCGGTGCCGCGTACGGGTCACGATTACCCATGCAGCTCATTATTCGACCATTGACCACATAGTCCAAGAGTGCCGGTGACAAAAATGTAACGCTAGCTTCATACTGGGCTTGGTCTATATACATTCCGTGACCAGTCTTGCGCCTCCGCTCTAGGGCGGCAATGAGAGCAATAACCAAATACCACGGAGCAATATAATCTAGGTAGGCCGTGTGTGCCGGCGCCGGTTCACCAGCGGTGTAGCCAGTAAGCATCGAGAAACCCGCTAGTGCTGCTCCGTGGAATCCTAGACCCCCGAACAGAGCATGAGGACCATACTGTCCTTGAAAGGTGGTGCTGCAATAGATAATATCAGGCTTGATCCTCCTAGCCACCTCATAATCGAGACCTAACCTCTTCATCACTCCTGGAGAGAAGCTCTCCAAAACTATGTCAGCCCACTCAATGAGTCTCGTGGCTATCTTCTGACCACTAGGCTTAGCTAAGTTCAGGGCAAGTCCATACTTATTGGTATTATATGAGCTAGCATAGGCGCCATGGTCGAGGCTAGGCTTTGAATCTTTAAATGGGGGCACTGTTCTGAGATTCTCTGGTCTACGATGGGACTCGATTCGGACTACTGTAGCCCCATGTTCAGCAAGTACCTTCGTTGTTTGAGGGCCAACCGCAACCCAAGAAAAATCAATTACCTTTATACCCTCAAATACTTGTTTCCTGTCTATATTCATAATCCTCCTCAATCAAAAGTAAATCTAACTCAGATAACCTTAGCGGCCTTTAGGATTGCCAGTTGCTCTCTGGCTAGGCCCAATTCCTTTCCATAGATTTCGACATTATGCTCGCCGATAAGCGGTGCCCGATGGCTTATCTTCCATGGCGCCTCACTGAACTTAACGGGAGCCCCGGGGTAAGTAATAGCGTCACCCAGCTCAGGGTGTTCCACATTCACAAAATACTTTCTGGCGTGAAGTTGAGGGCTTTCCACAACGTCGTTAACTGCGCTCAAAGGGCCGATTAAGATACCCTTCTTGATTGCTGCCTCATACAGTTGTTGCTTAGTCTTGGTCAAGAAGAACTCAGCAATAATTCTCTCCTTGCGGTCCAATTCCTCCTGGCTAATTTGATATGTGTCAAAATTTGTCCAGTCGTAGTCTTTCAGCTCTCCTGCCATACCTTCATCATCCATTAGTTCTACCAATGCTGTTGAAGAATCCACATAACCCTTGCTAGCGCCGCCTGCAAGAAAGAACATAATATATCCGTCTTTACAGCGCCAGTACCATCGGGTGCGCAGTTGTCCCAGCGGTTCTGGTCTCTCCACCATTGACAAAAGTCCTGACCTCTGCGTATTCACCTTCATTAGGTTCCACATTTCTGTCGCATTCATGGTAAAATAGATGATAGCTTGCTGCATCGACACGTCAACGTGCTGTCCTTCCCCACAACTCTCTCGATAGTAATGCGCAATCATTGACCCCATAGCACCATGCAGACCACCTACTAGATACGATTGGGGTAGGCTAATACGGCACGGAGCCTTGTCAGTCTCCCCGGACAAGTAAGTAAGACCACCCATGGCCCCTAGGGTTATATCCGACGCTTTATAGCGAGCATAAGGACCGGTGGAGCCAAAGGGAGTGATTGAGGTCATAATTATGCGGGGGTTGATTTTCTCAAGCACCGAGTATCCTAGACCCAGCCCATCCATATACCCCGGCTCGAAGGATTCAATCAGGAAATCGGCAGTTTTGACTAGCCTCTTAAAGATCTCCCGCCCGTCAGAAGTCTCGATGTTCAGAGTTATGCCCCGCTTGCTGGTATTTAGAGCAAACCAATACAGGCTCTTCTCAGGGTGAATGATATCCTTATAGAAAGGAGCGATGTTTCTGGCTTGATCTCCCCCGGGAGGCTCGATCTTGATGACATCTGCCCCTAGATCACCAAGGATCTTACCACACAGCAGCCCTCTTTCGTTAGTTATATCCAAAACCCGATACCCGCCCAGCAATGCTTCTGTGCTCTTCTGTCTATCCGATGTCATACCTGTCTCCTCTGTGCAGCGCCTTCTTACAGGCCCATAACCCGGTCAGCGCATTCCTCTTGACATACCCATTACTCCAAAGCTCTCCCGCCAAAACCTGCTCCATGATATTGTCAAAGCCTTTCCCGGTTTCTCTTACCTTCCAGCGCTTGTTAGACTGTCTAGTCTTGCTGAATGAAAAAGTTTCTTCAAATGCCAAGATACTGAGCTTTGACTTGGTCATTATCCTTTAAGATTTTGGCTGTAGATTCATATACTATTTCGCCATTACTTATAATGTAGACGTGCTCGGCTAACCTGAGTGCCAGCGAAAGATTCTGCTCAACCAACAGGATAGAGAGTCCTGCCTCTACCACTTTCTTGATAATATTCTCCAGGTTTTTAACAAGTAGGGGAGCAAGGCCTTCAGAGGGTTCGTCCATCAAGAGCAAATCAGGGTTGCCGACCAGAGCTCGGGCAATAGCCAACATCTGCTGTTCTCCCCCGCTAAGCTGACTGCCTCTAGCCTTACTTCGCTCACCTAGTACGGGGAAAAGGGAGTAGACCCTGTCCAGATTCCAACTTAGACTCCCTCTTTTGCTTCTCGATGCCAGCTTCAGATTCTCCAAAACCGTCAGTTCCCTAAAGATATGCCTACCTTGAGGAACCAAACCTATACCCATGCGGGCAATTTTGTAGGTAGGGAGGTCAGCAATGTCGTGCCCATTAAACCATATGCTACCTTGACGTGGGGGAGTAAGTCCGATAATTGAGTTGATTGTGGTCGTCTTACCCATTCCGTTTCGGCCAAGGAGAGCTGTAATGAAACCGTCTCTAATCTCTAGCGAGACACCACGAAGTACATGGCTTTCACCGTAGTAAGTGTGCACATTAGTCAACTTCAGCATCGCTTGTCTCATCAGCTCCTAAATATACCTGCCTGACCTTTGCGTCCGCTCTAACTTCTTCTTTCTTACCCGCAGCTATAACCTCACCATAGTTCAAGACAATGATATGTTCAGCAACCTTAAATAGCGCGTCGATATTATGCTCAACAATTATGGTGGTAACATCGTGTTTGAAGCCTTGGATCATAGTCGTTAATATGCCTGTTTCTGTTGCTGAAAGCCCAGCTGTTGGTTCGTCAAGCAATATTATTTTTGGGTCTGAAGCCAGTCCGAGAATCAACTCCAAACAGCGCTGCTCGCCATGCGACAAATGTTGCACTACGAGGTCTCGTTTCTCCCATAACCCCCATCGAACCAGAAGTTCCTCAGCCTCCTCAAGGAAACCCTTGTAGCTATGTGCGGGCCGAAACACGCCGTACCGAAAGGGCTTGAGCGCTTGGATTGCCAAAAATACATTATCGAGAACTGTAAGAGGAAAGAATAGTGTATTGAGTTGAAAGGTACGAGCTAAACCAAGGTGTACACGTCCATACGAGGGAACATTAGTCACATCTTGCGCGAAAAGATATACTTTGCCGGATGATGCTGGTAGCGCTCCAGAAATTAGGTTTAGAAGAGTCGTTTTTCCTGACCCATTGGGCCCAATGATGCCCACACGCTCGCCCTCCTGAATACTCAACGAAACGTTTTTGAGCGCTTGTAGTCCACCAAAATACTTGGAAAGACCCTCGACTCTTAGAGCTTCCACCCTTTCCCCCTTATCCATTGCATAACATAGTGAGCAATCCCTTCGCGGCTATACATCACAGTAAGGATAAAAATTGCACCCAAAAAGAACTGCCAATATTCAGTCCAAGAACTGAGCAAACGCACTGCTAACAGGGTGACTGCTGCGCCTATGACGGGCCCAGAAAAGATGCTACGGCCCCCAAGAATCACCATGAACAGGGGCTCGAACGATTTGCCCATGCCTATGGCAGCTATGTTGACATAGCCATTGAAATAAGCATATAGGATTCCCGCTAGGCCTCCGAACACCCCCGCAATAACGTAAGCAATGTACTTGTATGTCCAAGTATGGTAGCCAAGAGCCTTCATTCTTGTTTCGCTCTCGCGAATACCAATTAGAGCATGACCGAAAGGAGACCCTGCAAAATAGCGCAAAAGAAAATACGAGAGCAAGAAAAAAACCAAAGTAAAGTAATAGAAACTTGTCGGGTCGCCTAGTGACCAAGGTAACCCCAGGTCAGGGCGAGCGATACCTGCCAATCCGTCCTCACCGTTAGTTATCGAACGCCAGGAAAGAGCAATGCCCCACAGCGTCTGGGCTAAGGCCAAAGTAACCATGATGAAACTCAAATCCCTAAGTCGGGCCACAAGTAGACCAAAGACAATGCCAAGAAGTAGGGCTGCTATGATAGCCAAGCCGAAAGTCAATAGGAAACTGACCAATCCATTCATTCCGAGCGTGAAACGGGTCGAGAGAATGGCTACCACGTAGGCACCAACTCCGAAGAAGGCCGCGTGTCCAATGGAAGTAAGTCCCGTGTAGCCTACCAAAATGTTTAGGCTCAGAACAAGAATCCCGGTAATGAGAATTTCTGTCATAAGGCTGACCCCATATGCCGATAGGAAAGGGGGCAGGACAATTAATATGCCCCCAAATAGAGAATAAACTAGAATTTTCAGCCAGCTCTCCTGAATTATCCGCAGATCCAAAACTATAGCCTCCCTAGCAGCCCCTGAGGTCTCAGCAAAAGGACAATAGCCATGATACCAAACGCAACAAACAGGCTGCGTTCCCCCAAAAAAATCATACCGAAGATAGAAGCAAATCCGATCAAGAGGCTACCCAAGAAAGCCCCCTCTAGCGTCCCACCCCCTACTACCACGATGACTATTGCCAGCATTAGAATCTCAAGGTCTAAGCCAGGATATAGTCCAAGAATTGGCCCCCCAAGAACACCGGCTAAACCGGCAAGCAGCAAACCCAGGCCAAATGACGCGATGACCGTAGTCCTTGCATTTATGCCTATAGCTGCTGCCATCTTGTCATCCTCGACAACAGCCCGAATGGCGATGCCAATCCTAGTTTTCCCGAGCAACCACCATAGGCAAATAGCTATGATTAGACCGACAGCTATGATGGCTACCCGGTAAATCGGGAAGGAGAAGCCGAACATATCCACAGAGCCCAACAGAATCGCAGGCTTCTGTATGACCAGCACGTTCCCTCCCCACACGAACTTGGTCAAGGCCATGATGACATAAACGAAACCAAAAGTGCAAAGTAGTTGCTCAAGGTGTTTAGCGTACAGATGTCGCAAGAAGTAGTGTTCCATGAATAGACCAAATATCAGTGTGCTCGTTGCCCCTCCCAGAGCAGCAACAAAAAAATTCCCGGTCAATCTGGCAATAGAATACCCAACATAGCCACCTAGCAAAAAATAGGAGCCGTGGGCCAGATTGACAATGCGCATAACCCCCATTGATAGTGCCAGCCCGACTGACACTAAGAATAAGAGCAGACTATACGACAGGCCATTCAAGAACTGGATAAACCACATTACCTAATCCTGATATAATACTAGCCCTTCAGGGCATCCAGTCTTGCCCCACGTCTGGGATACGAGCTATCACGTTCCTAACAAGCTCACCCTGTACCCTTTCTACTTTCAAAATGAGCATATCACAGACTACGTTCTGGTACTCATCCAGTCTAAAAGGCCCTCGCGGCGCCTTAATTTTCGCTGTCTTGAGAGCTTCAAGTAGCTTTGGCACATCCTCAACATTGCCCTTGCATGCCTTGATAGCCTCTATGATGAGTTTCCCAGCATCATACGCTGCCTCGCTCGGCGATTCAGGCACCGCCCCCCCAGATATTTTTTCGTAAGCTTCAACGAACTTTCGATTTTCCGAGCTATCTATGGTATGGGTGTAGGTGTCACTGATGACAGCACCTAGAGCAACGTCTCCTTCTTGTTCTAAGAAACTCTGCCCAAAGGAGGCTGTGCTCCCAATCAGCTTCATCTCCTTCCCTAAGCCATACTCACCCCACTGCCGCACAAACTGTATGCCCGCGCTTCCTGGTTCAAACACCCATGCAGCATCAATGCCCTTCATGCCCTTAATCTTGGTGAGATACGGAGAGAAATCGGTGGCTCCGAACGGCGTGTAAACTTCCTCTAGCACTTTGCCACCAACTTTTTCAAAAGCCGCTTTGATCCCAGCCACCTTCTCACGACCAGTTACATAATCTATTGACACCGCAACTATGGTGTGAATACCAAGTTTTTCATAGGCATAAGGCATCAACGGGACCTCGGACTGTGTATCAGTCCAAGAAGTACGGAAAATATACTCGCTTGCTTTCGCTTTTGTTAAGTCGCGTACAGCTGCCATACTAAACACAAATGGGATTTTTTGATCAACAACATAATCCCTAATAGCTAAAGCCACGCCACCGTGACATACGCCGGTCAGAATATGCACGCGGTCACTTTCTACCAATTTCTTCACCTTTTGCACGGCAACATCCGGGTTTGCTTGGTCATCTTCGATGATCAACTGGATCGGCCGATTAGCAACTTGCCAGCCGACTTCATCAAATGCAGTTTGCGTGCCCAATTTAAGCTGTATGCCAAAGCTACTGAACGAGCCAGTAAGTGCGGTCATCAGACCAATCTTAATGGGTTCTGCCGGTGCCGTTGGCCCTGGCTTAGCACAACCCCCAAAGGGCAACGCTGCCGCTGCTAGAACCAAGCAGATACTAATCACCATCATTGATACTCTTCTTCTCATTGCTATATCCCTCCTTCAGGAATTTAGACTGTTCGATTGTGAAGAACCCCATTCTTGGTTTCTAATCTAGGACCATTCACCCTCCTTTCACTTTTCTCACCTTGACCCTAACACAGGTTTCAAGGTTCATACTTACTGGATCAACATGTTTCAGGTCTATTTCCAGCAGATTATCAAAATTGGTCCCCTTGCCCTTAGCAATAGGTAACCCCTTTGCCCAGTGACCACTACAGGCAGCTATACCTAATCCTGATATAATACTAGCCCTTCAGGGCATCCAGTCTTGCCCCACGTCTGGGATACGAGCTATCACGTTCCTAACAAGCTCACCCTGTACCCTTTCTACTTTCAAAATGAGCATATCACA